>Ga0210399_10000254_pt1 | contig 43335 bp, 33 predicted proteins | sample IncBWC14MmetaG_FD_150865 | JGI IMG/M metagenome (GOLD analysis project Ga0210399, IMG submission 150865) | Forest soil microbial communities from Barre Woods Harvard Forest LTER site, Petersham, Massachusetts, United States - Inc-BW-C-14-M | ecosystem: Environmental > Terrestrial > Soil >... | reverse complement strand
CATGGAATATGCCGTGAACAGTTCCGAAAGCAATTGGGCGAAGCTCTCTGTTCCGTCGCCAGCGGCCTTGCGGAGATGCGTCAGCGGAAGAATCGGCTCGAAGCCCAGGTACACCGATTGGTCTCTGCGGCAGCAGAGTCGGGACATTCACGCGCGATGCTTGAGGAACTCGAGCGCAAGGAAGCGGAACTACGGGCCATTACTGATCAACTACGGTCGGCTACTCCTGAGTCGATTGAGTCGCACAGCGATGACATTCGGAAGTTTGTTGCCGCTGGCTTGGATAATCTGCGAGACGTATTGCGCAAAGACACAGCGCTTGCCAGAGCCGAGATCCTGAAGCACACGACGGAAATCACCATGACACCTCAGACGAAGGCCCAGAAGCGGTTTTATGTCGCAGAAGGGAATTGGGATTTGCTGGGAAGCGATTCGGGCTTGGATCGCGGACGCCAGTGTGTAAACTGGCGTCCACGGATGGTTGCGGGGGTCAGATTTGAACTGACGACCTTCGGGTTATGAGCCCGACGAGCTACCAGGCTGCTCCACCCCGCAACACGACTATAGCGGAGCAGCAGTCTCGCGTCAAATCGGCCTCGCGGCGGATAGCGGCCACTCAAGCCGCGCAAGCTCTCACCAGCTACTGTACGGCGTCCCTTCGATCGACGAAGTCATCGGCGAACTAGAGTGCACATCCACGATGCCGTTGTTCGTCTGATCCGGACTCAACACCAAATCCCCAAAATCCAGGTGCCAATCTTTTGCTCGGGTCATCGGATCCACAGGAACCTCCCGCAAGTACGGTGCTTGGGGATTCACCAAATCCTCCAGCGACTGCGGCGCCGCCTCTTTGTCCAGCGTGTAATTGTCGATGGCCTGCCGCATCACCTGCAGATCGGTCTTCAGCGTCGCTTCTTTCGCGCGCTGCACCGATCGGTCATAGCGCGCCGCCGCAATCCCCACCAAAATAAAAATGATGGTGATCACGATCATCAATTCGATCAACGTGAAACCTGCGCCCGGCCCCGTCCGCCGTCTGCGCACAAACCCCAACCTGCCAAGTTTGAAGATTCCATCCATGCTGCACCCTCGTATCAACTACCAGTCCGAGTATTTGGTCCCGTCGCTGGCAGTCCCCTGTGATTTCGAGAATACGTCGAACACGTTCTTGCCACCCCAACTCGTTGAGTCCGGATCATCCTGAACGGCACGTAGTCCCCACTCCATCTGGCCGGTCATCGGATCCTTCGGAATCCTGCGAAGAAATCGGATTTTGCGGTCATTGCCGGCCCCTAGTTGCACGCCCTTCACCAGCGTCTCCAAGTCCGGCGGATAACCTTCGCTTCCGACTTCGATCCGAATCAAATTGCGGTCCGCCAAATCCTTATACCGGTCGATGGCGTCGCGCATCTGCCGCAGGTCGTAGTGCAACTCCGCTTCCCGTTTGTGCACGATGGTATAGCGCGCAATCGGCAAAGCCGCCGACGTCAGCACCAGTAGGATCGAGCAGGCCAGGATCAACTCCAGAAGCGTCATGCCCGCTTCTGTTACTGTCCCTCGGCCCCGAAATCGTTTCCTGCGTAACATTTTGCCTTGCGGATTTACCTTTTGACTAGGGTTGAACTTGCAGCGTAGCCTCGCTGGTCACCAGTGGGATGGCCTTCTGCTGTGAGTCTTTCGCATTCACCTGCACGATCGACAGATTCGAGGTGCCGGGAGCAATCGCCTTCACCACAATCCCCATGATCGTGCCCGTGCCGCTAACGCCTATTGTGTTGGGTTGCCGCGTCGCCGAAATGATCGCCTGTCCATGCTCCTTGTTGATATTGGTTACGATGGCGATCTCCTGATTCCCGCCCTGCAGAAACCCGCCGTGCTGCACTTCCTCCACGCTGATCACTGCCGGGTTGTACTGCACCAGGAAGGGAATCGAGAACAGGTCGTTCACGTTGTCAACCACCACACCAATCGTCGATTGCTGCCCCACCTTCATCGACATGTTCCGCGGCTCGAAGCGCATCTGCGCGGACTGTCCACCCTGCGCCGCATTTCCCGCCTGAGGGGTCGCTCCCGTCGGTGGAGCCGCCGGATTCGTCGGGCCAGAAGGCAACTGTTGCGATGGTCCGCGCACGTCATTTTCACGCCGCACCTGCACATTCGTTTCGGATCCGGAATACAACGCTCGCAGGTTCGCGCGGGTCCAGTCTGGCATGCGCACGATATGCGGCGTCAGAATGATCAGAATTTCGTCGTCCTCGGAACTCTTGCTGTCTTCCGAGAACAGATATCTCAACAGCGGCACATGCGCCAGTCCTGGCCACCCATTGATGTTCTTCGTGTCCGACTTTGCCACCAAGCCGCCCAGGATGCTCGCTTCGCCTTCCTTCAACCGGATCTCGTGATCCAGCTTTCTCTGACTGATAATCGGCTGCTGAATCCCGCCGATATTCGACTGCCCGGTCACCGAGGAAACTTCCACGCTCACCTTCAGACTCACTTCGTGGTTCGGGTGCACGCGGGGTGTAATGTCCACGTTGACGCCGACATCGATGTATTGAAATTGCGTGTTCACCAACGGGTTCACGAACCCACTTCCCGCCGTCGACCCCACACCAACGCCCGCCTGGAAGCTCCCCGTTGCCACCGGCACGCGATCCCCGATGCGCAACTTCGCGGGCTGCCCGTCCACCGACCGCACCTCGGGATTTTGAATGATCTTTGTCGACGTATCATTCAGCAGGGCGTTGGCCGTGAAGGTTGGCAGCGTCACGGCGTAATTTGCACCAGTCAGGTGCGCGAGATCTGCCAGCGTCAAAATATTCGTCGTGCTCGAGGTAGAAGAACCGGTGTTCGTATTTGTGCCGCCGGTGGTCGTGGTTGTCGTTCCCGGCGGTACTATCTGAATCGACGCCGTCTGCCCCGGCAAAACTCCGAGGTTTCGCATATGGTCCAGCCGCGCTTCCACCACTTGCACCTGGACCACCACTTCCGGTTTGGCCTTGTCGATATCCCGGATCATTTTCTCCGCGATCGCCAGTTGGTCCGGTGAAGCCCGGATGATGATCGCGTTCTGCGCGTTGAGCTGTTGAATGCGCTTCAAATCCAGCAATTGCCGCAGCCCCGTAACGATCTCCGTCAGGTCCTGCGCTTGCACCGTGTTTGATAAATAAAATGTCCGTACTACCTGCTCTTCATAGTCCCTGCGCTTCTGCGGCTGGTCTGGAATGACATAAATAATGTTTTCTGTCACCGGCTTCCAGAATGCCTTGCTTTCCAGTGACACGATCTCCAGCGCCTGCTCCAGCGTCACGTTGGTCAGGTCCACTGGAATTCGCCGGGCAGGGAAATCCGGGTCGTAGACGATCGTCAATCCCGCCAGCTTCCCGATCGTATCGAAAACGATCTTGGCGTCATTCGACATGTGCAAGCTGATGGGCGCGCGCGACAGCGGCTTAATCTCCGGTGGTTCGGAAGCCAGCGACGGTTGCTCCGAATACGCGCTAGCCTCAGCTGCCACGTCCGCCGCGTGGTTTTGCTCCCCGAGTGCCTCGGCAACCTTCCGAAGCTCTTGTTCGGCGATGGGGCTCGATGGATCGATCGCTATCGCCCTTTGGAACTCTCCCGCCGCCCCTTGCAAGTCACCCCGCTCGCGGAGTTTCATCCCCGTCTTGACGTGGGAAGTGGACGCTGCGAACCGAGCTTGGTTGAATTTGATTTGATATTCAGCGTTCTCTGGCTCGCTCTTCAGAGCTTTTTGGTAGAAGTCGTATGCCGCATCGTAATCCTGCAGGTTCTGGGCCTTTTGCCCCTGTTGGTAGTCTTCTTTTCCCTTCGGACAGCCGACCGCAAAAAGCCCGACACTCACGCATAAAATTGCCTTGCTCCATCCTCGCATGTACTCTCCATGGCTCGGGCACAAATCTGGTCGAAGTCTAGCATCGGGTTAGAGGCCAGACAAGCAACGGAAGGTTGGCTGCCTTGCATATGATACCCCGCCCATCTAACATTTAACGTCCGTGTCACGTAGGATTAACGAGTGCCCAAGCCCACAACGAAGCGCGCCAAGCCGCCAACCAAATCCAAGGAGCGGGAAAGGGAAGTGATCGTCGCCCAAAACCGCGCCGCCTCCTACAACTATCACCTGTTGGAGAGGCTCGAGGCCGGCATGGTCCTTCACGGCACCGAGGTGAAAGCCCTTCGCGAAGGAAAAGCGAATATTCGCGACGCCTTCGTCGACTTCAAGCCCAGCGGCCCCTGGCTCGTCAATGCCCACATCGCTCAATACAATCCCGGCGGCCCCTGGAACCATGAGCCTCTCGGCTCCCGCAAACTCCTGCTCCACAAAAACGAGATTTACAAGTTGGCGGGCCGCGTCCAGTCCAAAGGTTTAACTGTCATCCCGCTACGGATATACTTCCGTGACGGCATTGCCAAATGCGAAATTGCCCTGGCCCAAGGCAAAAAGACGTGGGACCGCCGCCAGGACGAACGCACCAAGGAAGCCCGCCGCGACGTTGACCAAGCCATGTATCGCAATCGGAGGCGATAAAGAGCAATCATGCAGATCACCCTGGAAACCAAGCCCTACGCCACACTCGAGACCGACGCCCTGGTCTCTTGCGTTTTTGAGGACACCGACCCGATCCAAGGTACCCTCGCAGAAATCGATAAATCCGCTAACGGCCTGCTACGCAAACTCTCGACGAGCGCCGAATTCACCGGCAAGCCGCTGGAAATGACCCTGATCCACGCTCCTGCAGGCCTGAAAGCCACCCGCCTCCTCTTAGTCGGAGCAGGGAAGCGCGACAAATTCGACGTTGCCACCCTTCGCAAGATTTCCGGCGCCGCGCTGCGCTACCTCAAAGCCCGCTCCGTCAAGCACCTGGCCTTTCTGGTCTGCGAGAACGGCCTCAACGAAGACTCCGCCCAGGCCATCGCCGAGGGTGCGATAACGGCCAATTTTGAGACCGACAAATACAAGTCCGATAAGAAAAACGACAAGTCCATCGACTCCGTCGTAATCGCTGGCTACTCCGACAAAGAAAAAGCCGCCGGCGAAAAAGGCCTGACTCGCGGCCGCATCATCGCCGAAGCCCAAAACTTCGCCCGCGACCTGGTCAACGAACCGTCCAACAAGCTCACCCCTAAAATTCTCGCCGAAAAAGCCGAAGCCATGGCCAAAGAGTCCGGCCTGGCGGCAGACATCCTCGACGAAAAGCGCATCGCTGACCTGAAAATGGGCGCCCTCCTAAGCGTGGCCCAGGGCGGTCCCGAGCCACCGCGCATGATCGTAGTCACTTACACGCCCGCGAATCCCAAGCCCGGCGCTCCGGTTATCGGCCTGGTCGGCAAAGCGGTCACCTTCGACACCGGCGGCATCTCCATTAAGCCCGCCGAGGGCATGGAAAAGATGAAGTACGACATGGCTGGCGGCGCCACCATGCTCGGCGTCATGCGCGCTCTAGCCGCCCTAAAGCCCAACGTAAAAGTGATCTGTGTAGTCCCCAGCACCGAAAACATGCCCGGCGGCAAAGCCCAAAAGCCCGGCGACATCCAGACCGCCATGTCCGGCAAGACCATCGAAGTCCTGAACACCGACGCCGAAGGCCGCCTGATCCTGGCCGACGGAGTCCACTACGCCAAGCAACTAGGCGCGACGCATCTGGTAGACGCCGCCACGCTAACCGGCGCGATCGTAGTAGCCCTCGCCAACATCAACGTAGGCGTCTTCGGCGGCTCCGACCAATCCTGGACCGACAAGCTCCTCGCATCCGCCAAAGCCGTAGGCGAAAAAATGTGGCAAATGCCCATGGACGACGAATACCGCGAATTCATAAAGGGCAGCTTCGCCGACATCCAAAACATCGGCAGCGGCAAAGGCGGCGGCAGCATAACGGGCGCCTGGTTCATCCGCGAATTCGCCGGCGACACCCCCTGGATCCACCTCGACATTGCAGGCACAGCCTGGAACGACGACGCCAAACCCTGGCTAGCGAAGGGGCCGACAGGCGTAGCCCTGCGCACCCTGGTCAACCTCGTCATGTCCTACTAACCCCACGGCGTCACCGTTGTAGGGGCGGGGCTTGCGCCGCCCGGGCCTGTGCGTCTTGACGCAACTATCCGTCCGCCGTCTACATCTTCTCGGGTGCTTCAATCCCCAACAAATCCAAGACGCGCACCAACTCGCGCTCCACCACTTCCGTCAAGGCCAACAAGAATGCGCGCTTCTGCTCGTCTGCCTCCGACAGAATATGGTGCTTGTGATAAAAATTATTAAACCCTTGCGCCAACTGGAACGCATACTTCGCCAAGAACGCCGGCTCTTGCGCCGCAATCGTTGCGTCAACGGCGGTATCCGCTGACCCGGCCAGCAACAACAATTCCCACAAGCCGCTGCCGTCGGGACCGCCCAAAATCGTTCGCACGGTTTCGGCAGTCAAGTCCGCCCGCCCAGCCTGGGCCTCCACTCCCTTGCGCCGAATTCCTCGAATGCGGACTACGGCGTATTGACAATACGGGCCGGTCTCCCCTTCAAAACTAAGCGCATCCGCAAAATCAAACGCGATAATCGCGTTCCGCGTGAACTTCAAAAGAAAAAATCGCAAAGCCCCCACAGCAATCTCATGAGCCGTCCGAACCCGCTCCTCCTCGCTCATCTCGGGATGCCGTTGCGCGACTTCCGCCAGAGTCGCCGCCTCCAGCTTGTCAATCAAATCATCGGCCTTAACGCCCAAGCCCTTGCGCCCGCTCACCTCCACATAGGGCTTCCTATCTTCCTCCGGCCCCAACTCGTATCCCATCTCCGCCGCGCACCGCGGCGTCAAAGCCACAATCTCGTAAGACAGATGAATTGACTGCTTCGCCGCCTCTGGATGCCCCAGCCTCTGCAGACCCGCCGCCACCACCTGCTGCAAATAAGCTTGCCGCGCATCGATCACGTTGTAGACGGTAAACGCAGGAGCGCCAAAATCCGGCGCCCCCGGATCGTCCTTGGCGGTGGTGGTGGCCCAAACGATGTCACCCGCGGGCGCCTTAGGCCACTTTCGATAATGAAAATCCTTCCCCAACAACCCAAACTTCCACAACTGATACGCAATATCCTTCCCCACATAAGTAACAGTCCCGTTCGAGCGCACAATAATTTTGTCCTGCTCGTTCTCTTCGTCCTTCTCCTCCGCGGGTGCCGCCCCCTCTTCCTTCCAGGGCATCACCCAACACCCAGTCATCTTCCCCGTAGTAACAAACTGAATTGCCCCCGCCTCCTTCAACTTCGCAAACGCCGCATCCCAAAAATGCAAATGCAAAATCTCACTCTCCCGCGCCAACAACTCGTAGTGAATCCCCAACCGCACCATAGTCCGCAAATGGAATCCCACAATCGAGTCCGCAACTACTTCCGCAACCTCCGCCTCCTCGCCGCGCCCTTCTTCAATCGCCCGAAGGGTAGCTCCCCGCAAAGCCGCAGCCCGCGTCTTATCCTCCGCAAAAAATGCGGTGGCCGCGGCATACAAATCCCAGCACAAATAATCAAACCGCGGCTCCATCGCCATCATCTTGACGCTGACGGGAGTTCGCTTCTCCATTTCCAGAAGCGCAATCACCACATCCGCGACCTGCACCCCGGTGTTATCAATGTAGTTCTGCACCTGCACGTTGTACCCAGCCTCGCGCAAAGTCCGCGCCATGGTGTCGCCCAGCACCGCATTCCGCACATGCCCAATATGCGCGGCCTTGTTCGGATTAATGCTCGTATGCTCGACGATGATTTTTTCTGGCTTGTGATCCGGCGAATGCCTCTCTGCGGACACCGCCACCCAAAACGCGGCTCGATCAAAATAAGCATTCAAGTACCCGCCGCCAGCCACCTCCACCCGACCGATGCCCTCGACCGGAGCCAACCCGTTCGCGATCTCCTGGGCAATCTGCCGCGGCGCCCGCTTCAGTCTCTTCGCCAGCTCAAAACAGACTGGGGAAGCGGCCTCGCCCATCTCAATCTTCGGCGGCCGCTCCAGCACTACGGTCAACTCCACACCATACTTCTCGTGGATATGCGCGGCGAGCGCCTCACGCAATCGATTTGAAAGTGTCAGATACACGCGCCCTCTTTCCGTCTTAAGCCCGCAAAATCACACTAGTATAGACCGACCAGCGCCCGCTGTTTGCGCTGGCGGTAACTCGAAGGTTAGCCCTCGGGGCTTGGGAGACCGATCTGAAGATCGGCCACCACGTCGACGTTGAATGGCAGCCGCGGCCTGGCACCCGTCCAAGGCCTCAGGTGAGGCAAGAATGGAAAGTCTAGTTAACAAAATCCTCCCTCCCCCCGCCTATTCTCGTAAGTGCGGATTCTAAAGGGTTTTAAGTCTAACGAATGTGGAAGTGCGGATTGTACAGGAGTTACGGGCGTATTTTTGGAAGTGCGGATTCTGCAGGGTTTAGGACGTAACAAGCCTTGGGAGGACGAGCGTCCGAGGAGCGGAGACGCCTACGGGACGTTCGAATTAGCATTTGCGATAACACGGAAGAGGATAACATATTGGTAAGCAAACGTCGAGCACCAAAATGGAACTCTTTCCGGTCCGGAGTGTGGCTCCGCTCGTCCGGCAACCAAAGTGTACTCAGATCGGGAGCCGACACTGTTATGTGATCATGTGGCTTTGGCGGGTTTACTCGTCCGGTTTGTGCGTTTCTCAGGACTTAGCTCCGATTCGCTTGCAAAAGCGCACCCCCCAAACTAGAGTGTTGCCTGAGGTTCGCGGTTAGGCGCGATTGTCTAAAGATTAACCGGATCACTCGGTGCGTCGAGCAGAGTTGAATAAGAAACCCGTATCGGTCTCGATGCCACTCCAACTTTACGTCTCTCGTTTCGCAGAGAACTTATGAACAGCCCAGCGGGATATTCCCCTCTCCGCAGACTTGCCGGTATCCAGATGCCCTGGCAGCTGGTCGACAAAAATGCCTGCAATCGGTTGGCGCTGCTGATCGGAAAAAGCGCCTTCGTCGCTCTGCTGTACTACCTTCTGGTTGTGATCGGCATGAAGCTCCACTTTTCCACGTCAGGCCTGTCCCTGATTTGGCCCTCCAACGCACTGCTTGCCGCAACGTTGGTACTGAGCCCAAAAGGTCGCTGGTGGCTTTACCTGCTGGCGATCATTCCCGCACATATCGCGGGAATGAGTTCCTATCACCTAGGCCTCTGGTGGTTGGCGTATCAAATAGCATTTAACTCAGCGCTGACAGCTACCTATGCGGCAATCCTTCAAAAGTTTAAGCCGGAAATACTTTATTTTGAAGCGCTACGAGACGTTCTTATCTTTCTGGGAGTATCCGTCGCGGTTCCCGTTTTGATGAATTGGGTAGCTATCTATCCGGTCTTCAAGTTCTCACCGAGTAGTTCCGCTCTTCTCGCTCACAATTCGCCAGAGGGTTTCTTTGCGGTGTGGACAAGCTGTTGGATCAATAACAGCGCGTCTTTCATAGCTTTCGTTCCTGCGATTCTGGTTTGCGTCACGCGAGGCAGCTCTTGGTTTCGAGGTTTCTCCTCACAACGAGTTGCTGAGGGAGCGCTCCTGACAGCGTTCTTCATTCCGGTCACTTTCCTGGCATATGGACGCGTCGCCGCGAACGGCCAAATGCTAGAAGCCCTCTACCTCATGCCGATACCGTTCTTGCTATGGGCAGCGGTTCGATTTGGTCCAGCCGGGGCAAGTCTATCCGTGACCGCGCTCGTTTGTATTTCAAGTTGGTGCGCATATGCTGGAGAGGGGCCCTTCCTACGTTCCTCGTTCATCGACCGTGTCACTTCTATGCAGATAAGCTGGATCATAATTTGTGCCCCAGTCCTTGCTCTCGCCGCCGTTGTCCGGGAACGCAAGTTCGTCACATTGGCCTTTTTGAAAAGCGAAGGTCGATTCAGGCAATTCTTTGAGACCCAGCCGGAATGCTGCTACATGATTTCTCCAGGGGGCATCGTTCTGGACGTCAATCCGGCAGCATGTGAAGCCCTTGGTTACACTAAAGAGGAACTGATCGGCAAGGCGGTGTCAATCATCTACGCTCCCGAGTCGCACTCCAAAATGCGCGATCTGCTTGAGAAGTGGAAGAAGACGGGACGGCTTGAAAGCGAAGAGATAGTCGCATTAACTCGAGATGGAGAGAGACGGGTCGTGCTCGTTAACGCGGGATCGGTAGTGGATGCCGAGGGTAACCTGTTGCATTCCACAAATGTGCACGTAGATATCACCGAACGTAAGCGGGCGGAAGAAGCGCTTTCTAAAGTCAGTCAAAGGTTGATCGAAGCACAAGAGAAAGAACGCACTCGCATTGCCCGAGAGTTACACGACGATTTCAGCCAACGGATGGCCCTCCTGCATCTCAGTCTCGAACAATTTGAGCAGGAGAACACGGCCGGGTTTTCGTCCAAGGCTCGACAACAACTGAACAACATTTCGGAAATAGCTTCGGAAATTTCCTCCAACATTCACGACTTGTCCCACCAGTTGCACCCATCCAAACTGGACACCCTCGGCCTGATGGCCTCAGTGAGGGGCTTGTGCAGAGAATTCTCTGAGCAGCACAAACTGCAAGTTCAGTTTGTCCACGAAGACATCCCTGGACCGATTCCGAAGGACGTGACGTTATGCTTGTTCCGGATTGTGCAGGAGGCTTTGCGGAACGTCGTGAAGCACAGCGGAGCCTCAGAAGCCACGGTGGAGCTGTCTGGTCGAGGTGATCGCATCGATCTTTGCATCTCGGATGCTGGTGTTGGATTCGAAACTGAGTCTGCAAAGGCAGCGGCTGGTCTTGGTTTAGTCAGCATGCGCGAGCGCCTGCGGCTGGTTGGCGGAGACATTGTCATTGAATCCGAGCCCTCACATGGTACGAGACTTCACGCTCATGTGCCGCTACCAGCAAGCAAACCATCAGTCACCAGCGAGGGAAAAGCATACAAAGCACGGGCTTGATTCTTGCCGCAGACGCTTTTGGGGCGTATATGTTCTATAGAGTGTGAGCGCCATGATGGACATTCATCGCCGAGCTATTCAACAGAGTTCGCACGACTTGCCTAATCCCGCGAAGCTTGTTCCGTTCGGTTACTACGGGGCGGGGCTTTGGACAGGCCATCCAATTGGCTTGGTGATTGTAATTGGCCTGCTTACGATGGGAATCGTAGGATTACCGGAAGCTCGGTGGTTTCTCGCGCTTGCTGCTCCTGCCGGGGCCATCTGCGGATTCATCATGTGGCTTCAGCACCGAAATGGACGGGCGGGCCACTAAATTTCCACTGCTGGGGTAACCGCGCTAATCGGGACCAGTCGCTTTCATTTACCTTGTGCTGTCGACTTGCTTTGTGGAATGAAACCGGGGACGCCAGTGTTCACCACTGGATTGAGCCGCTGTCTGATCTGAATTCGATTGATTTCGTCGAACGCGTCTTCCGGAAGGCGCGAGATGTCGAAATTCTCTCGCGCGCGGGCCGCACTCCTGGGCGTGGTAAGCAAAGCTGTGCCGCGCTGCACCGCCCAAGCCAGCAGTACCTGTGCCGGCGTCTTTCCGACTCGCGCAGCGATCGCAGAAATGACCGGATCCTCCAGGAGGCCCGGCTTCATCCCGTGACCTAACGGCGCAAAAGCCAAAAGCACAATGCCCCTCTCCTTGCAGAACTCCAGGAGCTCGGTTTCCGGGAGATACGGATGTGATTCTACCTGGACCACGGCTGGCTTGATTCTCGCGGATTCATAGATGGGCTTCAGGATGTCTAACGTGATGTCTGAAAGTCCGATGGCCCGGCACTTGCCGTGATCCACGAGAGTCTCCAGCGCTTTCCAGGTGTCGAGCAAGGTTACGTCGTGGTCGTAGAGGACATTACCGTTTTGATCCCGCGGATCCTGGTTGTCCCCGGGTTGAAATGCAAATGGAGTGTGAATGAGATAGAGATCCAGATACTTGAGCTGGAGTCTGTCCAGACTCGCCTCGAAGGCCGGTTCGACACGCTCGGGCCGGTGATTGGAATTCCACAGCTTTGTGGTGACAAAAATGTCTTCGCGCGTTGTTCCTCCACCTGGCCCTCCACCGGCAAGTCCTTCCTGCAACGCCTTGCCTACCTCGCGCTCGTTTCCGTATCGTTCCGCGCAATCGAAATGCCGAAATCCGGCTTCCAGTGCGTCTCTGGTCGCAGTTGTCGTCTCGGCCAAGTCGGGGATTAGGGTGCCAAAGCCGAGTGCGGGCATGTGGCCAGCACCGTTGTTCAGTGGAATTCTCGTCATCCGCAGATCAGAAGATTCAATCATGGTTACACCTCGAAGCTATTTTTGCGTCCGGCAGGACCGCCCGATGCGCTTAGATGCCAAGTGTCGCAGATTAGACGCAACTATTAATTCGTCGCGTGATCGGACATGTGCCTTTGGCCCCGATTTCCACTTGATTGCATAACAATGTCGGCTCCTCGACCCGAGTAAACTTTGGTTGCTTAACGACCAGAGGCTCGGAGAAAGGAGCCGAACATGTTACTGATAGGCGTAGATTACCACCCGAGCTTTCAGACGATTGCATTTTTTGACGAAGAGACTGGTGAGTGTGGTGAACAGGAACTGAACCACAGTGATGGACAAGCAGAGCGATTTTATCGAGACCTGCAGCAGCGAGGGATCCGCGTGCGCGTAGGGATGGAGGCTGCCGAGCAGGAGGCCAGAAAGCGACCCGAGGTGGTACGACTGATGACTCATCCTGGCGTGGGTTCGCTGACCGCACTCGCCTATGTGTTGATCATCGGAACTCCGCAGCGATTCCACTGCGGCAAACAGATCGGCACCTACGTGGGAATGATTCCGAGTGAAGACTCCAGCGGTGGCCAGCAACGGTTGGGACACATCAGCAAGCCAGGCAATTCGTTGTTGCGGTTCTTGCTGGTGGAGGCCGCACAGGCAGCGGCACGCAGTCATCCCGACTGGAGACGTCGCTACCTCCATCTGGCCATGCGTCGGCACAAGAGCATCGCCAAGGTGGCTTTAGGACGCCGTCTGGGAGTTCGCCTGTACTGGATGTGGCGGAACCGTTGCGAGTATGCGCCGTCGATGGAGTTCGGTTGGTACGCGGGACAGCTCGGTACCGGACATGGTGTGAAATAGAACACCGTCCACTTGGTTGGGCATCCCGCTCCCTGTAAAGGGAGTTCGAACAAGTACTCATGGTCGAAGTGCAGATCGAAGAGATGTTTGGGTCGGACTGAAGCCGACCGAAAGATTACGAGCGAGCCGTGGTCGTCGATGCCGAAGTCGAAGAGAACAACGAAGACACTTTTCGAAGTGAAGGAGCAGTGCGCTCAAAAAGAATTTGACAGGCCGACATTGTTAGAGATGTCCGGTTTCCGCGCCAACCAGGAGTTACCGACCCAACGCACTGTTCTGCGGAATCCGAGGTGGAATGGTTGCCTTAATTCACCGTTAACAAGACACTTCTAGACTCTATAATCCCGGAATAAGCAGGAGGTCCTCTGCGATGAAAATCCAATATCAATTTCGTAACGCAGTTCTCGCGGCTTCTCTATTGTCATGCTTCGCCGCAAGCGCTACAGCGCAGCAATCCTCTCAGCAGCAAGACCTTCCCACACTTTCTCCAACCGTACACTCGGCTCGCTATCCAGAAGTGATGTGCGTTCACTGCGTCGTACCCCAATGGGACCGCGGCTATATTCTTCATCTGGAGATCGATAAAGACCCCGCCGTAGTCACCATGTACGACAGGGATGGAAAGAAACTCCTCGAATCGCGCGTGGCCCCGCCAGGAGCTGCCAAGGTCGCTCTCCTTTCTGCAGCAGCGACACAGGCCGGAGGGATTCTCGCCGTTGGCGGAGCGATTATGACCGATGGGTCCATCCAAGGGCTCATCGCCAAAACCGACCTCACAGGGCGAACCGTGCAATCGCTACACACGGGCCGATTCTCACCACGCCAGGTTTGCGAGACGACTGACGGTACCGTCTGGACCCTCGGATACGATTTGAATTTCCGCGATTCGCCCGACGTTGATAAGAACGTCCTGTGGCACTATAGTTTTGAGAAGGGTTGGCTTGACAGCCTGGTTGCCCTCGATTCCATTTCCAAATCATCGGACGCGAGTTTTCAGATTAGTTCGCCAGGCAACAGTTTTCTTCGTTGTAGCAAGGACCGTGTTTCGGTTTTCTTCGCGTCGGCTGCCCAGTACATCGAAGTGGATGTCACCGATGGAAAACTCGGGCGCTGGAATGTCGCCCTTCCTCAAATCGCTCGCGGAAAAGCAAATGGATTTGCAGTGACCGATGAGGGCAGAGTTTTTGTCAGTTTCCTAGGTTTCAGTGAGCCAAACAACAGTGTGACGCACGGATTGTACGAGTTGAAAGCGAGAACCGAAACTTCCGTTGCCACTCTCATACCAGTCGCCGGGACTCTCACAACGCAAGACCGAAACGGTGTCCTTCTGGATGAAACGCTTGACCGTCTCTTGGGCGCGGACGGAGATGAACTTGTGGTGCATAGGCTTGGAGATGGTTGGGGTATTTCGTGGGCAAAAGTCTCGGCATCTCCTTCAACTCCCGATTAGTGGGGTGATCGGAAACTGACCCGCCCCTCAATTTTCTGGGTGGTTTGACAGTCCTAGGATGCGCCGATAGTATCAATTCTGTACCCGGCGCAGAGATTCTTTCCAAACAAATGTCCCTACGCATCGCGGGCGGATTCTGATGAATCTTGCATATTTCGACTGTTTCTCGGGCATCAGCGGGGATATGACGCTCGGCGCGCTCATCGACGCCGGCTGCGATGTCGCGCGCCTGCGGGGCGAACTACAAAGGCTCCAAGTGCCTGGATGGGAGCTGAGCGCCGAAAGAGTCTGGAAAAACGGCATGGCTGCCACGTATGCCAAGGTCAAAACCGAGGACCAGAAAAAGCATCGCTCGCTGACCGACATCTTGGAAATCCTGGAAAAATCGGAGCTGGTACCGCAGGTCCGTGATCGCGCCAGTTCGATCTTTCAGAGACTCGGTGAAGCGGAAGCAAGCGTACACGACGTGCCGCTTGAAAAAATCCATTTCCACGAAGTTGGCGCGGTCGACGCCATCGTAGACATCGTCGGAGCCTGCATCGGCTTCCACGCCCTCGGCATCGACAGATTTGCCTGCTCACCGCTGAACGTAGGTGGCGGCACCGCAAAGATGGCGCACGGAGATCTGCCGATCCCGGCTCCGGCCACGGCGAACTTACTACAAGGCAAGCCGACATACTCGAACGGCGTGCAGCGCGAACTGGTCACGCCTACTGGGGCGGCTATCGTGGCCACGCTGTGCGATCGCTTCGGACCGCAGCCGCCCATGACCGTCTCCGCCATCGGCTACGGCGCGGGCACCGCCGACCTGGAAGGCCAACCGAACGTTCTCCGCATCATGACCGGCGAGTCCGCCGAGAAAGCCGTCGCGGGCTACGACGAGGAAATTTCGGTAATAGAAGCCAACCTCGACGACATGAATCCCCAGATCTACGGCTATTTCCTGGAGAGGGCGCTAAGTGCGGGTGCGCTCGACGTCTATACAACGCCAGTGCAAATGAAAAAGAATCGCCCCGGCACGCTGCTGACGGTTCTCTGCAAACCTCAAGACACCAACGCCCTGACCTCGATGATTTTCGCGGAAACGACAACGTTCGGCGTGCGCACGACGAGCGCCCAACGCCGCATTCTGCCGCGCGAGCATGTCAGCGTGAGCACAACTTTCGGTGACGTCCGCATAAAACTCTCGCGAGTAAACGGCCGCATCCTGCACGCCTCGCCAGAATTCGACGACTGCCGCAAACTGGCAGTAGAAAAAAACGTTCCCTTGCAGCAAGTAATCAACGAAGCCCTCCGCCGTTACGAGGGAAGTTCTGTAGGCGCGGGGCTTCAGCCCGGCGATGCGACATCGAAATCGAAAACCAAGAACTGAAAACAAAATGGCCCAAGGCAAACCAAAATATTACCTAACGACGCCGATCTACTACACGAACGGCCTCCCACACATCGGCCACACCTATTCCACGATCGTGTGCGACGCCATCCGCCGCCACAAGCGCATGCTCGGCTACGAGGTCATCCTCACGACCGGCACCGACGAACATGGCGTCAACGTCGAGCGCAGCGCCAAAAAAGCAGGCGTCCCGGAATCCGAATTCGTAGCCAAAATGGCCGCCGAATGGAAAGCGCTGTGGGATGAACTTGGCATTCAGGGCGACGAATTCATCCGCACCACCGAAGTGCGCCACGCCCGCACGGTCCAATGGCTTTTCAAACTCTGCCGCGAAAACGGCTACATCTATCCCGGTCACTACAGCGGCCAATACTGCATTTACGACAACTCCTACGTAGACGTGAAGCCTGGAGAACCCTGCCCCGATTGCGGCCGGCCGACGGAAACCGTCACGGAAGCAAACTATTTTTTCAAACTTTCCGCGTTCCAGAATGTCCTGCTCGATTTCTACAAAAAGTATCCCAACGTCATTCAACCGGAAGGCCGCCGCAATGAAGTATTGGCCTTCGTCGAAGGGGGCCTGCGCGATCTCAGCATCACGCGCACCTCCATCCGCTGGGGCATTCCCGTCCCCGGCGAAGAGCCCCACGTCTTCTACGTCTGGTTCGACGCCCTCACCGCTTACCTCAGCGCCGTAGGCGGCCCGGAATACGAACGCCGCGGTTTCTGGCCCGCCGACCTGCATCTAGTTGGCAAGGAAATCATCCGTTTCCACGCGGTCATCTGGCCCGCGCTCCTGATGGCCGCCGGACTGCCGGTCCCCAAACAAATCTGGGCGCACGGTTGGCTATTGATGGACAGCGCCAAGATGAGCAAGTCGCTCGGCAACGTCGTGAAGCCGCGGCCCATCGTTCATGTCCTCGGCCTCGACGCGCTGCGTTACTATCTGTTGCGCGAAACCGTCTTCGGCCAAGACGGTAACTTCAGCTATGACGCTTTGGTCCAGCGCTACAACAGCGATCTGGCCAACGGTCTGGGCAATCTGGCCAGCCGCGCCGCTGCCATGATCACGCAAAATTGCGGCGGAAAGATTCCCAAGCCGGGCACGCTCCAGCCGCAAGACAACGCGCTCGCCAAACAAGCGCAGGAAGCTATCGGTGAAGTCCTCGAGCAATACAACAACCTGGGTTTCTCGAAAGCTCTGGAAGAAATCTGGTCCGTGATCGGCGCAACCGACAAATACCTGACGACAGAACAACCCTGGGCGCTAACGGATTCCGAAGCAGATCAACAGCGCCGTGCCACAATTCTGTGGACCACCGCGGAAGTCTTACGCATCGTGACCGCGCTGACGCATCCAGTTCTGCCAGAGAGCACCGCAAAGGTCTGGACGCTGCTAGGTCAACAGGGTCCGCTCGGCCATCTGGAACTCGAGGGCTTAAGCTGGGGCCAACTAAAGCCCGGCACGACGTTAGGCAAGTCTCAAGCGCTATTCCCACGCATCGACAAAGCCGAAGCCATAGAGAGGATGGAAACCATGGAGAAGGAAGAACAGCAGAAACCGCACCCAAGTGCAGCAAGCGCGCCGGGCGCGGCACCCGCGCCGACGCCGGCGGCAACAGGCGCAGCCTCTGCAGCCGGTGCGGCCGCCGCGCCCGAAGGCGTCCAAAAAATCGGCATCGAAGATTTCGCCAAAGTGGAAATGCGCGTAGGTCAGGTGAAGACCGCCGAGCGCATCGTAGGCGCCGACAAACTCCTGAAGCTAACGGTAGACGTCGGCAGCGAAGTACGCCAAATCTGCGCTGGCATAGCCCAATACTACGAACCCGAATCCCTGATCGGCCGAAAGGTAGTGGTGGTCGTCAATCTAGCCCCGCGCAAACTCCGCGGCGTGGAATCGAACGGCATGATCGTAGCGGCAAGTGTAGGCCCCGAAGGCCGCCCGGTCCTGGCGGGCTTCGCCGAAGAGGTAGAAGTAGGGGCGCGTCTAAAATAGCGCGACGAGGCCATGTACGGGCGCAGCACTGCTGCGCCCCAATTTAGCAAGGTTTCAGAAATATATGAGATCGGATGAGACTCTCCACCCGGGTCACAAATCCCCGCGCCTGCCCTATCACGACTATTCCGCGGTGGGAATTTATTACGTAACGATCTGCGCCGAAGACAACCGATGTATCTTCGGCCAAATCGAAAACGCGGGCGTCCAACGGACACGACTCGGGGAAGTCGTTCGCGAATGCTGGGCAGCGATCTCTGCTCACTACCCGAACGCGAGGCTACACGCCTTTGTCGTCATGCCGAACCATTTCTACGGACTGATCGAACTTGCGAAAACCAGCCAGCTTAAGACCGAGATACGTCGGCGCGAATTCAATCCAAGCAGCGTTCCGCCGGGCTCGCTTTCGGCGATCGTTCGGTACTTCAAGGCAGTTGTCACAAGACGCGCCCACAGCGAGATCGGTCTCCACGGGGAGATTTGGCACCGGAATTATTTCGAGAGGGTCGTGCGCGACGGCCAGGAATTCTCCAACGCAACCCGATACATTGCTGATAACCCCATGAAATGGAAACGGGACGAGCGCAACCCGCAGGCGGGCGAGATTCAGTGACCTTTGCCAAGCTGGGGCGCAGCAGTGCTGCGCCCGTACACGGAACTCACTGAAACATGCAGCTGATCGACTCTCACGCTCACATCGACTTTCCTCAATTCGCCCACGACCGCGAAGCCATGTTGGATCGCGCCCGCGCCGCGGGCGTCGAAACGATCCTGGCTATCGGGTCAGGACCCGGTCCGGAAAGGCTGGACGCCGCCATCCCGTTCGCCGAGGAACACGACTGGATCTACGCCAGCATCGGCGTCCATCCACACGAAGCGAAGCTGCTTGCCCCCGATCATTTGCAACAGCTCGCGCAGTTCGCCAAGCACCCGAAAGTCATAGCCTGGGGCGAAATCGGACTCGACTATTTTTACGATCACTCACCCCGCAACGTGCAAGACCGCGTCTTCCGCGACCAGCTTGCCCTCGCCCATCGAGCGAAGCTCCCCATCATCGTCCATTGCCGCGATGCCTGGCCTGACACCCTCCGAGTCCTCGACGAAGCCTGGCGCCCCACCGGCCTCGGCGGCATCCTCCACTGCTTCACGAGCACCCTCGAAGACGCTCAGCGCGGCCTCGACATGGGCTTCCTGATCTCGTTTGCTGGCAATTCGACCTATCCGAAAGCTGCAAACATTCGCGACGTTGCAAAAGCTCTGCCGCTCGAGAACATTTTGATCGAAACGGACTCTCCGTTCCTCGCCCCGCAAGGCTATCGCGGCAAGCGCAACGAGCCCGCCTACGTGGCCGAGGTAGCAAAGGCCATCGCGAGTGTGAGAAACTTACATCCTGAAGACATTGCTGCGGCGACCACTGCGAACTTCCGGCGTTTCTTCAAGCTGCGTTCTTCAGCTGGAAGTGGGCCTTGACGGAGCCTTGCCAGGCCTGCTGAAAGCGCAGGCTAAATAGTTCGGCTTTGAGTCGACTTTAAATAGATTGACGGCTGCGCGGGCGCACAGGATACTGTGCGCCTCGCAAGCACAACGTCGTTCATGCAGGCCAGGAGGAAGGCCATCGCGCTGCTCACAGCCAGGGAGATTTTCGATCTCGTCAGAGACGACCTCGTCCTCGTGGAAGACGAACTGACGCGACAGAGCGCCACCGCCTTCGATCCCGTTTCCGAAATCACTTCCTATCTCTTGGGTGGTGGCGGCAAACGACTTCGCCCTGCGCTCCTCCTTCTGTCAGCGCGCTACGCCGGACACCGCGGCCCCAGTGCGATCAAGCTCGCCGCCGTAGTCGAACTCCTGCACAGCGCCACGCTGATCCACGACGATGTGATCGACAGCGCCGACACGCGCCGCGGCCGTCCGTCCGCCAATTCCCGTTGGGGCAACCATCGCAGCGTCCTCGCAGGGGACTGGCTGTACATGCAGTCCTTCCAAATGGCACTCGAAGAGCGCAATTTCCGTATCCTCGATGTGCTCATCGATCTCACGCAAAAGATGGTCGAAGGGGAACTCCTGCAGCTCGCGAAAATCGGCCGTATGGATGTCACCGAGGAAGACGCCCTCCAACTCGCAACCTATAAAACCGCTTGTTTGTTCAGTGGCTGCGCGCGCCTGGGCGCGGTCCTCGGTGGTCTGGAAGGCGCCGATGAACTGGCGCTATCGGAGTATGGCCGCTATGCGGGCCTGGCATTTCAACTTGTCGATGACCTGCTCGATTTCACCGCCTCAGCGCAACAACTGGGCAAGCCCGTCCTGAGCGATCTCAAAGAGGGCAAAGTCACGCTCCCGCTCATCTACGCCATGGAAAATGGCCACCGTGACGCTCGCGAGCTAGTAGCCCGCATCCTGAAAGAGAAAGAATTCGATTCCGTGCGCCCAGAAACGCTGGTTGCCCTGGTCCACGAATCCGGTGCCCTGGATCGTGTCCGCACGCTGGCCCACGACTACGCGCATCGCGCAAAAGCCAGCCTGGACGGCCGCAACGACTCCGAATACGCCCGCGCCCTGCTCACCCTGCCCGATTTCATTCTGGAGCGTGAGAACTAGGCGCGGTGTCCCTTATGTTGCCGTTCAAACTTATCTACCACGAACGCTACGATCTCAACCTGGGCGCACACGTCTTCCCCTCGCAAAAGTTCCGCCTGATCGCCGAAGCACTCCTCGCGGAAGGCATCGCCACCAAAGAAGATTTCTTCCATCCGGAGCCGGCCAGCGACGAAGACATCCTGCGCGTGCACACCGCCGACTGGGTGCGCAAACTAAAAACCGGCACGCTCACCGCCAGCGAAGTAATGAAGCTCGAAGTCCCTTATTCACCTGAATTAGTGGAAGCCGTATGGCTCGCGGCGGGCGGCACCATTCTTGCCGGGCAATGTGCGCTGCGCGACGGATTCGGCACGAACCTCGGCGGCGGATTTCACCACGCTTACCCAGGCCACGGCGAAGGCTTTTGCGCCATTCACGATGTTGCGGTCGCGATTCGGCGGCTGCAGGCCGACAAAGCCGTCCGTAAAGCGATGGTCATAGACACCGACGTGCATCACGGCAACGGTACCGCCGCCATTTTTAGCGGCGACGACTCGGTCTTCACGATTTCGATTCACCAGGAAAACAACTACCCGCCGCACAAGCCGCCCTCCAACGTCGACCTCAACATGTGGGACCGCGCGGACGATGTCGAATATCTCGGCGAACTAATTCCCGTGGTGCAAAAATCACTCGATGATTTCCGACCCGACATTGTGTTCTACGTCGGCGGCGCCGACCCGTTTTGCGAAGACCAACTCGGCGGCCTGGCGCTCACGAAAAGAGGATTGAGCGAGCGCGACCGCAAAGTGTTCGATGATGTCCGCCGCCGAGGCATCCCCGTCGCCACGACTCTGGCAGGCGGTTACGCGCGCCGCGTCGAGGACACCGTGCGCATTCACGTAAATACGATACTCGCCGCTCGCGACGTCGCTCTGGCGTTTCCTTCCGCCAGCGCAGCTTCGAACTGATACACTCCCGGTCCTGAAATCTCGATTCCATTTCTGGTGGAGGGCGAATGTTTCTTCGAATTCCGAAAGCGGCGCAAGCGCTTGCGCTCGTGCTTTGTGTCGCGGTGTTGGCCGCAGAGTCTTCGCGACCGGCTCACGCCGCGACAACACCGAGCGGTAAGCTCAAGGTCTACATCTCCGTCGACATGGAAGGCGTCGCTGGCACCGTCACCGCCGACCAGTTGATGCCCTCAGGTTTCGAGTACGACAGGTTCCGCCGCTTCATGACCAACGAAGCGCTTGCCGCGGTGCAAGCCGCGAAACACGCCGGCGCCACCGAAATAGTGGTGAGCGATTCTCATGGCAACGGAGAGAACCTGCTGATCGAACTGTTCCCCGCGGACGTCAAGATCGTGCGTTCGTGGCCGCGCCACGGAAGCATGATGGCGGGCCTGGACGCGAGTTTCGACGCGGTGCTATTCGTCGGCTATCACGCCTCCACGACGAATCCGCGCGGCGTGCGCGCACACACGTTTTCCAGCGCTCATCTCGCAAAGGTTACGCTGAATGGCAATGCGGTTACCGAGGGTGAGTTCAACGCCGCATACGCAGGCGCGTTTGGCGTGCCGGTAATTTTCGCTTCGGGGGACGACGTCGCGATGGCCGAGCTGAAATCGCGTCTGGGGAACCTGGAAACCATGGAGACAAAGAAAGCTCTGGGATTTCACTCCGCGGAGACTTTAACGCCAGAAGCGTCCAGTAGCGGGATTCAGGCTGGCGCCGAAGCCGCATTCGAGCGCGTGCGCGATTTCAAGCCGTATGTCGTCAAAGCGCCGGTCACCCTGGAGATTACCTTCAAGAATTACACGCCAGCTGAAATGCTGACTTATTTGCGGATTGTGGAGCGCGTGAACTCGCACACGATTCGATTCGTGGGGAAGGATATGGCGGAAGTCTCCGATTTTGTCGATTTCGTGGACACCTACAGCGCGGATATGACGCCTTGAGAGGCGATCCTGCGGGTGGAGGGTTACCATTGACTGGGAAATATTCGTTCCGGACAGCGGTGTGCTACGTAACGGCGCCCGGTTCGGAAAGCGGCGGCTACGTAACGACGCCCTGCTCCCTTCGAGGCTCAGGGTAAACGGAACGCGGCCGCTACATTCCGGGCTTGTTAGACGCCGTGGCCGGCTCCAGAGCTTGATGAATTGCGGCTGTAAGCGACTGCTGAAAGCTGTCTTCGCCATAGCCTTCGGCGCGGTAAATGATTTTTCCATCGCGATCGATGATGACTACGGTGGGAAAAGAGTTGACCGCGAAGAGCCGGTCTAGCCCGTCGGCAAAGACGACCGTTGTTTGCGGCTTCACTTCCTTTAAGTATGGCGGGACCAGCGTTTCGTCTTCGTCGCAGTCGGCAGCCAGAAACAGTACGCCGTGATTTTGCTGGAAGCCGATGGCCACGCGGTCGAACACAGGTTCCAGCGCGCGGCAAGGACCACACCACGTGGCCCAGAAATTCACCACGAGAATTTTGCCTTTTTCATTCGCCAGCGGAAGAGCGGAACCATCGGGCGCGCGGCGCAGCGTGAATTCGAAGGGCTCCTTCGCACCGGCGTTTCGCGCTGCGTTCGATTTTCCCGGCGAGGCGCTCACTTCATCATAGGTGCGGAGCACATACTCGCCGAGTCCATCGTCGGAGCCGTGAGCCAGGCGCCACACGTTGCCCAGCTTCTGGCGGATGGCGCGACGGTCGGGGCTGTTTTTTGTGGTATCGGCGAGAGCAAACGCGCGGGCGTATTCCTTGATGGCGCGCGGCAGATCCTTGTTCAGCTCGGCGATCTCGCCTAGTTTTTCCGCGGCTCCTGCGCTGGGATCGAACGCATAGCTATCCTCGAAATCCTTTTGCGCCTTCGCGGTGTCATGGAGTTTCAAATACAGGCGCCCGCGCAGCAGCAGTACGGTCATGCGGTCGTGGTTCTTGGTCGACTCCCAGTCTTCTTTTGAAATCTTCGGTGACTTCTCGTCGCTCCCGATATATTCCAAGACACGCGTGGAGTAACTGGTGGCGCGGCGAAGGCCGGCCTCGTCGCCGTTGCGCTCGAGGAGTTGAATCGCGAGCAGGGTCATGGACATATCTTCGGGAGTAAGCGCAACGATACGCTCGGCGTAGTCGGCGGCACGCGTCGTGTCGCGGAGTTGCAGCGTCGCTTCGACCAGGGCGCGATAAATCCGCACGCGCTGCGGCGCTTCCGGGTACTTCTTCAGGAAGCCTTCGAGGTTTCGGACCAGAGCGGCGCGGTCGTTACCGGCATTGTCGATGGCCCGCTGTAGCTCTTCGTCTGGCGATGGGGTCTTCTCCCCGGGGGATTGCTTACTGCCGGACTTCAAAGTCGGCGATGGCGGCTCGCTTTGTTGTGACCGCAAAGCACACACCGCGGTTGCCGACAGAAATGCACCGACGACGCAGACTGATGCGAGGCGTTTACGGCGGAATGGCATCGATTTCTATTCTATCTTATCGGAGAAGCCCCTACGACTAGGATGCGCGGACGCGGATTTCGCCGGAGATCGTGTGGACCTCGACGCGGCCGCCGCCATTGCCCATGCGTGCGCGGAGGGAATGCTTGCCTTGTTCTTCGATCACGATGGGCACGTCCGTTTTGATTTGCCCGGAGACGGCCTCGGCGGTCAGGTGGAAATTTGCGCTGGGTGGGACGCCGAGTTCCACTACGCCTGACACGGTCTTCAAATCCCAGTAGCTGCTCTCGCTCGGATTTCCTTGCACGTCCACGCGCCCCGACGCCGCGTGCGCTTTAACATCGCGTGTCGCGCCTTGCACTTCTACGGTGCCGCTGGCGGTGTCCGCGTCCACGCGCCCACCTGGCCCGGAGATTTGCGTTGTGCCCGACAGCGCGCTGATTCTCACGTCGCCTTTGACCTTCGCGACGGTGACGCTTCCCGACGCACTCGACGCGCGCAGGTCGTCACCGATATTTTGCGCGTCGATCGAGCCGCTAAGCGTGGTGAGCTGCGTCTGACGGTCAATATGATCCACACGGATGGAGCCGGACGCGGAATTGACTTTTACTGGGCCGCGCACGTTGAGAATGGTCTGCGATCCGGAAGCGACCGACGTGTTGACCTCCGTGTCGTGCGGAACTTCGATAATGTAGGAGATCGAAACGTTGTGTGTGCGGCTGATATCTTTCCCAATGCGGATGGTGTCGCCCTTTTGCTCGACGGGCGGATTGCTGACGACCTCGTCGAGGCGTTTTTGCGGACTGTCAAAGCCCATACCGGAGGAGCGCACGTCTGCGTGGACATGAACCTGGTTGTCGACGCTGCCGGTGATGGAAACGTTGCCGGAGGCGTTGGCGAGTTCCAGGCGGATGGGAGCGGTAACCGTGAGGGTGCGATCGAAGCTGCCGCGAATCGATGGACCTGTGGCGCAACCGCAGGTGGTCGCCGCGAGCAATCCGATCAGGAGCCTTACAGGGCCGGCGAATTTCTGGCTCATCGTTTGATTCTCCTCCCGTTGGGAGTCGCCTCACCAACGTTCGTCAAGCGTGTTCGGCGTTTGAGCTGACGCAGACCCTTCGTTCCTCAGGACAAGCATCGGTGTCTGTGTTACCTGGCGCTCACAATATGGTACGCACGGAGGGGAGATTATGTTCCGCCAATGGGTTTGGCTCAAGACGGTTCCGGGCGCGCGAGGGTCTCGTTGAGAGAACCTTGGCGGTAGCCTTCCAGATCGAGCGACACGTAGGCGAAACCCGCGGCTTTTAACGCTTTAGCGATCGCGGCGGCCATGTCGGCGGAGAGCGCTCGGGGCATCTCGTCTGGCGCGATCTCCACGCGGGCAAGATTGTCATGCAGGCGGACGCGGAACTGGCGGAAGCCAAGTTCGCGCAAGGCTGCTTCGCCGCGCTCGACCAGCGACAAACGCTCGGGCGTGACTTCGGTTCCGTAAGGCACGCGGGAAGCGAGGCACGCTGACGCGGGGCGATCCCAGGTTGGCAGGCCGGCGCGTTGCGAGAGCGCGCGAATCTCCGATTTACGCAGACCGACATCGAGCAACGGCGCAAGGACGCGATGTTCGTTAGCAGCGCGATGGCCAGGGCGGAAGTCGAGCGTGTCGTCGGCGTTGACGCCATAGGCTGTCGCGGTGAAGCCGCGTTCTTGCGCGAGCTTGTCGAGGACCGAGAACAGTTCATCCTTGCAAAAGAAGCAGCGGTCCACGGCATTGGCGCGGTAGGCCGGATTTTCCATTTCGTGAGTTTCGATGAATTCGTGGTGAACGTTTTGCGTGCGCACGAATTCTTCGACGATGTTGCGGTCGTGCGTAGAATAGCTGGGCGAGAGCGCGGTGACCGAAAGAGCGCGATGGCCCAGAGCGCGTTGTGCGGCCCAGGCTAGGTAAGCGGAATCGGCGCCGCCGGAAAGCGCGATGATAAGAGAGGGGATTTCGCCCAACTTTGTGAGTAGTTGGCGTTCTTTTTCTTCGGCGGTTTCCGTGGAAGATTCCGCTGCACGAATTCGGACTATAGCGGCCATTTTTCAGTCCTGAGTATAGCGCAAGAAACCGGTAGCTGCCGTCTTGACGGCTGGGTTTAGCTGATTGCCCGACCCAGGATCAAGCGACATGCGTGCAACCGACATGCTTACAACCGATGAGCACATGCGCTGCGCGATCGCCGCCACGTGTTATTTGAAATCGAGGAGGATGTCGACCGTGTGATGCGCTTCGTCGGGTTGGATCCAGTGGCCGACATTTTCGTAGTGCACCGGGAGGTTGTGAAAGATTTCAGCGGGTTTTGTTTCCAGCTTGGTCAGCAGCTCCTCGTACGTGGCCTTGTCGAAGACCTCGCCTTGCGGAATCGTCCAGGCGTCGCGCAGGCGTTTTTCCGCGGTGGGAGACAAGCCGGTAATCGTGAGTTCATTGAATTTGTAGGATTGGCCTTCGTCGATGCGGACTCTGTAGGCAATCGTGTGCAGTTGATCGTTGTACGAGGCGACGGGATCGACCTTTGCGTCGAGGTGACCGACGTGCGCGTACTCCTCGCGAATGCGGTCCAGCCCCGCTTCGATGGCCATGCCGTCTGCAACATCGCCATCTTTGAGGGCCAGGTCGCTGGTCAGAGTTACGGTCGATAGCAGGGAATTGCCGGAAAATTCGACGCCCTTCCATTTGTAGATCGCGCCGGGCGTAACCGGAACGAATACCGGAATTTGTTCGGGAAGTTTCTGGTTTGGATTTCCCGTAAGACGAATCTCGGGCGGGCCGAGTTTTGCGCGCAGGTAGCCTTGTTTTTGATAAATCGGGCGGACTTGCTCGGTGAGGAAGAGATCGATGGCCATACGCGAGTACGGCTTGCCTTTCAGCTCGGCGAGTTGCTGCTGAACCATTTTCGACGAATTGAGGCTCGCATCGCTGAATTCCATGCTCGAGATTTTGAGTGTGGCGCCGTCAATGTGAAATTCCTGGATGTTGCCGTCGCCATTCGGATTGGAGATGACTTGATGCTCGATGGCAGCCTGCAGACCGTGGGTGGCCAGGAATTCGCCTGCCGCTTCGGCGGCTTCATCAACTACAGCGCCAGCGGTGGGGAGTGTTCCGTCGTAGAACGGCAGCTTTGCGCGGATGGCGTCGTTGAGTTCGCCGTCGGTGAACCAGGGAAGATTGTCGAAATAGGCGGGAATGCGCTCGGCTTCGTCGAGGTGGAAAGTGACGACCAGACCGTCGGCGCGCGATTGGAAATTGTAATTGACGTGCGCGAACAGGCCGCTTTGCACCAGTTTGTCGGCGGCGGCCTGGAGTTCGTCGCGGCCCGCTTCAGCTCCGGTTTGCAGGCCGCTCATCGTGACGACCTGCGACTCGGTCACGGCCTTCAGACCGTCGGCGCGGATTTCGCGGAGGACGGCGGTGGCGGTCGACGCGGCGGGCGGAGACTGAGCAGGGGCCAGCGAGATGAACAGCAGCATCGCAAAGGCGGCGAAAGGAATGCGACAAGGCATAGAGTTAGTTTACCGGAAAATTTGTTGGCCCCGTAATGGACGGGCGGAAGAACGATTTCGGCCGACTGCGGCCGATCGATATTGCGCTCCGTCAATGAAAAGCGCCCGCTTCGGAAAGCGGCCACTACAACGGCAAAGTTGCGGCCTACTCTACCGTTACGGACTTGGCCAGATTGCGCGGTTGGTCTACGTCGCAGCCGCGGCGAATGGCGATGTGATAGGCCAGAAGTTGTAGCGGGACGATCTCGAGTAATGGGGCTAGGAGTTCGGGAGCGCTGGGGACTTCCAGGACGTAGTCCGAGGACTTGCGGGCTAGATTGTCGCCTGCGGTGACGATCGAAATCACGATGCCGTCGCGAGCTTTCACTTCCTGTATGTTAGAGACGCTTTTTTCGTAGCGGGTGACGGAATCGGGATCGGATTCATCGTGGGTGGCAAGAACGACGACCGGCAGATTCTCGTCGATCAAGGCGTTGGGCCCGTGCTTCATTTCGCCCGCTGGGTAGCCTTCGGCGTGGATGTAGGAAATTTCCTTGAGCTTGAGCGCGCCTTCGAGAGCGATGGGATAGTGGATGCCGCGCCCGAGATAGAGAAAATCGGTGTGACGGAAAAGCTGGCGGGCGAGACTTTCGTACACGCCGGATTCTTCGGTCTGCAGAACCATCTCGATCTTGTGTGGGATGCGTGTAAATTCCTGCATCAGGGATCGCGAGGCATCGGCGGTCAATTTTCCACGGACCTGGCCGAGATGCGCGGCGAGCAGCAGCAGCGCGGTCAACTGCGAGGTAAAGGCTTTTGTCGAGGCGACGCCGATTTCCGGACCGGCGTGAGTCAGAATCGACCCAGCGGCTTCGCGCGTGACCATCGAGCCCATTACGTTGCAGATTGCGAGTGTGGGTGAGCCCTTGAGTTTGGCCTCGCGCTGCCCAGCGAGCGTGTCCGCGGTTTCCCCGGATTGACTGATGCAGACCGTGAGCGTTTTCGAGTCGAGAATCGGATCGCGATAGCGAAACTCGCTGCCGTAATCGACTTCGACAGGCAGCCGCGCGAGTCGCTCGATCATGAACTTTCCAGCAAGGCCCGCATGCCAACTGGTGCCGCAGGCAACGATGCGAACATTCTGGAAGTCGCGGAATTGTTGCTCGGTGATTTGCATCTCATCGAGAAAGACTTTGCCGGTGTCCTGCGAGATGCGGCCCAGCAGCGTGTCGCGAACGGCTCGCGGCTGCTCAAAAATTTCTTTCTGCATGAAATGCTTGTAGCCACCCTTTTCCGCCATGATGGGGTCCCAGGAGACGTGGTGGGCAGGCCGGCTGACGGGGCGGCCGTCGTGGTCCATGACGCTGACGCCTTTTGGAGTGAGCACCGCGATGTCGCCGTCGGTCAGGAAGAAAATCTCGCGGGTGTGTTCGAGGAGGGCGGGAATGTCGCTGGCGACGAAATATTCGCCTTCGCCGAGTCCGATTACCGATGGTGGGCCGAAGCGGGCGGCTACGATTTTCTGCGGCTCCTTGGCCGAAAGGAAAACGAGCGAGTAGATTCCACGGAGCTGCTTCAGGGACTGGCGGACGGCTTCTTCGAGGCAAACGCCGCCCTGGGAATTTTCCTCGACGAGGTGTGCGACGATTTCCGTGTCGGTTTCGGTGACGAACTTGTGGCCTTCACTCTGGAGCTGCTCTTTCAGCTCGAGATAGTTCTCGATGATGCCATTGTGCACGACGACGATCTGGCCGCTGCAGTCGCGGTGGGGGTGGGCGTTTTCTTCGGTCGGGCGGCCGTGCGTGGCCCAGCGGGTGTGGCCGATGCCGTAGGTGCCTTCGATGGGCGATTCCTGAAGGATTTTTTCGAGATTGCGAAGTTTTCCAGGCGCGCGGCGAACTTCGAGCTTGCCTTCCTTGGTGACGACCGCGATGCCCGCGGAGTCATAACCGCGGTATTCGAGTTTGCGCAGCCCCTCGATGATGACGGGGACCACCTTTTTGGATCCGATATAGCCGACAATTCCGCACATGCGGCGGGTCTCCTAACGCTGGAAATCTAACTTAAAAGCGTAGCATGGTCTCAGGAATTGGCGCCGAGGACGTTGGTACCATGTGCTCACTAGGTGGTGTACTATGGCCGTTTTTGAATAATGACATGTGCTGGGACGCCGGCCTAAAGCCCAGCGCCTACATTGCCCCTCGCCTTGCCACATTGCGTTTATGTGAATTGCTGGAGGCGGAGATTAGTCCACGATCTCGAAGCGGTATTCCTCGATAACCGGATTGGTCAGGACTTCCTTGGAGATGCGCTCCAGTTGCTGTTGAGCTTCTTCACGGTTCCAGCCGTCCAGATTCAGGACGAAAAATTTGCCTTGGCGGACGTCTTTGACGGCCTCATAACCCAGACCGCATAGCGCGTGGTGGATGGTCTGGCCTTGGGGATCGAGGACCGTGCGTTTTGGCATAACCCAGACGTGAGCTTTCATGCGGGAAGTATAGCATTCGCGGCCGGAGTGACCGAAGGGCAGAGACCGGACAACGAGTTATTTCAATCCCTTGATGGTATAAGCCTGCGACAGGTCCTGAATGTACACATAGGCGTAGGCTTTGCCGTCGGCTGAAAAATGTGGGCTGCCGACGCTGGTGCCTCCAGCCAGCAAATCCGCACCGAATTCTTTCCAGAAAACGATTTTGCCGGTGCTGGGATTCAGTTGGTAGATCTTGCCGGTGCGCTCGGAAGCACGAGAGGAAAACAGATACAGGGAACTCCCGTCGGGACTCCAACCGGTGACGCGATAGTTGGGATCAACACCCGGGATGGTGCGCAGGCCACTGCCGTCCATGGGCCAAACGCCGAGTTGGCCCCCAGAGTCTCGGACGGCGATTTTGGTGCCGTCCTGGGAGAGCGCGGTTCCGACTACACCTTCCGGAGTGAGGGGCCTGGCTTTTCCGTCACTCACGTCGATAAGGTAGTCGCGGCCGCCGTGTCCGGGTTCAATGCCTGCAGCCAGCACGTGCTTGCCATCGGGGAAGAAGCGAGCCGTGCTGTAACTGATACTGTCGTCGGTCAATTGCCTGGCCTGACCCGCCCCGGTTGGGACCAGGTTGAGGTTGTTGCCCTTGAGAGGTTTGGTGATGACCCACTTATTGTCTGGAGAAATGGCGCGAGCTTCGCCTTCGCTCATGCGTACCGGAGGAGAACCGTCGGTGTCGCGCAAGAAGGAGGTATAGTTTGGACCGCCGCCCTCGGCTTCTTCCTCAAACAGAATTTTTGTTCCGTCGCGGCTGATGTCGCGAAGGTAAGACCATCCGAGCCACCCGAGTTCGCGCTCCTCTTTTCCGCCGGGTTGCAGAGCGCGGATATTGAGGCGCTGTTGATGGGTAACCATGAGGGCTACGCCGTTGCGAAGATCCTGGAACCACATGCCGCCCGGCACATTGGCGATGGTACGCACCTTGCCGCTCAGGGTGGACGCGCGCAGGTTTTCGGAACTGCCGCTATTGGAGGCAGAGAACCAAATCTCGTCGCCTGCCGGAGACCAGAGAATGCCCTCCAAAGAAGTCCAGCCGCCGGAGAGCTTCTTCTCGTGCCCTTGGAGGTCAATGATGGCGACGGAGCCTTCATCGTCGCCGTCGGGATTCTCATGATCCGCAATAGCCACGAGCCGTCCGTCCGGTGAGATTTTGGGATTGCTGATCCAGTTGATGCTGTCGAAGATCACCTTGCCGACGGGGTATTCCAGCCGCCAGTGAGACGTCTCCAGGACCAAACGAACGACCGCAAGGCTTTGTCCGTCAGCCGCCCAATCGGCATCCTGCACGTTTTCGAGAACTTCTCGGGGCGAACCGCCACTCAGCGGAATCCGGGCGAGGGTGCCGGTCCGCTCGTATCCGGCAAGATTCTGGGAGTTGATGCGGACCGCGAGTTCGCCTGTCTTTGAAATGGAGAGCAGTTCGGCGTCTTTGATCTGCAGCTCCCGAGACCCGACCTCATCCGTGCGCACCATGTACAGCTGATTTTGGCCGCCCTCCCAGGTGGCGTTGTAAACGATGCTGCCATCGGGAGTAAAACGCGCGTTGCCGAGATAGCCGGAGCGAAACGTGATTTGCTGGTAGTTGGGAATTGATGCGGGAACGCCACTCGCGCGTCCTATCCACCAGCCAACGAAGAGCATAGCTGCAGCAAACAGAAGCGCGGCCGCGGAAAACGTAAGTTTGCGGCCGGGGTTTGGGGCAGCGGCCTGGATGGCGGCTTGCGCGCCGGTTTTGCTTCCGGAGAGTTGGCTGAGCGCCTCAAGAGCGAAGGCCAGATCTTTGGCGGATTGGAAGCGATGGTCCGGGCTTTTTTCCAGGCAGCGGCGGATGATGCGCTCCAGTGCAGGTGCGACGGGAGTCGGGAGATCGGCAATTTCTGGAGCGTCGTCCTTGAGGATGGCGGTCATGGTCTCCGCGGCGGTGTCGCGATGAAACGCACGGCGCCCCGAAACCATTTCGAACAGCACGGCGCCGAACGAGAACATGTCGGTGCGGGCGTCGACGGATTCGCCGCGGACCTGCTCGGGGGCCATGTAACTGACCGTCCCCATCACGACGCCCGCGGCGGTCTGGGAGATCATGGTGGGACCGTCGGGTTCGGCGTCTGGTTTGGCGGCGAGTTTGGCCAGACCGAAATCGAGAATCTTGACGCGACCATCGCGGCAAATGAACAGGTTGTCGGGCTTGAGATCGCGGTGCACGATCCCTTTGTCGTGGGCAGCAGAGAGGCCCTTGGCGATTTGCACGGCGTAGTCGATAACCTTGCGCGGCGGCAAGAGTCCGCGGTCGAGCACGGCGCGAAGGCTTTCGCCCTCGAGAAGCTCGGAGACGAGGAATGGAGAACCTTCGTAATGCCCAACGTCGTAGATGGCCAGAATGTTGGGATGGTTCAGCGCGGCGACGGCTTGCGTTTCCTGCTCGAAGCGGCGGAGGCGATCGGCGTCGCGGGAAAACGATTCGGGGAGAATCTTCAGGGCAACGTCGCGATTGAGCCGCGTGTCGCGGGCGCGATAGACCTCGCCCATCCCTCCTGCGCCGATAGCGGATTGAATTTCGTAAGGGCCGAGCTTAGTGCTGGAGCTTAATGGCATTGGTGCGGCATTATAACGTTAAATTTTCAGGGAAGGCCACCGGGGAGACGCCAAGGACGACTAAAAACAACGGCCACACATTGGTCTTCTAGTCAGGCCGCCGGGCTAGTTCGTGCCGGCATCATGAAAGTCGCGCGAGGGAATCGGGCGCACCGTCGCGGCCTTAAGTCAGTGCGGCGTAGAGGGCTTGTTTCCAACGGGCGTTGTCGATGGTCCAGAAGACCTTCGTTTTGTGTCCGCCGGCCAGGCAGGCTGCCCAGACGTCGCGGTTGCGTACATCCTGCGCTACGTTCATACGGTCAACTACAGTCATCCCGCGGGTCAGCTCACTCTCCGTTTCAATCTCCACGAAATGTTCCGATTGTGATGTGACGATGGAGGCATCCAGGGCAGTGGCCATGGCCACAGGATCGGGCAGGGATATCCCGTGTTCGCCGGACTGTTCGAGGAAAGCCTGTTGCCCGCGGCTGTTGCACTCAATGGCAAATTTGGCGACGGGTGTGCCGAAGCTTAGAACCTGCTCGATGTCGGATGGATTTAGGACTGCATCACCGCGACACAAGTGCCAGCCAACCAGTTCGATGGGGAGGCCACTTCGCATAACGATGCGGGCCGCTTCTGGATCGCACCAGATGTTGTATTCGGCCGCAGGAGTAACGTTGCCCTCGCAGCAGGGTGCGCCTCCCATGATCACACAGCGGCTCACCTTCGCAGCGATGCCCGGCGTTCTCTGCAAGGCGAGCGCGACATTCGTAAGCGGGCCGAGCGTAACAAGCACCAGGCCTGGGTGGGATTCAATCGTGTCGATGATGGTATCGATAGCGCTCTGCGTTTCCGGAGCGCGGCGTGGCGGCGGATAGCCGTGATCGCCGAGGCCATCCCGTCCGTGGAACCAGGCTGCGCTTACATGGGCGCGCTTCAGTGGTCGTTCCGCACCAGGAAATACCGGCACGTTCGAATCGCAAAGCTCCGCGGTATATAGCGCGTTCCGGGTGGCTTGCTGGAGATCCACGTTTCCCGCCACGGTGGTGATGGCCACGACCTCAATTTCAGGAGAGCGCAGCGCCATGATCAGCGCCACGGCATCATCGGAAGCGGTATCGGTATCGATAAGAAAGGGGGTTTTCACGCGACGCAGGATAACAAATTGGCCCGCGAAACTCGGCACAAAATCGGCGTAATCTCCGCAAAGTCGCCGCTTGCTCTACTGCAGCTTATGCCACCACTCCCGGAGAGCCTGGCAGCGACCGTTCGAATCCAAAGAGATCATGAAGATCCCATCCAGCTTTGTTTGCAGGCCAGGCGGCACGCGGACAAACGATGCCCACCACCTGGCGATACCGTGCTCGTCGGTGACCGCGACGATCTCATAGTCAAATTGGATTCCTTCCTCGGTTTTTGCGACATCGTCCCAATATTCGTAGATTGCATCGCGACCACGTAAGGGTTCGCTGAACGGTGTCACTTGATAGGTGGCGTCGTCGGTGTACAGCGCGGCCGCGGCTAGGGGGTCGCGGCCCATCCAGGCTCGAGCGTAAGAGTCCAGCCACCGTTTGAAGGATTCGCGGTCCATACGCTAAACATACGACGCTTATTTTTTGGAGCCTACTACACTTCGCGCGGGGAAATCGGAGCTTTCTGGCTTTGCGCTGACCACGCAGCGGAAGCTGCGATTCACATCTTTAACCGCAACACGGAGAGAATCAGTTCGGACGCGTCTCAACGTACCTCCACGCTGCCGTCCGGCGCCAATCGCCAGCTTGGATTCCAGGCAATTTCCCATGCAAAGCCATCGGGATCCGCAAAGTACCCCGAATAGCCTCCCCAAGATGCCTCTCGCGCTGGCTTTAGAATCGTGGCCCCCGCTGCCGCCGCATTGCTGATGAGGGGATCGACTTCGCTTTTCGCGCGCACATTGTAAGCCAGAGCCACTGCTGCCATCCCAAACGTTGCCGGATCAACCTGAAAATCTTCGGCGAGCTTTTCACGCAGGAACAGGGCGAAAACCATGCTGCCAGCCTGGAAAAAGAGGATCTCCTTATCCTCATATGCGGGCTTCCAACCAAGCCCGTCCGCATAGAATCGCTTCGAAGCGCCGAGATCCTTCACACCGAGTGTTACCAGGCTAATTCGCTGCTCCATGGTCTTCGATTCTCCTAACGCGAAAGGAAAAAGTGATGCTGCCGCAAAGCTAGTGAGAAGCTCCCTTCGGCTCATCATCTCCCAAAGCTAAATTGGAGTGCCAGGGTAAGTCTTGAATGAATCGGACAACGACCGGAAAATTCTCTTCAGAGGGCGGGTTTGCCTTTTACCCTCCTTTTGATGTGGCAACCTGGTCATGGGAGGAGCAGGACCCGGCTACCTGGAACTCGCGGAGAAAGAATGGAGGGCGTGGTTACGCGCGAAACTCTTGAGAGGTTGAAGAGGTTTCACCGGATCGCGCACTGACCGGGTGGGGAGATGATAACTATTGGGATTATGCAGCCATCTAGATTGCAAAGGCTACTGAGGAGCGATTGGCGCGAAAAAGTCGACCAGATTACCGTCTGGATCACGAAAATAAATCGAGCGGGTACCCCATGGCTGAATGGTAGGCGGCTTGACCCACTGTTTCACAAGATTGTGTAGCCGCGCATACTCATGGTCGACGTCCTCTACTCTAAACTCCAAGATCGCACTGTGATTCTGTCCAGCGATCGTGGAGCCAGGGATATATTTTTCTTGGGCCTCGGCTGCGAACAACGCGAGAACTCCTGTGCCGGTCCGAAAGTCGACGTAGGTTTCATCTGCCTTGTGTGGTTCCATCCGCAAAACCTGCGCGTAGAAAGTGGCAAGCCTGTTGACATCGTTCGTGATGAGGCAGGTGTTGATGAGCGCGGGAGCAGCGTTTGGTGTCGACCGAGAACTGCTGCTTTCGGTTGCACGAGGCATAGAGACCGTGATCGCAGCCGTCAGGCTAAGGATCAGAAATGGTGCTGAAACGATGGATGATTTCATGGTGGCTCCCTTTCTCGTTGATTCGTTCCAGCTCGAAACATGCATGGCCGATGCGCTTGCCGAAGAGGTACCGAATCCGTCAGATGACAACTGCACAGTGCCGCGCTGCGATCATTCTTGCTAGTACGTCTTTCTCGTCGTGTGATCGTCTTGAAGATAGATCGCAACACTGGCGTCTGTCTTGAATGAATCGGACAAGCGTCTTAGCGGTCTTCGCCGCCGGTTGTGTTGAGAAGATCTGACAATCGCAGAGCGCACCGTGCAGATCCAAGCAGCACTGTCGGCGGGCTGCCCGAAAAGCGCTGGACTTCGCGAGTCATATGCGCTTGATCCGCATAGCCCGCGTCCGCGGAAACCCGAGCGAGACCCCGCGGCACACTCGTGGATCCGGAGAGGTTCAGCAGGCGCTGGAAACGCAGCACGGACTGAAACATTTTCGGCCCGTAGCCCACGGCCGAGATGAACCGGCGCTGGAGCTGCCGGCTGCTGAGTCCGATCCATTCACTGAGTTGTTGAATCCGGCCGTGCGGATGCTTGGAAAGCCAACGGATGGCCGCGCTCATCGTTTCGTCAACCGGTTCGCCCTGAGACAAGTGCTCGAGCATGGCAATCTCCATCGCGGACTTTCGGGCCGAAGGAGTTCGCTCATCGGTGATTCGTTCGAACCGGAAACTTGTTGCACTGCCCCACACATCGCGGAGCGGCACGGACTGGTTTAGCAGCACTGAGGCAGGCAGGCCCAGCAAGTTCCGCGCAAGTCCAGGACGGCAGCGGGCGCCAACGATTGTCGTTCCGGCAGCCAGACGAGCATCGAAGGGTACGGTCCACGGGCCGATCACCGTCGGAGCTTCGTCGTTGATGAGAACGATGTCGACGCAACCGTCGGGCATCACGCGCTGTGTGAATGCCTCCCCTGAACCTAGGATCGTCTGCGTCCACAAGCACACCAAGTGTGTCGCCAGCGGCAAAGGAGGCGAATATTCGCGGTAATCGGAAACGGCACTGACCACGTTCACATCGCGATTCGTCACAGAATCCCCAAAGCGGTAGTGCGTGGCGGGAATTCCATTCCTCGCCTTCTGGCTATTCAGTTCGGGCCTTCCAGTTCTGCAATATACGCCTTGGCCTGTCGCAAGTCTGCATCTAGAGCGAGATTGAATCGAGCCATTCCGGACAGTTGCGACAAGTGAGGTCTTCGGTTGTGTAGGCCGGAGACTTCCAAGATAGGAAATTCTGGCTGTAGGTGTTTGTTGCTATCTAAAGAGCACGCTAGTAACTCTGCCAACCGGCGTTTCCGCGCAGTATCCAACGTTCAGGTCGGGCCGCGCCAAGACTACCGCGTCCATCATGCGGGTCACCGCTTATGTGTAAAAAGGAAGAAGGCCCGATATGTATCTTCGGGCCTTCCGGTTTGTAGGACGAGTGCAGATGAACTACCGAACGGCGGTGGCGCTTTTGGCCTTGCCGAGTTCAGGGACGACGCCGAGCTGCTGCATCATGCCCAGAGCGTCCCAGTTGATCCAGCCTTCTACCATCTTGCCGCCAGCGAAGCGGACGACGCTGACGCCGGAGATGGCGATTTGCTTTCCCGTTGGTGCAATGCCGTTGAGATCGCCCTTATGGGCGCCACGGCAAGTCCACCGGGCCACAACGGTTTCGCCTTCGGCGATCAGGTCCTCGATCGTCAATCGCATGTCGGCGAAAGCGGTGCGGTAGAGCGTCACTCTCTTCTTCTCACTCTCGGGGCCGCGTCCCACGTCGGGCGTCGAGGTGTCGTGGTGGGTATACGTGGGAGCAATGAGCTCGTCTGCTACCGGCAAATTGCCTTTGTTCCAGAGTTCGTCGAATAGACGACGTACGATTGTTTTGTTTTGTTCTGACATATGTATTTCTCCTTTTTTGTAAATTCGATATTCCGCTCGCACCGAGCGAGTCGGGCTGAGTGGTGGCCTGGAACCGCTGGCGTCGTGGTTGCGCTGACCTGTACGTCGAACAGGAGGTAGGGCCCCGTGCGAGGGAACAAGAAGGAACCAAGTAGGTTCTCCCCATTTGCGCTCGATTCGGAACTTGGCCTTAAGAGAAACTGCGTTCGGATTACGATGCGGGAGTTTCGCCACGATGGCGAAACCTCGACTTGATCTTGTTCCCCGCACCCGGGAGAGTCAAGGACATTCGAAAGATTCTTTTTGTGCGTTCAAACCCCAGGGTTGGTCGCGTCGCGGACGAAGGCGTGGTCAAAGCTCATTTGCGTGAGGTGCGCGAGCTCGGGTTCGGTCAAGCCCATGCGACGCGCGTTTTCGTATTCGTCGAGCAGTGTGGTGTGGAACATGGCGGGGTCGTCGGTGGAGAGAACGACGGGGATGCCATGCCGGAATAATTTGGGAAGTGGATGGTGCTCGATTTGGGCGTCTTTGCGGCGGAGTTGTCTGGCCAGGGCGCCGGTGCGGATGTTGCTCTGCGGGCAGATTTCGAGAGGGATGCGGCGGTCCGCGAGCAGATCCATCAGCGCGGGGTCGTGGACCGCAGCGATGCCGTGGCCGATGCGTTCGGCGCCGAGGAATTCAATAGCTTCGCGGATTTTTTCCGGGCCGCCGATTTCCCCGGCGTGCATCAGGCGCCGCAGGCCGATTTCGCCGGCTTTATCGTAGACGGCGCGGAAGTCTTTTGTGGGGATAGCTAGTTCGTCGCCGCCGATGCCGAAGGCAACGATGGATTTTGAATTGGCGCGTTGGGCCGCCAGGACGACTTGCATGGCGGCTTCGGTGCCGAATTGGCGGACGGCGTCGAAAATAAAATTCATGCGCAGGCCGCGTTTTTCGAAGGTCTCGGCGGCACCCAACATGGCCTCGAAGTTGGCTTCCGGGATTTGCTTGCGGAGGATCATGATGCCGATCGAGAGGGTGATCTCGGCATAGACGACGCCTTGCGAGAGGAGATGTTCGCCGAGGTCACGGGTGATCAAGGCGTAGTCGCGTGGCTCGCGGAGGAACGACGTGACCCACTTGAAGACTTCGAGGAACTCGTCGAAGTTTTCGTAGGCGTACTTTTGGCGAACTTCCGCTTCGGTGAACACTACGCCGTGAGAGCGGGTGAGCGCGCAGACCGTTGCCGGTTGGATCGAGCCTTCCAAGTGGAGGTGGAGCTCGGCTCTCGGGACCAAAGCGATATTTCGTGCGGAATGATCTGCGGCCATAGCGAAGTTTAGCAGGTTGGGAAGTTGGTAGTCGACGATCGAGAGCACGACGGGAGCGAAAAGGCGACCGCGGGATTCAACCACAGAGGGTGCGGAGAGCGCAGACGACGAAGAGAATACGGACGGCACTCGCGCATCGGGTCGTCGGAACGACTCGTCGTTAATCGAACTTAGTGAGGGAGTTGCGGGCGGCCGGCGTTGATCCAGGCGGTTAGCCAGTAGGAGCCGATATCCGTGGCTGCGTCAGAGAGTTGGCGGATCAGCGTGGCGGCGGTCAGGTTGTAGAAGCGGTCGAAATATTCGTCGTCGTAGGATTTGCCCGCGAGGCGGGCGTTGCGGTCCGCTAACAAAATCGTTTCGAGCCAACTGTGGGCGTTGAGGCAGGATTCGAAAGCGTGGTCGGTCGGATCGCTGATGAAGGAAGCATCGTTCGGGCGCATCGGAAAAAAGGAAGAAAAGCGGTCGACCAGGGTGATGCCAAAGCGCTCGTTGATGCCGGTTTGGTTGGTGAGGTGGCCGTCGAAATTTTCGGTGGTGTTAAACGGGTCGTTCGCTTCCGCGACATAGCCGGCGAGGATGGCCGCGTCCAGTTTGGCTTCTTCCCAGTGGCCGAGCTTCAGCGCTTCGGTGAGCTTGGCGTTGTAGACGCCGATTTGCCAGGGGAGCAGGCCGTTGGATTCGAGCTTGGACTTTCCGTACTTGCCGACGGCGGCTTTGTAGACTCTGGGAAGGGCGGTGAACGGGAAGCGGCCGTATCGGTCGAGATACAGAACGTGGTTGTGCTTCTCATTCGGCGTTTTAGTCTCAACGTCGAGCGGATCCGCTACGTGCAGCACAAGAAACGCACGGTTGGCGTCGAAGAAGGGTCGGACATCGGGGGGCAAGGTGTCGACCGCCTTGTTGACGACGATTTTCTGGGCGTTGGCGCCCCACGCGGCGGCCTCTCGAGGCCAGAGTGCCAAGGCGGCGGAGGCGCAGAACAAAGCGACTACGCGTCCCGATGACAACTTGGATGCCCTCGCTCTCATTACAGATTCCTCTAGGCCCGATTCGCGGCGCGCAGCGTGCTGCGTTTGCGGCCGTAGTTGTAGTAGAACACGAGACCAATGGCCATCCACACGAAGAATCGAATCCAATTGGTGATCGGCAGGCCCGCCATCAGGAGAAGACAGGTGACGATGGTGACGATGGGGGCCAATGGTCCGCCCGGCGCGCGGAAAGCGCGTCTGCGATTCGGCTCGCGATAGCGAAGGATCAAGACGCCACCGGCGACCAACGCGAACGCGAACAGCGTGCCAATGTTGGATAGGTCGGCGAGCGTGCCGATATCCAGGAGCCCCGCCGGAATTCCTACGACGAAGCCCGCCATCCATGTGGAAAAGTCCGGGGTGCAATAGCGCGGATGCACGCGGCTGAAGATGCGCGGCAGCAGGCCGTCGCGCGACATCGCGAACCACACGCGCGCCTGTCCGAGTTGAAAGACCAGCAGAGAAGAGATCATGCCCATAAGTGCGCCAAGCAGCACCACCAGGCGCACGCCCGTGAAGTGAAGTTTTTTCAGTGTGTTGACGACCGGGGCGGCGTCATCGACCAGCGTCTGCCAGGGTACGAGGCCGGTGAGTACGACGACCACTCCGATATACAAAAGCGTGCAAATAATCAGCGTCGCGATGATGCCGATCGGCACGTCGCGCTGCGGGTTTTTGCACTCTTCGGCGGCAGTCGAGACGGAATCGAACCCGATGTAGGTGAAGAAGACGATCGAACCGCCGGTGAGAACTCCGGGCCAACCATTGGGCGCGAACGGGTGCCAGTTTGCCGGATGAATGAAACGCGACGCAAAGCTGATAAAGACGAGAATGGCCACGATCTTCAACAAGACCATGACGTTATTGGTCTCGGCCGATTCGCGGATGCCGCGTACCAGGATCACCGTGAGGATCATCACGATCACGAAGGCAGGCCAATTGAAGCCGAAGTGCCAGCCCGGAGCGTAGAGCACGTTTCCTTCAAGATCCGACAATCCGCCAGGCAAATAGGCGGGGGAGATCCACCGAGGATCAGGATGCAGACCAAACCAATCGAGCAGATTGACGATATGCTGGGAGAAGCCGACGCTGACAGCCATGTTGCTGACAGCGTATTCCAGAATAAGATCCCACCCGATGATCCAGGCGATGAGTTCGCCCATGGTGGCGTAGGTATAGGTGTACGCGCTGCCCGCGATTGGGATCATCGCGGCGAGCTCGGCGTAGCAAACCGAGGCAAAGCCGCAAACAATGGCAACCAGCACGAACGAAAGCGCGATCGCTGGGCCCGCTCCCGGGCGGCCAAAGGATGCGGAGTGGTAGATCAAGTACTCCAACAGCGGTGCGTTCAAAATCGAGGCTACTTGCAGCTTTTGGCCGGCGATCGCGGTGCCGACGATCGTGAAGATTCCCGAGCCGATTACCGCCCCGATGCCCAAGGACGTCAGGCTGATCCAGCCTAGAGATTTCTTTAGCTTGACTTCGGCGTTTTCGGAGTCCGAAAGAAGCTGATCGATACTCTTACAGTTGAAGAGTTGTGATCCCACTCGTGTCTCCGATCGTACCTAGGCAAACTCGAAGCTTGCCCCGCCCGATACGCTATGAATTGAAGGATGAAAGCGCGCCTCAATGTACCTTGAGAGGCTCTGACGCGCAACAGCGGTTGCCCTGGCTCACATTTGGGTGAGCTGCGCGTAACGCTCGATGAATTTCTTGGTCCCACGGCCGGGAAAAGTCACCGCGAGTTTACGGTCGTCGTCTTCGCCTTCCACGCCAACGACCGTGCCGACTCCGTATTCCGGGTGGCGCACTTTTTGCCCGAGAAGGGGATCGGCATTGGCGCCGCGCTTCATAGCGGAGCGGCCGAATGATGGTAACGGAGTACTAGGGCGGCGCGGCAGTGGCGCCGAAGGAGCTGGCTTGCCTCGCACCCGGCGGAGAAATTCCTCAGGGGAGTAAGAATATTCGGGATCGGGCTCGTAGCGCCGGGTCGCACCGATTTCAGCCATCGAGCCGCGCACCGTCTCCACCAGCTCACTGGGAATTTCGGTTAGGAACCTGGATGGGAGTGACGCGCGAAGCTGTTGTTCGTTACCAAATACGCGCCGGTAGACCGCGCGGGTCAGCGTAAGCGATTTGCGCGCCCGGGTCATGCCTACGTAAACCAGGCGGCGCTCCTCTTCGATGCCTTTGTCTTCATTGAACGAGCGGCTATGTGGGCAGATACCCTCTTCCATGCCGGTGAGGAAGACGTGATCGAACTCCAGGCCCTTGGTGCTGTGCAAGGTGATGAGCGTCACGCCGGGCTTGCCATCGTAGGAGTCTGCATCACTGACGAGTGCGGCGGCGTCGAGAAAGTCCGAGAATTCCTCGCCAGCTTCGGTGCTTTCGGCGACTGCGCGAACGAGTTCCTCAAGATTTTCGATGCGTGTGACGTCGTCGGGAGTGTTGCGATCCTTCAGCATCTCCATGTAGCCGGTGTCATCCAGCACACTGCGTAGGAAGTCCGCGGATCCTAGTTTGGCGAGGTTTTCCTGGAGCTTGGCGATAATTTCCTGAAACGCACGGAGCGGAGCGACTGCGCGACCCGCCGAGGCGCCAGAAACGAACTTCGCGATGGCGTCCCAAAGCGAAGAGTTATCGACGCGCGCGGTTTCGCGTAGCGCGTCCACGGTCGTCTTACCGATCCCGCGCGGCGGCACGTTCAGCACGCGCAACAGCGAAACGTCGTCCTCGGGATGCATCGCCAGGCGCACGTAGGCCAAAGCGTCTTTTACTTCAGCGCGATTGTAGAAGCTGAATCCACCCACGAGCTTGTAGCGAATGCCGCGGCGGCGGAAAACTTCTTCGAACGCGCGCGACTGAAAGTTGGTCCGGTACTCGACGGCGCAGGTTTGCGAGGAGTCGTCGTCAAGGATGCGGGTCAGTTCGCCAGCAACGAATTCGGCTTCGGCGTTGGCGTCGCGCCCTTCGAAATACTTCAGGTTGGCGCCGCCGCCATTTTCTGCGCTCAAGGATTTACCCAAGCGGTCAGGATTGTTCGCGACGACCGCGCCCGCTGCATCCAAAATATTTTGCGTCGAGCGGTAGTTGCGCTCCAGCTTGATGACCTGGGCACTCGGGAAGTCGCGCGAAAAGCTCATCAGGATCGAGACGTCGGCGCCCCGCCAGCGATAGATTGACTGATCTTCGTCGCCCACCACGCAAACATTTCGTTTCGGGCCGGTGAGCAGGCGCATCAACTCATACTGCACGCGATTGGTATCCTGATATTCGTCGACGTGGATATATTGAAAACGCGCTTTCCATTTTTCGCGGACGCTGGCGGATTCACGCAGCAAACGAGCCGAGCGCAACAATAAATCGTCGAAGTCGAGCGCTTTGCTCTGGTGCAGCAATTTTTCGTACTCGGCGAAGATATCCGCCACACGACGCCCGTCTTGACCGATCGCCTCGCTGCGCATTTTTTCCGGCGGAAGCCCGTGATTTTTTGCATGACTGATCG
>Ga0210399_10000253_pt1 | contig 43353 bp, 37 predicted proteins | sample IncBWC14MmetaG_FD_150865 | JGI IMG/M metagenome (GOLD analysis project Ga0210399, IMG submission 150865) | Forest soil microbial communities from Barre Woods Harvard Forest LTER site, Petersham, Massachusetts, United States - Inc-BW-C-14-M | ecosystem: Environmental > Terrestrial > Soil >... | reverse complement strand
TTGTGGAAGAGCGGCGCTTCAGCGCCGCGTACAATCGCCAAGACGGATGGGCTTTAGTGTGTGCGTGAGAACCGGCTTTGCGGGAGGACGGTTGTCCGGAGTCCGCCAAAATCCAGCCGCCGAGCGGTGACATATTTAAGCCCAGGGCGTGAGCCCTGGGTAAAGTGCGAACAATAGAACAAGTCCCGGAGGGACGGCACAGGTTCTCACTCACGCTCCTTAGCCCTGAGGCTCACCGAACCGGATTCCGCCGAAAACCTCGTTTCCCCCCATTTCTTGTCAATAGGCAAAATCTACACGATCGCACCCAACACCATGAAAGCGTTCACAATATAAAGTCACCAACCATGTCCACTTTGCTCCCATCAATTTAGTAAAATAGATATATAGAATAATTATTCAGAAAGGCGCGGCCCACCGGTCGCGCCTTTCGTGTTTTCGGACGATCAAAGTCAAGTCGGGCCGAGTCAGGGACAGTACAGATGACGCGTTGGGGCAACAATTTCAAGCAGCGTGGCGAATGGGTCGAACTCCAATTCATGGCAGCGGCCGCTTCGCATGGCTACCACCTCTTAAAACCCTGGGGAGATTCCCGCGCCTACGACGTCGGCATCGACCAATCCGCCCACTTCCTCCGCGTGCAGGTCAAATCCACCTCCTCCCGCCGCCGCTCCGGATACTACTGCCGCTTCCGCGGCGGCGGCCACGACACTGGATACGATCTCGCATCCGTCGACCTCTTCGCCAGTTACATCATCCCCACCAACGTCTGGTACCTGATCCCCACCGCCGTGATCCTTTCTGATAAACCGAAGACCGGGATGAAGAGCGGGATCCTGTTATGTCCAGAAGCCGACTCGCATTACAACCGCAACAAATACGAACCCTACCGCGAAGCCTGGGGATTGCTTGGCAAAAGCGGAAGCGACCTGTCCCGCCGCACCAAATCACGATAGTCCAGCCGCGGAGCGGCGGCATACGATAGCCCCGGACATAAGTCCGGGGTAAGCCAGAAGAAACGAGGAACCACTCCCGCAGGGACGAAACGATTTATTCGTCAAGGGTGCATTTGAGCACGACCACGCGACTTAAGAATTTGGTTGTGCGAAGGAAATCTAAAGCAACGGACCGCCATGTTGAATCATCATGATAGTGTGACGTATAATAATATTTCTGTTGACATGAATGGTAATGGGCATATTATTTTGCTCATTTCAAGCGTAAGGTGTTTCCTAACGCCACAGCGCTTGCAGCCGATATGTGTGTTCAGTATTGGAATTCATGTTTCTAACGATGAGCACGGATTGTCAGTGAAAATGCACACTTTTTGTCATATTATAGTAGCGAACAGATCAAATTACTGATAAATAAGCATTTGACTATGGCGGTCCAAGTGCATGTCTTTCCGGGTATCCCCCAAGAGAGTTGGGGTGGCTGTCCGGTTCCCTCCGGATTCTCTCGGTCACTAGGCGAGCATTCTAGAGTCATGAACTACAGCCACCACGTCGTGCCGTCCACCGTTCAGAGCGCTGGACGGCACGAGTATAACACTAAACATATTACGAATAATATTAAGGTTGGTGTGATAAAATGGCAATCGCGGCAACATCCAGCCGGAGGAAGCAGCCCCGAACTTTCTCGCTGTCTGAGGATGTAATCGAAGTATTGGAGTGCTACAAGAATGAGAAGAGGGCCGAATCCCTAACCTCAGCGCTTGAAGATTTGATCCGAGAGTGGAAGAAGTCGCATTTGTCTGCGCTGGTCACGTCGTACTATGACGCGCTCTCCGATGAGGAAGTGGAACAGCACAAACAATGGGGAGCTTTTTCAGAGTCGCAGATCTGAAATCAACACATGACGCAGACAGCAAGACCGCCGCAACGAGGTGAAATATGGTACGTCAAGCTGCCAACTGATCCACCGGACAAATTGGAACGACCCGTCGTCGTAGTCTCAATCGACGCCAGAAACAGTCATGAGCGGGCAACTACTGTGTTAGTAGTTCCGCTCTCGACAACTCCACCTAAGCTACCCACACACATCCAATTATCCCCTGGCGAAACTGGACTTTCAGAAAACTCAACAATTCAGGCGGAAGATATTACAACGGTCAGAAAAACGAGCTTGCACGAACCAAGGCAAAGGCTGCGCCGACTATCAGAGCATGTTCTTGAAAAAGCTGCGAAGCGCGTGGTGCTGGCAATGGGCTTCCCTGACCTGAAGCCGTAAGGTGTTCCGCTTCCTAACCAATCTCCCCTTACGCGGTGCTGAAGCGCCGCTCTTCCACTTTGCCTTTCATGACAGAGGGAAGATCAGGGTCAAAGTCAAAGGCGGCAGACAGGAGTGTCCGCCCCACACTACACGCCCACAGTCTGCGGTTTCGTCGCCAACAACTGCCTTAACACATACTGCAGTATCCCGCCGTTGGCGTAGTACAACGCTTCCTGCGGCGTGTCGATGCGGACCAGCGCTTCGAACTCCACCGGATCCTTGCCTTTGTCCTTTCCCGAACTCGTAGCCTTCACTTTCACCGTGCTTCCGGCGGCGAAGTGGTCGACCAGGTCGCGGATGCCGGTGATCTCGAACACTTCTTCGCCCGTCAGCTTGAGCGATTCCGCGTTCTGGCCCACGAGGAACTGCAGCGGCAGCACTCCCATGCCCACCAGGTTCGAGCGATGAATGCGTTCGTAGCTTTCGGCGATCACGGCGCGCACGCCCAGCAGCGCCGGGCCTTTCGCCGCCCAGTCGCGCGACGAGCCCGATCCGTATTCTTTGCCCGCGAGAACGACGAGCGGCGTGCCGGCGGCGCGATATTTTTCGCTGGCGTCGAAGATTGACATTTCGGTGTTGCTCGGCAGATGCCGCGTGAATCCGCCTTCAGTCGCGACCAGTTTGTTGCGCAGGCGGACGTTGGCGAAGGTGCCGCGCACCATGACTTCATGATTGCCGCGCCGCGATCCGTAGGAGTTGAAGTCCGCCGGCTTCACGCCATGCTCTTGCAGATATTTTCCGGCGGGACCGTCTTTCTTGATCGACCCCGCCGGGGAGATGTGGTCGGTGGTGACGCTGTCGCCGAGAACCGCCAGCACGCGCGCCTTCTTGATCTCCTTCACGGCTGAAGGCTTCACCGACATGTCGTCAAAATACGGCGCCTGCCGGATATAGGTCGAGTCCTTGTCCCACGCATAGGTCTGCCCCTTGGGCACAACCAGCCCGCGCCAGCGCTCGTCGCCCGCGAAAACGTCGGCGTAGGATTTCGAAAACATTTCCGAAGTAATCGACTGCTGCATGGTCTCATCGATCTCGCGCTGCGACGGCCAGATGTCGGCCATGTAGACCGGCTGGCCATCGCGGCCTTTGCCGATAGGATCCTTGCGCAGGTCGATGTCGATGCGCCCCGCCAGCGCGAACGCCACCACCAGCGGCGGCGACATTAAATAGTTGGCGCGCACTTCGGAGTTGATGCGCCCTTCAAAGTTGCGATTGCCCGAGAGCACCGACGCGACCACCAACTCTCCCTCGTCGATGGCTTTCGAAACTTCGTCGGGCAGCGGCCCCGAGTTGCCGATGCAGGTGGTGCATCCGTAGCCGACGAGATGAAACTTCAGCTTCTCGAGATAGGGCGTCAGTCCAGCCTTGGCGAGATAGTCGGTCACCGTCTTCGATCCCGGCGCGAGCGAGGTCTTGACCCACGGGGGCATCGTCAGGCCTTTTTCGACGGCCTTCTTCGCCAGCAGTCCCGCGCCGATCAGCACGGAGGGATTCGAAGTATTGGTGCACGAAGTGATCGCGGCAATCACGACGCTGCCGTGCTTCAGCGAATCTTTCACCGAGGCGGACACATGCTCATGTACGTTCGGATCTTCGACTCCAATTGCCGCAGGGCTGCCGCCTTCCTGCTCCCAGCGAGCCTTGTTAGCGATTGCGGAGGCAGGAGGCGCCGTCTTCGTGGCACCAGCTTTCGGTTTGATCAGCGAAGGCAGTGCTTTGTTGAACGACTCCCCGGCCTGCGACAACACGACACGATCCTGCGGCCGCTTCGGTCCGGCCAGACTGGGCTCGACGGTCGCGAGATCGAGCCTGAGCAACTCGGAGTACTCCGCTTCCGGAGTCTTCTCGTCGTGAAACAATCCCTGCTCGCGGCTGTAAGCCTCGACCAAAGCAATCTGCTCTTCACTGCGCCCGGTGAGCCGCAAGTAGCGCAGCGTTTCTTTATCAATCGGAAAAATTCCGCACGTCGCACCATATTCAGGGCTCATGTTGGCCACCGTCGCGCGGTCGGCGAGCGATAAGTCGCGCAGGCCCGGGCCAAAGTATTCGACGAACTTTCCGACGACGCCGTGCTTGCGCAACATCTCGGTCACGGTGAGAACGAAATCTGTGGCGGTCGCGCCTTCGCGCAGGCGGCCAGTCAGTTTCACTCCTACGACTAACGGGATCAGCATGGAGACCGGCTGTCCCAACATCGCTGCTTCGGCCTCAATCCCTCCCACGCCCCAGCCCAGCACTCCCAAAGCGTTGATCATGGTGGTGTGGCTGTCGGTGCCCACTAGCGTGTCGGGGTAGGCTACGCGCTTGCCGGGGGACTCGTGGACGAAGACTACGCGGGCGAGGTATTCGAGATTGACTTGATGCACGATGCCGGTGTCGGGGGGGACGATGGCGAGGTTGCGGAATCCGGTTTGTCCCCAGCGGAGGAAGGAGTAGCGCTCTTTGTTGCGCTGGAATTCGAGCAGGGCATTCATGTCGAACGCGTTAGAGGTACCGAATTCGTCGACCTGGACGGAGTGGTCGATGACGAGTTCAACCGGCTGCAGGGGATTGATGAGGGTGGGGTCGCCACCCAGAGTCTGCATGGCGTCGCGCATGGCGGCGAGGTCAACGACGCAGGGGACTCCGGTGAAATCCTGCAGGAGGACACGGCTGGGGGTGAAGGCGATTTCTTTTTCTGGTTTCGATTTACTGTTCCACTTTGCCAGCGCGCGCACTTCTTCTTTGGTGACGTTGCGTCCGTCTTCGGTGCGGAGCAGGTTTTCGAGCAGGATGCGCAGGGAGAAGGGCAGGTGTTTGGTGGAGATGCCTTGCTGGTCGAGGGCGTCGAGGCGGTAGATTTCGTAATCTTTGCTGCCGACCTTGAGGGCGGATTTGCTGTTGAAACTGTTTATAGACATGATGGCCTGCCTCGGGGAATGATTTCGGGCGCATGCGGATCTCGCTGCGCGGATCGCAACTTATTAGTGTAATGCGTTGAGACGGAGTTTGCGTAGTGGTCGGATTTCGAAACCTTGAACCACTAAGGGCACGAAGGTGCACGAAGGAAAGCCTTCACTCTTGCCGATGCGATCTTAGTGCGCTCCCGTCCAGACCTGGTAGATCACGACTCCGAACATGAAGACTAGATAGAGGCGCAGGGCCCAGAAGAGGATCATTTCGGTGCGGGTCAGCTGGCGGCGGGGGCAGTGATGTTTTGCTTTTTCGGAGATGAGTTGGTCGGGTTCGAGAGATGCGACGACGGATGCGAGGTCCGCGCCGCTGACTTCGGCGCTGGGAGCGGATTTGAAGTGTGGGTCCATTTAGAGTTCTCCCCCGTGGCCACTGGGGCTGAAGCCCGGTTGGATTGGGGTCGCTTTACGCGGCGCTGAAAGCGCCGCTCTTCCACGGCGGCGCATGAGTTCATGCACTGTCCTACGACGAAGGATGAGTTCATGCGCTCTTCTACGGCGACGCATGAGTTCATGCGCTCTCCGACGGCGCTGCATGCGCTCGTGGCGTTTCCGGCGAACGGCCGAGGCGGCGATCTTTCTACATTCGATTCCGGCGGCTGGAGCTGTGCCCTTCCCAAATCTGGTTTTGGCTGCAGCCGTGTGCTTCCCACGGTTGATTCCGAATGTCATCTAATGGCCTCCAAGTAATGCCAGGGCGTGGGGAGCGACTACGCTGACGCCGAACAGGATTCCGGCGGCGACCAGGATTACGACTACTCCCAGGGCCAGAATGTTGGCCCACAGGGGACTGACGAGGTCTCCCATGATTTCGTGGTCGTTCACCAGCATGTACAAGAACAGCAGGGCCGGTGGCATGGCGAGGACTGCGATCACGTTGACGATCAGCACGATGTATACCAGGGGGATGCCGGGAATCAGGACCAGTCCGGCGGCGGCGGCGGCTTCGAGAATCAGGACGAGATAAAAAGACTTTCCCTGCTGGAAGGGGAGATTCAGACTGTGGGGGCGGTGGGCGACTTCTCCGAAGGCATAGGCCGAGGAAGTTGAAATCGTAACGGCTGCGACCATGCCCGCTTCAAACATGCCAAGAGCGAAAAGCGCGGAACCCCAATGGCCGACGAAGGGCTGAAGGGCTTGCGCGAACTGAGCGCCTTCAAAGTTACCTACCGACATGCCGTGGGCGAACAGCGGGGCGGTGGCGACGATCGTGGCCAGCGCGGCGAGTGCGGCTAAAGCAGCGCCCAGCATGGTGTCGATGCGGCCGAAGCGGATGTCGTGGGTGGTGAGTCCTTTGTCGGCGATGGCGCTCTGCTGGAAGAAGAGCATCCAGGGCGTGACGGTTGCTCCGATGTTGGAAAGCAGGATGAGGACAGTTTCCTGCGTGAGTCCGCCGGGGAGCGGCTTGAAGGTGATGAGTGATCTCCCGATGGCTCCCCAGTGGGGATGGCTGAGCAGGGCGACGGGAACGAACACCAGATTGAACATGGCGGCGACGAGGGTGATGCGTTCCCAGGTCCAGTAGCGATGGGCCATCAATGCGACGAACAGGACGACCCATGCGCCCAGAACCGAGACTGCGGGAGGAACGCCGAAGTATCCCAGGCCGGCGCGGATGGCGATGAACTCGGTAACCAGGGTGAGGAAGTTGCCGACCATAAGGTCGATCATGGAGAACCAACCCCAGAAGGGACCGAAGCGGTCGAAGATGAGTTCGGCGTGACCGCGATGAGTGGCCGCGCCCAGGCGCACGGTCATTTCCTGGACAATGCAAGCCATCACGAAGGTGAGCACGACGAAGGGGAGAAAGAAGCCGATGCCGAAGCGGGCTCCGGTGGCGGCGTAGGACAGCATGCTGGGGCCGTCGTTTTCTCCGAGCATGACGAGGATGCCGGGACCAACGAGCAGCCAGAGCAGCCGAGCGCGCGACCAGGGGCCCCGCTGGGTGCGGGTGGTGAGGACGCGTTCGCGGTCGTGGGCGCGGTCGATGTCTTCGTGAGTGATAACGACGGCGTCGGTCAGCGGCGGGGTGGGCGACGGCAACTCCCTTGGCGGTTGCGTAGTTGTCTTCGTCTCGTTCATGCAGAAGGAGTAGTGCTGAGCGATGTTGGGCTCAGACCATTAGCGTAAGTATATAGCAGAATATAAACTATGGTTAACTAATTTACCGATCAGTTTGATGCGTGGGCGAAAGAGCTTGAACCACGAAGGACACGAAGTTTCACGAAGGCCTTTGCTTCCAGGTGTTCTTTCTACGAGCGACCTTCGCCTCTGCTGGATCAAGAAAACCGATCGATTCAGGGGCGAGTTTTCAACAGAAGACCTGTCGGAGGAAGGCGTTAGCGCTTGGGGCGGGCGGCGGGGGCGAGCCAGACTCGCTCGGAGGCGGCGGGGCCCAGCGATACCGTACCGGCGGGAGTGGAGAGAGTGAGGGTCTGGTCGTAGTTGCGTTCGAGGAGACGCAGCTTGGCTCCGGGACGGACGCCGCGGTGCTCGAGAAATTCCAGGAGGCGGCGGTCGCGTTCGTAGATTCCGCTCACGGTGTAGATGGTGTCGAGTTCGGCGTCGGCGAGCAGGACCAGGCCGCGGCGGCGGCGACTGGCGGGGCCTTCGAGTTCACTCAAGTTTCCGTGCGGGCAGGCGCCACCGGAGCCTAGCTTCGCGAGCAGTTTGGCTTCGAAGTCAGGGGAGACGGCGTGTTCGAGGCGCTCGGCCTCGTCGTGGACTTTCCACCACTCCATGCCGAAAAGTTCGGAGAGCATGCGCTCGATGAGATGGTGGCGCAGGGTGAGCTTGCGGGCGATCTTGCGGCCGGCGGGGGTGAGACTCACTTCGCCACTGGATTCGACGCGGACCAGGCCGTCCTTTTTCAGGCGGCGCAGGGCCATGGTTACCGCGGGCGGGGAGACCTTCAACAGATCCGCGAGGCGCGCGGAGATGACGGCTTCGCCCTCGCTCTCCGCTTCGAGGATCGACTTGAGGTAGTCCTCCTTGGAGACGGTGATCATTGGGGATGATTATACGATGGCGGGTTAAGTGTGGTTAACGGCGGGAAGGGGGCCTGCCGAGCAGACAAGGAAGCGAGCCAAACGCGCGGTTATTGCGTCGCAAAGAACGCGACGCATCGCGCGGCTCGCCCAGATCCTTCGGTGGGCAAAATGCGCCCACCTCAGGATGACAGGCGGTGAAAAGCAAAAAGGACAGTCCGGAGCCCCCGAGACTGTCCCTCAAAACCCTCCCGGTTAGAAGGGTAACTTGATGACCTGAGGGTACTGTCGGGATGTTGCAAGGGGATTGCAGAACGATGAATATCTGATGAATTCCAGTTGGCGGGCGCTGCTATAGTAATCGGTTGCAATTGGTCGACGCGCTGACATCTTTTTTCTCTTTTAAGTTTTTTATTTCTGGTCGAGAGGATTCGATGCCGTCCACAACATCGCGCAAGACAGAGCAGTCGCGGCGCCTGCAGCAGCGGGCGGAGAGCATGATTCCGGGAGGCGTGAACTCTCCGGTGCGGGCGTTTCGATCGGTGGGTGGGGATCCGCTGTTTATTGTGCGCGGCAAAGGGTCGCACATCTGGGACGCGGATGAAAACGAATACATCGACTACATCGGATCGTGGGGTCCGCTGATTCTGGGGCACGCGGAAGCGAATGTGCTCGACGCGATTGTGGGTGCGGCTTGCAACGGCACCAGCTTCGGAGCGTCGACGCCTTCGGAGGCTGACCTGGCGGAGTTGGTGCTGGGGGCGTTTCCGCACATGCAGAAAGTGCGCTTCGTCAGTTCCGGGACCGAAGCGACGATGTCGGCGATCCGGTTGGCGCGGGCTTACACAAAGCGTAAATACATTGTGAAGTTCGAAGGGTGCTATCACGGGCACGCGGACGCGCTGCTGGTGAAGGCCGGTTCGGGAGTGGCGACGCTGGGAATTCCGGGATCGGCGGGCGTTCCCGAGGAGTTTACGCAGTTCACGCTGGCGCTGCCGTTCAATAATCTGTCGGTGGTCGAGCATGCGTTTCAAAAGTTCAAGCACCAGATTGCGTGCGTGATCGTGGAGCCGGTGGTTGGGAACATGGGATGTGTTCCGGCGGCCGACGATTATCTGGTGGGGCTGCGGCTGGTGACCGAGCGCGAGCGTTCGGTGCTGATTTTTGACGAAGTGATGACGGGATTTCGCGTGGCGTTTGGTGGAGCGCAGGAGCTGTATAACATCAAGCCGGACCTGACGACGATGGGGAAGATTATTGGCGGAGGATTGCCGGTGGGCGCGTACGGCGGGCCGAAGGAGATTATGGATCTGGTGGCGCCGCTGGGGCCGATGTATCAGGCGGGGACGCTGTCAGGGAATCCGCTGGCCATGGCTGCGGGCTGCGCGATGTTGAAGCAGTTGCGGGATCACAAGGGAGAGATTTATCCGCGGCTGGAGAAGTTGAGTGGAGAACTAGTTGAAGGCGTTGCGGCGGCCGCGAAGGACGCCGGGGTCGCGTTGTGCCACAACCGCGTGGGATCGATGTTTACCTGGTTCTTCACGCCGGGGCCGGTGACGGATTGGGATTCGGCGTCGAAGTCGAAGACGGAGGCGTTTGGGAAATTCTTTCGCGGCATGCTTGATGGTGGCGTGTACTTGCCGCCTTCGCAATATGAGGCAGCGTTTCTGGGGGCGGCGCATACGGAGGACGATGTGGCCCGGACGATTGCTGCGGCGAAGATGGCGTTTGCCGCGATGCGGGGATAGCGGCGGGAAAAGTTTCGTTGCGCCGTGGGAGTGGACAGCAGGTCCCTCCACTCCGCTCGCGTTTCGCTCGCTCCGGTCGGGATGACAGATTAGTGGTTCGCCGCCAGCATTTGCGGGATCGTTTTGAATTCGTAGCTTTCTTCTTTGTACTTCTTAATCAGGTTCTCGGTGGCCAGGACGGTTTGGGAGCGGTCGGCGCCCATCTGTTTGTGGCCGCCGTCGTGGAGGAGGATTACGTCGCCGCCGCGAATCTGCTTGGCGACTTTCTGTTCGATCTGGGCGGACGGGGGTGCGGTCCAGTCGTAGCCGGTTACATTCCACATGACGGGTTCGAGGCCTAGTTCGCGGGCGATGCGCAGGACTGCGGGGCGGCGTCCGCCGAACGGGGGGCGGAAGAGATTGGAGTGCTCGCCGATGGCGTCTTGTAAGGCCGAGCGGCAGGCGGAGAGTTCCTGGCGGATTTCGGACGCGCTCTTAAAGGTCAGCAGGGGATGCGTGAAGGTGTGGTTGCCGACTACATGGCCGGCTTGGACGATCTCGCGCGCGATGTCGGGGCGCTGCTTGGTGTAGCGTCCGATCAGGAAGAACGTCGCTTGCACATTGTGCTTCGCGAGAACTTCCAGCAGTCGCTGCGTATGCGGGTCGTTGGGGCCATCGTCGTAGGTGAGCGCGAGTCGCTTTGTGCCACGTGAAAGGCCGGTGAAGGTGCGGCCGTACCACTGCCCGGTCGGCGCCATGGACTGGTAGCCGCCGGCAGTCAGCGCGGCAGCGGCGGCGGCCGTTCCGGCGAGTACGGGTCCGAGCATGGGGAGGATTGTAATGCATTGAGTAATTGGGGAATTTGGTAATTGGGGAATTGAAAGGCAAGGTGCGCGAGGATTTTCAATTACTCAATTACTCAATTACCAAATCTCTCAATTACTCAATCGTTCCTGTTAACTCATCCCGCAATTGCCAGTGAGCGCCATCCGAGCTATCCTCTGAATTCCGAAAGATCGCACGAAGCTTCCACGAAAACATGGCCAATCTTTTTGAACTGCCCCGGTACATTGCTGTGGAAGGGCCCATCCGAGTGGGCAAGAGCACGCTGGCACGCATTCTGGCGGAGCGGCTGAATGCGCAGCGGGTGATGGAGCCGGAGGCGAATCCGTTTCTGGATTCGTTTTATGAAGGCGACCGCGGGGCGGCGTTTCAGGCGCAGTTTACGTTTCTGGTGCGGCGTTTCGAGCAGTTGCAGGCGCTCGATCTGGGGCCGCGGTCACAGAAGATCGTGGTCTCGGACTTTATCTTCGAGAAAGACAAGCTGTTCGCCTGCCTCAATCTGACGGACCACGAACTCGATACCTATAACCGCTACTACAACCATTTCCGCGATTTGCTGCCTACGCCCGACCTGGTGATTTATTTGCAGGCTACGCCGGAGGTGTTGAAGAAGCGGCTCAAGAAGAAAAATGCGCCCAGCGAGCGGGCGGTGAGCGACGAGTATCTGGAGGAAGTGGTGAAGGCCTACGAGCACTTCTTTTTTCACTACACTTCGTCGGATCTGCTGATCGTGAATACGTCGGAGATTGATTTCGTCGACCGCAATGAGGACTTGCAGGAACTGCTGCGTAAGGTGACGGAGCCGATCAAGGGGACTCAGTATTTCCTGCCGCTGGGCGGGCAGGATGCGGTGGGAGCGTAGGGCGGTCAGCGGTTAAGGGTCAACGGCGCGGCATCGTGTGCCGCACGCTGGCGTGACTTGCGAGTTGGATAGAACCGAGACGCAAAGAGCGCCAGATCTCCTATCGCCGCATAGAGTAATGCCGTCGCGCCTGGCGGTTGTGAAAAGAGTTCGAGCATCGCAGCCAAGAGGCAAGCAGCGGTGATAAGCAGTACGGCGCGATCTGACCCGCGCAGCTTCGCCGACTCCCTAAATCGAAAGCTCATCCCAAACATAGCAAACATCAAAATCGGAAAACCGATATAGACGAAGCCTTTGGGAGAGAACCAACCCAGCAGTAGCCATAGGGATGAGCGCATTCCCAAGTAGCCTGGGATGCAGAAGAACCAGCGGCGCCAGTACTGAACCGTGAGACCCAGAGTAATCGTGAGCGCGGCTATCAGGAGCCATCCCGTCAATGGACGTCGCGCGTGGTCGGCGTTGAGGATCTGGACATACCCCAAGCCGAAAAGGAAGACTGTGACCACGGAGGCGATCATCGCACCGACGATTCTCAGTCCTGACTTAGCTTGCTCGATGGGCGGGCGTCTATCACGAGTGAACCGCATGGTTGTACTTGTACGCCGAGTTCAGAAATTTGCAAGTGCGGTCCGTCGTCGTCATCCACTATTTCTCGTGACGAGGAAGCGCGTACACCGACAGGATTTTGCCCAACTTTGAAAACTCCGGGTCGGCGGTGACCAGCCAGGCCTTTTTTTCGATCGCTAGTTCGGCAGCGAAAGAATCGGCATAGCCGAGGTTGTGTTTTTGCTTCAAAGTGGCAGCTCGCGTCGCGCGGTCGCGGTCGATGGGAATGATTGCGATCGGAAGTTCCTGGATTTGGCGTTCTGCCGCTAACGCGCCTTCCTCCCCATGCGAGCGCCAGGTAATGTAGAAGACTTCCCCCCAGTTAATCGAAGAGAGCAACAGAGGGTGCACATTCAGGGACGCCTCTTCGAGTAGATGGCGTACGCGAGAAGCCGCCACCGGCCGATTCTCGAGTAAGCTGACCAACGCGTTCGCATCGAGAACATAGAGCCGCCGGTGGCTTCTCATGGGTCACAATTCCGCCTTCTTTTTCTCACGCTCCCGTTCTCTTGCGCGCTCCTTGAAGAGTTCCTCAAACATGGAGGGTTGACCAGGTCTTGGTTTTAGCGATCCTTGAATTTCATCAAGAATGCGGTCGATCGTGGTGAGGACGAGATGGCCCCTATCTTCCCTCCACACAGCCCGCACTCCTTTTCTCAATCCCAGCCTTTTCCGAAGTGCGGCAGGAATGATGACCTGTCCTTTGGAACTGATGGTAGTATGGTAAGTCGCCATGCACTAGATCTTACCATGCCAGCGATGTAAGACGTAGCTATATTGGTCTTACCCTGCATGCATTCGATTGAAAGACCCGCAACTGCCTGGAAACATGTGTGTTTAGCTCGACCATGGGTGCCCAACCTTTGGCATGGCCCGTTGCGTTTTTTCAGGCTACAATAGGTCCAGCGTCATCCAAAGCTGTCGACGCCACGATGCGTGCACAGGCTCTATCCGCCACAGGCGGAGGGGCACTGGAGGACATCATGAGTATCACCCCGATTGGCCGTCCCGGCTTTTCTCAAGGAGACGGCTCCGGCCATAAGATCACAACCGCGTCTCTGCGGGAACAGAAACTCCGCCACGAGCCCATCACTTGTCTTACCGCTTACGACTACTCCGCCGCGCGTCTGGTGGACGAGGCGGGCATCGATATGGTGCTGGTGGGCGATTCGCTGGCACAAACCATGCTGGGCTACGAGAACACGCTCTCGGTCACCATGGACGAGATGCTGCATCATGTGAAGGCGGTGCGGCGCGGGGTGAAGCATGCGCTGCTGGTTGCCGACATGCCGTACGGGTCTTATCAGGTTGACCCCAAGGACGCTATCGTGAATGCCACGCGCTTTGTGAAAGAAGGCGGAGCTGAGGTCGTCAAGGTCGAAGGCGGCGAGAAGCGGGCGGACTTGATCCGCCAGATTATTGATGCCGAGATTCCGGTAGCGGGTCACATCGGGCTGACGCCGCAGTCAGTGAATGTGATGGGCGGCTACAAGGTGCAGGGAAAGAGTCTTGCCGGCATTGAGCAGCTGATGCGCGATGCAGTGGCGCTGGACCGCGCCGGCGTGGCGTGTCTTTTTGTCGAGGGCATTCCGCGAGAAGTGGCGGCGATGATTACGGCGGAAGTGAGCGCGCCGACCATCGGAATTGGAGCCGGGCCGGAGTGCGACGGGCAGGTGCTGGTGTTTCATGACATTTTGAATCTGACGTTTGGACCTCCGGCGAAATTTGTGCGGCGCTACGGCGACGCGGCGGCGCTGATCACGAATGCGGTGCAGGCGTTTCGCGCGGACGTGCGGGCGCATCGGTATCCGGCGGACGAGGAGTCGTATCATCTGCCGAAGGAGACGGGAGCGGGGCTGGATGAGGTGCTGTCGCGGAAGCGGGCGATGCGGCGGTAGGGCAAAACCTTTGCCACGGATTTACGCGGATTCACACGGATAAGGCTGGGGAGGAACAAAACCAGGCTTGTCTGCGTACCTTGATCCAGTGGCGTGGCTGCGGCCTAGTGCCGCGTTTCACCTGATGGTGCTAGGCTAGGGCAAGGGGGGATCTATGGTTCTCACAACGATCTTCTTTCACTTCTTTTTCTTCTTCGGCTGGCCGTTCGTAATGTATTTTCTGCCGTCGATCATTGCGTTGGCGCGCAGCAAGCGCGACCTGCTGGCGATCTTCCTGCTCAACCTTTTCCTGGGATGGACCGTGATCGGATGGGTCGTCTCGCTGGTCTGGGCGGCGAAGCACGACGTTCCGGCGGTGGTGAGGTAGCATCTTTCCTGTGATCTTCACGGTTCGACGGATGCGGGCGGCGGCGGCTCTGTTGTTGAGTCTTGCTTTGGCGGGTTGCTCATCGCAGCCGAGCCCGACGCCGGCACCCGATCCCAGCGCCGTGTTGCGGGCCATTCCTGCGGCCGATCCCGCTCAGTATGAACGCATTCAGGACATGAAGAAGTGGCGTAATCCCTACCTGATCATCCGTGAGGATGGGGTGGCGCTGTTTGACTCTGCCGACAGCGCGGAGATTATTCTGAAAACGGACGAGGTGCTGCCGGCGCTGGCGCGGCTCCCCGCGACGAACTGGCCTTATGGGCGCGTGGTCGTGGCGGCGGAGAATGGCGGTCGAACCCCGAAGCAGGACGAGGTGGCCATCCGGCGGACTCGAGGTATTGTGGGAGGTATGCTCGAGGGCGCGCATGTGGCGGTGAAGTGGGTGCCGTCGAATTAAACCGGGGGCGGGAAGGACACCACCCGGGCTAAACAGCATGCTGAAAAACTCAGTTGGTCGAAGAAGAGCGACGACGAGGGCTGAAGCCCAGATTAATTTTCAACGGCTTACGCGGCCCTAAAGGGGCCGCTCTTCCACGGTGGCTTAGTCACACGGTGGCTTAGTCACACGGCGGCTTACTCAACTTCTTGAAGATCTGCGCTTCCATCGACGAAATGCGGAGTGCCTGCCGCGCGGCTCGGTACGCGGGCAAGCGGCTGGGATTTGTTCCGACTATGGGAGCGCTGCATGAGGGGCATTTGTCGCTGGTGCGGGCGGCGCGGGCGGCGTGCGCTATCGTGACGGCGTCGATCTTTGTGAACCCTACACAATTTGGGCCGAACGAGGACTTGGCGAAGTATCCGCGATCGTTCGAGCGCGACTGCGAATTGCTGGAGCGCGAAGGCGTGGAGTTGTTGTTTGCGCCGGCGGTGGGAGAGATGTATCCCACGGCGGATGGGAGTGCCGGCCCCATGCAAGATCAAAATCTGGCGGACAGAGCCTGCCCTGAGCTTGCCGAAGGGAGTGTCCGCCCCACACAAAACACCTGGGTCACGGTGGAGGGGCTGAGTGACAGGCTGGACGGGCGGTCGCGTCCGGGACATTTTCGCGGTGTGGCGACGGTGGTGGCGAAATTGTTTCACGCGGTGGAACCGGACGCGGCGTTCTTCGGGCAGAAAGATGCGGCGCAGGTGGCGGTGATCCGGCGCATGGTGCGCGATCTGAATCTGGCGGTGAAGATTGTGGTGTGTCCGATTGTGCGCGAGGCCGATGGGCTGGCCATGAGTTCGCGGAATGCGTATCTGGATGCCGAGCAGCGGAGGCGGGCTCTGGTGCTGCATCGTTCGTTGCTGCGGGTGCAGGAGTTGGCGGGAGCGGGAGAGCGGGACGTGGCGAAGCTGCGGGTCGAAGGGCGCGAGGTCATTGCTGGGGAAAGTTCGGTGCGCCTCGACTATTTCGAGATTGTGGATCCGGACACGCTTGAACCGGTGGCAGACGTTGCCGGCGGAGAGCTCGTTGCGGTCGCGGCCTTTGTGGGGACCATGCGGCTGATCGACAACATTCTTCTGGCTTCAGGTTGAGACCGTGCGACCAACTTTCACGTCAATAGGTTAAGGGTAAATGTAGTAGCTGGACGGATAGCCGTAGTCCAGCCATGGACTGTAGTAGTACGGTGGCCAATACCAGAAAGGACTCCAGCCGAGGCCCCATCCCCAGCCCCATCCGCATCCCCAGCAACCGCCCCAACCCCAACCACCCCAACCCCAGCCGCCCCAACCGCCGCCCCAACCGAAACGACCACCGCGCCAACCGCCGCCGCGCCAGGAGGAATTGCCAAATCCTGAGAAGCCAGCGCGGTTAACACCGGCTGCTGATCCGGCTCTGAGTGCGGAAGCAGTTCCGCCGCGAGCGCCTGCGAAGGAGTGCCAGTTCCCGTCGGCGATGCCCGCTCCGCGAGATCCGGCCATGCCTCCGGCGTTACCGCGGCCTTCAAAGGCCCAGGTCCTGCCTCCGCTGAAACTGCGTGACGACGAGCCATAGCCGCCCATTCTTCCGGAGCGGCCGGCTCCTCCATACATTCCGCCGCGGTTTCCGCCGGTATAGCCCCCATGGTAGCCACCACCGCCGTAGCCGCCACCACCGTGGAAGCCACCTCCTCCGCCGTGGAAGCCGCCACCACCACCGTGGAACCCACCTCCACCACCACCGCCGTGGAACCCACCGCCGCCTCCGCCTCCGTGACCGCCGCCGTGTTGGGCAAGGGCGGGCATCGCGCCAATGAGTGTGAGAGAAGCGAAACCTGCGAGAAGAGTCTTGAGCAAGGTAGATTTCCGCATATCAATAACCTCTACCGAACGGCGGTTCTGTTGCCCAGGGAGGGCAAGCCGCCTCTTACTAATCGTACCTCTAATTGGAGTCTCGTTCCAAGCCGGAAGTTGCCAAATGGGGAGAGAAATCAGGCGTGTAGGCACACACCTTCGCCTTATCGCGTCGCGCTCGCGGTGCGGGCCGGGATGGGCTTGGAGCCGGGACGCAGCCACCAGATGAATCCGCCGGCCAGCACCAGGCCGATGGCGATCAACTGAGTGCCGGTCATGGCGCCGCCGAAGACCGAGCCACGGCCGGGATCGTCGCGCAGATATTCGAGGAAGAATCTGGCGACACCGTAAATGAACATGAACGCGCCAATGATCTGGCCGTCGAAGGTTCGGCGCTTGAGCAACCACATGAGGAAGAAGAAATTCGCCAGCTCGACTGCCGACTCGAATAGTTGCGTTGGCTCGAGGGGTTTGCCGAGAGGTGTGCCCGTGATGGATGCAGCGAGAGGGTTGGTAAACGTCACGCCCCACCAGTGATGTGTTTCTTTACCGTAGCAGCATCCGGCAGCGAAGCAGCCGATGCGGCCGATGGAGTGTCCCAGGGCGAGGCCGGGGGCGAAGGCGTCGCAAGTTCCCAGAGGCGGCATGTGATGTTTCCAGACATACCAGGCGGCGGCCACGAACGCGGCCAGCAGGCCTCCGGAAAAAACTCCGCCGGCCTGCAGCGTATTGATGCTGAAGATCTCCCCGAGATTGTCCTTGTAGATGCTCCAATCGTTGACGACGTACAGGATCTTCGCGCCGACAATGCCGCAGAGCACCACCAGAATGCCCAGGTTCCACGACTTGTCGCCGTCAATGCCGAGGCGCTCGGAATTGCGGACGCTGATCCAGAGGCCGATCAGGACGCCCAGGGAGACGAGGAATCCGTAGGTTGGAAGGAAGAACTTTCCTAGATGGAAGAGTTGTGGGAACACTGGTTAATTAGATGCGCAGAGTCAGGCTTGCGCTACTTCACCAGTCTAGCAGGAAGTACTGCCGTTGAAGCGTTGCCGAGTGCGGTGGGGGCAGTCGAGCTTCGCTCGAGTGGACGACGAAGTGCGGCCGTCCTACATAAAGGCTAAGGACAAAAGCAACACCAACAGCAACTTCGGCGGACAGGAGTGTCCGCCCCACAAAAGTGAAAGCAAGCCGACCCACTAAGCCGTGTGACGGGCCGAGAATGAACCCGTCGGTAGACGTTGGGAACCCGCCGAGACCCTTTAGGCATCTCCGCATGACGGAGCGTCGCACACCGGATCCTAGTTCGAGTCGAGTCCCCGTTCATTCTGCATTGGTTCAAAAATCGGTTACCGCCATCACCAACCCGGCAGGCCGGCTTTCAATCTGGATGCTAGGGAAAACCTGCGCGCTTGGCAAGTGGAAGAGCGCAAATAGTTGGCAGATGATTTGCAACCAAAGTAATGTCCGGTTCACAAAGGGGCTTGCCAATCGAAAAGGAGAAGCGCGGCATCCAGCGAAGAATGAAGGACCTCGCGAGCATGCAGGAGCGGCGTCAAACATCCTCGGACCACGGAAGGACTTGATTCTGCTGAGCAATTGTGAGTTTATACTCAGGACCAAGATTCTCGGGGCCCCAAGGCGAAGCTGCGGCGCGTCGGCGGCACGCCGGAGAAGTCTGAGTGATGTCAAGAATTCGCACCTCCGCACTTGCGGCGGCGGCTGCCCTTCTGCTGGTGCACGGTGCGGTATTGGTGCTGCGCTACGGCACCGAGACGGCATCCATGTGGGGCGACTGGATCGACACCATTGCGCCGCTGGTGGCGGCTGTGGTCTGCTGGATGGTTTCGCGCCAAGCGGGCCCTTTTGGGAAACGGGTGTGGCGCCTGGTCGCTTTCTCCAGCCTGATTGCCACTATCGGCCAGGCTCTCTACACCGACTACTACGACTATTTACACGCGCCGCTCGGGACGCTGTGGCCGAGCGATGTGCTGGTCTTCTTCTGGGTGGTGCCGGCCGTGATGGCGCTGTTTCTGAGTCCACGGGACGCAGGCAGCGGATATGCCTGGTTGCGAGTGTGCGATTTTGTGCAGGTGTGCACGCTGGCGCTGGCGGTTGAGCTGTCGCAGATCTATGTGCCGTCGCGCTGGCAGGCTGCGGGCCAAGCCATGCAGATCCGGACGCTGTATGCGGGGATATTTTTCTTTGGCCTGATTGCCTTGAGTTTCCTGGTGAGAGGCCTGCTGAGTTTCCATCGAACGGAGAGAGCGTTTTTCCTGCGCATGGGCGGGTTTCTTGGCGTTCATGGGATCGTTCTCAATTCCACGCTGGCCTATCAAGCGTCCGGACACTATCAGCAGGGGACATGGACCGATCTCCCCTGGACCGTCAGCTTCTGTTTACTGCTCGTAATTGCTGGGACGTGGAACGATGACGAGCAGTGTCCCGAGCATGCGCCGGATTCCCGAGGGCTGCAACTGCTCGCCCAATTCTCTCCGTTGCTGATTCCCGCCATCGTTTTTCCGCTGGTACTGCGCATCGCCCAGGAGCAGTTCCTGTGGTCTGTGGTTCTGGTGATGGTGTCGTTTGCCGCCGCCGGCGGGCGCATGTTTTTTGTGCAGAACCAGCTGCTCATCAGTTCCCGCGAGTTACAGAAAAATCTGGCTCTGCTACAGGGCATTACCGAGGGTACGACCGACTCGGTGTTCGTGAAAGATCTGCAGGGCCGCTACCTGATGATCAACTCGGCGGGCGCCGGTTTTCTGGGCCGGAACGCTGCGGATGTCCTGGGGAAAGACGACACCGAAGTGTTCGATCCGGGAGTGGGCCGCGCGATTATGGAGGGCGACCGCGCAGTGATCGAGTCTGGCGAGGCGCAAACCTACGAGGAAACCGCGGCTGCGGCGGGCGTGACTCGCACCTATCTCGCGAGCAAGGCGCCTTATCGAGACCCCAGCGGCGCGGTGGTCGGATTGCTTGGCATCTGCAGGGACATCACTGATCGCAAACGTGCCGAGGAAGAGTTTCGCCAGTCGCAACTGAAACTTCGAACTCACTTCGAGCACACTCCGCTGGCGGTGGTGGAATGGGATCTGGAATTCCGCGTGGTGACATGGAATCCCTCGGCTGAGCGCATCTTCGGATATTCCCGCGAGGAAGCCCTGGGGCAGCATGCCAGCTTTATCGTTCCTCAACAGTTTCGTCAACATGTGGAACAGGTGTGGCGCGAACTGGCCAGCCAGAAGGGCGGGATTCGCAGCGCGAACGACAACGTGACCAAAGATGGGCGCACGATTTCCTGCGAGTGGTACAACACTCCGCTGGTCGACGAATCGGGACGAGTACTGGGCGTGGCGTCGCTGGCGCAGGATGTTACCGAGCGCGTGGCGCTGGAGGAAAGACTGCGCCAGTCGCAGAAGATGGAGGCGGTTGGACGTCTGGCGGGCGGGGTGGCTCACGACTTCAACAATCTGCTCACCGTCATACTTGGCTACTCTCAGATATTGGCCGAAGGCGCTCCTGCCGGCAGCCGTCTGGCCGACAGCACTACGCAGATCAAGTCGGCCGCGGATCGAGCCTCGGGCATCACGCGGCAGTTGCTCGCGTTCAGCCGCAAGCAAGTGCTTTCGCCGCGCGTCATCAACCTCAACGACAGCATCCTGAATCTCGATTCGTTGCTCCGCCGGCTGATCGGCGAAGACATCGAAGTGCTGACCGTCCCCGCGAACGACCTGGGATCGGTGAAGGCGGATCCCGGGCAGATCGAGCAGATCATCATGAACCTGGCGCTCAATTCCCGCGACGCCATGCCCCAGGGCGGAAAGCTCACACTGGAAACGGCGAATGTCGAACTGGACGAGGCCTACGCCCGCGACCACCAACCCGCGGAGGCTGGGCGCTACGTAATGCTGGCGGTGAGCGATACCGGGCACGGCATGACTCCCGAGACGCAAACTCGCATTTTCGAACCTTTCTTTACCACGAAAGAAGTGGGCAAAGGCACCGGCCTCGGCCTCTCCATGGTGTACGGAATCGTCAAGCAGAGCGGAGGCTACATCTGGGTTTACAGCGAACCGGACCGGGGCACGACCTTCAAAATTTATCTTCCCCGGGTCGACCAGCCCGTGGAAGCGAAGGACGCGGAGAGCCGTCCCAGGAGCATGCAGCGCGGCAGCGAGACCATCCTGCTGGTCGAGGATGACCCGCAACTCCGCCAGATGAGTTCCTCAGTCCTGGCGCACTGCGGCTATAAAGTATTGACTGCGGGCGGGCCGGAGGAAGGACTGGCCATCTGCAAGGAAAACCATCGCGACATCCGCCTGCTGGTTACCGACGTGGTCATGCCCAAGATGAACGGACGCCAGCTGGCGGAACAGATCTTGCTGGTTTCTCCGAACATCAAGGTGCTCTACATCTCCGGCTACACCAGCAATGCCATCGTTCACTATGGAGTGCTGGACGCAGGTCTGTGGTTCCTGCCCAAACCGTTTACACTATCGGCCTTGATCGCGAAGGTCCGGGAGATTCTGGACTCGCCCGCGAGATGAGCCTGGTGCTTACGTGTCATCCTGAGTCGAAGGATCCCTACATGGACTGGATTGACGCTGAGAGGAGTCACCTCGCTGCGTCGGGAGAACTCCTTGAATCGCCGTGACTCTCTTGGATAGTAGGGATCCTTCGACTGCGTTTTCGTCCGCCTTCGCGGACGAAAGCTTCGCTCAGGATGACAGGACAGTGGAACTATGGAGCATCACTGTGTCGTCCCCGCAGCCCAATAACTGGTTCGCGCCAGCACTGCTCCGTCGGCCGCATCTCTTAGGCGCACTCGAATCTGATGCAGGCCGGGAAGCGGACTTTTGGGCGCGAAACTCAATAGATAGCGGCTGTGCAGATGATTGGTGAAGTCGTTCATCCGCACTTCGAATTTCTTGCGCGTGGCGAAGAGTTCGTATTCGCCGCCCGTCATGGCAGCGACCGTGCTGGGAACATTTTTCCGCATGGCTTGCGCCGTCCGGTAGGCGAGATCGAGGAAGTCGAGGGTGGGGTGCTCTTCATTCTTGTTGGTGCCGCGCCCGGTGTCGAGGATGTTGGAGAGCGCAGGCGAGAACGCCAGCGCGTACATGACGGCATTGCTCTGGCCGATGGCCGCCACGGTGTCGTCAATCTTTCTGTGGCTGCCGTGGTCGCGGGTCTCGCTGATCAGCAGCAGCACGCGCAGCCGGTCTTCCGGCTCTTTCTTGAGGAGGCCCACCGCGTAGTCGACCGCGTCCAGGATCACGGCTCCGTCATCTCCGGATTGCAGATCTCTCAGGTCGTCTTCGACCAGGCTTGCGTCCTGGGTAAAGTTCCTGATGAGGTCAACCTTGCTGTCGAACTCCACGACGGCGACGCGGGCGGTGCGCAGGCTGAAGAGCGGGTCGAGCATCGACTTCAGACCTTGCATGCGAGGGAACTCGGCGTAGGCCCGGCGGCCGCGCTGGATCGCCACGACCAGCGAGATGGGCTGGCCGTCCGGAGTTTCGTCGAGGCGGGTTGGCTGTGGTACTCCATCGTCTTCCACGATGAAGTCTTTGGCCAGCAGGCCGTATACGATTCCGCCCTGCGCGTCTTTGACCAGCGCGGGAACCAGCACAACGTTGGATTGGGAACGGAGAGTGGGTTCTTGAGCGGAGTCTTGACTGGGGTCCTGAGAATGAGCAATGCCGCCGAGCAGCGCCAGAATCAGCAGGCATGTTGCGGCGCGGGGCAGACTAGCCCGCCTTGCGGTTTTCGCCCAGCACTTCATCCAGCGCATCTGCTAATAGATGCGCGCGCTTCTGATAGTCGGTTGCCCCGCCATCCTGCTTTTTCTTAAGCAGATGATATTCATCGGCAATATTCAGCGCGGCCAGCACGGCCAGTCGCACCGTATCGATCGTATTGGTGGCCTCGGCCACGGCTCGCATCTTGGAGTCGACGTACTCAGCCAGCTTCAGAATGTATTCCGGATCGGACCCGCGCAGGTTGTACGCCTGGTCGAAAATCTCCACCCGCACGCTGGCGTTCTGCGCGTCTTTTACGATCTGGTCCTTGGTCGCCGTTGCCATAAAGCGTTCTCCGTGGGGACGTGATTTTCTGCTTACTTGCTTCTCCTTGCGGCGCAACGCGCAGCTCTTAGCCGGGCGCTAACTAGCCTCGGCAATCGACTCGATCTGTTGCAGCATCTTCTCGACGCGGCCGCGAATCTCCTCGCGTTCTTTTTTCAACTGCACCGCTTCCCGCCGCAGCCGGACCAGTTCCTCTTCGCGGTCCTGCATTTGCTGGCGCAGCCGGTGGGCATCGCGTTCGGCCACAGCCTGGGCCTGCCGCGCCGACTTGAACATCTCTATGGTGCGATAAATCTTGTCTTCCAGCGCCTGAAAATCGTCCGCCGGAACCTGCTCAGCCACCTGTTCAACCGCATTCAAAGCCATGATTGCACTCTTCCCCTACGATGGATTTCTGGAAGACCGATTTCCTGGAACTTCCTCGCAGTATACTCCACATCATTGTGGACAAGTCAGGTGGACAAGTCAGTCCGATCGTTTGGCCCCATCGTGACAAACGGACGTGGTCGGATTGGCTATAATTCCCAGTCGCCAGGAGGATCTAACTTATGAAGCGGCTTGCTTATCTCACACTCGGATTGTTTCTCGTGCTGGTTGCGGCGCCGTCGCGCAGCGCGGCCAAGACCAAAGTTGAAGTGAAAGATGGCCAGGGAAAAGCCGTCGGGGATATCGTTATCTGGGATGAAGGAACAGGCGTTGCACTCGAACTCAAACTCCACGACCTGACGCCTGGAGAACATGGCATCCACTTCCATCAGGTTCCCAAGTGCGAAGGACCAGACTTCAAATCGGCGGGCGGACATTTCAATCCCGAGGGGAAGAAGCACGGGTTCGACAGCCCTGACGGCCACCATGCTGGCGACATGAAGAATTTCACGGTCGGCGCCGATGGCAAGGCCTCGGTGCGGCTCGAAGACAGCGACGTCACGCTCAAGGACGGACCGCACTCGCTCCTGAGCAGCGGCGCCGCAGTTGTGGTGCATGCCAAGGCGGACGACTACAAAACGGATCCGTCAGGGAATTCCGGGGACCGTGTTGCCTGCGGCGTGATTACGAAGTAAGCCAGAGAATCAGTGAGCTAACTTCGCGAGGCGGCGGGCGGCTTCGTCCAGCGTTTCCGGCTTCTTGCAGAACGCGAACCTCACCTGCCGCGCCCCGTCCCGCGGATCGCGATAGAAACTCGATCCCGGGACGCAGGCCACGCCAATTTCCTGCACCAGATATTTCGCGAACGAAACATCGTCTTTGAATCCAAACGCGGAAATGTCGGTCATCACGTAGTAGGCGCCGCGCGGACGGAAACATTGGAACCCAGCCGCCGTCAGGGCCGGCATGAGATGATCGCGCCGCACGCGGTAGCCCTGGGCCAGCTTGGCGTAATATTCGGCGGGCATGCTTAACGCAGCGGCCCCGGCCTCCTGCAGCGGAGCGGGCGCACCCACCGTCAGGAAATCGTGCACCTTGCGGATCGCGTTCGTAATCTTCTCGGGCGCAACCGCCCATCCCACGCGCCATCCCGTGACGCTGTAGGTCTTCGACATGCCGTTGATGGTTACCGTGCGCTCGCGCATTCCGTCGAGCGACACCATGGAAATGTGTTCTGTTCCTTCGTAGAGAATGTGCTCGTAGATTTCGTCGGTAATGGCGAGCACATCGAACTCGACGCACAAGTCGCGAATCAGTTCGAGTTCGCGGCGGGTGAAAACTTTGCCCGTCGGGTTGTTGGGCGTGTTGAGGATGATTGCCTTGGTGTTCTTATCGAAGGCGCGGCGCAATTCTTTTTCGTCGAACGTCCACTCGCCGCCGTCGGCCGCTGGCGGACGGAGTTTCACGAACCTTGGTTTCGCTCCGCTCAACACCGAGTCGGGTCCGTAGTTTTCATAGAACGGCTCGAAGATGACGACTTCGTCTCCGGCGTTGCAGACCGCGAGCAGCGTGGAAATCATGGCCTCGGTCGATCCGCAGCATACGGTGATCTCTTTTTCGGGATCGACCGTGATCCGCTGCCAGACGCCCATCTGTCGCGCGATGGCATTGCGCAGATTTTTTGCGCCCCAGGTGATGGCGTACTGATTGACGTCGGCTGCCACGGCCTGCTGGGCGGCCTGTTTGATCTCCGCCGGAGCGGGGAAGTCGGGAAAGCCCTGCGCCAGATTCACGGCGTGGTGCAGCATCGCCTGCCGCGTCATTTCGCGAATGACGGACTCGGTAAAGTGGCCGACTTTGTCGCTGAGAAAATGCTTTCCGTGCGAGGCAGGCGCGGGTGCCCCATTTCTCGCGTTCCTGGCGAGGAGTGGGGATTTGGCGCTTTGGCGGGAAGACTTCTTGGCTTTCTTGCGCTTGGTCGAAGTGCGGTCTGGCATAGGAGGCAGACTAGCATAGCCTCGACTAAGCAGACCACGAGTCATCCTGACCGGAGCCGCCTTTCAGGCGAAGGGAAGGATCTCGCGCGCAGACTCGGCAAAATGTAGGGATCGCTCCGCGCCGAGATTCCTCGCCCGGCTTTAGAACACTGGTCTTCGGGATGACGCCTTTGTAGAACGCCTATGCTCTCATGGCTTGAATCCGACTCTCTGCCATAGTTCCGCGGTGTGGAACATGGTTCCGTTGGTGATCACGTATTCGACGTTGCGGATGTTGTGAATGTCGTCCAGCGGATTACCGTTGACGAGAATCAGGTCGCCGCGCTTTCCCTTCTCGACCGTGCCGGATTCCTTCTCGAGTCCCATCGCCCTGGCGGACACAATGGTCGCCGCCTGGATCGCTTCCATGGGAGTGAATCCGGCCTGTACATACAACTCGATCTCGCGATGAAGGCTGTGCCCTGGCACAGTCTGGTCAGTGCCCGCGACCACCGGAATGCCCGCACGATGCAGCGCTCCGACGATGGCCAATTCTTTTTCGAATACCTTCTCGCCAATCTCGGAACGATCATTGGGAGGAGCGACATCGGTGAGTTGTTCGGCGAGCTCGGGAGCGACCTTGTTGACGCCGGGTTCAAAGCTGGCGGGCGGTTTGGCAGTGGTCGCGGTGAAGAACTCCATCAGGGCCATGGTTGGATCGACCACGGTGTGATGATCCTTCAGGAACGCCAGCGCCTTCTGCGCCTCCGGTGATTCGAGATCGATGTTCGCTCCAGCTTTGAAGCGGTCGAGGCGGCTGGCATTTTCCGGGAGCGGAGCTTTCATGATGTCGGCGATGTAGTGGATGTGGTTGATCTGGTCCTGTCCGGCTTCGATGGCCTGATACGCGTTCAATCCTTCCGGGATGTGTCCGGTCACAGTCATGCCGAGACGATGGGCTTCATCGGCGACGGCTTTCAGTTCTTCGAGCTTGACGGAGCTGTAGATCTTCATCTGCTGGAATCCGGCGGCGTGATAGCGGTCGGTCCACATGCGCGCCTGATCGGGCGTGTCGACGCGTTCCACGCCAATGGTGTAGGTGCCCGTTCCGTCGACGATGCCCGCCAGCAGCAGGCGCGGGCCCAGGCCGTGTCCCTGTGCGATGGCGTCGCGTACGGCGGTGATGAATTCGAATTCGTTGCCGCAATCGCGCACCGTGGTGACGCCCGCCGCAAGATAGATTGGTCCCCACTCGACCTGCTCGAAATGCGCGTGCATGTCCCAGAGGCCGGGGAGGATGGTCTTGCCGTGTGCGTCCACGACGTGTGCGTCCCTGGGAATCTTAACTTTCGATCGCGGTCCGGCGGCGACGATGCGTCCATCGTGAATCACGACTGCGGCGTCCGCGACCGGGGCAGCGCCGGTGCCGTCGATCAACGTGCCGCCAACAATGGCCAGCGTCGGCGCGCGGCTGCCCGAGATTCCTTTGGAGATTTCGGCGAGAGCGCTCATGCCGTCGGCACCGGCGCGTCCCACAAAATCGCCAAGCGCGCTCTCGTAGCCGTCGCGAATGGCTTCGAAGTGGTCGAATTCGGCGTCGGTCGAAATGGCGGCGACCAGATTGCGATTCGCATCGAACCAGAGAGTCTCGCGTCCCCAGATCAGGCCTTCGATGGTGTAGCGGTCGAGCTTCTCGTCTTTGGCGCCGTCTTTGCCGGTAATGTGAATTGTGTCCTGGCCGCGCGGTTCGATTTTTACCGTGCCGCTGGGAAGGGTCGGCAGTTGCGCAGGCGAACTGTGCGTGGCCCAGTATCGGACCATGAGCATCTGCATGGTCGCGGGAGCGTAGCCCGCGATGGTGAAGAATGGACCGGAGGGCGGAGCGAGATCGCTCTGCTTGTCGCGGGTGCGGAAGTGAACTTTACCGGCGTCGATGGTCAGAGCCTCGTCGATTGAAACCGGACGCGCGGTTTGCCCCTTAATTTCGAAAGCCTGTGGCGTCAGGTCGGGCGCACCGCGAAAAGTTGCCGAGAGAGGAACCGGTGTGCCGCGGTCGGTGAACTTGAAATCCATTTTCACCGCGAGGGAGTCGCCGTCGCGCCGGATCTCGTAAGTCTCCTGGCCGATCGGTTGTTCGAATTTGTGCAGCGTGAACTTGCCTTGCTCGACGAGGGCGGGTGCGTCGGATTGCTGAGCGGCAATGGCAGGTAGGACTGCTGAAAAAACGAGACAGGCAGATATAGTGAGCAGCAAGAAAGGTAGAATAGGTTTTCGCATGTTTGTAGAAAAGTGTATCCGCATGCCTCAAGGCCAACTGCGCGGCAGGCAGACTAGCATAACTCAGAGCAAAGCTGTTTCAAATTGGGACGTCATCTGGCAAAAACATGCGCCGCGTTCTTCAAGCGGCCCGCCCTACTTCTTTACAGCGATCCCTAACTCTCGCAACTGCCGATCGCTGACTGGCGTTGGCGCGTCGCACATCAGATCCACCGCACGCGCGGTCTTGGGGAACGGAATCACTTCGCGCAGACTCTCGGCTCCTGCCAGGATCATTACGATGCGATCGAGACCGAGCGCGATTCCTCCGTGCGGAGGAGTGCCGTACTCCAGCGCTTCGAGAAAGAATCCGAAGCGCGATTTGGCTTCTTCTTCCGTCATGCCGAGCGCGCGGAAGATTTTGCTTTGAATGTCCTGGCGGTGAATACGAATCGAGCCCGAGCCCAGTTCGGTGCCGTTGAGCACCACGTCGTAAGCCAGCGCCCGCACCGCGCTCAGCGTCGACTGCGGATCGGTCACCGAGTCCACGCCCGCTTCCAGCAGGCCCATGTCCTGCTCGTGCGGCGAGGTGAAGGGATGATGCGCCGCCATCCACTGCTTCTCGCCTTCATCCCACTCGAACATGGGAAAGTTCGTGACCCACAGGAAGCGAAAATCGTTCGCCGGGTCGCCAGTCTTTTTGAAAATTCCGTGCCGGTCGGCATACTTCTGCGCCAGCGCCAGCCGCAGTAATCCGGCCGAGGCGTAAATCGCCAGCTCGGCAGGCGTGACCTTGCGGTGAGTGGGCATCGCGGTCTGCGGCCCGGTCTGCGCGGAACCGGCCACGAGCACGATTAGATCACCGTCGCCGTCTCGCATCGCCGTCTTTTTGGCGATTGCGGCCGCGGCGTCGGGATACTTATTCCCGATGCGTTTGAAATCCTCGAAAATCTTCGCCCCACCCTTAGAGTGGAACATCGGCTTGATGTCATCGCGCTCTTTGCGCGAGAGCTCGCCCACTTTCGGCGTGCGGATCGCGATGACCGGCAGGTTCGTGTTGATCGCCAGTTCCTGCAGATTCTCGGCGGTGAAGCACTCGCGCACCTCGGTGAACGCGGGCAGCCGCAAATCCGGCTTGTCGATGCCGTACAGCCGAATGGCCTCGTCATAATCCATGCGTGGAAACGGCGTCTTGATCGCGCTGCCCGCAGCCTGGAAAGCCGCAGTCAGAAATCCTTCGACCACTCCCCAAACGCTTTCGGGCTGCGGATAGGACATCTCCAGATCGATCTGGGTGAACTCGGGCTGGCGATCGGCGCGCAGATCTTCGTCGCGGAAGCAGCGCACGATCTGAAAATATTTGTCGAAGCCCGAGATCATCAGTATCTGTTTGAACATCTGTGGCGATTGCGGCAGGGCATAAAAAGTCCCAGGCTGCACGCGGCTGGGGACGAGATAATCGCGCGCGCCTTCCGGCGTCGAGCGCGTCATGAAGGGCGTTTCAATCTCGAAGAATCCCTGGCCCGAAAGATAATCGCGGATCGCCCTGGCCACCTTGTGACGGGTCTCGATGTTGAACTGCATCGCGTCGCGCCGCAGGTCGATGTACCGATATTTCAGGCGTGTCTCTTCGTTGGTCAGAGCCGTGTCCGATGGCAGGAACGGCGGCAGCTTCGACTCGTTCAGAATGCGCAGCTCTTCCGCCACCAATTCCACTTCGCCCGTCGGCATGTTCGGGTTGATGGTGCTGGCATCGCGCAGCCTTACTGTGCCGGTCACCGCGATGACGTATTCGTTGCGCAGAGTTCCAGCTTTTTCGTGGATCGCCGCATCGCGATCGGCATTGACCACAACCTGGGTCACGCCCGTGCGGTCACGCAGATCGATGAAGAGCAAACTGCCGTGGTCACGCCGCTTGTTGACCCATCCCATGAGCACGGCTTTTTTGCCCGCGTCGGACGCGCGCAGCGCCCCGCACATATGAGTTCGTCGTAAGTCTCCTAAGAAATCGAGCAAGGTGTGTCCTTAGCAGTGAGAATGCGGCAGAGTGCCGAAACACAAGATTATAAACGGTCTTGTAAGGACACACCCGTGTATGGGACTTGCGCGGAACACGCCCGGCACAGGGTGCGAGTGCCGACAGTGCAGGAGCGGACTTCAATTTGCCGGCCCGATGTCCTCCCGGATATCTCAAGGCCTTGTCCGGCATCTACTATGGATAAGATGACGGCAGCCCGCCCCCACGGCGATATCCCGCAGCCTGAGCCCGATCTGCGGCTTCTGGTCGAGTTGCCGGCGCGGCCTCGAGTCTTCTTCGGGAACCTGCGCGAACTCGTCTTTCCGCGGCGGCTTCCTCCACTTGAACTGCGCTCCGCCCCGGCGCCGTTCTGGCACGACGTATTTGTGACGGGGAGACTTCCGTGGAACCGATTCCTGCAATCCGTCGCTTGCCACGGCATAGCATTTGCGCTGGTGATTGGATTCACCCGTTTCTTCGCGCTCCAGCCGCAGGTAGTGGCGCGGCCGACGTTCGAGCACGCTCAAGTCATTTATTACCAGCCGGCGGAATATCTTCCACCGCTCGATACTCGCGACGAGAAGACAGAGCGGCCCCGGAAGGCTGATCCAGAATTTTCCGGGCAACCCATCATTTCTCTTCCGCGCGAAACCGATAACCGTTCGCAGACGATCGTCACGCCGCCCGCGGTCAAGCTGCAGCGCGAGCTTGCGATGCCGAACATTGTGGCGTGGTCGGAGAAGATATCTGACAATATGGAGAAGCCGCGGCTCGCGATCCCTCCCGTGCCGCTTACGCCCGCCGCCGACATTACACGGATCGCGCCGCAGATGGAGAATTCGGTTGTGGCTCCGCCGCCTGACGTCAGCGCTCAGAACACAGTTGCGTTTCAGGTGCTGCAAGCTGCCGTGGTCGCGCCTCCGCCGAGTGTCGAGATGGCGTCCAGTCGTCCGCTGGGCGATCTGAACATTGGACGGAGCGCCGTGATTGCTCCTGCGCCGCAACTCTCGGTCGCTGAACAACGCGCGGTCGCCGGGTCTCGATCCTCCGGTGTCGGAGGGGCTGGTCCGCGCGTCGTCACTCCGCAGATCGTCACTCCGCAGATCGTTCCTCCGCCCCCGTCGGTTTATGGGTCGGAATCCAACGGAGCGTCGTTTGGAGCACGCGGGCGCGTTATTGCGTTGAATCTGCATCCTGCTGTAAGCGCGCCGCCCGATCCACCGGCGGGAAACCGTCGCGGAGCATTCGCCGCCACGCCCGAGGGCCACGCCGGGGCGTCCGGCTCGCCCGGTGCGAACGGCAGCGGTGGCAGCAAAGAAATTGGAAGCGGATCATCGCGGAAGGGAGTCAGTGATTTACCTGCGGGACTTTACGTTGGGAACACGGGGGCGAAGACCTCGCCCGTGGCGGGCGATCCCGGCAAGGCCCCAACCAACTCCGTTAACCCGAACCTCGTGGCGAGCGTGCGTCCACCGCGCGTGACCACCGCACCGGTGCGTCCCGTGCAACCGGAAAACGCAGCCAAACTTTCTGACGCGGAACGCGCGGTCTTCGGCGATCGCAAGTTCTATTCGCTCACCCTCAACATGCCGAACCTGAATTCGGCGGGCGGCAGTTGGGTGATCCGCTTTGCCGAACTCAACCATGGTGTAGATAATCACGACTCCGGCGATCATCACGCCGCACCCGTGTCTGCAGATCTATCCCAGCCCATGGCGACGCGCAAAGTCGATCCCAAGTATCCGCTGCAGCTTATGCGCGAGAACGTGGCAGGGACGGTGATTCTCTATGCGATCATCCACGCGGATGGCACGGTTGGAAGTGTTCGGGTGTTGCGCGGCGTCGACGACCGCATTGACCAGTTCGCCAGCCAGGCGGTGGCGCAATGGCAGTTTCAGCCCGCCATGAAAAACGGATCACCGGTCGATGTGGAGGCGACGTTCCAGATTCCGTTTCGGCCGGCGCGAGTCGGGACGAATTTCTGACGGAGAGACGTAGCTGGCGATGTCTCCGCGAGTGCGATCTTCAGCCCCCCGATCAGACGCTACTGCCGCGGCAGTTTGTGGTCGAGTATCGCCCGCAGTTTTTCCTCGTCCCCTGTCTGCAGGGATCGCTTCGGAACCGTCCAGAACCGCACCAAAACCTGCGTGCGCAAGACGAACAAGGTTGGCGTCTCGTGATAGGAGAAGAAACGCTTCCATTGATATGTGGAGGTTTTGGTCCCGCGAGTTACTTCTACTCCCGCATCGCTGATTCTAATGCGGCGCTGAAGGTCGAGCCGGTTCAGAGCCTTTAACCCGGGGCAGCCGGCGGCCGCGAAAAGATAAAACAACCCGAACCCGGCTAGGCCGACTGTTAGACCGGGCTCATTTCTGAATTCTTGCGCCCATGACTTACCTATGAAAGCGGGAAGCCCGAAAACCGCGAGCGCGCTGAAACCACAAAAGGCACGTCCAAACGCCCTGCCGTACTTTGTGTTGATCCAACGTTCAAGGAACGAGCGGTGACGCGAGGCCGACGCCTCATTCAATTCGTCCTGCGTCAAAAAGAAACTGCATTCGATAGCGTCTCCCCGAGTCGAGGATTGTGGCGCGGGTCGCACTGCTTCCGGTTGCACCAACTCCCGGAGTTGCTTTTCTTGTTCGGGAGTTACGGCGTGCTTCGGGATCGCCAATATCACGTCTGACGCCCGCACAAAGAAAAACCTCGCGTTCTCCCGGAAGCCGCGCTTTGGAAGCTGTCGCAGGTATTGCGTCTTTCCCCGAGAGGAACAAACAATTCCACCCTCGTAGATCTGCAGTTCACTCTCTGCGCTAGGATCGAAAAATCGCCGGGAAAGCCACCGGAGCCCGGGATACTCCAGACCCATCCATAAAAGGAAGATTCCCAAGGCAGCGATTAGCGGATTACCGATCCAGTGATTCCAGGGGAAGAAGAAGACCGCTTGCGAGGTTAAGAACAGCCCGGTCAGTCCGATGAGAGCTCCGGTTGGAATTCTCAGGATTCGGAGGAAAGGGCCGCCTCGACGTTCCGCTTCGAGTTCAGCAAGATCTTCTGGGGTCAGGCTGTAGCGAATAGTGATCATAGCGCAACCCGTTCGTCAGTGCGCAGCGCCCTTCCGCTTTTCGAGCGCCGCGTAGATCACGGGATCGGTGCAGACTTCGTAATACTTGCGCTCGGTCCAGCCCTTGACCGAAAAGTCAGCGGAATCGATGCGCGGGATGCGGCTTTCACGCACGACAATCTTGCGGAAGATATCACGGTCGACGGGCACCGTGGTGCTGAAGAGGCGGTATTCCCCTTTATCCGACGACGCCAGCGACGCGGGCAGGCGCACCTTCAAGGGCTCGAGCGTAATTTCTTTTTCCAGCTTGCGAAAAGCGGTTTCATTCATGCGAATGCCGCCGAGGTTGAAGCTGATGATCACGTCTTCGGGGTTTCCATTCTCATCGAGTTCCGCGGCCTGAAACGCGTATACGTGGAACGGCCCGGCCTGGGGCTCCATCACCTTGCGCGCCCGCTTATTGCAGGACGACAAGCGGTCACTTTCGTTCAGAGCTTCGGAAATCATGATCTGATGTTCGCCGTCCATCAGGTAGAGCGGCGCGGAGTCCTGCGCCGTAATGCCCAGGCCAAGTTCCAGTTGCGGCATGCCCGAGCGCTGCATCAGTTCGTTGTAACCGCGGACGATCTCGATGATCTCGCGCGCCAGCACGCACATGCGGCTTACGGCCAGTCCGGGCTCACCTTCGCGCTCAAGAATCGCCAGAATGATGGCATCGCCCTCCAGAAACACTTTCCGCGCGCCATATTTTTCCAGCAGTTTGTTCACTGGATCGTAAAAATTCAGACTGAAGTACGACGCCGGATTCAGGCCTTTCTCCATCATGGTCCGCGTCAGCCGGGTCGAGTCGCGCACGTCGGCTTTGAGCACCACGTGGCTCAGAACTCGTTCAGAATCGGTCTGGCCTTGTTCCTCCGGAAGCAGAAATTCGTAAAGAGTCCCGTTCACGCGCGACAGTTCCTGGATGCGTTCGTTGCCCACCAGGTTCACAGAATCGAGAGCGGCGTTCAAAATCTCCAGGCGCCGCAGGTCGCGATGGTAATGGAAGAAATCTCCCAGGAAGCGCGCCGCAACTTTGGCCCGCTCGGCGCCGCGGCAAGTCGCGACCTTGGCCACGGCCGCATACAAGCTGTTAGGCGAGAGTCGGCCCTCCTGAATCATGCGCTCCACCCGGTCGCACTCGGTGCGGTCAATGAGCGCATTTTTCAGCTGCTGCGCGTTGATGCGGGGCGCATATTCACTCAGCAGCGGGACCACGTTGTATGAGGCGATCACGTTTTCCATGACCCGCTCGTCTTCCAGCAGGCGGACCCACTCGGCGAGGCGCTCCTGCTGAGCCAGGCCTTCCTCGGAATCTTCCGGAGTTCCGGTTCCCACCAGTACCCGCGCGTTCTCCGGGACATTCATCCACGAGTCGAGCGTCTCCGCGCTCAGGTCCGCGCCATAGAGCGTGTGCAGAAAAGTTAGAACCACTTCCCGCATGCGGCCGTAACGGTCGGGATCGCGATCCCAGTTTCCCAACATCACATAGTGCTCGGCGCACAGGTAGTCATCGCGCCCGTCTTCGGAAAACAGCAGCCGGTTTAGAAACAGGGGATAGGTGAAATAGCTGCCGCCAGCGGTCTCCTCGCCGAACAGCGACCGCCGCGTGCGGGCCAGCGTGCTCTTTTCGACTTCGCGGAGGGTCTCAAAGATTTCCTGCCCGGTCTTGCGCAGGATGATCCGTTTGCGCACCTGGAAGATTGCCAGGCGCTCGCGGTACTCATGCGCCTTGCCCTGCCGCATGTTGTCGTAGCTCTTCAGCAGAACGCGGCAGCGCTCCAGTACCTGCGAGAACTGCAGGTTCATTTCCGTTCGGAGAAATTTGGTCACCGCCAGCCGCGCCAGCAGATCGACCGACAACTTGAATTCTTTTTTGGCGCGATTGAGCGAGGCTACCTGCAACTCGGCGAGCGCCGATTTCCACGCTCCAGGATCGTTCTTTGGCCGCGACGCCCGGCCCGCCTGATTCCTCATCCACGACGGCCCCTGGGTCGACTGCGGAGCTTCCGCCGACAGCAATCCCTCCAGGTCACCGTGACGCGCGATCAGGCGCGCAATCTGCGCCCGAGCCAACTCCACAAACTTCGGACTCAGCAGCACATCGTGGCGCAGGTTATCGACGCCGACCGAGAGCCCCTCGAGCGAGACGAAGGGCGTGGACGCGGCAAGATTCGGCGCCGCCGGTTTCTCCGGCGCTCCACCCAGACGAAAGATAGGAATTCTCGGCATCCTGAATCAGGAGTCTCTTCGGAAGTTGCTGATTTCAAACGGACATGTCGAGGTTAGCATGCGGAGGGAAGAGGCTAAAGTTACCTAGGTTACCGGCTTAACCCACTGATTCTGCGTGCCGTAAACGTTGGAGCGCCGGTGACGGAGGAAGCGGACGAACTCGGCACTACTGGCTCTTCGCGCGCGCAGCTTCGAACTCGTCGCCCTTCTGCCAACCGATCAGCTTGGGGAGGCTCGCGGCCTCCCAGCCCAGTGCGAATCCGAAACGCGCCATGGCCGAGTCGCCCACGAAATCCATCTCGGGATGGTACTCATCACTGGGCTGGTGATAGTGCTTTTCCACGTACTCGCGCTCCTGCTCGAGTCCCCATGCTTCGGGGTGACCCTTGTACTTCATTCCTTCGTTGATGGAGAAGGATGGAATGCCAACTCGCGCCAGGCTAAAGTGATCGGAGCGATAGAAGTGTCCTGCCTCGGGCTGCGCATCGGGACGGATCGCCAGCCGGAACTCTTTTGCGGTGGCCTCCACGGACGAATAGAACGTGGTCCGCTCGGCACCGGAAACTGCAACTTCTTCCGGTGCGCCCAGCGGCTTCACGTCGTCGTAATTCAAGTCGAGGGTGATTTTTCCCGTCGGAACCGGCGGATGCTTCCCGAGATACTCCGAGCCCAGAAGTCCCTGCTCTTCAGCCGTGACCGCCGCGAATAGAATGGACCGGTGCGGCCGCTGGGCCGCGGTTCCGAAGGCACGCGCCACCTCCAGAAGAATGCCGCATCCCGTGGCGTTATCGTCGGCGCCGTTAAAAATGTTGTCCCCCGGCATGTCGGGGCGAATGCCGAAATGATCGTAGTGCGCGGTGTAGATCACGGCCTCGTCGGCCAGCTTGCGATCGGAGCCCGGCAGAATCGCCAGCACATTGTTCGATTCGAAATTCCGGACCTTGCTCACCATGTGCGCCTTGAGCCGCGCTCCCAGACTTACCGGATGAAAATCCCGCGTCTGCGCGTCCTTCAGCATTTTGTCCAGATTCATGCCGGAGGCCGAAGCGAGTCTCGCCGCCACGTCGAGATGCACCCACGACGCCACTTTCAGGGCCGGGCCCTCCAGCTTCAGAAACGACTTCTCGCCGGAGTTGGAATTTCGCACCACTTCCCAGGGATAGCTGGCCATCTGTGCCTGGTGGACCAGAAGCACTCCCACGGCGCCCTTGCGCGCGGCCTCCTCATACTTGTAGGTCCAGCGGCCGTAGTAGGTGAGAGCCTTGCCCTTGAAGAATTTGGGATCGTCCGAAGGCGGTTCGTTCACCAGCATCAGCAGAACTTTTCCGTGCACGTCGAGGCCTTTGTAGTCGTCCCAACCGTACTCCGGCGCCTCGATTCCATAGCCGACAAAAACGATGTCCGCATCCACGTCGGATTGCGCCTGCTGGGTCTGGTCGTAGGCGACATACTCGTCGAGCGGCTTCAGATTCATGGTCTCGCCTTTTTTCGGGACCAGGGAAAACTGGGTGTCGGGCAGAGTCGTGATGCCGACCAGAGGCACCTTCTGCATATATGTTCCGTGGTCGCCGGCCGGCTTCAGGCCGTATTCGGCAAACTGCGTGGCGATGTATTCGGCGGCGATGTCGCCACCGCGCTGCCCTGTGCCACGGCCCTCGAGGAGATCGTGCGACAGGTAGCGGACGTGCCAGCGAATGTGCTCCGGCGTGATGGTCTCGAGCGCGACGAACGCGGGCCCCGGCAGCTTGACCGACAGCGTACTCTTTGATCCAGTGCTCTTCGCGCCACCGGCACCGGCACCGCCATCGGCCCACACGAGCAGGCTGGCGCACACCACCAGCCAGACCGAACTGATTCTCAGCATTCCTTGCATAGACAGGGCTCCCCCAACCAAGCGGCGCTCGCTGGAAGTCTGTTTTTCGTGAAAGTCTGCAAGAATTGTAAAGGACGGCCTTGCCGCCGCCGTATGAGAAGTGTGGAATCTATTGCACGAGAGTGCACCCACTACCGGGATATGACGCGCCCGGACCCGTCCGTATGCGCGGTTTGCTCGTGGGGGGAGGCTAAAGTGGGGACGGGCGCCCTCGCAAGCCTGCCCTGAGCAACGCCTAAGGGTCCGCCGAGCGAAGCCCGGCTTTGTACTTTGTTCATCCGCCGAACCGGCGGTTAGTTTTTCGATCCTCAACCGGCGCGGAAATCCCGCACATCTTCTCCCGCCTTGAACAGCACTGCCGGCGTAATCTTGCCCAATTCAGCCATCCGGCGATTGATCTCTTCAAAGTCGGCCTTCACCCATCCCACGCTCGAAACCTCGATCTCGCCATCCTGATCGATCCAGAAAATCGTGGGAACGTTGGTCAGCCCGTAGGCGTTTGAGGCAGGGTAAGAGCGCGTGTCATCGAGCAGCGTGGGGAATGTAACGCCAAATTCCTTGTTGAATGCAGCCGTGTCCTTGGCATCGTTTTGCGAAACTCCAACCAGGGTGACGCCCTTGAGCCCGTAGGCCTTATGCAGCCGCTCGAAAAACGGCAGCGCATACTGGCACGTCGGACACGACACCTTGAAAAACACCACCACCACCGGCCCGCGCGCCAGTTCGGTGCGTAGAGAGAACGGTTTCCCATCTAAAGTCTTCAGCTCAAAATTCGGTGCCTTTGTGCCCGTAGCCAGTGCCGCCATCAATCGTCCTCCGATTTGTTTACGAGATGTCTCGTACTGTTCCTATGTTAGATGACGCCGCTCCCGCTCCGGATGGAGGCAATGATATCCGAGGCAAGGAGATCCGCCTTCCGCAGGATCTTCCGCGCCAGCCCTGTGAGCGCAAGCCCCGCCAGCTTTTCCACCGGAATCCATTTTCCGTTAACGCTCGGGGGTGCAGGCATGCGCCACACCCGAACGGCGTAGTTTGTCACTGTGATCGAGTGTTTGAGCGTGAAGCACGGTTCAGCGCTGGCGACGCGTCGTGTTTTTGGGTGGCGCGGCGCTTTCAGCGATGCGATTTCATCTGCCCCCGAGGGACCATCTAGCTCAGGCAACTCCCACATCCCAGCCATCAGCCGAGCGTCCTGCGCCCGGCGTACAAGAAACACTGCGCCGTCACGGCAATCCAGCGCGTAATGAATCTCCCGCTTCTTCTGCCGCTGCGTTTTTGCCGCGCTCGCCACTTCCCCGCGTGTCGCGCACAATTCGACCACGGGACAAGTCAGGCACGCGGGAGCCCGCGGCGTGCACACCGTCGCGCCCAGTTCCATCATCGCCTGGTTGAAGTCTCCCGGACGCTCGCGATCGATCAGTCGCTCGGCCGCCAACCAAAACTCTTCTCCAGCGAGCTGCCGACCCGAAATCCGCTGCAGCACCCGCTCGACATTGCCATCCACTACCGCCACCGGCTCGCCAAACGCAATGCTGGCGATGGCCGCCGCCGTATACCGTCCTACGCCGGGCAACTCGAGCCATCCCTCCGCCGTCTCCGGAAACATCCCGGCGCGTCCTCGCACCACGACTTTCGCCGCGGCATGCAGCATGCGTGCGCGGCGGTAGTATCCTAGGCCGCTCCAGGCCGCCAGCACCGAGGCCTCGCGGGCACGCGCCAGTTTTTCCACCGTCGGAAACCGGTGTAGAAATTCGTGATAATGCGCGAGCACCGCCGCTACGCGGGTCTGCTGCAGCATGATCTCCGACAGCCATACGCGGTATGGATCGCCGGGCATTGCTGCTCGCGGTCGCTGACGCCACGGCAGATCGCGCGCATGCGCGTCATACCAGGCAAGCAGCTGGGCGCGAAATATCTGGTCCCGCGAATTGATGTGCGATCTGGCTTCAGAATTCATCGCCGGAGCCCGCATTTTACAGCAGTGAAGGAATCAACTCGTGCGTCGGGCAAATCCGCATGAACCCCGGAATTCACCCGAACGCCATTGACCCCGCCCTCCGGGCGCGAAATAATAGTCGAGCCTGGCATCCGCAACAGCGCGTGAATCCATTCACGCCGAGTCATCGCGAGGAGCACCATGAACGACTTCAACCGCAAGGTGGAAGACGCGTCGACGCGTGTCGGTCAAACCATCAACGAAGCCGCCGAACGCCTGGAAAAAGAGATTCCGGAATTCATCAAGTATCTCAACGAAGAAGTAGTCCCGGCGGTCCGCACGCATTCCACCAAGGCGCTGCGCACGGCCTCGCAAAAACTCACGGAATTCGCCGACTATATGGAGCAGCACCACCACCCGCCGAAATAGAGTCCTTGAGCACCCGATCCCCAGGCACGCCACGCCGTCGCGCACGCTTCGTCAGCATCGCCATGCTTGCGAGCATTGTCTTCCTCATCCTCATTGCGATCCTTTTTCTGAGCGGCTGCGGCCATCCCAAGCAGGCGCGCGTGAACGTCCCACCGCCTCCGCCCCCGGCTTCAACGCCTGAACCGCCTGCGCCCCAGCCGGCTGCGAATGTTCCGGCCGCAAAAGAAAACACCGCGCCCCAACCCAAGGAAAAGGAAGAAGAAAAGGAAGAAGCCGGCACCGACGCCGACCTCGCCGAGCCCAAGATCCCTGCGAGCGCTAAGCCCATCGCTACCGAGACTGGGCTCGCCAGCTGGTACGGCCCTCCCTATCACAACCGCCGCGGATCGAATGGCGAAGTCTACAACATGCATGCCATGACGGCGGCGCACCGCACATATCCGCTGGGATCGATCGTGCGAGTCACCAACGTGAAGACGGGACAGCATGCGCTGGTCCGCATAACCGACCGGGGCCCGTTCATTCCCGGACGCGTTCTCGATCTCTCGCTCGCCGCGGCCCGCAAGGTCGACGTGTGGCAGCCCGGAGTCGCCGAGGTAAAAGTGGAGCTTATGCAGTCCGCGTCTCCCGATTCACCCGGCAAGTGGGCAGTGCAAATCGGCGGATTCCCCCACGGACCCGCCGCCAACAAGCTCGCCGATCACCTCAAGCGCCGCTATCAGACGGCGAGGGTACTGTGTTTCGCGAGCCCGGCCGGAGACTGGTGGATCCGCGTCCGCGTGCTCGACGACGAGCACGACCGCGCCCAGAAACTCGCCGCCGAAACCGAAACCCCCGAAGGTGCTGTCTTCCTGGTGCGCCTGGACTGAAGAAATGTGGGGCGGGCACTCCCTTCGACTTCTCTCAGGGCAGGCTCTGTCCGCCGTTTTGACTCTGGCCACAGCCGCGAGTTCAGGAAGCTAGCGCCTGTGCTATCGTTTCCCGGGGAGCCGCCCATGACCGATCCCAATTGCCTTTTCTGCCGCATCATCCGCGGCGAAATTCCCGCCAAGAAAGTGCACGAGGACGCCCACGTGTTTGCCTTCGAAGACATCAATCCCAAGGCGCCCACGCACGTGCTCATCATTCCGAAGAAACATTTTGCGGGATTGAAAGAAGCGGAGGCCGGCGACGCAGAACTGATCGGTCGCTGCCATCTCGCTGCCGCCGAGATCGCACGCCAGCGCAACATTGAGCAGGGATACCGCACCGTCGTGAACGTCGGCCCCGGCGCGGGACAGTCCGTCTTCCACCTGCACGTTCACCTGCTGGGTGGACGTCCGCTCAGTTGGCCTCCGGGATAGCTTGGCGTGGCGCGAGATTTGTGACGAAGCTAAAGTTCTGGTAATCCGAGGATTTCTTAAGCCAGAGCCGGTCGCTACTGTACCGTCGGTTCCACATCCTCAGGCGCGCCGTGCCGGCGCAACAACTGCGGCAGGTTCTGCGAGAATGCCGAGCGCGGCAGCACCATGTCGCAACCTACTTCGTGTGCCTTCTGCTTCAAGTCTCCCTGCACGTGCGACAGGAACCCGATGATCGAAGTCCCCTTCTTCAGCTTGCTCTTCAATTTAGGAATCAGGGTCAGGGGTTTCACGCTGGCGTTGTTCAGATCGAAAATAATCAGCGATGGTTTCTCTTCGCCGTTCTGCGACATCTTCTCCATCAGATCTTTGTCAGACTTCACGAACTCAACTTTCACGTTGAGCTTGCGCGCCGTTTCCTGGATCTTGGCCATGAAGAACAGATCTTCAATGAAGGCAAAGATGCGCGAGTTTGTATCTTCGGTGATCGCCGGCAAGGGTTCCGGTTCCGGCTGCGGATATTGCGTCGCGAATCCCGGCCTCTGCCGTCCGCCGCCCTTGTGCCCGTTGTTATTGTTTCCCGCCATGGCCGCGCGGTAACTGTGATCCATGGGCGCGGTGTAGATGCCGTCTTTGTTCTCCCGGCTCAGGCCCGGCCCGGGCCGTTGTCCGCGCTGGTTGTGGGGACGGCGTCCGCGCCGCCTTCTTCTTCCGCCGCCTCCTCCACCACCGGAGGGTCTTCCTGGTCCTGCGTTCATAGTCCTCTCAAGCTGTTTCAAACTGATTACAGAATTTTACGGAATCCTAAAGGCCCGCCAGTCGCAGAATCTCACCCTCGCGGGCGAAGCTCCGCCGGGTACCCAGAATCGGATCGACGCAGTTGCGGGTAGCGACTGGACACACTATGGAACAAACCCCAACTCTTTAAACGAACTGCTATTCGAGAATGAAATCTTAAATTTTTGACTCAGTATCGATTTTCCGTTTATCGGATCCGTAAGGCGCCGCCTCGGATCGGCTGGCGCGGAAGGCCTGCGCGGGAACGAGGCCTAAATGAGAACAACTTTATGGTACTCGCCCTGGCTCAACCGCGCAAGGCCCCAGCGAACCATCTTTTGCACAGGAGGTCATGACTAGGAGTTTCTGCCGCGGGCGTCGCTCGCGTCCCTGTGGCGGTTCGAACGTCTCGGTCCGGAGGCCGAACGCCGAAAGCCGGAAGCCCGAAGCCCGAAGCCGATGGTCACTCGCCGCTCGAAACTGCCCGCGCCCATTGTTGCGCCTGCCAGTAGAATCCGGCCACCTCGTCGGTGTCCACATGCAGGCTCGCGCTCAACTCGGCCGCCGCTTGCCACTCCCCGTTCTCGTGGGCCAGCATCAATTGGAACACGGGGCGCAGCACGCTCGGCTGCCCTAACAGCACGGCCTTGGTCGGATTATCCAGCGGAATTTTCTCCAGCACTTCCGCCATCGGCATTTCCAGCATGGCATCGATCAATGACAACAGGCCCAGCAGAAATAAATCCGACTCCCCGTGGGGCACGTGCGGCGCCAGAAACTCGCCAAACTGCCCGCGTACCAGCGCCGACAGCACCAGGTCGCTGGTTCTTTCCTGCCCCGCACCCACCGCCGCTACCAGTCGCACCCAGCGCCGAACGTCGCGTTCCCCCAGAATCGACAGCGCATGGCGCACCGAATGGATTTCGTTCTGAAACGCGAACATGGAAGAATTCAGATACCGCAGCAAACGGTAGCACACCGACGCCTCCGCCTTGACCAACTTTTCCAGCGCGCGCACGTCGAGCTCCGGGCGCGATACTTCCTGCAACATGCGCAGGTAATTCATCCGGTTGGCCGGCATGTCGTGAGTGTTCATCATCTCCGGACGGCGAAAAAAGTAGCCCTGAAAATAGGTAAACCCCCGATCCCGCGCCCGCACAAATTCGGCCTGGGTTTCGATTTTCTCCGCCAGCATGCGGCACTGCCCGCGCCCGAAGCGCTTGATCATGGCCGCCTGCTGCTCTTCGGTGGTCAACTGCATTTCCACCTTGATGATGTCCGTCATTTCCGCCAGCGCCTCGCGCGGATCGTTGGCTACATAGTCGTCGAGCGCGAGCGTGTATCCCGCTTCCTTCAGACTCTGGCAAACCGCCACCACCTGCGGATCCGCCGGAACCGATTCCAGAACCTCGACCACCGTCGTCGCCGAGGGCAGCAGCGTGACCAGGCCCGTCATCAGCGTATCGCGTGTGCAATTCACAAACGCCCGCCGCCCATCGCACAACACATCCAGCCCCATCAGCAGGGACCGGTCGAGCGTCGCCCGCGACGCCTCATCAACGTCTCCGTGGAAGGTGTTTTCCAGGCCGTCCCGAAACAGCAGTTCGTAGCCGAAAACTTTCTCATCCCGGTCAACAATCGGTTGCCGCGCCACATAGCGCAGCGGCTTCGCGTCCTTCGCCGGGGCCTTGGCCGCAGCTTGTCGAGCAGACATGTTTCCCACCTTCTTTACTATCGGCAGCGCAGCGGAAAACCTGAAGCGCTTGTGAGTAAACGATTAATCCCGAAAAAGAAAACAAGACGGCCCGGTTTTCCTCTGTGCTCCTCTTGCGTTTCTTGAATTGCGGAACTGCGGCAAATGCTAGTGATCTCGAAGCGCCGCGGCAATATAGAATGATCCCCGCTCCCAAGCCTGACTTCGAGGAAGCCGATGCCCGATTCACCCCACTCCGTTCCCAGCCCGAACGCCCCCAGCCCTGGCATGCAGCGCCAGTTAGAAATCTACCAACTCGGCCTGGCGGGGAAAAAACTCTCTGTCCCCATTCCGCTTTATCAGCTGGAAAAAAAGGCCGCCGAAATTCTTTCTCCGCAGGCGTACGATTACGTCGCCGGAAGCGCCTCCGGCGAACGCACC
>Ga0210399_10000252_pt1 | contig 43529 bp, 40 predicted proteins | sample IncBWC14MmetaG_FD_150865 | JGI IMG/M metagenome (GOLD analysis project Ga0210399, IMG submission 150865) | Forest soil microbial communities from Barre Woods Harvard Forest LTER site, Petersham, Massachusetts, United States - Inc-BW-C-14-M | ecosystem: Environmental > Terrestrial > Soil >... | reverse complement strand
TTGCGAAAAGTGGGGCGCGGATTTGCTTCGCCTCTGGGTCGGCTCCGTCGAATACCAGGCCGACGTTAAAATGAGCGAGCGCGTGATGACCCAGCTCAGCGAAGCCTATCGCAAGATTCGAAACACATTCCGATTCGCTCTCGGAAATCTCGGCGATTTCGATTCTTCACGCGATGTGATTTCGAATGACCAACTCGAGGAAATCGACCGCTGGATGCTCGACCGCACCGCCGAACTGGTGAAGAAATGCCGCGAATGGTACGCGAATTACGAATTCCACCGCGTTTACCACGCCATTCACGATTACTGCGTCGTGGACCTCAGCGCTTTCTATTTCGACGTCCTCAAGGATCGCCTGTACGCCAAGGCGCCCAGAAGTAAATCGCGCCGCTCCGCGCAAACCGCCGTGTGGAAAATCAGCAGCGCTTTGGTGCGCCTGGCCGCGCCTATTCTTGTCTTTACTTCCGAGGAAATCTGGAAGTATCTCCCCAAATTAAGGAACGAGCCCGAAAGCGTGCACCTGACGTTGTTCCCGGAGGCCGAGTCGCTCGCCTGCGGAATCGCCAAAGAAGCCGCGGAAGTGTGGGAACGGCTCGCCCAGGTACGCGCCGCCGTGCTCGTGGCCCTCGAACAAGCCCGCGCGGCAAAAATCATCGGCGGCGGCCTCGAAGCGAAAGTCCATCTCCACGCCGCGCCCGAAGCCGTAGGCTTACAGAAGTTGCTCGAAGAGAAGCAGTCGCTTCTTCCTGCTCTGTTTATCGTTTCTCAAATTGCCATCGAACCGACGGTCATCGCTGGATGCGTTCCAGCCGAATCAGTCCCAGGACTGACAATCAAGATCGAGCGCGCTGACGGCGCAAAGTGCGTCCGCTGTTGGAACTATTCCACTCACGTCGGCGAAAACGCCCGCTACCCGACCGTCTGCGAGCGCTGCACCGAAGCCCTAGCCGAAATCGAGGGCGATGCGTCTCGAAACGTGGCGGCAACCTGAAATGCAACTGCATCTCAATGGACGCCACCTTTGGAGTGCGGCGGCTCGCCGCCGCTTTTCCTACCATCAGAATCCCCCCTCGACCTTCGCAGTCTCCTTTACTTCCTTTACCTCATGACTCTTCCCTCCCGCCTCCGCTGGCTCTGGCTAACCCTCGCCGTCGTTCTCCTCGACCGCGCCACCAAGGCCTGGTTCGAATTGCAAACTACCGAGGGTTGGCGCCACGAACTAGTCCATAACTTCATGTATCTCGTCCACAGCCGCAATCCCGGTCTGGCGTTCGGCATCCTCTCCGATTCCGCCTCCGCCGGCACGCGCATCATTCTGATCGTTGGCTCGATCGCCGTCATCGGCGTGCTGGCCTGGCTGCTGGTCACCAGTCAGAGCGTCAGCAGCATGGCCCTCGCAGGCCTCGCGCTACTGCTCGGGGGCGCCACCGGCAACGTCACCGATCGCATCGTTCACGGCGCGGTCACCGATTTCTTCGAACTTTGGTTCGGCACCTACCGGTATCCGGCCTTCAACGTCGCGGATTCTGCAATTTTTATCGGTGCGGCCCTCATTCTGTTTGACGTTCTCTTTGGCCGCCGCCCGGAAACGACCCACTCGAGTTCCCGAACACCCTAGCAGGGCAGGGCGAATTTATTTTGCGGTGCCGCCATTGCGGACTAACTTCACCGGCGAGAAGAGAAACCGTCACGCTCCGAAACACGTCCAATAGTCATGATCAAAACCATGGTCGCAGGCATTTTGTTGGTGCTTTTCGCGTCCTCCGTTTTTGCTCAAGACCCGGCGCCGGAGCCTTCTGTCCGTGGTGGCTGCGGCCCGAGCGAGGCGTATTTTGACGTAAAGGCCGACCGCAAGCAGCACCCTGTCGCAACGCCGGATGCCAGCAAAGCACTTGTCTATATCTTCGAGGACATGGAGCATGGCCCGACCATGCGGGTGGGGCTCGATGGCGCCTGGGTCGGCGCCAACAAGGGCAAATCGTATTTTTTCTTTTCCGTGGATCCCGGCGATCATCAGGTGTGCACGAATTGGCAATCGGGCACCTTCAAGGAAACGTCCAAGCGCATCGGTTCGGCGATGACTCTCAAGGCAGAAGCGGGAAAAGTGTATTATTTGCGGACCCAGGTCTATGAGCGAAGCGAGCAGGACCACAATGTGAAATTGGAGCCGGTCGAGACCGCCGAAGGCCAGTTCCTGATTTCCGCTTCCGCGTTCAGCACTTCTCACCCCAAGAAGTGACCCCGCTCGCTCGCAACGCATTTACCGGCGTGGCGCTCTCTCTTTTTCTTTCCATTTCTTCTTTCAATTCCCCGCGCTCGTCAGCGTTTTCAACCGTTCCTTATTGATCTTCAGCACGATCCCGGCGTTGCGGTCCGCTACTTCGCTCACTTTGTATTCCGCCGAGGTACCCAGAACCTGCGCCACTTCCGACGGCGTCAGTTTATATTCATCCGTCAGCCACTCGGCCATATTCGCGGTGGCAGAACGGAAAGCATCGTCCAGCGACCCGGCCAGCCCCATAGCCATGATGTGCGTTGCGGACTCCACGCGCGGCCCCTGGATCCGTTTTCCGGGAATCACATCTGCCGTGAACTCCACGTCCATCGACGTCTCCAGCGCGTTGCCATTGAGCTCTCCGTCGCCCTGGAGCGCGTGCCCATCGCCCACATAGAGCAGCGCTCCCGGTACGTTCACCGGCAAATACACCGTCGCGCCCTCAGCAATCTCGTTGAAATCCATGTTTCCGCCGTAGCGTCCGGAGTCACCCGACCCCGGAGCTGCTTGCGCTACGTTCGGGGCTACCGCCACGCAACCCAGCATCGGCCGCAGAGGCACCGCGTAGCGCGTCAGATGCTCCGCCGGTTTCTCCGGCGTCGCAACTCCATGGTCCGGGTCCAGGTGCCAGCGTACGGACTTGCCGCCGTCCTTCATCTTGACCGCCAGGTCGCTGTCCACCGCGCGTCCCACCAAAAAGTCGTCGCTTCCCGCCCAATCGCGGTTTAGCCGCACTCTCGTTAAGTGCACCACCAGCGTGTCGCCCGGCACTGCCGTCTCCACGTAGAAAGGTCCGGTCTCAGGATTTCCACCCAACACGCGCGTTACGCCCTTTTCATCCTGCCCGCCGGCGTCCACCGTCGTCGTGTGCACGCTGTCGCCAGGAGCAATCGTCAGCACTGGCTTGTTCAGCGCCGAGAATTGGCGGTGGAAAGTGGTGGGCACAAATTCATGCTTCTGCGCCGCTCCCGCGCGACGGGCCGGAACGAGTTCCGCCGTAAACTTGTGCGTGGGGTGCTCCGCGTCGTTGGGATGGGTAAACACCACCGTCCCGGTTATGGTCCCGCCTTGCACTATGCCTTTGCCTTCGTCCGTGCCGCCTTCTTCGTCCTTGGCTAGGAAATAAACGGTGTTGTCCTTGAGCGTGCCCTCCAGCTTGTCACCGTCAAAATTCCCGGTGAGCTTTTCTCCCTCCTGCTTCAGTTCCATCTTGAAATAAATCGTTGAGCCGAAAAAGTCCGTGTTCACCACCCATCGCCCGGAGACGCCGCCGCCCGCTGGACGAGCCGCTTCTGGCGCGTTCTGTGCCCGCAAGACTCCTGGAACCAACAACAGCAAAAACAAAGCTTTGTACATTGTTTTCCTCCGCCGCACATTCTAGACGAGACTAATTCCCGACGGTTAGCCTCTCCTCGTCACTGGCGGCTGGCTCGATCGTGGGGTAGACGCTCGAAGGAAGAAAGGAGTAAGCTGCGCGTCAACTCTTCCCGGAATCTCAGGTTAGGAGAAAGATATGGCGCGACGTCAATTTCTAGCTCAGTTGCTGGGATTACCCTTTCTTTCCTGGGGCGCAAAGTCCGAGGAACCGCAAAAGAAATCCCTCAAAATCATGATGAAGAGTGCCTGGGGCTCCGATGACCCGACCAAGGCCGCGTTTCCGTTTCATCACGGACTTGCGCTGGCGGACGCTGGCCACGAAGTGCAAATCTTCTTGCTCGGCGAAGCTACCTCGTTGATGCGCAAAGTGACCGCCAATGCCGTCGTTCCTGTAGGTTGGCCACCGCTCAGCGAAGCGTTCGAGAAAATTATGGCCAAACACATTCCTGTGTTTGCTTGAGGAGCCTGCAGCCGGGCCCGTGGGGTCACGGAAGCAGATGTAACGCAATGGGGCGCAAAGTTTGGTAATCCCACGGTTTTTGTAGGCTTGGTCGAGTGGGCCGACCGCATCATCACGGAGTGACGGTCCCCGAAAGGGCAGATAGGCCGACTGGCCAACTCCAGCGGGAAGGCGTTGAGCGGCAGGAAGTTGCAGGGTCGTTTTGTGGAGGCACTCCAGGGCCTGCCAGCGGCCACCGTCATTTCGAGATTTCAGCGGGCAGTTGCGGTTCGTTCATAGCGTTCCATTGCCCATAGACGCTCACCCCTTCATGGCTCGAGTCCGGCGGAGTCCGCCGCGTCTCTCTGGGAAGGTGATCTTTTTCACTAATGCAAATACTGAACCGAAAATCCTTTTCCTTGGGATCGTGGGGCGTGGGCACCGAAACATCGTAGTCACGACAGGATTCACCGTCCACATCCTTCAGTTCTCCCCGTTTCACGCTGCCATCCTCAATGATTCCGGCAAACGGCAGCGAGTATTCGTCTCCGCCCAGGGGGCCAGTGTCCGTACGGCATTCGAAAATCCCAGGATCAGTACTTGCTTGCCCGGCAGTCTTTGTCGCGGCAAGCCATCGATCTCCCACATGATTGTAGGCGTTGCTGAAATAATAGATAGTCTCGCGAACCCGGGTGGCCCCTTTCTCATCGACGTAGGAGGAATTCCTGTGCTGAAAGGAGGGACAGAGAATATCCATGTCAATGGTCTCCGGCGGCAAGCCCGGGACATAGCGCACCGTGTGATAGTGCCAGCTCTTGATGGCCGCCACGGCATCGCGTGAGCGTTCTATCTCGCGCATCGGCGAATTCCGCCGTAGCATCCAACTGGCGCCGACCGCGAGTAAGAGGATGGCAGCGACAACGATGACCAATTTCGGCATGAATTGCTCCTTTAACCATGCAGGGCGCTGGAGGGTTCGTGGGCTAGTCCCAGGGGCTGAAAAAAGCGCTTTCGTTTCGTGTCGAAAAAAGAGCAACAACCACCAGGCATTGATCGGGAAAAGGACTAGCATCGGTGCCAGAATGGCCGAGGCGCTGAATTGAATTCCGGATTTCGATCCTGGATACGCCAGACCAGCAAAACATAGCAGAGAAGAGCCGACGCTCCAGGCGATTGCGGACTTCCGCGCCCAAGGCCTCATGCGCAGCAGTCCACGCCCGGTGAGAATCCCAATCACCCCCAACGCCAAGGGAATCACGATCGCTGCCCCGATGATATCCTCCACCTGCTGGAAATCAGGATCGCTCGAGTGAAAACTTACGCCGGGATATTTTTGCGAAATCCCCAGGAGCATGACTCCGATAGCGGCCGCCAGGAGTAGACTAGCCACCACGAATAGTCCGCTGCCAATCAAAGTGACCACCGCCGCTGCCGTGATTTCCCGCGGACGATTCATAAGCTCCTTGAACACTTCCGCTTGGTGTGATTCAAACTGTCACTGCCACCGGTGTCATCGCCTGCCTCATGGTCTGTCAGGTCTACGCTAAGCGCTAGATTCTGGAGTCGAGCGGTTCATTTGTTTACTGCGACGCAGGCCCAACGTGAATTACGGCCTCGGGCAGCCTCTGCTTGGCGATCTTGTCTAGTTGGCTGGTCCAATCTTCAACGTGCGTTCCGGTGGACCACTGCATCATAACGATCGGATGAGCTGGCAGAGTTAGAAGCAGCATACCGGGAGTTCCTGCACTCTGCTCGTCACCACCATCAGCATATCGCCGGTGGGAGAAGAATACGCATCCTCGTATCCTTTGAATTTTGCTGAGAGTTGTTTCGAGTCTGGAGGCGTGGATGTATCTCCCGTCAAGGAACTGGGCAACCGAAACCGTACCAAGGCATCTGCTGCGCAGCCAAAATAGCCAAGATCCTGGTGCGCGTATACACCCCACCGCCCTGCATTACGCCCGATTCTCCATCCGGTATCAGCGCCCGTGGTTGCTCCACAATCCTCTCCGTCATCCCCCTGACCGTGAGAGGGAAGCGCCTTAAGATAGGCCTTTAGAGCCTCCCGACCGAGCATTTGGCGGACGCTCACTTCCTCGTTGGGCTGGTAGCGAATTACGGAGTAGTCCACGTTGTATCGCCCACCGCGTGCCTCGCAGTCCTCGGACTGCCCTGTATGCTTTCTGATGGACAGCACCACGGGCGATGCGAATTCAATATCCCGCAGCTCGAAGCCACATTGCGAAATCTTGTTTTTGTCTGCCTCGCTCCTTCCATACGGAGGAGCATAATCGCCGGGCGCATGGTTCGTGCACGGCTGCGTAATCGGCACCACGCCGGCCTTCGCGATCGGTGCGCTCCAGACCACCTGAGTGATCCTCTCGTTTCCGTTTTCACCCAGAGGATCCGTGCGGAATTCACACACCTGTTTTACTCCGGCATGCCAGAAGCCATCGCGCCTTGGCACGATGAGCTCCGGGATCGTCGCAAGCACGGCAAGTTTTCCGGTTGCGTCCGGCGCTACCCACAGCGTCTGATATTTCGGTCCCTGAATGTTTTGAAATTCCTGCGCTTCCTCGGTGCGCGATTCAACCACTCCTAGCAGCGCTCCGGCTCCTTGGCCACACGCAGTCTTCGCGAGCGGAAAAGTCATCAGAAGCAAGAGCAATGTAGGCAACAGTCGTGCCACCCTGCCGGCGCCGAGAAGTTTCCACGCGGTTTGCCTAACTGACAATCCTGTGTTGTGTTTCACCGCGACTTCCAAAGGATTCGCAGCTCCATAGCTATTCATACATTTACGAATACAATGCGGATTCATCGGATCGTATAGTTTTACGCTAGAGTCGTACGAGAACGACAATATCTCAAACGGGCGGACCTCCTTGCGCCTTACGCAGTCCATTGCGCTGCTGTGACCTCGGCAAGCACTCGCCACTCCGCTTCGGCCGGTGGCCATCCCCTGCCCCCTATCCCCTTGCTACAATCTTGCCGTGCCGGCTGGCGCCCAATCCGAGATGCATGAACTTCTGGCTATTGGTACTGACGCGGGGACGCGGCTGGACCGGTTTGTGGCCGCGCATTGTCCGGAACTCTCACGCTCGCGCGTGCAAGAACTTATCGATGGCGGGCTTGTCCTTGTCAATCGCAAGCCGGCCAAGTCTTCGCAGAAACTCCGAGGCGGGGAGCTCGTCACCGTGCAGGCTCTACCTCGGCCGGCGCCTCACGCCGAAGCGGAAGCGATTCCGCTCGATGTTTTGTACGAGGACGAGGACGTCATGGCCATCAACAAGGCGGCCGGGATGACCGTTCATGCCGGGACTGGAAATGTTTCGGGCACGCTCGTCAACGCGCTGCTGGGGCGGGGGCAAGCGCTTTCGCAGGCGGGCGATCCACTGCGACCGGGAATCGTTCACCGGCTGGACAAGGAGACCTCGGGCGTGATCCTGGTCGCCAAGAACGACGCAGCGCACGCCAAGCTGGGCGAAGCTTTTCGCCAGCGCGCGGTCAAGAAAACGTATATCGCGCTGGTGCAGGGCGTCCTGGGAGAGAAGAGCGGTCGGATTGAACTGGCCATTGGGCGCGACCCGATTCATCGCACCCGCATGACGACCGAGCGCAAATCCTGGCACGGCGAGGCCATCGCGAATCCCCGCGAGGCGCGCACGGACTGGAAAGCCCTCGCCACCATCGACAGCACGACGCTTGTAGAAGTCCAACTCCACACCGGGCGCACGCATCAGATTCGAGTGCACTTCTCCGCACTGAAACATCCGGTGGTAGGCGATACTTTGTATGGAGCGGCCAGGGCGTTGCGTGTCGGAAAACTCGACTTTCCGCCGCTGGGGAGAAATTTTTTGCACGCTGCAAAGCTCGGGTTCGCGCAGCCGCGGACCAGTGCGTGGATTGAAGCTCGCGCGCCGTTGCCTGGCGAATTGCACGACTTTTTGAAAAACCTTTCTGACGCTGCGGGAGAACCGCAGAGCCGAATTGACGCTGCCCTGGCGGGATACCTATAATCGATGCACATGCGACGGACAATCACGGCTATCTTTTTGGCGTTTGCGCTGCTGCTGTTTCCGCTCACCGACCAGGGGCAGCAATCCTCTCCGCACACCAAGCAGCAGGCGCCCGCACCGGACGCCAAACAAGCGCCTGCCTCGGCCCCGTCGGCGGCGCCCAACCAAGGGCCTGCGCAGCAAGGCAGTCAAACGATTAGAGTTCCGGTCAACCTCGTCGACGTGCTGTTCACCGTGCTCAACCGCCGCAACAAACTGGTTCCCGAGCTCGAAAAAGCCGACTTCAAGATTTGGGACGATAAGTCTCCGCAGGAAATCCGTTACTTCAGCAAGCAGACCGATCTGCCTTTGCGCATTGGCATGCTGCTGGACACCTCCAACAGCATCCGCGACCGCATCAAATTCGAGCAGGACGCTTCCATCAATTTTCTATTTAGCGTGCTTCGACGCAATAAAGATGAAGCGTTCGTGATGACCTTCGACGACGAGCCGCAAATCGTCCAGGCTTTCACCGGCGACGCCGGAGCTTTGCGCGACCAAATCACCAAGACGCGCGCGGGCGGCGGCACCGCGATCTACGACGCGATTTATGAAGCATGCGTCAAAGAGCTGAGCCACCCGCCGCGCCCGCCGGGCGATCAACCGGATGTTGTGCGGCGGGTCATGATTCTGATCAGCGACGGCGAGGATAATTTATCGACGCACACGCGCGGGGATGCCATCGAAATGGCCCAGCGCACCAGCGTGGTGATTTACACGATCAGCACGAGCACGCAGTGGGTCTCTCTTTCGCAGACCGATCCGAACAAAACGAGCGACCGCAAGTACCATCTGACGGACGGTGACAAAATCCTCCAGGAGCTGGCCGAGGAAACCGGGGGCCGGGCGTTTTTTCCTTACCACGTGGACGACCTCGATCAATCGTTCCAGGACATCGGCGACGAGCTTCGCAACCAGTATTCCATCGCCTATCTTCCGACAAACTACGTCCTCGATGGCCGCTACCACAAAATCCGGATCGAAGTGCCCGATCATAAAGGCTACCAGGTGCGCGCCCGCCGCGGATATTTCGCGCACGCCAACGCCAACGTGCCGGCCACGCCAACGCCTCCTGCTGGCGGCGCGATTCAGTAATCCGTTTTTCTTGAAAAGGCGATTTTGCCCCGAGCAGTTCCGAGCACCGCCTCAGAAATCCTATCGGGGAATATTTCGCAGCAGCACGGCGTCCGAATCCGCATGCCCGCGTCCGACCGCCAGCCGCGTTCCATCCCTTGAAAAGGCGTAGCCGTTTATTCTCTCGGAAGTGAAGTGAGTGAGTTGGCGGCGCGCCGATCCATCCAGGGGCTGCATCCACAGGTTGTCCACGCCCTTCTCCCGCACCACATAAGCAACAGCCCTTCCGGAAGGCATGAACCCAAAGCCGGAGAGTCCGCGAGGGTCAAATTCGACAGACGTTTTTTTTCCATCCTCGAGGGAATGAGAAACCAGCGTGGGAGCATGATCCGCCTCGCGCACTTCGAACGTCACGACAGTTTTGCCGTCGGGAGAAAGGTCGTAAGGTTCGGCGGCGGCTTCGATGATGGTTTCCGGAGTGCCGCCGTCAATGGGAATGCGCTTGAGGAAATGATGGTCGGCGGCGTTGATGAAATAGAGCCACTCGCCGTCGTTCGAACAGGTGGGCACCCGGTCGTTTACGCCAAAGGTGAGCTGCTTCAAGTTTGTGCCGTTCGAATCGATGCGCCAGAAATTTGCCTCGGCGCCACCAGACCGGCCGATGGCCCGAAAGACAATGTAGCTTCCTTTCCCGCAGGAGGCGACCTCATCCATCGTTAATTTGGGATCGGAGAAGACCACGCGGTTTCCGCCCTGGGGGTTCACTACTCGAATGTCCGGCCCCTGAAGTACGAGTATTTGAGAGTCGGAGGTCCAGTCCGTGCTCCAAAAAGGCAGAGTCGAGTTCAAGTTCAGGGGAGTGAAATTATCAAGCGATCCCGCCGGAGCAATCTCGATCTGGACTCTTCCCTGGCTCTGGTTTGCGGCGATGATTTGCCCATCCGCGGAGAGGCTGGGATGAAAATAATTATTGGTGTCGGTGGTCAAGAGTCGGAAGGCGCCGCTGGGGAATGAAACAATTCCGATTTGACGACGCAGAAATCCCGTTTCCGCCGAGGAGGCGGAGACGAGCAGAGCGCTGCCGTCGGGAAACCAAGTGGGCTCAAAGTAGTTGTGATTTTTGGCGATGGCTGTCTGCTTCATTTCTCCGGTGGCGGCATCTACCGCGAGGAAACCGCCGATATCCTGCGTGGTAGGCTGAACGATGGGAATCACAATGGTCTTGCCATCGGGCGACCAGGAAAGTGTGAGGCTATCCGTCTGAACATCCTTGTGATGGAAGAGGTCGCGTTCGAGAGTGCCGTCGCGCCGCGCGATCTTAAGGTCGGTCACCGTGGACTCGCCGTGCTGGTGCAAGAAGGCGAAGCGCTGGCCATCGGGAGAGAAGGCGATGGGACTGTGCACGTCTTTAATCAAAAGACGCGCAGTTCCGCCGAGCATGGGAGCGTCGTAGAGGGAAGCGATGGATTGCTCGGATTCGTCGCGGCGCACGAAGTAAATGTAGTTGCCATCGGGAGAAAAAGTGAGGCCACTGTAGCGGGTTGCCGCGGGCGTGACGACTTGCGTGTTGCTTCCAGTGGGAATGTGGCGGAGCCAGAGGGATTGGAGGCCGTTCTCGTCGAGGACGTGCAAAAGATATTTCCCGTCAGGAGAAATCCTGGCCAGGGAGACGTGGCCGTTGTTCGTGAGATTTTCGATGGACATGCCTTCGACGGGCAGATTTGTTTTGTGCGGCAGGAGCGAATAAATGCCGAAGGCGGCGGCGACGAGAAGTAGGAGTGCGGTACCAAGCACAAGGCCCGTGCCGAATTTGTTTTTACTGGCGGCGGCGATCAGGACGGAACTGCTTGAGGGCGTACGCGGCGGCTCGACGGGCGGGACGGAGACTAAAGTTGGAATGCGGCCGGATGAAGAGGTGACGGGAGCTGATTTGCTGGAGTCCAGTTCGCGCTGGAGGCGCTTGAGGTCGGCGCGCAACTCGGCGGCGACCTGGTAGCGGACGTCGCGATCTTTTTCGAGGGTTTTGTTGAGGATGCGCTCCATCTCGGCGGGAACATCGGGATTCAGAGTGACGGGAGCCACTGGTGGGCTGTTCAAAATGTTGTCGAAGACGACGGCGCTGGTGCTGCCGGGGAAGGGCGGCTTGCCGGTAGTCAACTGGTAGAGGACACAGCCGAGAGAGAAGAGGTCGCTGCGAGTGTCGAGTTCTACGCCGCGCGCTTGTTCGGGGGACATGTAGGAGATGGTGCCGACAGCGGTGCCCGGACTGGTGAGAAGCAGGGTCTCGGAATCGCTGAGAGTTGTTTCACCGTCGAAGTTGGCGTGGTGTTCGGGGAGCAGTTTGGCGAGTCCAAAATCGAGGATTTTGACGGTGCTGCGGTCGGTAACGAAAATGTTGGCGGGCTTGATGTCGCGGTGAATGATGCCTTTCTTGTGCGCGGCGTCAAGCGCGTCGGCAAGCTGGATGCCGATGTCGAGAATGCGCGGCATCGGAAGGGCCCCCAGGGGGATGAGCTTGTCGAGGGTCTGGCCTTCGAGCAATTCCATGTCGATGAAGGTGCGGCCGTCGTGTTCTTCAATGGCGTGAATGGTGCAGATGCCGGGATGATTCAGTGCCGAGGCGGCTCGGGCTTCACGGAGAAAACGTTCGAGAGCTTGTTCATCGCGATGCGTGGCTTCCGGCAGGAATTTCAGTGCGACGCGGCGGCCGAGTTTGGTGTCTTCGGCTTCGTAGACGATGCCCATGCCGCCGCTGCCGAGTTTGCGGAGGACGCGGTAGTGGGCGATGGTCTCGTTGATCATTGCGGCGGAGCGGAACGAAGATGGTAGACGGTCGGGGGACTGGGGTCAATTCGTACGGTGTTATACAATGCCCGGTTTGACGATCCAGAGAGGAGATTCCGGCCTCATGTTCTTCGATAACGATCGACACGCCACCCGGGTTACTCGCGCTGTGTTTTTCATCGCGCTAACACTATTCTTGATGACTTCTGGGCCTTTCGCTCGTGCCCAGGCACCCGACATCACCAGCAAGCTCGGCGACTTCGACTCCTATATGGAGCAAGTACTGAAAGATTGGAATACGCCGGGGATTGGCGTGGGAATTGTGGTGAACGACAAACTGGTCTTTGCCAAGGGCTACGGCTATCGAGACTACGAAAAGAAGCTGCCCTTCACGCCAACGACGTTGTGCCAGATCGCTTCGAATTCAAAACTGTTCACCGCCGTTTCGGCGGGCCTGCTGGTCGAGGAAGGCAAGCTGACCTGGGACAAGCCGGTGCGCGAGTCCGTTCCGAGCATTCAATTTTACAACGACCAGCTCAACAATAACGTCACGCTCCGAGACATGTTGTCGCACCGCACGGGCGTGACGCGGCACGATTCGATCTGGTTCAAGTCGCCGTTCACGAGGAAGGAGCTCTTCGAAAAGCTAAAGTACCTCGAGCCGCAGGAACCCATGCGGGAAACCTTTCTCTACAACAACCTCATGTACGCTGCTGCTGGCAACATTATCGAATTGAAATCCGGGAAAACCTGGGAGCAGTTCGTGCGCGAGAGGATCTTAACTCCACTCGATATGAACACGACTACCTACTCCATCTCTGACATGACGCAGCATCCCGACCACGGCGTTCCATTCAAGGAGAAGCGCGACTCGTTCGAGCTTTACAAGATTCCCTATTATGAAGACACCGAGGGGATCGCACCGGCGGGCGCCGTCATTTCCAATATTGATGAGATTTCACATTGGCTGATCGCCCTGATGAACGACGGGAAATACAATGGCAAACAGGTCTTGCCGGCAAATGTGCTGAAAGCCACCTTGCAACCGGCCGTTGGTTTGCCAAACACCGCTGGGGAGGCACTGGGATATTGGGAGTTGCTCAATCCCGCGTATGGCATGGGGCGGCAGACCGCCGCCTATCGCGGGCACCTGATGACCTTCCACGGCGGCGACCTTCCCGGTTTCCACTCTCAAGTTTCCTTCATGCCCAACGACAAGATCGGAGTTATTGTCCTGGTGATCAGTGATCATAGCGCCCCGCTGTACAACATTGTCAGCTACAACGTATACGAGCGGCTCCTGGGCATGGACCAGACACCGTGGAGCCAGCGCCAGCTGCAACGCCGGCTCGCCGGCAAGAAGGCAGGCACGGAGGCGCGTGCGAAGGCCGGCGGCGGCCGCGTTCCGAACACCAAGCCATCCCATCCCCTGGCTGACTACGCAGGCGACTATGAGAATCCGGCTTACGGTCTTCTCAAAATTGGACTTAAGAGTGACGCGTTGCAATTCGGTTTTCACGCCTTTGATTTTCCGCTGAGCCACTTCCATTACGACCGGTTTGACACCCCCGATGACGAACAATATGGTCGGTTCTCCCTCAACTTCAGGACGAACCCGCAGGGAGACATCGACAGCGCGGTGATTTCGCTGGATGAGGGCGAAGTCATCTTTACGCGCAAGCCCGAAACGCTGGACCCGGCGCTGCTCGAAAAGCTAGCGGGAGATTACATCACTCCGACCAAGGTCAAATTCCAAGTGCTGTACCAGCCCGGTGCCGGCCTTTCGATTGCTTTCTCAGGCGCGCCGCCCCAGAAACTGATTCCCATCAAAGGTCTGAAATTCAGAACGCCGCGATTTGCGGATGACATCTACGAGTTCGTTATGGAGAACGGCAAGGTGACGGCTCTGAAGGAGCGCAACCCAGAAGGCGAATTCACTTTCAGCCGCCAGTAAAGGCTGGCAGCGAACTCCTAAGGGGGCTCGGGTAGCCGGGTGCGGTTTCCGATTGCTCTTAGGTAGAGAAGATCGGATAAATCTGGAGCGGCGCCTGGTAGCGTGGAGAGTTATCGAAGGAATATGCGATACCTTGTGCGAGCACGGGTGAAGGATGGTTGCCAGCAGGCGCTGGCGGAAGCGATTGAGCGCGGGACGCTGGGCGCAGGCTCAGTCGCCGGCGACGAATACCTGCGCAACATGAACGAGGCGAGAGTTTGTGCCGACCAGACGGTGCGCTGGGTTGAAGTCTGTTACTGCCCCACGCCGCTGCGGGAAGAGCGTCCTTACTGGGAAGAGTATTTCGAGCTGGTCAAGGTACAGGACGCCCACGACCGCCGCAAATGCCGCGACGAAAACGGCTCCGAGCCCCGGGCTTGCGGCGATTGCGATTGCACCGCGCAGCTCGAAGAAAAGCTGAAGAATGCCGGCCGGCCATTCCTCGAAATCCGTTGCGGTCCATTGGCCGACCCCACCCCATGAGGCAACGCAGGTGGAAATCGGTGTGAAGGGATTCCCGCGCCTTCGAAGAGCCAAAGCACAAAGGGAAGTACAAGTTGCCCCGAGGATAGATTATTTCTTGTTTCTCTTTTCGATTTGCTCGGTGAATTCCTGCAAATCAAACGGTGCTCCTTCATGGACGACACCTACGGAGAGTCTCTTCAATGACATCGGCCTGGACATGGGCTTGGAGACCTTCGCCCGTTGGAGGAGTGGTCACCGGGGCCAGAGCCAGCCGAAGGTGCCGGCGGTCAGCAACGCGTAGATTAGCCCATCGAAGGATTCCTTGAGGACCATGCTCCAGGGCTGGCCCTTCCAGATGCCGTTCACCAACGGCCCTAGGCCATAGGACATGAATGCGACGGTGCCGGCAACGCGAAAGACAGCCGGATAGTGCGCTCCGGGCGGAACTGTACGCCCCGTGAGATAGGCGACGAACAAGCCAATGAGCAGGCAATAGGCGAACCACAAGCCAAGGAACTTCCCCATAGCAGGCGGACCGCTGGGATAAATGGTCAGGAAACCCACCGGTCCCTGCTTGTATTTCTCCTGCACGGCGGGCGACTTCATATCCTTGTGGGTAGTGAATGGAAAAATGTAAAGACCCTGTTGCAGGCCCGCGGGCCGCAGGGCGGCAAGAAGCTTGTCCTCCTCCGGGAGCTGCTGGTAGTCGCCGCGATGATACTGCAAGACCATATTGATGAGAGAACTGGCCACGAAGACGAAGATGGCGGCAAGCAGGACGGGGAGCAAAAGGGCAGTCAGCGGAACCATGCGCAGCCTCCTTGGAAGCAAGATCAATGCGGGAAATTACGCGTGAAGCTACCGCCAAACGGAGCCGCGGTCAAGCGTCTTAGGTCCACGCGAGCCGGCGATCGAACGGAAAATAGTTCTTGACATATTCCCATATGGGAATGTAATGTCTGGGTATGGCACGAGCGGCTACAACTTCGGACGCGTTCAATGCGGTGGCGGAGCCCCGGCGGCGGGAGATTCTGAACTATCTGGCTCTAGAAGAGCGGCCTGTCGGGGAGATTGTAGATTTGCTGGGGCTGGAGCAGCCCTCGGTTTCGAAGCACCTGCGCGTTCTGCTGGAGGTCGGCCTCGTCCATGTGCGGCGCGATGGTCGGCGGATGCTGTATCGGACCAACGCAGAGGCGATACGTCCACTTCATGAGTGGACGGAAACATTTGCGCGCTACTGGCGTCATCAATTGAGTCGCGTCAAAGAACGCGCCGAGCGGAAAAGCAGCCCGTCAAACGATGGCGTAAGAGAGTTCATTCCAGGGAGGAAAGATGATCACGACAGGAACAAGAATTGAAGATTTGACATTGAGTATAACGCAGGAGATCCATGTCCGCGCGCCGCTAGATGTGACGTTTGCGGCGCTGCTGGAGCAACTCGGACCGTTCAATGAAACTACCGAAGACAGACCCATGCCTATGAAGCTCGAGCCGTGGCCGGGCGGCAGGTGGTATCGCGATCTGGGCGACAACAATGGCCACTTCTGGGCAGTGGTGCAGGCCATCAAGCGGCCGACGTTGCTTGAATTCGCTGGGCCGTTGTTCATGTCTTATCCGGCGGTCTCCAATGTGCAGTATCGCTTGAGCGAAGTGGACGGCGGAACGCTGATCCAGTTTCGGCACTCGGCGCTCGGTCTGGTCGAAGAGGACCACCGGAAAGGAGCTACGAAGGGCTGGAGGCATATCCACGAGGGCGTCCGTAAAAGGTCGGAAGCGAAGCGCTCGTGGTGAACCGCGACGCAGCGTGCGTCGACCCGGCGCTAGGAGGGAAATTATGTGTCCATTTTGCATCGGTGGCGCAATGCTGCTGGCGGGAAGTTTGATGTCGGCGGGCGGATTGACCACGCTCGTGGTGATGAAGTTGGGTGCGAAGCACCATGCAAAAGAATCAGTCCAGAAACCTAATCCAAAGGAGGAAACATGGGAGAAGTAACCAACGAGCAAGTGAACTTGATGTTGCGGCTGTACGAGGAGCGGCGCGAGCCCCGATTGCGGGAGGCCCGTGATTGGTTCTCGGCCAACTTCCACGTGAAAACTGCGGACGACTTGATGCGTGTGTGTGCTCCCGGCAGCAAGGAAAACACCTACATGCGCATGGTACTCGGCTATTGGGAGATGGTGGCGAGCATCGTAAACCGCGGCCTGATCGACGAAGACTTTTTCTTCGAAAGCAACGGGGAACAGTGGGCTGTGTGGGAACAGGTGAAGCCGGTGATCGGAGATTGGCGCGCGATGTTCAGCAGCCCGCACTTCCTCGGCAATCTGGAAACACAGTGCAAACGCCTCGAGGCCTGGAGAGAAAAGCGCAGCCCGGGGTCCAACGATGCCATTCGCAAAGTGCTCGCACAAATGCGACCGGCGAACCAAGCGCCCAAGGCCCAGGCAGCGGGCAGCTAACTCAAGCTCGAACACCGCTTTGTTTTCCAACCGATCGTTCAGAGAATGTGCGAGTGCACATCGAACAAAGGAGAATCAGTCATGTCACAGAGCACGATTGAGCATGCGAAAGTGGTGTCGCCAGCGGAATGGCTTGCGGCCCGCAAGGAACTCTTGAGAAAGGAGAAGGAATTCTCGAAGTTGCGGGATGAATTAAGCCGGCAACGCCGGGAGCTGCCTTGGGAGAAGGTCGAGAAGGCCTACGTGTTCGATGGGCCGCAAGGGAAGGAGACCCTGGCCGATCTTTTCGGCGGGCGAAGCCAGCTGATTGTCTATCACTTCATGCTTGGGCCTGGGTGGGCGGAGGGTTGCCCGAGCTGCTCGTTCATTTCAGACCATATCGATGGCAGCGTGGTGCATCTGGCGGCGCGCGACGTGCGGCTGGCCGTGGTTTCGCGGGCACCGCTGCCGGAGATCGAGGCGTTCAAGAAACGCATGGGCTGGCGGTTCCACTGGGTCTCGTCCAACGGAAGCGACTTCAACTACGACTACCAGGTGTCGATGACGAAGCAGGAATTGGAGAAAGGCGAAGTCTACTACAACTATGGAATGCAGAAATTCCCAAGCGAGGAACGGCCGGGCACGAGCGTGTTTTACAAGGATGCGGCCGGCAATATCTTCCACACGTATTCGAGCTACGCGCGCGGTTTAGACATTCTCGTCGGGTCCCATAACTGGCTGCGTATCGCGCCAAAGGGCCGCGACGAAGAGGGGTTGAAGCACGGAATGGCGTGGGTCCGCCACCACGATAAGTACGATGCCGGGTACAAGCTTGACACCCAAGCAGACTACCTGCAGCCCGCCAAGGCTACCGGCGCCGCGGGTGGCTGCTGCGAGCATCATTAATCGAGAAGCTGCTTCGAACTTCATTCGGGCGGCAGCGCGAAGACATCCCCTCTATAGGGAGAGCGTGGCGTGGTCCTCAGAATACTTTGGAATGCTTACCCTTTCGGCGCGTAATAGCCTTTGCGGGTGAGAACTTTCATGTCGTGATCGGCCGTTTCGACTTTGAGTTTTCTGAACTTTCCGTCGTGGGCCGCGTTCGTCGGATAGTAGCCCAGCGTATATTGGCTGCGCAACTCCTCGGAAATCTCGTCAAAGGCTTCCATCAGCTTTTTTTCCGAGCGAACCGAGATCATGCGCCCGCCAGTCTCCTCCGCGAGTTTGTGCGCCACCCCAGGGTTGCCGCCGAAGTGCGGGTCCACCACCAGCAGGATGTGAATGACGGTGTCCGTCCGTTGAGCCGCCTCAATGGCTTCTTCCAGTCTTACCTTGCTGCCCTCGTCCTGCGCATCCGTAACAATGACGATTGCTTTGCGTCCTGCTTCCGTTGCGAGTTTGTCGCCGCAGGCCAAGTAGATTGCATCGTACAGGGCTGTGCCAGTGATTTGCCGCGATCCGATCGGGCCCGGATTTCCTACGCGAGCTCCCTGATCCGGCACGTTGATCCTGGTTTTGCGGATGGCGCGTTCCAACTGGCTGCGTTCGTCGGTAAAATCCGAAAGCAGATCGACATTGGAATCGAACGACATTACCAGCGCTTCATCGCCTTTGCGGATGATGCGGGAGATGAACTGGCTGCCCGCGTCTTGGATGGCCCCTAGCATGTCCTGTTCGCTGCCGGAGGTGTCGAGCAGCAAGGCCAGGGTGATCGGCAGCGCCACCTCTTTCGAAAAGAATGCGATTTTCTGGTCCTGATTGTCCTCGGAAATCCGGAAGTCTTCCTGCTTGAGGTTGGGCACGATCCTTTTGCTCTTGTCGCGCACGGTTGCAAACAGGTTCACCAGGTTTACCTGCGACTTGATGGTGCCGCCTTGTACGACGGGCTCTTGGGGCATGGCAGGAATGGCCAAAGTCACCGCAACCGTTGCGGTCACACATTGCATCAAAAGCTTGTGCATCGATTGCATGTATACTTTCCTCTGCGAGAGATGCCCGACCGGAAAAAGGTCCGCGGGGTACCACCGTCCTGTAGGATGCCGCGAAGCGGTGCGATGGATGCGTGGCCGAAATCACTCGCGCGCATAATTTCACTAGGAAGTTTGGCTTGAGGACCATGAAAAGTCTACGAAAAACCCTTTTGTTGGTTTGCGGAATAGTGCTGGCCACGCTGCTAACCCAACGGGCCGCGCCAGCGCCGCAACAGGGCAGTACCCCCGCTGTCGCGCAGCAAAATGACCAGACGCCGGCGCAACAGAACCGGCAAGGCAAGATCACTTCATTAGTCAACCAGGTGGTGGTGCCGGTGACGGTGAAAGACCGGTCCGGAAGGCTGATCGCCGACTTGCGGCGCGACGAATTCCGAATTTTCGAGGATAACATCGAACAAAGAATCGCTTATTTCGGAGCCGAACCCACACCTATCTCGATGGTCTTGCTGGTGGACAACGACTTGAAATCGAAAGATGCCAAGCAGGTTACCGACAGCTTGCGGGCCGTGGTTGGCGGCCTGAGCTTGAACGACGAGGCTGTCGTGTGCCGGTTTGACCAGTTTTTCCATGAAGGCAAGGGCTTCATCAGCGACCCGGACAAACTTCTCACCGAGTTAAAGCGCACGCGCCTGGACGATGAGCCCTCCGTGGCGCCGTCCAGCCCGGCTGTTGGCAGCGGACCCTCCATCAACGGCCACTCCGCCACCGGAGACGCACCGAACATCTCCGGAGGGCTGACGAACATCAAGGGGCAGCCGACCAAAGCATTGGATGATGCGGTGTACAACGCGGCGCAGTTGCTGAAGGACCGTGACCCGGAACGCCAGCGCCGAAAAATAATTTTTCTGATTTCCGATGGTGTGAATGGAACGAAGTTCAATGTGAATCACTACGACACGGTGCTGAAGGAGCTGCTGCGTTATAACATCGGGGTCTACGGTGTCGGCGTGGGCAGTGCTTATTTCGAACGCCGGTTCGAACGCCTTTCCAAATACGCTCACGACACCGGCGGCGATGTCTACTACGGGATGAAGAGCCGCGCGATGGAGGAGCTCTATAAGCGGGTCACCGAGGAAGCCCGCAACCAGTACACCCTGGCTTACGCCCCGAGCGGAACGGACCGCGGCGCCGAGTATCATGCCATCGAGGTGCGCGTGAAACGCGAGGGGCTGACCATCCTCGCTCGTGAGGGTTACTTCGCCGGAGCGACGCCGCGCTGAACACTTGTACTGTTCTCTTCCAGCGCGCGCTCGCGAAGAAAAAGAAATAGCGGCAGCGCCAAGCTGACTCCCACCGCGCATAGACCTACAGTCGGCAGCCAACGAAACCGCATGCGAAGCAGCTTGCCTTCGACGCGCATAAACACCAAAAGAACTGCGGACGAGACGAGTACATCCAGCCCGAAGAAGGCGCTGATACGGTTGGCAAAGAGTTGACGCATCAGCAGGCCTACGTGTAACCCGTTTTCCATGATCCACGGGACGAATTGCGAGTACGGGATAGCGGCGCCGAGGAAGCTTAAAAACAAATAGATATTTTTGCGATTCAAAGCGGTCACTCCAGTCGTAGTTCCACTGAGACAATCTTGGGAGATTTCTAAGAGACGCTGAGCGCCTCCTCATGCGCCGGGCAAATCGGCTTGTATGCACAATTACGGCAGATGAATCCTGGCTTGGCGGGAAATTCCCCAGCGCGAATGTCTGCGGCCGTTTCTTGGACGACACGTAGCGCCTCGTCAAGCTGCCTTGCGTCTCGAGTGGTTTCTTGCCGCTGATTGTCCTGCAAGTAGTGGAAAACCATGCGGACCGGATTCCATTCGAAAATCTCCTTGGCAGCGATTGCGTAGATGCTCAGTTGCAGGTCTTTCTGGGCATCCGAATCCTTTTTTGCTTTGCCCGTCTTGTAATCGACGATCTCCACGTCCCTTCGCCCCAGCGAATTCACCTGGTCGATGCGGCCTTTCAGAATGACGTTGTTCTCGACGGGGAGCTCGAAATTCTTCTCGAGTTCCAGTACCAGCAACGGCCGTTCCAGGACGGCCTGATGAAAGTTACGCAGTTGTTCCAACCCGTCCTTTTTGTACTCCCCCTCCTGATATTCGTCTTCGTAGCCTGCACTGGACCATTCGGTTTCGAAAACCCGCTGTACTTCGTCGAACGGAAGACGGTTGCCTTTCTTGAACTCCGCCATCATGCGCCGGATAGTGCCGTGCATAACGCGGCCAAATGTCAACGTGGCCTTGGGACCTTCTTGCAAGGACCATAAGGACGAAAAGGCGTATTTTTGTGGGCAGGACCTGTAACTTTGCACCGCGGAAGGATGCAGCTGGAGAGGTTCGGGCGACGGCGGATGAAAGGTCTGTGCCCATTGAGCAATGCGGGAGAAAACTTTGGGCGGGCCGCCTGCTGGCGCAAAGAGAGAATTCTGGGCCATTCGAGCGTCCGGCTCGCCGGAAGGATTGGCTGGCACCGCTGCGACCTTCGGTGCCAGCTGCAGCACATCACGGCGCTTGACGCTTGGTTCCATAAGGATGTCCTCGATGAACGGTGGAACCTTTCCTTTTTTCTCAATCAAAGAAGTGATGGTCAGCCGGTCCTGGGCCCGCGTCAGCGCAACGTAATACAGCCGGCGCTCTTCCTGATGGTGAAAATAAACCTCGGGAGCGCCTTCTTTCATGAGCCTGGTAGGGAATTCGAACACGTGCAAGCGTTCCGGCTGTGGGAACTTGTTCTTGTTCACGCGCATCACAAATACATGCGAAAATTCCAGGCCCTTCGCACCGTGAACGGTCATCAACTGCACGGCGTCGGCAGACGCATCCTCTTCCAGGCAAATCGTGCCGCCCGCTTGGTCAAAGTACTCGAGATATTCCACGAACTCCGGTAGGCCACGCGTCTCGCTCTTCGCTTCCCACTCCTTGACGAATTCGGGAAGGCGTCTCACGTAGGCGCGGTCTTGCTCGGAAGCGCGGGCGTAGATTTCCAGCCATTCCAGAAGGTCGGCAAGCACTTCTGCCGCGGTGCGGCCATGAATCGCTTTGCGCTGTACGGACAGGAAGTCCAGTAGTTCGGTCAATTGGTTCACGGAGGGCTCAAAAGGAAGGCTCGCCTGCTTGGTCTGCAGCTCATCATAGATTTTCTTTCGATTCTTCCGCGCACGTTCCGCGAAACGGACCAGATCGGATGGAGACTGCCGCCAAGCCGGGGCCGCCAGGACGCGAGCCGCAGCAATGTCATCGTAGGGCTTGGCGATCAGACGGAGGTACGCGATGAGATCTTTTACGAGCGGGTGTTCCAGGATGGAGAGTCTGGAGATGACAAACGGGACTCTGCGTTGGGAGAGTTCTCGCGCCAATGCATCACGATGGGTGTGCGCGCGGTAGAGTACCGCGAAATCGCGCCACCGGCGGCCGGCGCGGTGGATGCGCTGGATTTCCGCCGTGACCCAGCGCGCCTCGTCTTCGATTCCGGCGAGTTCCACGACGCGGATCTTTTCGCCTTCCGGCCGGTTTGTGGTGAGTGTTTTCTTCGGAAAATCCGCGCTCGCCGTGTTCATTCCGATGACTTGGCTTGCGACCCGCAAGATGCCTGGCGTCGAGCGGTAGTTTTCCATGAGGCTTACACGAAAAGGTTTGGAATCCTGGCCTTCGCGCCATCCCGTAAAACGTTCTAAAAAGAGTTTGAAGCTGCCGAAGGACGCGCCTCGGAAGCGGTAAATGGCTTGGTCATTGTCGCCCACGGCGAAGATATTTCTGCTGTCGTTGGCCAGAAGTTCCAACAGGCGTAGTTGCGCGATGTTCGTGTCTTGAAATTCGTCGACGAGAATGTAGCGATACCGGTTTTGCAGGGCGGCGCGAAGGACAGCATCACGCTCGAGAAGTTGGACGGCGCCAGTGATCAGCGAACCAAAAGACGAACGTTTCTTTTCGCGCAGCAATTCTTCGCTGGCTTGGTAGGCGCGGGCGATTTCCCGCTCGCGGGCAAGGGCTTCTTCACGTTCGCCGAGAGTGTCTGCGTCCAGCTTGGCGCGCTCGGCTTCCAGCTCGGCAGCAAGCTTCTCAACGTAACGGAGATAATCACTGCAGGAAACGAGCTCATCCTGGCACCGCGAGAAAAACTCAATAAAGTCGCTCAAGAACTGGCCTGGCTCGGCAAGCCGGCGGTAGCGATCGAGTTGGAGGCGGTGCAAGTTGCGCCGCAGCAGGATCCAGTGGTCGACTTTGTCGAGCATCACATGATCGGAGTCGACGTCTTTAAGCAGCGATTCGCAGAAAGCATGAAAAGTCTTAAGCGTCACGTCTTTGGCTCGCTCGCCCGTGGCCTTGACGACGCGCACTTTCATTTCACCGGCGGCCTTGTCGGTAAACGTCAGGCCCAGGATATTTCCCCCGGAAAGAGAAGCGTCCGTTTCAAGCAAATGCCGGATGCGCTCCGTAATGACCCGCGTTTTTCCGGTCCCCGCGCCGGCGATCACCAGCAGCGGCCCTTCACGGTGAGTGATCGCGCGCCTCTGCGCGTCATTGAGCTTCAGCCCGCTTTCTTCGAGCGGTTCCATCTCAAACAAAGTTGCCATCGATTAGAAGAGTATCGGATTCTTAAGTGAAGAGGAAACCGTCCCCTAATTTACCCTTCACGGCGGTACAGAATTGTTTAGGCGCTACGGAGTCTTGAGAGGAGAACGCCAGCGTTGCTAAGTTGTGGCCACGCCTGCCGCGGCGGGCTGCGCCCCTACTCGGCACGAGTGCACCTGTTAGATCGGTTTTGTTGAAGTTTTGGGAGACAACTTGGATTCTGCGAGAAAAGCGCGCTAGCGCTGAGGCTTTCGCCCGGCCGCCACGTCCGCCGAAAACTGTTTTGACTGCCCCCTCGGTACACTCAACGATCGCCATTTCCCAGAAGACTTTACTGTCAAATGCTTCGCCAAGAATAGGATCTGTCCAATGTGGTGCGTGTAGTGCGCCACCTGCCGGTTGATGGCCTGCATTACGGAATGCGGTTCGCTGCGGATGGTAACCATCCGCACGAGATCCCTGTCGGTGAGCGGCCGCAATGCGTCGAAAACGTACTTCCAGCCCCGTTCCCACAGCTCCAGCAACTCCGCTCGCGTTTGGGGCGGTTCTTCAAATTCCGCGTCTCGATTGCGGTCCGGCTTCTCGCCGTCGCTCGTTAGAAAATCAGACCAGCGCGAGCGCATGTTTCCCGACATATGTTTCACGATGATGGCGATGGAATTGGATTCCGTGTCGAGCGTGGTGAACAGCGCTTCGTCCGGGCACTGCGCCATGGCCCGTTCGGCGAGACTCTTGTAGTAGCGAAAAAGATCGATCGAGTCTTTTATGTAGGAAGCGGTGAATTGGTGTGGCATGCCGTCATTTTCTTCCCTTTCCGCCACCTGTCAAGCCGGGGCGGCAAGCACCGCGGCAAACCAGAAGTGACCAATTTGGACGTTCGCGCAACTAAGCGAGTAGACCAGGGGGGAACTCGAAGGCGAGGAACCGGCGTCCGAAAAGAACTGCTTGACAATTCGCTTTTTATTCGCCTAGGATCGGTGCGCCCCGAATCTGACACCAGGGAGGAAGTCATGACCATTGGACAAATGATGATTGCTGAGTTCGATCAGGAAATGCAGAACACCCGCAAAGTTTTGGAACGTTGTCCCGACGAGAAGTGGAATTGGAAACCCCATGAGAAGTCCGGCACGGTGGGATGGCTCGCAGGCCATGTCGGCACCATGCCCGGATGGATCGCGGTAACCCTCACCACTGATCAACTGGACTACGCTCCCGTGGATGGCCCGGCTTACACGCCGCCGAAAACTGACAATCGCAAGGAACTGCTTGCCGTGTTCGACCAGAACGTCAAAGAAGCTCGCGCGGCCCTTTCTACCGTTAGCGATCAGGAGATCATGAAGCCGTGGAAACTCCTCGCCGGTGGCCAGGAGATTTTTACCATGCCACGCGTAGCGTGTCTTCGCGGCATGGTCCTCAATCACATTATCCATCATCGCGCGCAGCTCACTGTTTATTTCCGGCTACTCAACGTCGCCGTTCCGGGCCTTTACGGTCCCAGTGCCGACGAAGCTCAGCCGGGCGCAGCCGGAGCCGCCGCGAACTAATCCAGCACTAGAACGGGGGCGGAATTCTCCGCCCCGAGTTTTTCCCGCCTCCCCAGCCTCATTTCTTGCATCGCGGTATAATAAAGCTCCTCCGGAGGCTTACCATGAGTAAAGAGACTCCCGTCATTCTCTCGGCCGTTCGCACACCGATCGGAAAATTTCAAGGTGGTCTAGCCGGGTTTTCCGCTCCGGAACTTGGCGGCAAAGCCGTAGCTGAAGCAATTCGCCGTGCCGGCCTCGCTTCCGATCAAATTGACGAAGCCATTCTCGGTAATGTCGTGCAAGCCGGGCTCGGACAGAACCCCGCGCGGCAAGCGGCTCTGAAGGGCGGCTGTGATCCGCGTGTTGCGGCGATGACCATCAACAAAGTTTGCGGCTCCGGGCTGAAAGCCGTGGCCCTTGCTGCGCAGGCGGTGCAACTCGGCGAATCCGAAATTGTCGTGGCCGGTGGGATGGAGTCCATGTCCAACTGCCCGTATCTGTTGCCGCAAGCGCGCACCGGCTACCGCATCGGCGATGGAAAACTTGTCGATTCGATGATCGCCGACGGACTCTGGGATGCGTACGAACATTTTCACATGGGCATGACCGGGGAGCTGGTCGCCGAAAAATACGGCATCACGCGCGAAGAGCAGGACAAGTTCGCCGTCGAAAGCCACCAGAAAGCGGTGCGCGCGCGGAAATCCTGTTTTTTCGAAGCACAGATTCTGCCGATCGAAGTGCCACAGAAAAAAGGCGACCCGATCGTCATCAAATACGACGAATCGCCGCGCGAAGATACCAGCATGGAAGTGCTCGCGAAGTTGAAGCCGGCATTCAAGAAAGATGGAACGGTCACTGCCGGCAACGCGCCCGGAACGAATGACGGCGCGGCGGCACTGATTGTTACGAGTGAGCGAAACGCGGCGCGCCTTGGCAAACAGCCGATCGCGCGAATCGTCGCACAAGCCGTCAGCGGCATCGAGCCCAAGTGGGTGATGATGGCACCGGTCGATGCCGTAGAAAAATTGCTCACCAAGACCGGATGGAACCGCGACAAGGATGTCGATCTCGTCGAACTCAACGAAGCGTTTGCTGTGGCTGCCATCGCCGTAACGCGGCAGCTCAAACTCAATCCCGAAAGAGTAAATGTGAACGGCGGCGCCGTCGCGCTCGGCCATCCCATTGGCGCCAGCGGCGCGCGTATCCTCGTTACCCTGCTCTACGAACTCCAGCGCCGCAATCTTAAACGCGGAATCGCCGCCCTCTGCCTCGGGGGCGGCAACGCCGTGGCCCTCGCCGTCGAGCGTTTCTGAGAGGGGCAAAGCGCCAAACCAGGTTCAGTCTTGCATTGCCGGTGCCGCACTGGCCGCACCTTTTGCGATCGCCAAATCGTTGCCGCAATGGGGGCAGAACTTGTCCAGCTCACCGACCTCGCGTTTGCATTGGGGGCAAGCGGGATGCAGATTGCATTTGCAGTTGGGGCAGAAGTTGAAGCGCGCGTTCACCGTGGTTGCGCATTCCGGACAGGGGTAGGGCAATGGCTCGCGCATCAGGAGATAAATAACCAGGCCGATGAGACCCCAAGTGGGCAAAAAGACGATCACCAAAATGGTCCAGAGCGCGGAGTTCATTCCGCGGCGGCTGGCGTCGCGGTTGACGTAAGCAATCATGAAAGCAAAACTCGCGCAGAACAGCGCCATTAGGGTTACCAACCCAGAAAGCGCCAGCTGGGCCAGCGCCGGGTTATCCCGTAGCTCCGGCGGGAACATGTCGTTTCCGTTGGGATTGTTCCTCTGCGCCATATTGACGGTGAGGGCGATAACCAGCGCCAGGACATAGAGGACCGTCACCAGGACGAACAGCCATCGCGGGATGATGCGAAGCTCGTTCCAGAAGCGGAGGTTTTCCTTTCGCTTGCGCAGCTGGTTCAGCCGCTTCCTCTCATTGAACGATTCCGCCATCTTTTGCTGATAGTCCGACACGGATTTCCTCTCTTTCCTCTCGTTCCCATTACCTGCTTTGCCTCATCCAATTCGTTCCTCGCCGTGGCGCATCTTTTCCATCAACATGACAAAAGCGAAGAAAAGTGCGGGAATCGTCCACCACAAGCCGAAGCCCAGCTCCCAAACCAATTTCGGGACGCCCGTGCGCTCGCCGAACCACGCGAAGAGCCGCCAAACGTAAGGAGCACTGGCGATTCCAAGGGCCCACGAAACGGCGCAAGCCAGCCACAGGGCGCGGCGCTTGGGCTCCCGCTCGCGCAATTCCTGGGCGCGCAGACGCACGCGGAATTGTGTGCGGCTGGCAAGTCCTTGCGGCAAGGGAATCGCCGAGGTACGCATCAGCCGCAAAGCGCGGTCGGTATGGCGCGCCTGGTCGCTGCAGAACTCACATTCTTCCAGGTGGGCTCGGAGCCAGTTGCTGTCCGCTTCCGCAATTCCTTCCACGCGAGCTTGGGCAATCAGTTGGAGTGCGCGGTCGTGGACGTTATTGCTCGTCATGCGGGCCTCCCTGGAGCGCTCCGCGAAGGGCTTCCAGGCCGCGGTACAAGCGAGACTTCACGGTGGACAGAGGAACGCTGAGCACGCCGGCCATCTCTTCGATTTGCAATTCTTCCTGGAAACGGAGGACCAGCACTTCACGATAGATCGCGGGGATTTTCTGCAGCGAGGCTTGAACGTTTTCTTCCGTCTCCTGGCTGAGAACCTGGTGCAGCGGCGAGGGTTCGGTTTCGTTCGCGAGTTGCAGCGGGCGCTCTTGTTCGGGATCCGTCAGGGTGTCGAGGCTCTGGGGTTTCTTGGAGCGCTGCCAGTCGATGACCAGGTGCCGCGCGATGGCGAAGAGCCAGGCTTCAAATTTCGATTTGCCGTCGTACTGGTGGCCGCGTTCGAGAACTCGAATCCAGGTCTCCTGGAAAAAGTCTTCAGCTCGCTCTTTGTTTCCCGTGACATAGACGAGGTAGCGGAACAGCCGGTATTGATACTGCTCGATTAGGCGGTCGAGAAGCTCGGGGTCTCGCCGCCGCAAGCCGCGCGAGATGGTTTTTGCTTCATCGCCCATCAGTGTGGAGAACAGCAGTGCTGGACCCGGCACGGCCGGGATCGTCAAGAAGGTGGACCGTTGAGACGTGAAACATGAGATTGTGGCGCTCATTCTAACTGGTATACGGGGGAGCGGGGCGAAAAGACGCAGGCAGGCGGAGAGGGGCAGGGTAACCCCGCATTACATGAAAGACCATCAAAACAAAGGGGTTGCGAAATGGGGTTCCCGTAAGTGCATGAAAAGAAAGAGCACGGAGGGGGCAAAGGATGTGGATGAGTTCCATTGGGAAGAATGGATCCCCCCCCCACTTGGCAGTTTTGGTAAGAGCGGAATCTAAAGGGTTACGGGCGTCACAGTTTGTAAGTGTCGAAGATGAAAGTAGCTGCGGTGACGGGATTTCCGTGACGTGACGCCACTGTGCGGAAGCGCAACTTCGCGGCGTGTTTCTTGCGAGTGTGATTGCTTCGTATAGTAGACTCCCGCTGTTATGTTCTGCCCGCAATGCAAAGTTGAGTATCGGCAAGGGTTTCGGCGCTGCTCCGACTGTGACGTGGAGCTGGTTTATTCCCTGCCTGTGCGAATTTCGAGAGAACTGGACGCAAGGGAAGAACCGAAAGAACTGGATGACCCGATCGTGGCCTCTGGGGGGACTGAATTCAAAGCTCTCTCGAGATGGGTTGACCCGGTAAAGTGTGCGGATGCTTGCCTGAAACCGAGCGCAGCCCGGGTCGCGTACAGAGTCAGGGAAATTCCGAAACCGGTCGGTTTTCAGATGCGACCTGAGAACCAGTTCGAGATTGCGGTTCCGGTTGAGAAATTCGAGAAAGCCAAGGAGATTCTGGGAATCCAAATTGAACTCGGTGAACAAGATCTGCCGAGCGAAGAGGAAATCCGGGCGGTCATGGAATTACCTGCGGAACATGGTGTCCCCACGGCTGAGAGAGTTCAAGGCAACTGGGATCTTTCGCGTTGGTATCCGGAAGACGCCACCGTGGAAGTCTGGTTTGGAGACGAGTCAAAGGGTGCTTCTGACAAGGGCTGGATTATCGAGCTTGCGCTGAACGAGAATCACATCCGAAGTCGCACCGATGTTCTGGAAGATGGGGCCCGGCATTTTTTTGTCCGACCGGAGGACGAGGGGCGAGCGCAGGAAATCGTGCGGGAGATTGTGGAAGGCGCGGCGCCGGAGTAGGTGTTCGCAGTGGCTCGTATGAAACAAGCGGCGATTGGGTTTCGCGTGCACTCCGGTTGGGCCGCGGTCGTCGCGGTGTGCGTTGAAAAAGGCGCGCCTGCCGTGCTGGCGCGGCATAGAGTTCATCTCGTCGATACTTTCACTTATGCATTTCGGCAGCCGTTTCACACGGCGGAAAAAATGCTGCTCGGGGAGGCCCGCGAGTTTATTACGCGGATGCAGGCCGAGGCGAGGCGGCTGGCTTACCGCGCGATCCGGGAGTTTGCGTCTAGCACGCAAGAACAGGGAGTGAAACTCACGCGATGCGGACTGCTGCTTGCTTCTGGCAGGCCGCTTCCCGAGTTGGAGAAGATTCTCGTTTCCCATGCACTGATTCACACTGCGGATGGTGAACTCTTCCGCGAAGCTGTTCTGCATGCGAGCGCACGCTACGGCCTGCAGGATTTCGCAATCAAAGAGAAGGAACTCCTGGATCGCGCTGGACAAGTGTTGCGCGCCAAACCAAGAGAGCTGAAGCGCCGCGTTAGCGAGCTGGGGCGTTCTCTTGGAGCGCCGTGGACGCAGGACGAAAAGTTTGCCACCCTTGCCGCATGGCTTGCGCTGGCCGGTAAACCGAAGCGTTTGTAGAGAGGGTCCGCCGGAGCCGTGTGGACCTGGGGGGCCAAGGAAATTGTTGGGAGTACACTCAGACCAATATGTTTTGTCCGCAATGCAGAGTGGAATATCGCCCGGGATTCGCGCGTTGCTCGGATTGCGAAGTGGACTTGGTGGAAGAGCTTACGCCGCTGAATGCGCCAGAGACTGAGCTCAACGTGAACAGCAGGCCGGACCTTGCGACCAGACCATTCTTTCTGGCCTGGTTCGTTCCGATGTGCATCTATTTGTTGCTCATCTTTGCGAGCATAGTCAGGCCACGTCTGATTCAGAATTTCCATTTCGGCGTTTTTTTCTTTTGTTTTGTGGTGTTTGGGAATCTTGGCGGTTTCTGGATGTTGTACCAGGCTGTACGCTATGAAAAACGTGTCGGTAAATACGTTGCACTTGCTTTTGTCCCTTTTATGTTTGTCTGGTATTCCCTCGTTCGCGTTCCGCTCCGGGAAGAATTCCGCAGGGATTCTGATTTCATCCGCTGAACTTCTAATAGAATAGGCAGTCTTGCTTGACTTCCTGCGATTTCGTGTGATTCCGTAAGGTTGCGTGGGAATAGGAATACGAATGAGCGTTGAACAGATCAAGACGGTGGCGGTGCTCGGGGCGGGCACGATGGGGAATGGGATCGCGCATGTGTTTGCGCGGTCGGGGTACAAGGTGATTTTGCGGGACGTGGAGCGGCGCTTTCTAGACCGCGGAATGGAGACCATTGGGAAGAATCTGGATCGGGAAATCAAGAAGGGAAGGATTGCGGAGGCGGAGAAGGTAACTGTTTTTGACAGACTGCAGCCTGTGACGGATATGGATGCCGTCGCGACGGCGGATTTTGTGGTCGAGGCGGTGCCGGAGAAAATTGAGATCAAGCGGGCGGTGCTTGGGGAGGTGGACGGGATTTTGCGGCCGGAGGTCATCCTTGCTAGCAACACGTCCTCGATTTCCATGACTACGCTGGCGGCGCTGACCAAGCGGCCGGACCGTTTTGTGGGGATGCACTTCATGAATCCGGTGCCGGTGATGGTGCTGGTGGAAGTGATTCGTGCGTTGCAGACGAGCGAGCCGACGTTTTCCACGGCGATGGAGCTGGCTAGAAACCTTGGCAAGACGCCGGTGGCGGTGAACGACGCACCGGGGTTTGTTTCGAACCGCGTGCTGATGCCGTTGATCAACGAGGCAGCTTACTGCGTGATGGAAGGCGTGGCTACCGCGGAGGCGGTGGATGCGGTGATGAAGCTCGGAATGAATCATCCGATGGGGCCGCTGGAGCTGGCCGATTTCATTGGGCTGGATGTTTGTGTGGACATTATGCATGTGCTGCAGGAAGGGCTGGGCGATCCGAAGTATCGCGCGTGCTCGTTGCTCAAGAAATATGTAGCGGCTGGCTGGCTGGGACGGAAGAGTGGACGGGGCTTCTACACTTATTCTTGAATCACAAATATGAATCTTTGGACCTCGTGTTCCACAGTGATGATTCACCCGGCGAATGTCTCGGGAAGCTGGCCGAGCAGGTGGATGGCGATCGACTGACTTTTCTCTCGTTAGGGCGAACATAAGGCGAAAAATACTGTTTGCTTTTTGTTCGCCATGGTGGTAGTTTGGGCTTCGTCGTTTTCAACAGGTGCTCTATGGGTGGTTTTTCAAACGGTGTTCTAAGCTGTCCGGAACGTGAGAGACTCGCAGGGGAGCTCTCCGAGGCGCGCATCCGGGGGCGGAACCTTTCCCGGCTACGGCGACTGACCAACCGGGAACAGCTGTGTTGGATGAACGCGAGCAGACGGCGCAGACGCGGCTGAGCGACCACGATGCGGAGCACGGTTGCCAGTGGTGATGTGGCTTTAGACGGTTTTGAGGCTGACCGGCAAGTAGGGGTGGCGTAGAAATGAATCGAGTGGGAATCTCCACATTTAGTTACGTCTCCGTATGGGCGAAGCGCTTTCCCGGCGCGGAGCTCAGGCCATTGGCCCGCAGGCCCAAGTTTTCCAATTTCCTCCACCGAGGTGTGAAATGACAGATGAGAAAGAAAAATTGCTGGCAGCAGCGATATCGCAGATTGAAAAGGACCACGGTAAGGGCGCGATCATGCGCCTGGGCAGCCGGGATGTTCTGGTGCCCGTCAGCGTAATTCCCAGCGGATGCCTTTCGATTGACGCGGCGCTGGGCGTCGGAGGATTTCCGCGCGGGCGCGTGATCGAGATTTACGGGCCGGAATCGGGCGGAAAAACGACCATGACGCTGCACGTGATCGCCGAGGCGCAGAAGCTCGGCGGGCAGGCAGCGTTCATTGATGCGGAACACGCGCTCGATCCGGTCTATGCGCGGAAGCTGGGCGTGGACGTGGACAACCTGCTGGTGTCGCAGCCGGATAACGGCGAGCAGGCGCTGGAAATCGCGGAAACGCTGATTCGCTCGGGCGGCGTGGACATTGTTGTAGTGGACTCCGTGGCGGCGCTGGTGCCCAAAGCGGAACTCGAAGGCGACATGGGCGACCCGCAGATGGGTTTGCAAGCGCGGCTGATGTCACAAGCGCTGCGCAAGCTTACCGGCATCGTTTCGAAGTCGCGGACTTGCCTGATTTTCATCAACCAGATTCGCGAAAAAATCGGCGTGATGTTTGGCAATCCGGAGACCACCACGGGCGGGCGCGCGCTAAAGTTCTATGCGTCGATGCGCGTGGATATCCGGCGGATTCAGGCCATCAAGGAAGGCGACAAAGTCGTCGGATCAAGGACGCGCGCGAAAGTGGTGAAGAACAAGGTGGCGGCGCCGTTCCGCGAAGCGGAATTCGACATCGTTTATGGGGAAGGCATCTCGCGCGAAGGCGACCTGATCGATCTGGGCGTCGATAAAGGCTTGATCGAGAAGAGCGGTACATGGCTGAGCTTTGGCGGCGAGCGCATGGGCCAAGGCCGCGAAAATGGGCGAGTCTTCCTAAAGGAAAACAAGGATATCCGAGACAAGCTGGAAAACGCGCTGCGCAAGAAGCTGGAAATCCCCGTGCCGGGCCATTCGAACGCGGCTGCGCCCGGACCGAACGGACACGCTGCTCCTGCGCAAGCGGAGAAGGCACCCATGAAGGCTTCGGCGGCAGTTGCGGGCGTGGATGGTTCCAAGGCTCGCCCGACGCGCTGAAGCTTCCTTGATTCCAAACCTGCAACCCTAGAGGGCACCCGCCGCAGTGGGTGCCCTTTGTTTAGTTGGGGCGAAACTGAAGCAGGCGGCGTTGAAAAGGATCATCCCGACCGATACGCTGCCGTTGCAGAATGCGACTGGACACCTGCACTTCCACGCATGGACCGCCATCCTAACTGGACGAAGGTCCAGGCTCCTGACCTGACGGTCAGCTATTCAAAACAAAGCACATAGCTTGGTACTGGTGCTGGCAGGCTATTGTATGTAAGGGGTCCAAGAGTCTAGAATGTGTCTCAATCTGAGAGAAACAGTTTCTCTCGGTGGCAGAGATTTTCCCATTCGCAGGGGCTAAGTCGCATCAAATCAATGGTGCCCTTGATTGGCGGGTAGGATGCAAGAAATCACTGCGAAGGGTCTGCTTCTGGCAGACGGCCGGTAGCGCCAACGAACAGTTTTTGTGAATGTTTGTTGACCCTACGGACGGCGTGAGGTAAAACTCTGACCCCGGTCTCTTTTTTTGAGGGGGGGCAGACGGGGCGGGTTGACCCAGTTTGCGGTCGGCCTGAATGAAAAGGTGAACACGTGAGGCAGTTCGGGAAAACCAGTCTTGCGATTTTGATGGCCGCACTTTGCGCCATGCCGGTACCGGCCGCTCCCGCTGCGGGAGCGCCGATAAAACGCGCGCACAGATACGTCACGCGTTATCGTGGTGTCCCCACGTTTGCGGATTCTTCCAGCGCCGACAACGGTGCGTTCGATGATCCCGTCGTTCGCGCGGCCGCGGTCTCAGCGCTCGGCCGTTACAACGGAGCAGTCGTCGCCGTGGATCCGAGTACTGGACGTATCCTGACGGTGGTGAATCAAAAGATTGCGTTTGGCGATGGATATATCCCCTGCTCGACCATCAAGCCGACGATAGCCCTAGCCGCCCTGGAGGAAAACGTCATCACCCGCGACACCATGCTCAAGGTCGGGCGCCGCAAGTACATGAACTTGACGGAAGCGATGGCGCACTCGAACAACGTCTTTTTTGAGCAACTCGGGTCGCGCATGGGATTCGAGACGGTTTCCAAGTATGGCCGTCTTCTAGGCTTGGGAGAACTTGCCGGGTACAACCTGCCCGACGAACATCCGGGCTCTTTTCCGACGGTGCCGCCACCCTATGGTGGAGTAGCGCGGATGTCCAGCTTTGGCGAAGGAATTCAGGTAACGCCGCTACAGCTCGCGGCACTTTCCGCGGCTTTTGCGAACGGCGGAACTCTTTATTATCTGCAGTACCCGCACACTCAGGAAGAAGTTGAGAATTTCACGCCGCGGGTCAAGCGCGAATTGAACATCGGGGCGATTCTCCCGGAGATCCGCGAAGGGCTGCTCGCGGCGGTGCTGTATGGCACCGGCAAATCCAGTTTCGACCGGGACGGTGACGAGATGCCCCTCGGCAAGACGGGGACTTGCGACGACCACACCACACCCTCGAAAATCGGCTGGTTCCTCACCTACGCCGACGATGCCCACGCAAAAATCGCGCTTGCCGTTCTGCTGCGGGGAAACACACGCACGGTGAAGGGTCCTACCGCTGCCGTCGTGGCCGGCCGGATCTACCGCAAGCTTCGCGAACAAAACTATTTTGCGAACTCCACACACGCCGTGGCCGTCAACACCGGGAACTAACGCAAAATTAAGATTTCTCGCTACTCGTTTTTTCGCGCTGCGGATGATCTCCGCAGCGTTTCTCTTTTCTATGGACACCGTTCAAACTCGGATTGGTGAAGGCGCAAGCACGCCGAGCAAGGCGCAGCATGCTGCGCCCCTACCACCGAGTTCCCGGCTCTTAGCGTTACAGTTGGATGATTGAGCGCACACGAAGCGAAACACATTTGACGCCGAGTGCAATTTGCGACAAAAGAGTGAAGGGCATTACTCTTTCAAGTTGCTAGCAGCGAGTGGCATTGGGGGGATCGTGAATCGTCGTTTCTTGTTCTTGGTGTTGTTGGTGTGCGCCGCTGGAGCCGCCACTCTGGTGTATGTCTTCCAGCGACGACTCGCCACCACGGCGGAATTCGATCACCAGCTGAAACTGGCGAAGGACGAGGCGGAACGCATCCGCCAGCAGGTCATCCTGCCGACAGAAAAGAAAGTTCCGGCGGGAGAGAATTTCACGGCTGCGCTGGAGAAATTCGGCTTGAGCGCGGAAGAAGCAGCCAACGCCTCGGCCGCGGCTCAGCACGCTTTCAACCTGCGCCAGGTCCGTGCCGGGAATACCATCACCGTGGGCCGCTCGGTGGAAGGAGCACTGCGGGAGATCGATTACAAAATCGACGCCGACCGCATGCTGAGGATTGTCCCCGAAGATCTCGGCTTTGCGGCGGAGATCAAGGAAATTCCGTCGAAGCTGGAAATCGCGGCGGTGAGTGGCCGCGTGGACGATTCGCTTTTCAACGCCGTGGAAGAGGCGGGGGAATCCGCTGATCTAGCCATGCGCCTGGCGCAGATATTCGGCTACGACCTCGATTTTTATACTGACCCGCGCAAGGGCGATACTTTTCGATTGATCCTCGAAAAGAAAAAATATGCCAATGGCCAGACTGCCGGGTACGGAAGAATTCTCGCCGCGGAATACGAAAACGCGGGGAAGAGATATCAGGCATTGCTATTCCATGATCCGGCCGGCCAGCCGGGATACTATTCTGCCGATGGAAAGTCACTGCAAAAGGCATTTCTGCGGTCGCCGCTGAAGTTCGGTGCGCCGGTGACGTCCCATTTCAGCCGTGCGCGCTTTCATCCCATTCTGAAGACCTATCGCCCCCATATGGGTACGGATTACGGAGCTCCCGTCGGCACTCCGGTACAAACGATTGGAAGCGGCAAAGTGCTATTCGCGGGCCGCAAGGGAGGCGAAGGCAACATGGTGCAGATCGCGCATCCCAACGGCTATGAAACGATGTATTTGCACTTGTCGCGCATGTTTGTACGCAGCGGCGAGCACGTGGAAATCGGCAAGACCATCGGACTGGTGGGGAGCACGGGACTTTCCACCGGGCCGCACCTTGATTTCCGTATTCTGCAAAAAGGCCAATACAAGAATTTCGAAAAACTGGGCCTGCCTCCCTCCGATCCCGTGGCAAAGAAGAACTTGCCGGAATTTGCCGCGCTGCGCGAAAAGTGGCTGCCACTGCTGAAGAATCCTGAGTTGCTTCAAGCCAGCGTCGCCCTTGCCAGTTCGGCCAAACCACACTGATTCCTGCCCTAGTGAGATCTTTCGGTGATACCGCCAACGGTTTCGGCCGCGGCGATTAATAGATGATCGGGAGCTTCGAAAAATCAGAAGATGTCTCGTCGGTCACGCGGAGAACAACCAACGTGCGGTCGTCATGAGGAGCAGTGCCCGAGCCGCTGTGGCCGTCCGTTGCAGCCAGGATTCGTTCGGCGATTTCGCGGGCCGAATCTCCCGGGGAAATCGCGGAAAGAAGGGAGGTCAGCCGTTCCGGACCAAATTCTTCCTGCGCCGCGTTCGCGGACTCCAGAATGCCGTCGGAAGCGAGAAGAACGACATCTCCGGGCACCACGTCAATGGTGGTCTCGTCATACTCGGTCCCGGGAATGAGACCGAGCGGCACGCCTTCCAGGCGGATGGCTTGCACCTTACCATCGCGGACCAGGAGTGGATATGGCCCGCCGGCGTTGGCGAGCGTGATTTTCCGGGTCGATGCGTCGTAAACGGCGAAGAGCATGGCAATGAATCTCGAATCAAGCCGTGCGCCAAGCAAGCGCTGGTTCAGAAGGGCGAGCATGCAAGCCGGCTCGCAGGCGTGGTCGACGACGATTTCCCGGACGGTACCGATGGCCAAGGAACCGTACAGCGCCGCTGCGGTCCCTTTCCCAGATACATCGCCGAGCATGAATCCCAGGCGGCCCTGTCCATAGGGCAGAAAGTCGTAGAAATCTCCGCCTAACTCGTGTGCGGGGACGTACGCGGCCGCCAAATCGAGGCCGGGCACTTCGCGCGCGCCGGTGGGTAAAAGTTGGCGCTGGATCTCCCGCGCGGTGTCCAGTTCGCTGCGCAAGCGGCGCTCGCTTTCCCTGGCTTCCTGGTAGAGCCGGGCGTTTTCGAGCGCGATGGCAACATAGGAACCCAGCGTCGAAAGCATGCGCTCGTGTTCGAGAGTGAATGCGTGTGGCTTCGAGCTTTCGAGGTCGAGAACTCCGACAAGGCGGTCAAAAAGCATCAACGGCACAACCAGCTCGGAACGCACGGAAACACCGCTCTCACAGAGAATGTAGCGCGGATCGTCCGCGACGTCATTGATGCGCAGGACGCGCCGTTCGCCAGCGGCGGTCCCGGTGAGGCCCTTGTGCAGCGGAACGCGCGTACGCGCCGGTAGGGAGTCCCCGCGGCGGCTGGCAAATATGCTTTCCAAATGTTGGGTCTGCTCGTTCCAGAGCATCACGCTGAAAACGTCATAATTCACAATTTTCTTGATGCGTTCGGCGACACGACTAAGTAGCTCTTCGCGGTCGAGGATGGACGTGACTTCGCGGCTGACTTCGTAGAGTAACGCGAGCGTCTGGGCCTGTTCCGGGTGTGAAAGGAACAGGCTCTGGGGAACGGGATCGGAGTCCCCCAACAGCTCAAAAGAGACGAGTTTTGAAAGGTCTTCCATGCTGGGCGTTCGAGACTTATGTCTATTGGATGTAGCAAATCCAGGGAAGTTGCACAATCCAATTCTTAGAGGGAGGACTGAAATTGCGGAAGTGACGCGACCTAGAGAAGAACTGTGCGTGAGGCGCACCCTAGCAGAGTGTATCCAACGCGAGGAAGCGGCATTGGCCTTAATTCAAGAGTGGCGACGGGCGCCTTTGCTTCCGACCTCCCTGTGAAACAGCGCCTGACTGCAGCGGCGCAATGACAAAAGCTCCGCTTCCTCCAATCCGTGGCGCCCCATCGCTGCCCGGTAGCCCTCCCAGTTGAACGGGCGATGGCGCTTGGCCATGGTGCGGAAGAAGCGGTCAAAAAAGTAAAAGCCGATGCCGAAGTTGGTGTCCATGTTGCCTTCACGGTTCACGCTGTGGTGATGAATGTCGTGCAGTCTCCTGGCCCTCAGGAACCAAGCCCGGAGCAGAGGAACTCGCGTCATCCAGAAGTTCTCGATGTGCATCCGGTCGTGCAGATAGCTGAACATCAGGATGGACCAGCCGAGCAGCGTGCCTAGCGCCAGCATCTGGTACACAAGCGGGACCCCTAGCAGCGCCATTACTCCCCAGCAAGACGGCAGAATGATCGATGAGGGCGCCAGCCATTCGGAGCCCACGTTGCCCAGGGAGAAGCGGTTATCCGTTGCGTCGCGATAGTCCCCGGCGCGCATCGGTTGCCGGGGGCCATAGATCAGAAAATGATGGATCAGGTGGCCCCGGCTGAGGGCTGGGAACTTGTTGCTGTGCAGCAGCCGATGCAGCCAGTAGCCGGCAAATTCCGCGACAACGACGGAGTCCACCAGCGTCGCGACGACACCGACGAATGTGACGTGCAGGCGTTCGTAAAGCATGGCCTTCCCTCCTTCCGTCTCTCGTTAGCGATTCCCAAAGCGGAACACGATTCGGAAAGAACCACAGACGGTGTTTACGTTATGGGCCCGAAAATCGCATCCCGATGTAATCCAACTGCGGCCGCAGAGCGAGATGTTGGGTCAAGCCGCAATGCACTCCTCCGCCGGCGCTGTAAGCGAACCCCTTACCCGAACCCGAGCCGGCGAGCGAACCACGCGCACCACCAACCAGGACCTGGGCAAACGGGGTTACGCGGCTGCATTTGCGATAGGAAAATCGCGGCCCCCCGAGGCAGATGTAGGTGTTAAACGTGACTCCGGCTTCGCTCTTTTGGTGTCCGCCAAAATCACTGGCCAGGCCGAACCAACGGTTGAGATTATCCGCCGCGGAAATGCTCGCACCGTTTTGATGCACTCCGTTGCTGATGCCAAAGCGCAGGTAGGAATAGCTGGCTGACAATTCGGCCCCCGGGGTCTCCTGTGCGCCGGAAATGGCTGCGGCAAACAGGATCATTCCCGCCAACAAAATCATTTTTCGCATCGCAGCCTCCTTTGATTTCTCCCCCGGGAATTTGCCCGCTGCGATGACCTTATGAACTTCGCAAGCAAGGCTCAAGCGACAAGGAACGCCAAGCAGGCAGAGAGGTGAGATGTCGCATGATGTCGCCGGGGAGTCGGTTCCTGATGAGTTGAAAAGAAAGGACTTGTGGAAGCGAGCAGGGCGCTTAGCGCATTCGCTAGCGAAGACCCGGCAGAGAGCCGGCTAGCCAAAACAATTCAGCGCGGTGGCCGCGACGGCACGCGACCCTAGGACATTTCCGCAGAGAACTAGGTTTTTCCAGCGAGCGAAGACTACTTTACTTCCCAGGTGTCGCCGGCACGCAGCAGCTTAGCCAGGTCGCCGCGGCCGCGTTTGGCAATGACGTCCCTGATTTGCTGGTTCATCACGTCTTCGTAGCGCGGTACGTCGCCCCACGCGCGGAAGACTCCTATGGGTGTCGGGAAGTTCGGCCGGTGCTCCATGTGCGAGAGTTGGAAAGCGTACGAGGGGCTCGGATGGTGCGCATCATGAACAATCAGATCAGACTCGGCGATGCCGCTGCCGAGCTGGACGACTTCGAAGTCGCCGTCCGATTTCCGGCGGATGCCCTTGTCGCGATTCTTGCCGAAAACCATCGGCTTGCCATGTTCGAGCTGCAGGACATGCTCGCTGCGAGCGTCGCGGTCAGTGAGTGAAAACCATGCGCCATCATTGAAGATGTTGCAGTTCTGTAAGATTTCCACGTAAGCCGAACCCTTGTGCGCAGCGGCGTGCTTCAGGGTCTCTTTCAAGTGCCCCTGGAAAACGTCAACGGACCGGGCTACGAAGGTGGCCTCGGAACCGATGGCTAGTGAAACGGGATTGAAGGGCCGGTCCAGCGATCCAAAAGGTGTCGATTTCGCTTTCTTGTTGAGTTCCGAAGTCGGCGAATATTGCCCCTTTGTCAGCCCGTAGATCTTGTTGTTGAACAGCAGCACCTTGATCCCGACATTCCGGCGCAGCATGTGGATGGTGTGATTGCCGCCGATGGAGAGCGCATCTCCGTCCCCGGTGGCCACCCAAACTTCCAGGTCGGGGCGAATGGCCTTGAGACCGGTCGCTACCGCCGGCGCGCGGCCGTGGATCGTATGAAAGCCGTACGTGTTCATGTAATACGGGAAGCGACTGGAGCACCCGATGCCGGAAACGATGACAAAATTTTCCTTCTTGATTCCGAGTTCCGGGAAAACAGCCTGGACCGCCGAGAGAATAGCGTAGTCTCCGCAGCCGGGGCACCAGCGAACTTCCTGGTCGGTTTGAAAATCCTTTTTCGTGAGAGGCGGCGGTAGCGTCGCGGTGCTCATGGCCAGTTCTCCTAGAGTCCCAACATCTCTTCGATTTTTTGTTCCAGTTCCGCTTGCTTGAACGGGCGGCCCTGAATCTTGTTCAGGCCCACGGCGTCAACGAGATACTTTGCACGCAAGACCCACAAAAGCTGGCCCATGTTCAACTCGGGAACCAGAATCCTCTTGTAGCGCTTGAAGATATCACCCAGATTTGACGGGAGCGGATTGAGGTAACGCAAGTGCAGGTGGCCGATCTTGCGGCCCTTAGCACGCTGCGCTTTCAGCGCTGCGGTTATCGATCCGGACGTGGAGCCCCACGCCACGATCAGCAAATCCCCTTCGGGATCCCCGGCGGGAAGCATATTAGGAATTTCCTGCGCGACCGCCGCGACCTTAGCCGCCCGGACGCGCACCATATTTTCATGGTTCAGCGGCTCGTAGTTAATATTCCCAGTAGGGTCCTGTTTCTCGAGGCCGCCGATGCGATGTTCGAGCCCGGGAGTTCCCGGAATAGCCCATGGCCGCGCCAGAGTCTGCGGGTCGCGCTTGTAGGGAAGAAATCCATTCGGATCGCTCGCGAACTTCACTGGAAAATCCGGAATCTCGCTCAACTCCGGAATTCTCCACGGCTCCGCACCGTTGGCAAGGTATCCGTCAGAAAGAATGATCACCGGCACCATATACTTGACCGCGATGCGGCTCGCCTCGATGGCCACCCAGAAACAATCCGCGGGAGTCGAGGCTGCCAGTACGGGAATTGGCGCTTCCGAGTTGCGGCCAAAAAGCGCCTGCAACAGGTCGGCCTGCTCCGTCTTGGTTGGCAACCCGGTTGACGGCCCACCGCGCTGGATGTCGCAAATGACCAGCGGAATCTCGACGGCGACTGCAAGCCCCATCGCTTCCGTCTTCAGGGCCATGCCCGGGCCGGAAGTCGTGGTAATCGCAAGCGCGCCAGCGTACGCCGCGCCGATCGACGAGGTAATCGCGGCGATCTCGTCTTCCGCCTGAAATGTCATAACGCCGAAGTCTTTGTATTGGGAGAGCTCGTGCAAAATGTCCGAAGCTGGAGTAATCGGGTAACTGCCTTGAAAAAGTGTCAGCCCGGCTTTCTGCGCCGCCGTAACGAAGCCCAGTGCCAATGCTTGATTCCCGCTCATGCTTCGGTAGAGTCCCGGGGTGAGCTGCGCGGGCGGAATCTCGTAACTGATTTGGAACGCTTCTGTGGCTTCGCAATACGAATAGCCGCCTTTCAGCGCGAGCTTGTTCGCTTCCACGAGCAGCGGCTTGTTCTTGAACTTTTCCTCGATCCAACGGACGGTTGGCTCGCTCGATCGGTTGTAGAGCCAGTAGCACATGCCGAGCGCGAAGAAATTTTTGCAGCGGTCCATCGATTTGGCGTCGAGGCCCAGATGCTCGAGCGAACGGCGCGTCAATCTTTCAAGCTCGACCGCAAACAACCGGAATTTGTCGAGAGAATGATCTTCCAGAGGATTCGAGGTCATCTGCGCTTTGCGCAGATCGCCCTCTTTGAAACTATCGCTGTTGACGATCAGGATCCCGTTAGCTTTCAGGTCCGCGACGTTTACTTTTAACGCCGCCGGGTTCATGGCAATCAGTACATCGATCGCGTCGCCAGGCGTGTAAACCTCATTCGAGGAGAAGTGCAGCTGAAAGCCGCTGACGCCGGGAATCGTTCCGGCAGGGGCGCGGATTTCCGCCGGATAGTCCGGGAAGGTAGCAATATCATTGCCGTAGAGCGCGGCGGTATTGGTGAATTGATTGCCGGTAATCTGCATGCCGTCGCCGGAGTCACCCGCGAAGCGGATGACCGCCTGGTCGAGCACTTCGCGCTTATTCTTTACTGCTGGAACTTCCGCGAGCGTAGACATTCTTGTCCCAGGCCTCCGCTGATCGATGAACTCCCCCTACCCAGGGGTGTGTGGCTCAATCATAAGGATGAGGCGGTGCGGTGAAGGGATGGCCTCTAAGGCAGCCCGCCAGGAGCCTACACCAAGAGGATATCACACCGGCACGCGCGTGGCAGCGAGAGAGCCCAACGCGATACGATGTGTCTTATCGAGAAAGACGCTATAGGACGTATGACGATCGGAGCTTTCCCTTTTTCGGCAAGAGCGGGCGGTGCGTCTTCAGGAGGCAGAAGCGGCTCGCGCAGCCGCTTCGAGGAACCGTCGCCGGTAGTAAACGAGCAAGCCGAGAACTACGCAGCCGAAAAGCATCGCTAATAACATGAACCAGCCGAAATATTGCGTGAAGGAGTTTGCAGAATATCGCGATGCGGGCAAATGAAGTGAAGTTTCGTATTGCTCCAGGAACGACTGCATAACCGTTTTGTAGTCCGGGCGAAGCGTGCTTACGGCGGTGCTCATAAGCCAGAAAACCTGGAGGCCCATGGTGAGCGAGTGACTCCAGGACTTGAGTTTTAGGAGGCCGATACCGCAGATCGTAAAGGCCAGACAGCTCAGGCCCACTACCGCCAGGCCGAGACGATCGGGCAGAAGTTTTGCAAACACGAAGACCGGCGAATGGACGGGAATAAACGGTAGGAACAGTAAATTCAGAATTGAAGGAACGTATAACCATGCGAGCACGCCGATGGGGAGAGGGCACGTAGGCTTTTGTGGTAGACCTGCAACAACTGGTTCTCTCGCGCCGTCAAACTGCGCCTTGACGCTGTTGCGGTTGAAGAGGATCAGCCACCAGATGCCGATTACAAACGGCGTGCCGTAAATCACCAGCAAAATTCCGCGGACCGCTTGCATACCCTCCACCGGCAAAGCCGGAGCAATCGGATTTGGCGAAAGGAGCATGAGGTAGGCAATGGGGATCCCGACGACGCCGAAAAAGACCGAAAAGCCTCCCCAGATCAAGACGGAGATCCGCGCCCACCCCCGAAGATAGACGAGCCCAATGCCCGTAGCCACACCGAAGAGGGACAGACAGATCATAAAACCTTGGGTGCCCAACATCGCGGTTCGCATCGAGGGTGGGAATTCGGACGCGGCGCCGGGTAACTTGGCCAGCAGAATTGCAAGAAACACGACGGAGCAGCTCAGCAAAAGGAAAAGGCCGCCCAAGATGGCCACGACCGCGGCAGCGCTCACGG
>Ga0210399_10000251_pt1 | contig 43860 bp, 39 predicted proteins | sample IncBWC14MmetaG_FD_150865 | JGI IMG/M metagenome (GOLD analysis project Ga0210399, IMG submission 150865) | Forest soil microbial communities from Barre Woods Harvard Forest LTER site, Petersham, Massachusetts, United States - Inc-BW-C-14-M | ecosystem: Environmental > Terrestrial > Soil >... | reverse complement strand
GTTCTGAAGTGCCCGTACATCTCCCACAGCCGACCAGGCGATTACCAATAAATCAGACCGCTATGATCAGCGCCGCTCGTAAATTCCGATTAACATCCCCCAGCCTATTACCGTACCCGAGATGCCTTCCAAGAACGCTTTGAGTTTCGGAGCAGAGGAAAATGCGGTGCAACGGCACAACGCGAGTATCTGGACAATATAGCGATGTGGCCCATGTCCAGGGACTAGCCGTGGTCCCATATGACCTTGCGCTCCAGCGGTGCTCCTGCCAAAAGCCACGCCAGTGGCTTCATGAGCGAGAGCTCCTTCCGCCAAGCCGGATTTGTCAGGAATATCCGATAGGCGATCATGTGCACGAATGGCCATGGTAATACGGCATCAGGATCCTCCATGATGATGGCCAGTTCGACCGTTTCCGCCGGGGCGCCACTTCAACTTAATGGAGGAGAGATATTCACTCCGACCCCCATTCCCGCGGAGCGAAGTGGCATCTGTTTTCCATTGAGAAACCATGCGCTCTTCAAGGAAATCCCCTCAAGAACGCCGAGCAATGCCGCGTGGTTCGAAGCGGAGTAGCGTTCCCCTGCGCGGACAGCTCGCAAAATACGACCAATCCATCGAGCGTTCACCTTCTGCTCCTTCCACCGACGAAGACCAGAACTTAAGGATGACATTCTCGGAAGGTCTAAAAAGGAAGCCAGTGCTTATCAGAAATCTGTTCGAGTGGGAGGCCACGGGTGCGCGGCCCGAAAACTCCCAGGGAGAAGAGGACCATAAACATATCGAAGACGATAAATCGGCGCGAGGAAGGTGTGCAATTATTCCAGCAATGCGAGTCTATTTTTTCCCAATTTCGTCGAGGGCTTGTGCGAACGTTGTATCTGGCGCTACTGGCTCAAAGCCAGTTCTACTCTCATCCTGATGCTTGTTAATTGTTTTTAGCATTACGAATCGTCCGTCGAGGTCGATTTTTTCCGCGCTAGTTTTCCAAACCTGCGGCAAAAGACGAACACGTATAAATTCCGCGGTGCCACCTTGCTCCACGTGGCCAATGAGACCATACCCAAATTCCACACGCGATCCCAATGAACCGGAAAGGCGTGCAATTCGCTTGTCATGAAGATCGATGAAAACTATTCCGTCCAAAGCGTGCACAATCCGCTGCTCATAAGTCTTTGGCTTAAATCCAGGATTCGGATGAAACGCAATTCGCTCGAACTCTCCTTCTTCGCCTTGATCCTCAAAAACAAATGCCTCGGGAATAACGCGCAATAGTTCTTCCATGGTTTTGTCGTCATCGTCCCTTTGCTTTTGGAGCGCGCGCCTCCCAGCCGAACTCTTCAGTAACTCTTGGTGCCGGCCATCTTCCTCCTTGATCTGCGCTGGTGTGGGTGGATGGCCATCCACCGCAAGCAGGTGACGAACTGGGCCGTCGACAGTCTCAATTACTCGCTCGAGAAAGATGTGGTTGTCAACGTGGCGTTCCGCAGTGTAGGACCACAATGTCTTCGTTTCCCGATGTTGGAGTTCGTTGTAGCACGCTTCTGCAATCAACTCCTTTGCCGTTTGGGACGGCAACGCTGGCGGCAATACGATGGCAGCAGCCAAGGTGAGGATGACGAAACGGAAAATAGTAGCCAACAAGGATATTGTTCTCGATAGTTCCATGACGTTCAGCATCCAGATAATGTGTTCTGCCCTAGTGCTCCCATCGGCCGCCAAGGACGGGCGCGGGCTCAGTGTTCGAACGCAATCAACAAATGGATTCTCGCCAAAGAAACAACCGGCTGCCGCTAGGAACGGGTATCTAATTGTTTGGATTTGTTTGCTGGACGCCTTGCCTACTTGTTGGCCGTTGCCATGACTTGGATGCTGGAGCGGTCCTTGCCTCCATTCCATCGGTGCGCACGAGGATGATCGTGTTCGATACTGCGGTCGTGGATCTCACAGAGGAGCTTACCGATCCAGTGGATTTGCTTCGGTACGCAACTCGGCGGCGGCACAGACATCAATCGCGCCCTAGCCTACTGCCAGACACTCGTACAAAACCCGCAAGACACGATTTTGATTCTCATTAGCGATTTGTACGAAGGCGGAAATCGGGAAGAGATGTTGCAGCGCGTTGCCGCGCTCTCGACAAGCGGAGTTCAGATGATCGCCCTGCTCGCTCTAAGCGACAAGGGAGCACCAGCATTCGACCACAACACCGCAGCCGCGCTCGCGGGTTTTGGCATTCCCGCTTTTGCTTGCACCCCGGACCGATTTCCGGATCTGATGGCCGCCGCGATTGAGCGTAGAGATCTAGCTAGATGGGCTTCTGAAGAGAAAGTGGTGAAGATTCAGTAGTGGAAGAATCCACTGTCGCATGAGCGCTCGTCTCCTATCCTCTGCCCTCGCTTCCCAAAAGCGTGGCTACAGCGATTCTTAGCCGGTTGTAGCTGCAAAACGGGAGCCGGTTGCGACTCAACTTCAGACCTCTACCTTATTAAGATTAAGGTCGGGACTGCGGCTCCTACAACAATTGAGACGGCCAAGAACAGGCGGAAGGCGTATCCTCTAACTCGTGGACTGCTTCGTAACTTCTTGACGGTGCTGTGGGCGAATTGTTCCGCATTGTTTTCGATGGTCATGATCAATCTGTCTGAAAGATGCCGATTTTGATTTGTCAAAGGCTGCCCGTTTTGCACTGTAGTTCTTCCTTCCATATTTCAAAAGTTCGCGTTCGACAATCGCGAGATTGATGGCCAATCCTGGTTCCACGACGGGTGCCCCCACTCGACGGAGACATTCGGTAGGAACAGACGACCGGCACCGCGATGGTGTCGTTAACAGATCGTCCCCGCTATTTCTTGCTACTGGCTTTTGGGTCTGCAGCCGTCTCCTCCTTGTCTTCAGTCTTTTGCCAACCGGAATCGGGGTTGTATTCCTTCATGCCTTTGGCGAGAACTTCGGTCTTCTTACCGAGATCTTTCTGATACACCACTCCATCCACGCCAGCGATGAAGGTCATCACGCCGGATGACCTGTATTCCGCGGGATAGGCCACAAATGCGAATCCCTCGGTCATTTTGCCGTTTACGATGTAACGATTCACGCCGCCCGGGGCATTTTTTCCCTGACGTGTCAGGATGTGGTAGTAGTAGCCGCGGTAGGGAGTCGGAGCGCCATCTCGGCCTTTAGCGTAGCCCTGAGCAACGGCTGACGCAACCAGCGGGCCGATGGGGCTCTGGGGTTCGCCCTCAGCAACCTTCCAATAAAGACCATTGTGCTGCCCTTCATCACTGAAGATTTTCTGGGCATACTCGGCGTGCTCTGCGGAGTGATATTCCTTTTCCGCCGCCACGAGCTCCTGGCAAACACGAATGGTCGATATTTCATTCCGGCCAATTCGTCTAAACAGAATCTCTTTCTTGCCTGCATCGGTGTCGAAATACCATGAATTACCTTTGTTGACGAGGGGTATAGGCGTCGGCCAATTCTTCGCGCCGATGTACAAAACAATAGTTCCATCCGGTTCTCTAACCAAACGGTGCATTTCTTGGTATCTCTGCACGAAATTAGCGCGGTTCTGGCCGTCTTCGGTTTCGTCACCCGACGAGACGATTTGCTTTCCGTCTGGTCCGAGGATATTGAGCATCCCTTTTTCGTCGTTATTTCGCGCTGCGGTGACGAATGCGCTGCTCGCTTCGTCCGGCGATGAAAATGTTTTCTGGCCCTGTTGCTGCGCGATGGAACTGGTGGGAAAGCACGCCGTGAAAACGATAGCGACCGCGGCCAATTCAAGAAAATTGACCCAATGAAATTTACCGAAGCTCAGCTTTGTTCGCCCCATGTGGTTTCTCTCCATCTCTAAATTTTACGAAGTGCTAGGAATCTGACAAAACTTCGATTATCAATGCCTGCCACCGCCGCCACGCGCCCCTCCTCCTCCTCCTCCGAAACTGGCACTTCCGCGTGACGAAAAACTCCTTTCCTGCCCGCCATGGTCGTAACCGCTGAAGGCACCCGAGCGGACGCCGCTCTGACCGCGAGGTTCAGCGTATCCTCGAGCAGCGCTGTTGTTTCCCTCAAAAGGCCTGGCCGCTGGGGCGGGACGGTTTTCAACCCCTCTGGGACTGCGGGCGTTCGCATTGGCTTGCCTGTTCCCTTCATTGCTGCGGGCACGATCTCCGTCCCGGTCACCGCTAAATCCGCCGCGGTCGCGGCTAAATTCGCCACGCGCTTCTCCACCTCGGTAGTAGTTGTTCCGGTTATAAAACGTGCGGCTCTCAGAGTAGTACCTGTCGTGGTCATAGGTTATTGAGCGGTGATGCCAGTCAGATCCCCAATGATGCCAGCCCCACCCATATCCTCCGTAGAAGCCGATTCTGGAGCCGATTCTGTACGACGGGTACAGGCCGCCATACCAGATTCCGGGATACTCGTACCATCCCGGCCACTCCTCTATGGGACCTCCGTACACCACCCATGGATCATATTCGGGGACGTAAACGACTTCGGGGCTAGCAGGCTCAATAATGATGGTCGAGTCTTGGGACGTTACGGTTTGCTGTTCCGTAGTCTTAAGACTGCCCGCTTCGTGCGCCCGTTGGCGCATCGCCTGTACGGCGTCCATCACGTTTTGCTCCTGGTTGTAGTAAGCGTCGCCCAGAAACGACGTCCAGGAGAGGTTTTTGTCCATGTTGCCCAGGACGGATGGGAACGCAGTGAGCGCCTTGATGCTAGGGTCCCAGGGTTGTTGGTCCACAGCTTGAGCCAAGGCGTCGCCCTTCAAATCAGGATGCGCTTGCACCCATTGGTCGGCCTCAACGACATGCTCAGGAAACGTCGACGCAGCAAGGATCTGCGCCACGAGCGAATCCGGATACAGCGCAATCGGCGCTACCAGTTGACGCAATTGCTCGGGAGTCTGCTGAATGTATTGTTGACCCTGCGATGCCTGCGCCGGGTCTTGCTCGTCTTGTCGGGCCGACAGGTTCCGAGGCCAAACCACGAACAACAGAGTCAGCGGCAACAGGGCAACCAAAATCCGCCTCTCCAAGCGAAGCCTTAAGAACGCCGCTGCACGTTCGAAAATGTCCATGTTCTTGAACCCCCTCTTCACTTTGATCGCCTGGGCCTCTTCTAAGGACTGATTACTTGAGACCGGTCAGGTTGACAACTAGCTTGCGTCCCCCGAGCGAATACACGTGCGCACGTCATCGCGGCCGAAGGTACCTTGACTGCGCGTTCGGCAAGAACCTGTACGGCAATCCGAATGAGCCCGGGCCGTAGGCATTGAGTTCCTGCTACTCATTGTTCTCGCCAGCCTCCACCGAGGTTTCGGTAAATACTGACCAGACCTAAGAGCTCGTTCAGCTGAGCCTGAGCGAGTCCCAACTCAGCATCAAAATAGTTGGTTTCGTTGGTCAGGACTTCCAAGTAGCTGGTTGCTCCGCCTCGATAGCGCATTCTCAGAAAGTTGCGCCGCGTCTTGAGGGGAAAACGTGAGATGCTCCTGCTGCTCTCGGAATTCCCTGTCTTTGCGGTACTCGACCAGCGCGTCCGAAACTCCACGAAAAGCCTGCTGGATGGTCTGCTGGTAGACCAGCAGTGTTTCCTGTTGCCGAGCTTCGGAGAACCTCACACCGGAACGAATTCTTCCGCCGGCGAAGATGGGTTGTACCAGTGATCCTCCAAAATTCCACATCCCGGCCGGACCGGTAAACAGGTTCGTGAGTGCCGAACTCTGGAATCCGCTTGTCGCGGTCAGGCTGATTTGTGGGAAATACGCCGCCTTCGCTACTCCGATTTGCGCGTTGGCCGCGATCAACTGCGCCTCGGCTTGGCGAATGTCCGGCCGCCGCTCCAAGAGGCTGCAAACAGTACCTGGCCTTTGCGAACGAGCGAACCTTCTGTGTAGTTTTGCTTGATTATGTAGCCTGAGACCTGCGGTCGAATCTGGGCGTTCACGTAGCCGTCCAAGGTCGCCACCCATTCGCTGTACACAGGGACATCGCGTTGTTCTACCGTGGCCACCTCAACCTCTGGCGCCGGTGCCGTTGTTGCTGCCCGGCCCCGATTGCAACTTGAGGCAAAAATGCCGAGGGCTACCATGAGGATGACGGTTGGCAAAGTGGCCTTCGTGTGTATGTAACGTGCCAGGACCGGCGTTCGAGTGGCTCCACTCGCCCATAGAATGTCGTTTGTTCGAGCTTGAAATTTCACGGTCTGTGTTTTTCTCCTCTTGCGGCTCGCATAAAGAGCGCCGCACTTTGGAATTCGCCTTCAGCCTGAATCCAATCCTCAAGCTCCTGCCCGGGCAGACCGCCGTGCTCCAAATAACTTTCGTAAGCGCGGCGCCTGATCTCGTCGTGGTTTGGTGCGTGGTTTCGAGAGATATCTTCCGTGTGACGCTGAATGGGGCTCCCGTGAAGCTCCAAATTCTGATTTCCCTTGCCTCTCAATGTCATGCCTGAGTCCCTTCTCTGTTAGTTGAAATGCTCTCAACGACACGGATTGCAAGCGCCATGATCTTGAGAGAACTGTCTTGTATTACTGGATGTTCGCGAAGCGTCCCTTCCCGACAGCCAAAGTGGTCCGACATATCGTTCCAATCGCTTGCGCAATTTCTTTCGTCCTTGAAACACTCGAGCCTTTACGGCGCCGACGGAAATTCCCATGATTCGAGCGGTCTCTTCCGTTGATCGCTCGCCAAGTTCACGTAGCTCGATTGCTTTTCGAGTCCCCGGCGTTAACTCATTTATGGCCTCGGAGAGGATCCGTTGCCGTTCCTTTTGTGCACAGACTTGTTCGGGATTCAGCCCTTGGTCTTCGACGTCAATCCGGAAAGACGACTCCTCGGTTTCGTCCGATTCATCCAGCGACACTTCCCAGAACTGGTGTTTCCTGCGAAGTTTCATCAGGGCAGTATTGAAGACAATGCGGAACAGCCATGTTGAAAACCGTGAGTCGCCATCGAAGCTCCTGAGATAAATAAGGGCCCGCTGAAACGACTCCTGCACTACGTCTTCTGCATCTTCATTGTTCCGCATCATTCGCCGTGCTACGCGAAAGGCCGCGTTTGCAGACCGTTTGCAAAGGATCTCGAACGCAGCCGAATCTCCACGCTTTGCAGCCATAAGAAACGCATATTCCTCTCTTTCGGTCGTGCTTTGCTGTGCCGTCCCGCCCATTCTTTTCCTGTTGTAATGCTCCAAACTTCGCACGGACATGCAGCTGCTCCTTTCAGGCGATTGCAACTGGTAATTCGTCGCGTACTCCCTGTTCACGGCTTCCTGCTTTCCTCACGGATGGCGACGCGACTTTTTCTCTCGATGTTGTGGACGACGTGCCGCATGTAAATACCAGTCCCGATGAGTTCCACGCCTTCTTTGGACAACTCGATGAGAGCCTTTCCCCGCTCCTGTCGAGAGACGTGACGTCGTTGAGATCGACAATGCACTTCAGGGTGTTGTCGGTTCGATGAGCCTTTTTCCAGATTCTTCTCAGCTCGCTAACCCACAACCCCTCCAAGCGGCCGTGCAGAGTCCATTTCTCTTCTGCTGCCGTCTCGGTCCTCGTGATCTTCAACACGTCAACCTCTTTTGTTTGACAGATCGATTCGTTCAGCTGTCGATAACGGCGGCACAGTGCTCAGCGCTATTTGCCGTCCCGAGGGATTATTTCGTTGGCGGCTCGCATTTCGTTTCAGGCTGGGGCGTCGGTGCCTTCCGCATGCGGACTTCACTGCCGCCGTGTTCAAAAGAAACCTCGTCCATCGTGCGCTGCATCAGCCAGATACCACGCCCGTGGTCGCTGTCGATGTTCTCGGCAGCCGTGGGATCGGGCACCGCGTTGGGTTCAAATCCTTGTCCTTGGTCCTTGACGACGACGGAAACCCCCTTTCCCAATTCACAGCGGCAAAGGATTTGAACCAACTTTTGGCGATCCATACGGTTGCCATGAAGAACTGCATTGTTTAGGGCTTCGGTTACTGCGAGTTCAATGCAGGCTTCCTCACCGCAAACGCAGCGGGATTCCTCAATCAGGCGCGTCAACCGGTCCACCAGCGGGGAGATGGCTTTGATTTCACTCGGCATCCACGTCTCGAGCTCGAAGAGGACCCGCGCGTCTCCCGGCAGACTGTGGACAGAAACGGGACTGTTCGTTCGTGGTTTGTATTTGAGCCATGACAAACGCCTCATGCCCATGGAAAATGCATCACGCGTGCCAAAGCGCAAAGTGTTCCTGAAGCACCCGAACCTGTTGATTTGTTGTGAGATGAGGTGTGGAGAGACGACGCGCTTGATCATACTGCCAGAGTCGAACTGCCAGCGACATGGTACGGTGCCATTTTTCTGGCACGTGAGCCGGATTGCGTTGGGAATGGTGATTATTGCCGATGAAAGAAAAGTGGAAATCAAGTTCCTGCAATTCGGCGGAAACTCTAGGTGATGACGCCGGAATCAAAATGTGTCGGATGGAAAGCATCCCGTCGGGAGATGCATTCCACCACGACAGCACTGTCATTTAACCGAGTCGATTACTGGTCATTCCCTTCGGTCAACTCGGCAGAAGACGCCGTCAAATAACCAAACAACCCGCCGGAGGCATGGTTCGGTCCGGCTGTGAAGTACAGCTCTGCGGCTGGCGCGCCTGCCGCATCATTATTAGCCGGGCTGACATTTCCGGGGCTGAGTGCCCAGAGGCCATTAATCGCTAGCGGCTTCCCGCTGGCATCTTGCAGCAATCCGTCAAATTTTCCGGTAGCCAGGTCGTAAGCGGCGATAAATCCGCTCGATTGGGTTTCCCCGCCACCCGCAAACTGCCCGATGAGCAGATCGTGGCTGAAACGTCCGAAATCGAGCGGCGCCAGAGCCACGCCCCATGGAGCGTTCAGCCAATCACCGTGTTCGAGACGCCGCAAGAGACGGCCAGTGGAGCTGTAAATGTCCACGAAGCCTAGGCCTGGGCCGTCGGTTTCAAAGCGCGCACCTTCCATGTGGAGCGCATAGGTGACGACAATGTCGTTGCCGATGGCTTGCACGTTGAAAGGCACATAGCCGCGCGGCAGGTCTTCATCCACAAAAGAATTTTCAGAGGAGCGGTCATCGTCATCGCCTTCATGCCTATCGGAGTGTTCTACGGACAGCTTTACAGGCCGAAATGCGTTGTCATAAACGTCGACGCGGCCCTTGCTGAAATTAGCTGCGTACAGGTACGACTTGCCGTTGATAAAGGCGCTAGTTAGTCCCTTGTAGCTAGATCCATCAGTGGTTTTGACTACGGTCACTGCAAGCGTGGCCGCGACAGCTGGACTCCATCCAGCAATCGTCCCATCATTCATGGAGAAGAGGAATAAGGCTGGTTTTCCTGGAGCCAGCAAGAAATCGGTTTGACTGCCGTTAGCGATCGTGCCGGTGGGTGTGCCCGTTGGTGTGTTCTTGTTAGTCGGATCGGCCGGCGGAATGGTGACGATCAGAGATTGCTTGTCTCCTGCGCCCTTATATAACGTGCTCAAGCCCGTCGCGTTGTCTGAGATCCACCACGCGCTGACGGACATGCGGGATATACCCCAGGGATTAATCAACTGGGGATCGGTGACAGGAGCGACTCCAGCCTCGCTGGAAACAAGATTGGTCTGGGTGTAGTGCTGCCCAAAGCAAGCGGCTGCCATAATCAGAGCCAAGACTCCACTGACGGTGAAACGTTGCGACATCTTCATTCTGCAAGTCTCCTTTGTGTATTTGGAACCGGTTCTTTAACTGGGGTTATCGGGATCGAAAACTACATGGAACATCTTTTATGTAAGCGACCACCCCAACGCCGTCAGTCTTGTTCACCGAGATCGTCGGAGTGGTCGTGGTTGTCCTCATCGTCCGGAGTGCTCGCCGCGATCCTTTTCGCCGGCCAGAGTAAAGGCATAGACTTTGTTGTTTCCGATTCCAGGTGGGATATTTCTATAACCAGATCCCCAGTAGAGAATGCTGTCCACGATCGATGGCCCATCGATTACCGAGCCTCCGCTCGCGAAGTTCCACAGGATCTTTCCGGTCATCGTATCAAGCGCATACATCTGCCCCGAGTAAGAGCCCGCATACATCACGCCGTTCGCAACGCTCACCGATCCGGTGTCGATCGCCCCTCGAGTGGGATCCGCCGTCTGCCAGAGAATCTTACCCGTGCTAACATCCAGCGCGCTCCACGAACCCCAGGTGATCTGCTGTCCCGAAGGCACCAAAGTGTAGGGCAGCATGTTGCGATTCCCGATAGCGACATAGATTCGCTTAGTGTCCGTCGCCGTTCCCCACTCGATGCCTCCGAGCGAACTGCCCGGTCCAACTGGTGTGCTCCAAACAATGTTGCCGTTGTCGGGATTCAGCGCCCAGTAGATGCCGCTCTTCTGTCCGAACCCGACAATATTTTCCAGCAAATTGGGACCAGACCCTCCAAGATCAAAATCCGGGCTCGTCGCTACCGGGCAGTTCGGGTTTGTTGCCCCTCCCGGGAGAATGCACGCCACCGTCCAGGTGTCAAAGCTTTGAAGCATCCTTGACCACTTGATCGCTCCCGTCTTCAAATCCAATGCCAGGGCCGTGTCAAAGAAATCGTCCGCCGCGACGCAGTTCGCCAGCGGAGTTGCGTTCTGGCAAGCTTCCACATTCGCCGGTGCCGTGTAGTTGTTTCCGGTGCCCACGAACAGGGTTCCGCGCTTTGCATCAATCGCGGGTGGCTGCCAGATCGCACCGCCGCTGTATCCACCCGTGTGTCCGCCATTGTCAGGCATGTCAAACGTCTTCCAGAGAATCGCTCCGTTCTTTTCATTCAGCGCCACCAGGCTCCCGCGAAAACTGCAGCACGGATACGTCGGGTCCAACGCCAGGGATTCTTCACTCGACGACACGCCGATATAAACGACGCCGTCGAAGATAACCGGCGATCCAGTGATGATTGCCGCCGGATGAGGATCCACCTGCGTCATCCACCGCAGCGTTCCTGATTCGCGATCCACGGCGATCACGTTCGCGCCTTTATGAACCTTATTGGAGCTCTCAATGTCCCCGATAATCACTTGGTTGCCGTCGACCGCGGGACTGACGCGAGAAATCGCTCCCTCAACGCCATCGTAATCGGAGATCTTGTGCGACCAGATCAGCCGGCCACTCTCTTTCTCCACCGCGAAAAGATTGCCGGCCCAATCGGGAAAATACACCGCGTTACCGTCCACGGTAGGAGTGGCAGAAACATCGCCACCCGTTGTAAACACCCATTTCGCGGTGAGACCATGGACGTTGGCAGGACTGATGGAGTGCTCTGCCGGCTGACTCCAAGTGTTGCTTAGATTCTGTCCGGCTATTCGCCATTGGCCAGACCGAGACTCATCTGATTGGCCTTGAGCGCTCAGCGTCGAAACTAAGAAAAGAAAAGTGATCAACGCCGCCTTTGGCAACGACACGTTACGATTCTTAATGGGCATCCGCATTCTTCTCCTTGAACTCGATTTTGCGATTACGCTCGCACATATTTCCTCTGCAAGCGTTGGGGCGGAGCTCTGAATCCTTTGCGCGTCAGATCTCCTCTCACTTCAAGGAATAGTGCAGTACGGCTGCCAAAGCGCGGAGGAACCCAAGGTTCCGGAACTAATTGATTTATATTGCGAGGGCGAGCCGAAAGACCCTTCTGTAGACCAAGGTGCCAGCGTGGAAGTGCCAGCAATATGGTAGGCTGCCAGTTTCCTGGCTCACAGGAAGTAGAATGCTTTGGGCGAGAACTTTTGAGAAGAGGTGCGAGGAATAGGTGCCGCGACTAGGCAGAACCGCGCGCAATTCCGAGCTTTTGCATTCTCAACTGGAGGGTAGACCGCTTCATTCCAAGATATACCGCAGCGCCACGGGGACCGGCCACAATCCAGTTGCTCTGTTTAAGAGCTTTAAGAATCTGTTGGCGTTCCGTTTGCTCCAAAACGTCGCGAAGTGCGCCATTTGTCGGTTTCAGAGAAGCCGATGTTTCCACGGGAGGGCCGGCCTTGGGAAATTTAAGATCGCTAACATCAATACTTAGGGCAGGACCCGTCGAGACAATTACGGCGCGCTCGATAACGTTCTGGAGTTCTCGTATGTTCCCCGGCCAATGATATCGGCTCAGGGCATCCATTGCAGCGGATGGAATCGTTTCGATCACCTTTTTCATGCGTCTAGAAAACCGGTGTGTGAAGTGGCGCACGAGCAGCGGAATATCTCCCTGGCGGTCGCGCAAGGGCGGAACATGGACTGGAAAGACATTCAAACGAAAGAAGAGATCGGATCGGAACTGCTGCTCGCTCACCATCGCTTCGAGAACGCGGTTCGTCGCGGCAATCAAACGGGCATCGGTCAGAAGCGTGCGCGAGCTTCCCAGCCGTTCGAACTCCCTCTCCTGCAACACTCGGAGCAGTTTCGTCTGCAATTCGAGAGGAATTTCTCCTATTTCGTCCAGAAAAATCGTGCCGCCGTCGGCGACTTCGAAGCGGCCAATGCGCTGCGCGATCGCTCCGGTGAATGCGCCTCTCTCGTGTCCGAACAGCTCGCTTTCCAGCAAGCCCGTCGGAATGGCCGCGCAGTTCAGCTTGACGAACGGCTTCGAGCGCCGCGGGCTCAAATCATGAATCCCGCGCGCGATTAGTTCCTTTCCCGTCCCCGTCTCACCATAAATCAGGACCGTCGAACCCGTCGGCGCTACAGTTTCCACCTGTTTGAGGACTCTGCGCAGAGAGGCACTATTTCCAATGATCCGGGCAAAATTCATCTCCGTGCGGATTTCATCTTCCAAATACACTTTCTCTTTGGAGAGTTGGTCTCTTAGCTCTCGAATTTCGCCAAAGGCAAGTGCATTCTCCACGGCAATGGCAACCTGATTCCCGATCTGGGATAGAAACTCGATGTCGCCAGTGAACGCATTGTCCTGATACTTGACCACACAGAATGTGCCCAGCACGCGGCCTCGGCTAACAAGAGGAAGGACGCAGACCGTTCCAACTTCCACCTGCGCGAGGTCTTTCATTCCCAGCCGCCTCGCCTCCTGCACGCTGCCGCACCAGAGTCTGCCACTCCGGAAGACCTCTCCCGAGACATCTTCGTCCATGGGGACAAGGCTGTCCTCTCGGCGGGATACGTCCCTCAAGGGAAAATCCAGGGCGTAAATCCGCAAGTGCGTGTTGTCAGTATCCGGAAGAGTAATGCCAACGCCTTCGCAGCCCATAACCCGGCGCGTGCTCGCCACTACGGCTCGGAGAAGATCCCGGAACTCGCGATTGGAAACCACGTGATTGGTCAATTCGAGGAGAAGTCCAACACGCTCGTTCTTCTTCAGCAGTTGCTGCTGGGAGGCCTGCGCTGCATCAAAGTGCAGCGCATTGTCGAATGCGAGAGCGATCTGCTCGGCCACCACCGAAAGAAAGTGAACTTCTTCGCCGGGATAGGTATCCGGAACTTTACTGGCAAAGGCGAGCGTTCCGACTTTGCTGTGGGCTGTGGTTAAAGGGAGAGTGCACACGCAGCGGATTCCATACTTCTTCCTCAAAGTCTCTTGAAATTTGGAAAACCCAGCATCCCGGACTTCGAGCGAAGTGATCAGAGGCTCTTGGTTCTGATAAACCCACCAGGCATCGGATTTCTCCATCGACAGTTCGGGGTCTGGAGGGATGGCGGCTTCTGTCTCTGCATCGACGGAATGGCGGTGGAACGTATTCGAATTCTCGTCACGAATGTAAACACCGATATAATCAAAGCGGACGACTCGGTGCAACTCCCTCACCAGCGCGCCAAATAAATCCTGCGGATTCCGATGCGTTCCAATCGCATTCAATACCCCGACGAGCGATTCATATCGAGTGGCGGCTGAAAGCCGAGACCCGTCGGTAACTTCTTCCGTTCGCATTCAACAAACCTCGCATGCACCGCTCGTCTGGCGCGTTGGATGCCGGAATTCGTGCGTCGGTTAGAAATTGAAAAAGCGCCTCTGGGCACACTTTGGGACACTGCGTTAGGGTAGTCCTCGCGGTGAACCCCGATTGACCCAACCTGGACTGGCCTTCCTCACTTTGATTCGGCGCTACTTATACGCGGCAAGCCAACCTGCAATTGTAAAATGATGGAAAACGAGAATTCTTTGACCGTGAAGTGTTCAGATCTCTGGCGTGACAGCGGCCGATCTAGCATCGTTCGACCTGTGCGCGTTACGTCGCGAGCGCGAGGCTTCGCTCAATTCGTCCATCGACCGCAGGCGTTCCCCTTCGGGTTCAAGCCATGTTGGGATTCTTTGTTGCTTCGGCAACATACAGTTGCTCTTCATCCAGGCCTACGGTATCGAAGTTGGCGGCAACATTTCTTTCGTGCGTTCGACTGTGCAATTTTGGTGCCAGCCGTGGGGCAGAAGAAGTTTTTCGGGCAAACAACGAAAAGACGGAAAAAATAACAATAAGAACGGCGAAAAATGCAGCAATTGCCAGTTTGCCCGAACGCCTAACGATTTCGTTTACCTCGTCGCAAAGCGCGAGCTGGCTTCTCTCTGGTGGTTGCCATGGCGCCCTCCCAGCGATGGGGAGATGTCAGGCTAAGTCCGAACTGGTCCAGTATCCGCAGTACGGTCTGATCGACGAGGTCATCGATGGTCTTCGGGTGATTGTAAAACGCTGGTACGGGCGGGAAAATCACGGCGCCCATTCGCGATAGTTTCAACATATTTTCGAGGTGGATATCGCTCAACGGCGTTTCGCGGACCACCAGCGCCAGTTTGCGGCGTTCTTTGAGCACCACGTCGGCCGCGCGGTGAACGAGGGTGTCGCCGTGACCCTGCGCGATGGCGGCGAGGGATCTGACACTGCAAGGGCAAATGACCATGCCCTGGGTTACAAATGAACCGCTGGAGATGGCCGCGCCCTGATCCTGAGGCGCATAATGCTGCGCCGCCATTTGCTGGACCTGCTGTACGGTATACGACGTCTCGTGGATCAGCGTGCGCGCTCCCCAGTTGCTGAGAACCAGATGCGTCTCTACCTTTGCTTCGCGTAAAACCTGCAAGAGGCGCACCCCGAGAATAGTTCCCGTGGCTCCGGTTATGCCGACGATCAATCGAAATGGATGTTTGTTCATAATGTCTAGCGGCCAGCGGTTCTGTCCGCAACGCCCTGTGGCTACAGTCCCCCGGAAATCTGGGATCAGCGAATTCCAATCAACGGCCAATAGAAAGGCACGGTCAAAAGCAGCACGAGTGACTCGATAATTGTCACGCACAGACCGACGCGAAAAACATCTCGCGCATTGAAATAGCCATAGGAATATCCAGCTACAAGAACACCGGATTGATACACGAAAATTTTCCCGCCGGCGGCAAAGGCCCAGATCAATCCCAAAGGCAAAGGATGAATACTATTGGCGCGAGCAAAACTCATCAAGCCCGGCATGGAAGTGGCCAGCATGCCGATCTCATTCCCCAGGAAGATATGGTAGACAAACGCAGTCCAGTACGGCACGACGGCCAGAGCGTAAACGCTGGTGTCCATGAGAGGCCGCATCCAGTCGAACATGATGCTGGTCATTGTGCGAAGCGCTCCGGTCTGAACGAGTACTGTTCCCATACTGATGGCCGTAGCCACAAAAAAGACGGGAAGATAGTTAAGGCGTTTCATGTCCTCCTGGTCAAGGATTCCGAATCTAGGCACGCATGCAAAGAGACCGATGCCAAGTCCGATCACCGCCGGTGAAATATGGTGGATCAGGTCGGTCATCCAAAGGGCGATGGCCAGGAGCATCAAAAAGAGGGCTTTTTTCTCCATCTGCGTCCACGGCCCCATTTTCTCGAGCTCGCTGCGAAGGAATTCCGCTCCGCGATCCAATGCAGCGTTCTCTGGCGGGTAAAGCCAGACGACCAAACGCCAGATGCCAAATATCGTGACGACGGCGCAAGGCAGGAAAGCCAGGAGCCAAAGGCTGTAGTACACATGAATGTTTGCACCATTCTCGATCAGGCCTCGCCCGAGTATGGTAGAAGGCCCGGCAATGACCATTTTGTCGAAGCATCCAGCCGTGTAGGTCAGGGTAATGAAGATGCCCCTGCCGACATTGCTGCCCCGCCCGAGTCCAAAGACTTCCATCAGGCCGAGCGCCACAGACCCCATGATCACCACACAGGCGATTCCCGAAGGCACAAGAAACGTCAAGAGGAAGGAAGAAAGAATTATTCCTAGAAGGAGCCGCGAATAACTGGCACCCACTCGTTGGATAATCAGGTAAGCGAGACGCCGCGCCATGCCGGTCTTTGTGGCCATCATCCCGAAGAGGCCTGCCCCGAATAGAAACCATGGGGTTTGATCCGCAAAGCCGCTGAAGGCAACCTCGAACTTGACAACCTTGAGCACCCAAAAGAGATAGCACCCGATGAGACCCGTCAGCGCGTGAGGAATCGGCTCGGCGATCCAAGCAACAATCATGAACGCCGCCACCGCGAGCGCGTGCTTGGACGCGGATTCGAAATTTAGCGGAGCGAACCAGAGGAATACTGGCACGGCGATCGTGAAAATCCAGCCGATCAATTTTCGCGTGGAGAGAGTGAACTCCTTCGCCCCGCCAATCTGAGCGGTGGCATGGACCGCCTCGGCCATTAGTATTTCCCTTGTACGGAGGATTCCACTGCCGGATCAAGCGCCCCGCTCGGCGCGCCAACGGGCTCTGGTGAAGACACACCATGGCCATTGGAAGTGGGCTCCGCGAGAATCTTTCCCCACTTTGCTTCAGCAGCGCGCCGGACTTCGGGACTCGATTCTGCGACGGGAGGAAAATCTTTCATCCACTCATACGGCCTGCACGCGTCAATCACCGCACGCGAACTGTGCCCTCGCTCGGCCATTGGAATGATCGGATCGAGCGAACCGCTCCAACTGCGCCGGATGATTTCGATGTCGGCTTCGGGATTGGATCGGGTCGTCAGTGCCCAAAGAACGTCATTGGTGTTCGTCACATCGATGTCGTCGTCCACAACAATGGTATAGCGGCCAAGGTAAGCGCCCGCGTGGCAGTACGCGGCGATCATTCCCGCTTGCCGGGCATGGCCGGGATACCGCTGCTTGATGGAGACGATAGTCAAAAGACGGCTGCCACCCGCTTCGTGGCACCAAACGCCGGTTACGTCCGGGACGCCGGCCTTTTCAAGTTCCTGCCAAATCAGGGCTGAGCGCATGAAGCAGCGCATGTAGTTGAATTCGCAAGGGGGACGGGTAGGCGGTGCTCCGAGAATGATCGGGTTGTTGCGATGATACAGCCGCTTTACCTTCATGGTCGGCTCGGGGCGCATGTTGCTGGCGTAATAGCCAGTCCACTCGCCGAAGGGACCTTCGTTGTGGTCGTCACCAGGAATCGCTTCGCACTCGATGACGATCTCCGAAGAAGCCGGAATGGGCAACCCGGTGTATTCGCCTTGGATTACTTGCACTGGATGGCCCTGAAGGCCGCCAACCCATTCGTATTCGGATACGCCGTACGGCACTTCCATCCCGCCGGCGAGATAGAGCAGCGGATCGTGGCCGAAAGAAACCGCGAGTTTGCAGGATTGGCCGCGAGCAAAATACTTTTCCCGCATGATGCGGCCCTGTTTGCCCGGCGAAATGAAGAAGCCCAGCTTATCGCGGTCATGGATCATTACGCGATAAGTGCCCAAGTTGACCCAGCCCTCGTCGGGGTCACGGGTGATGTCCACGGAGCCAGTGCCGATGTAGCGTCCGCCATCGAGTTCGTGCCACTTGGGAGTGGGGAACTTGAACATATCAATGTCTTTGCCCTCAAAGACGTTTTCCATCACCGGGCCGTCTTTGACCACTTCGGGCTTAATGTAGGTAAGGTCAGTGATGTGCTTCTTGATGTCTTTCACGAACTGCAGACGAGTGTAGTTCGTGTCCATATGCAGCGTCATCGCCAGGCGCTTGGTGGTGTTGAGCGTATTCGATAGAACGCGATAACCCGCGGGATACCCTTTGATGTGATCGAAAAGCAAAGCGTGGCTTTGCTCGCCACGGTGATGGCCAAGTTCTGTTACCGCGCCGATCTCGACATCCCAATCGGCGCCATCAATCTTCTTCAATTCACCGAGCGCCCCGGCTTGGTGAATCCAACCGCGTAAATCTCTACTTTCCATGTTTCACTCCTTGAGGGTCATTGCTTGAATTGTGATCCTTTGGTTCAAGAAAATCCGGCACCAGGAAGCTCAGAATGCCATTCCTGACGCTGTCCGATACGTAAATCTCTCCCTCCTTGGGGTTCAGCGCCAGGCCCACCGGATGCAGCAGCCCGCTAAAGGGACCGCGAATCATGGCTCGGGGCGGGACATTGCCATTGTCGGTGATGTTCCAGACGCCGACGAATCCCAGCGTGGGATTGAGCCAGGGATCGTCCGGAACAGACTTCGAAGACTCTTTCAGCGTCACACCCGAGTACAGATTCACGTGAAGATGGTTTGATGCCGCCAGGAAGATCCTCCCTTTGTAAAATTGCATCTGCCACGGCTCATCGGTGATGCCCGTGTTGGGTCCCGCTATCCGTGCACGCGGGGCAACGTTCCCGTTATCCGTCCGGTTAAACACGAGGATGTCCTCCGAGTTCGCTACGGCCATCAAGTTTTGAACCGGATCGACGGCGATCCCGACCAAGTGCCCGAGTTGCGTCTGCGGCCCCGTGATCACCCGGAGTGGCGCGACATCTCCCTTCGCATCCCAGCGGAAGACGTTAATTCGTTTCCCGGTAAGGCTGGCAACCAGAATTTCTCCATGCTCGAGGTCCAGGCTCACAGAATGAGGCGTGATAAGTTTTGTGCACGGCCCTTGAATCACGCGAATTGGGGGTTCGTTGCCATCGGCACTCCCGCGAAAAACCAGAATCGCGTCAGCTAGGGCGTTCGGGACCACAATTTCATCATGCACCGGATCGTACGCCAGACCATGAATCGTTCGGCCAAGCTTGGACGCTTGTCCGATAATCACTCTCTTCGGCGCCATGTTTCCATTTGCCAGCCTGGCAAATGCCGCCACTCGCGGCTGGCTCACTCAATTCGGGACCAGAATTTCTCCGCGCTTCGTGTCGTAAGCCAGTGCCATGGGATTCCCAAACCCCGGAGTCGAAGTGCCTGCCGGGGCGCTTCGCAGGACGCTCTTTGGTGTTACGTTGCCGTCCGCCGCACTGTCGAATGCCAGAGCAGAGTGGTCACCGTAGTTGGAGATCCAGATGTCACCATTCTTTGCGTCGACAGCGAGGCCCATGGGCCGGTTGATGCCGGTTTGATCCCCGTGAATGGTCCGAACCGGTGCGACGTTTCCGCCGCGTTTACGGTCAAAGATCAGAATCGAGTTGTCGCCGTTGTTGGCTACCACAATGGTGTCGTGGACCGGATCCTCGGCAATGCCCATCGGCCAATCCAGCTTGGTGGAATCTCCCTCGATCGTGCGCAGCGGCGTCTGATCATCCTTGGCGTTCGAAGCGAATATAGCGACGGAGGGTGGCCGGAACTCTCCGCCCTCGCTGGGCGCCTCCTCCTTGCTTGGCGTGGGAGAGCATCCTCCTCCCGTGTTTTGGACGACCCCGCGGAAATTGCCGTGGCTGGCAACACCGATTTCGCCGTGCGTATCGTCCCAATAGATTCCGTGTGGGTCTGCCAAGCGCGTCTTGGGGCCTCGGATGACCCGCATGGGAGCTTCGACGCCTTTGGCTTCGCGGCGATAGAAAACCACAGCATTGAAGATTTCCGCCGTCACCGCGAGTTCGTCGCTTGAACGGCCGAGGGCCAACCCCCAAGCCTGATGTGGAACCGATAGGACGCGTGCCGGCTTGGCATTGCCATTGGCTGCGTACGGCATCACCACGACCGTATCCTCGATATCGTTATTGGCGGTGTAGATTTCCTGCCGCTGAGGATCAAGGATGACCGCAGCAGCCATACCGATGTAGGTTTCGGGCCCGATGATGTGGCGCAACGGAACGGTTTGTGTGCGCTCGGCCGTGTTGTGCAACCGATCATAAAGAAGCAAACTTTTGCGATTCGGGTCGCTGGCCACAACGACGTTGTGTTCCGGATCCACCGCGATCCCGTTCAACGCCGGATACGGATCGGCAACCATCCGTGCCGCCGGGATGTCCTCCGGGAAAGGCTTGGATCTGCGATCGTCTGCCCAGGAGCGAGAAAGCGCGGCCCACGAGACTACGACTGCCAGGGCAATCGCCCAACAGGGTAGTCGTTTAAACATGGGCCGCGCTCCGCATCAAAAGACGAACTTGACGCCGAGTTGGATCTGACGTGATGTCGTCAGCGTGGGTGGTTGCAATTGTCCGGCTGACGCCAATGGAGTTGTGTTTGTCCCGCTAAAGACGCCAGTAGTTTGAACTCCATAATTGGCGTGATTTAGCACGTTGAAGGCTTCGGCCCGAAATTGGAGTTTATACCTTTCCTGGTGGAGCCCGATGTTTCGGAACAGGGAGAAATCGAAGTCCACGAAGCCCGGGCCACGCAAGGTATTGCGCCCCAGATCGCCGAGCGTTCCCAACGCTGGGAGTGAGAAGCAGCTGAGATTGATGTAGTTCGTGGGTTGTCCGGAGTTCACGGGATTCGTCGAACAGCCCGGTATGGGGTTAAAATTCGGCCTCTGTCCGCCGGCGCTGCTGTTGACACGGCTGTTTCCCGTAAAAGCAATATCCGAATTCACCTTCGCTGTAAATGGCACGCCGGTGTGCGCTGAGAAGATGCTTCCGAGCTCCCATCCTGACAAAATAGCGCGGGGCGCCCCGTGGAGGGATTCCGAGACCGGAATATTCCAAGTCCCATTCAGCGTGAAGTTATGGGTGATATTGAAATCGGAGACCCCGTTCTGAAGGTTAGGAAGGAACGCATAGGGCGAGCCTGCCGTGTTGAGGAACTCGTTGTCGCTGAACGTTGCCGAACCTTGGTCCAGGCTCTTCGACCAGGTGTAGGCGCCCTGGACAAGGAATCCGTGGCTAAACCGTTTGCTTACGTTTACGAGCAAGCTGTTATATTTCGAATAATCCCTCCAAAGGGTTCCGACGATGCGTCCAAAGTTTGGGTTGATCCTCTGGACGTTTTTGACCTGCTGTTTGAAAGTGCTGCCCGGAGGGATCGGAAACATGGGCTGGCCAGTCGGCGAGAAAGTGACTTGAGACAACGGCACTTGATCCATGTCTTCAATGCCCAATGGGACGTGGACAGCGTGTGACCCGACATAACCAATCGTCAGCGCCGTGTTCGATGTCAACTGCCGCTGAATCGTGAGGTTCCACTGATCGTTGTAAGCACGATGAGGGTTGGCTTCCACGTAGGCCACGCGTGCCGTGTTGGGTGAAAGCGCACCCAGCCCTTGATTCGGAAAGTCGCTCGGCGGAGGTGCCTGCGCTGTCCCTTGCAAGAAGAACGGAGCGCCGTGGGTCCGGTTGATGAACAGATAAGGCAGCGGAAGGATATCGTATATGCCGAAAGAAGCGCGAATCGAAGTCTTGCCGCTTCCGGTCGGATCCCATGCGAGTCCTACGCGCGGTGCAAAGTTTCTCTTCGTGGGATTGTTGAAGAAGGCCCCGCCCACCCTGGGGGCGGGATCGGTCAGATTCACCAGTGTGGCCACCTTGCCGTTCTGTTCCGACACCGGCGTTGACGTTTCATAGCGCACACCGTAGTTCAGCGTGAGGTTATGCCGAATCCGGAAAGAATCCTGCGCATACGCTCCAAAAACATCACTGCGCAAGCCACGTGCGCCATTGGTTCCGGGGAAGTCGGAGGTAAAGTCTTGCGGATTATTTGTCAATAGCTCCTGGACCGAAGCGTAGTCCCATTCTCCAAGGGGGATATTGGCGGAGTTGAAATTGTCATCGATGCGGTCGAAGAGAAAGCCGAATTGCAGCGTGTGACGGCCGCGAATCCAATTGATGTCGTCCGACGCCTGGTAGGAGGTGAAATGGAAATTGTCCGAGCCAGATGCGCCGAGACCTCCAGCTGTGGACAGGTTCCCGGCGGTAAGAATTCCCACTGGGAGGCCCGGTATAAACCCAAGCTGTGTATTCGTAGCCAGCGGAGAGAGTGCAGAAACGTCCTGGGAATCCGCGGCAAAAGTGCGGCTCACCCCAATGCGCGAGGTGTTTAAAACGGTCGGAGTGAAGCTGTGTTGCAGAGACACAGTGAAATTATCGTGGCCCGAGGGTGAACCCAGCAGCTTCTGATTAAAGAGGTCCGGCTGCAACAGCGCGCCGGTGTCCCATTGGAAGCTTGCCGAGAGCCGCGTGAGGTCAGAAAAATTGTGGTCTAATTTGCCCACTACGTAGTATTCATGCCCCGTTTCCGCACCCGCGAAAACGAAGGGAGCCGTGCCATCGCCGTTATCCGGCCCATTGGCAACCGGGAAGAGGGCCAGATATGGCTGGATACTCGGGGAGATCGGAACGGTGATGGTGCCTGGGCCATTTGGATTAGGAACAACACCACTGCGGGCTGCGTCTGAAAGGGTAAGCGAGCGTTCGGAAATGCTGCGGTCCTGGTTGAGGCCTTCGAAACTCCCAAAGAAGAAAGTTTTGTCTTTCACGATTGGCCCGCCGATGGAACCACCGTATTGGTAACGGTGGAATGGCGGAGCACCTACCGGCCCCTTCGCCGGGTTTTCATTGTCAAAAACATTTGCGGCGTCCAACGCGCTGTTCCGGAAAAATCCGAAAGCGTCTCCATGGATTCTGTTCGTTCCCGACTTGAAAATAGCATTGACCACCCCGCCGGAGGTCATTCCGTATTGTGCGCCGTAGTCGCTGGTCAAGACCGCGAATTCCCGCACCGCATCCACACCCAGGTTGACGTTCAACCCGCTTCCCGGGCTGCCATTCGCGTAGTCGTTAACGATCAGCCCATCGACTTGATAGAGGTTCTCGGTCGGCCGGTTTCCCGAAATGTAGAGATTTTCTCCGTTGCCACGAGCCGCTCGCGAGTTTGTGGAGTTCGCGCTGGACTGCTGCTCCAACCCACCGACCACGCCGGCTTGCAGAGTTGCCAATTGCAGCCAGTCGCGGCCGTTCAGTGGAAGTTCACGGATAGCGGCCTCGCCCACAACTCCGCTGATGGTGGAGGTAGACGTTTCCACTTGTGGCGTCTCTTCGTTGACCACTACCCTTTCCACCACGTCGCCCACCGAAAGAGAGAAGTTCACGCTGACAGAAGCCCCTACGACCAACCCAATTCCCTGCCGCAATTCAGTTTTAAAGCCCTGAAGGCTCGCCTCAACCTGATATGCTCCAGCCGGCAAGCTCAGGACCTCATACGCACCGTCGCCGTCGGTCGTTACACTACGCGCGACTCCCGTTTCGATGTTCTTCACCACAATGTTGACGCCTGGAATACCCGCTCCACTGGCGTCATGAACGGCCCCCAGAATCGCCCCATTCGTCGTCTGTGCTCCCACGTATGTCGGGAACGCTTGAAATAACATGAACATCGCGAGGCTGAAAACAACTCGGACCCAAACACCAATCGACTTCATAATATTGTGGCCTCCCCACGCAATCTGAGATAACTCTTCCCTACTTCCGGCCCTACCTCTACCCCTGGCAACCGTTACGCTTGGTCCCTAACCACCATCTGTTTGATAGTCGACGATCTGGCGGCCCTCGCATTCCGCCGATCGTACTGCACGAAGTGGTTTGCTCTTCGTGCAGGCACACCTGGAAACTCGCGGCGTGCGGCTATTTTTGGACTCGTCGAATAATCGCTGGCTGTCCCCTACCCTTTTAACGCGGTTTTGCACGGAAAAATTCCGGCATGGAAAAAGTAAACATTCCGTTTCGGACACTATCAATGGTGTAGAGTTCCCTATCCTTCGGGTTGAGGGCCACTCCCGCGGGCCAAACGACGCCGCTGGCAGGTCCCCTGATTACTGCGCGCGGCGGGACATCACCGTTGTCGGCAATGTCCCAGACTCCGATAAAGCCTGGCTCTGAGGAATTCCAGGGGGACGGCGACGCCTCGTCGAATCGATAAGATTCGGCGTTGTTTTTTACCGCAACGTAGATCTTTCCTCGATCAGAATCCACCTCGACCTGCCGGATTCTCCGAATCCCAGTCTTAGGGCCGGCGATGATCGCCTTCGGAAGCACGTCGCCCTCGTCGGTCCGGTCGAAAACGAAAACTCCGGTCGTTCCCTTGCGGCTGTAGCTCGAGACCACAATCAGGTTTCGCGCAGGATCCACGGCCACGCCCCGAACTTCGTCCAACCCGGTCTTCGGTCCGCGTATGACGCGAAGAGGCGCAACGTCGCCTTGGGCATCTCTCTGAAACACCAGGATGTCCTTGCCGCCATCTTCGCCAACAATAATTTCGCCGTGCGACACGTCCACTGTCACTGTTTCCGGACGAAGGATTTGCGTGTGCGGCCCCTGAATCATTCGGATCGGACCTTCTTCCCCCTTCGCAGCGCCCCGGAAAATCAGAACAGCACCCGCGAGATGCACGGGCACGATTATTTCGTCGTGCACGGCATCGTAGGCGATGCCATGCATTGTCCGGCTCAGGTGCGTTCCTTGCCCCTCAATTACTCTCACCGGACCTATGTTTCCGTTTGCCAACCTGGCAAACACCAGAATTCTGGGTACGCTCACTCAATTGGGAACTAAAATTTGATCGCGTTTCGAATCGTAGGCCACCGCGCCCGGATTCCCGAAGCCCACCGCCGGTGAGCCGGGGGGAGCGTTGCGCAGTACACGCTTCGGCGCAACATTCCCTTCGGCAGTGCGTGGAAACACCACGGCCGTATGATCTCGGTAGTTAGTGACCCAGATTTCGTCGTTCTTGGCGTCGACGCTCACGCCCATCGGCCCCAATATTCCCGTCCGGCCGCCGTGTATCACCCTCACGGGCGCGGCGTCCCCCTGGTCCGTGCGGCGAAAGATCAGAATCGAATCGTTGCCGTAACTCGCCACCGCAATCTCATGGTGGACCGCGTCCAGACTGATGCCCATCGGCCAATTGAGCTCCGTTCTCTTTCCCTGAATCCTGCGGACGGGAGCCGCATCCTTGTTTGCTTCACCTGCATACGTTGTGATGGAAGGCAGGTCAAAGCGCCCACCCTTGAGTTCCCCTTCCAAAGATTCCTCCCGCGTCAGCGGCGCCCAATTGCCGTGATTGGCAACCGAGATTTCGTTGTGCTTTTCGTCAAAAATGATCCCGTGAGGATCGTCCAGGCCTGTCTTCGGTCCGTGAAGAACTCGCAAGGGCGCTTCGCCCAGCGTGGCATCGCGCCGGTAAACGACAACGCTGTTGACATGCTCCACGGTAATAGCGATTTCATCGCGCACATGATTCAATCCCACGCCCCACGAGCCGTGGGGTACGAACAACATCCGCTTGGGCTTTACATTGCCCTCGGCGTCGTAGGGAAACACTTCCATCCGGTCTCCGATATCATTGTTAACCGCAAAAATCTCGCGTTTCGCAGGGTCAAGTGCGACGCCGGCAACGAACATCATCCCGGTGGCCGGCCCACGAACTTGCGTAACCGGCTCGGCCACGCTGGAAGAGCTGTTTCCACCCAGCCGGTCATAAAGCAAGAGACTGCCTCGATTGGAGTCGCTCATCAGGACCCTATCGTTGTCCGAGTCCACAACCACGCTGTGAAGACTGGGGTAAGGGTCAGCGACAGAGCGCACTGGAACAATGTCGCCACCTGCGACATCCACAAGCGTCGAGGCTTCCACCGTCCAAGACGGCGGAAGCATGGTGGAAGAACAGGTATCTTCAGATTCAGTTTCAGGTACAGAGTTTCGGATCTTTGCATCCCTGTCGAGGGAGGAGAAATAACCAGCGAGATCACCCTTTAGGCCAAGAAGAAGAAGGACCAGAACGGCGCCTAAGCAAGTGAGAATTGCCCACCGTTCATTTGATCTTTGCATGCACGGCCTCAAGTGCCCGAGTGTAGCTGCCGGTGAAAGGCTACTGGCTCCACGCCCTCCCCCGAGGGACGTCTGCTGCTGTCGGGTCAATTTCCCTATTGGCTTAATATCAGACCATTGTGCTAACTGTCAAGCAAAGAATTGCTTTGCCCGATTTGAATTCTGAATAGCTGAGGCGTGCCCCTGGCGCTCGGTTTCAAAGGGCCTTCTCTAACATCCGCGGAGGCGGTGGCTTCTCGGGTTGCCGGGCGCCCCTTTCTAGCCCACTATTGTCATGACTGAAAACTCGCGCGTTCGTCTCTGAGAGTGAAGTGGTTTCAGGCGCGAAACATGCGGAAAATCAGCACAGGTCTGCGGGGCACCCAAGGCCAGCACTGGTATCCTCGTTTGGTGGGGCAGGCACGGATCTCCTGGATCAATCGCACGTCAGTGGATTCTCACTGCGAGGAAAATGGGATGGAAAGGACGAATGGGAGGCTTCCCCTCATCCCAAACTAGGAATTCTCGCCTTGGAGAATTGCGGACCAGTATGCTGTGAAAAATGAGTTGGTCTAAGATAAGACCCTATGTTATAGTCTGCGTGCACGGCCGACCTCAAGACCTGGAGTCACATGGCGCACTCGGATCTGGAAGCTCCGTTTAAGATCACCGGACTCGCACGGCCGCGTGTCCACGAGGCCGTGGCGGACCAGATCCGTCAGGCGATCTTTAGCGGACTGCTCACCCCGGGGCACAAATTGCCGCCCGAACGCGAGATGGCGGAACGCTTTCAGACCAGCCGCGTGGCTTTGCGGGAAGCACTCCGCGCCCTCGAAAAAGAGGGGATGATCACGATCAAGCGCGGATCCGGTGGCGGAGCGTTTGTCGCCGATTTCGATAATGCCCTGCGCGCTTTGCTGGATTCACTCAGCACGGCGGTGAAGTTGGGTCAAGCGAAGAGCGCTCACCTGACCGAAGTGCGTACGATGCTGGAACCCGAAATCACAAGGCTTGCCACGTTGCGCGCGACCCCTTCGGACATCGGCGCCATCGAGGCGGTGGTGCTCGCCCAAGAGCAGGAATTGCAGGTGGGTAACTTCAGCCGGAAGCTCGACATGGAATTCCATCGCCGCGTGGCAGAGGCTGCGCATAATCCGGTCCTCAATATCGTGGTAATTGCCGTCAACGAATCGATACGCGATGCAATTATCCGGTCAAAGCGCAGCATGGAAATGCGCAGCCGCGTGGTGGGTTATCACCGCAACATTTTTGAGGCCGTGCGAGCCAGAGACGCGGCACGCGCCCGCGCCGTAATGACCGAGCATATCGTAGACGTACAATGCCACATCGAAACCGCCGATCATGAGTAAGCTTATCCCCAGGGTGTCACAAGAAAAGTTGCATCCCGAACTGGAGGCTTTCTTAAGGCCTCGGATAGAGCGGCTGGGTTATCTCGGAGAGTTTTTTCAATGCACGGCGCACCAGCCCGAGGCACTGCTGTCATTTCTGGAATTTACGGATCATTTGAAGCATGCCCTGCCGAATAATTTGACGGAAGTCGTGTCGCTCTCCGTCGCCCAACTGGCGGACAATCGCTACGAGCGGGTGCAGCATGAACGCCTATCCCTGAAACTCGGCCTTGGTGAAAACTGGGTGCGCGAGGTTCTAAGTCTTTCGGCTGATGGAAAAGGCACCCTGTCCGAGCAGGAAGTACTGGTTCAGCGCCTGGTTGTGGTGGTTGTCAACCGCAGGGGACACGACACAACGCCGGAGCTTGAAGCGGTTATTCGATCGATTGGCCCGGCCATGACCATCGCCGTGTTGATGCTCATCGGCCGATATATATCCCACGCCATCATCGTGAACGCTTTGAACTTGCCTGCCCCAGTACCGTCGCCACTGGAGACGAAACCGTGCCTGTAGCACAGGATCCCGCGATCTGGATCTCCGAATCCGACGTTGTGTCCATGATGGGGATGGGCGAAGCCATTGCGGCGCTTGAAACAGGGCTTCAAGCCGAGGCGCAAGGCGATGCGCAGAACATGATCAAGACTCACGTGGAGTGGGGCGGCGCGGGGACATTGCACGCCATCGGCGCGGTGTTTCCGAAACACGGATTTGCGGGGACCAAGACCTGGCCTCACACAAAGAACGGCGCAACGCCGCTCCTGATCCTGTTCGACAGCAACAACGGCACACTCAAAGCGATCCTGGAAGCGTTTGCGCTGGGGCAGATGCGCACGGCCGCGGCCTCTGGCGTCGCAACGCAGAGGCTAGCCTCCGCTAGTGCCAGCGAGTTTGCCATCATCGGAACGGGTAAACAGGCCATCACGCAAGTTGCCGCGGTCCTGGCCGTGCGGCCGATCCGGCGAATTCGAGTATTCAGCCCGAACGAGGAGCGCCGAACTCAATTTATCACGCGGGCGAGGAATGAACTTGGGGTGGAAGTTGTCGGCGCTTCCAGCGTTCGCGAAGCGGTAGGAGGCGCCCCGATCATTACGGTGGCAACCCGCGCAACGGAGCCAATCCTGACCGCTGACATGGTGGATCGCGGCACGCATATCAACTCGGTGGGTGCAATCGTGCCCAGCCGCGCCGAAGTCTCCCGCGATGTTCTCGCTCGCTCAACCCAAATCGTTACGGATAGCATTCCCCAGGCGCAGAAACTTTCTCGCGAGCTCATTGAGTTTTTCGGATCTCAACTGGGAAACTGGGATACGGTCCGGTCTCTTGCAAGTGTTGTCGGGAGTTGTTCCGGGCGTACGGCAGACGATGATCTGACGCTCTTCAAGTCCCTCGGCGTGGGGGTTTCCGACCTTTCGCTCGGCATTGCACTTTACAAGCGGGCTTTGGAATTGGGACTTGGTCAGCGGATTCCACATCCGCAGAAAGTTTCACCGCGCCTGCGGACGACGTAGCTGACCGGAACTCTCCAAGGAGGATGACCAATGGAACCAAAAGAATATTACTTTGCGGATTGCACAGGAGCGATGGAGAAAAAGATTGAACTCATCCCGCCCGTGGTGATTCCAAAGGAAGCGATCGAAGCGGAGGTCGACCGGCTTGCGAGCTTGCCCGCGCCGGCAAACGGACGACGGGTATCTCACGTGGTGAACCCTTTGACGGGCGTGGGCGACGGTCTGGCGCCGGGCATTGAGGTCTCTATCTCGGTTTTGAAGCCGGGCGAGCGGACCCTGCCAATCCGGCACAATTCGTCGCTGGTGAATTTCTGTATTCGTGGCGGCGGACAGACCAAAGTTGATGGCAAAACGATTCGATATGCGCAGTACGACGTTTGGACCACTCCTGCTTGGGTGGTTTACGAACACGTGAACGATACGAACGACCTCCAGGTGCGTTTCACATACAGCAACGCCCCGCTGCTTGAAAAAATGAAGGTGCATATCGTCGACGAAAACCCCCTGGCAGAACCCACAAAAACGAAGAAGTTCAAAGATGAACACGCAAGCGCCCAAAGCCCATTCGGAACCTTTCCCATCTCGGATGACGGCGCGCAATTGATGCCGTACGAAAAACTGATCAGCCCGGATGTCGTGAAGCACAATCCCTTGCACTTTCCCTGGGGCCGGGTGCAGCAGGAGCTGAACAAACTCGCCGCGCTCGGGAAATCTTACCTCGGCCGCCGATTGTACTTGCTTTACAACCCCAGCACGGGCCACACGAACGGGACGACGAGCAATTTCTTTGCTGCCATTACCATCAGGCCGAAAAATATCGTCGATCGGCCCCACCGCCACGTCGGAGCAGCCGTCAATTACTATTTTGCGGGTAAGGGCTTCAGCATCGTCGAAGGGAAGCGGTATCCCTGGAAAGCCGGGGATTTGATGTTTTCCGCGCCCGGATGGGCGGTTCACAATCATGCCTCTCTCGATGAAGATGTTTACGAACTGACGATTCAGGACAGCCCGCTGAATATCTGGATGGGCTCGTTGCTCTGGCAGGAAAGTCTGGACCAGCCCATCGAATCCCTGGGAGCGAACGAAGGGTTTTCCACCAACCGCGCGGCGTAGCTTGCCGCACTCTTCGAGCGAGGCGCGCGCTGATGGCGCGCTTCGCCAGGAAAGCGATCTTAAATCATGATTCCCATGCAAAAGACATTTCTGTGTGGTTCGTATCCCCCGTTACTTACGCCGTTCCGGGATGGGAAAGTCGATTTGGAAAAGTTTGCCGAATTGGCGGAACGCCAGGCACGGGAAGGTTCGCATGGCGTGGTCGTGTGCGGTACGACAGGAGAGCCCAGCAGCCTGACGCCCGATGAGCGAACGGAACTCGTAAAGGTTGCCGTTGAGGTGATCGCGAAGCGCATTCCCGTTGTCGCTGCGACTGGTTCGCAGTCCTTCGCCGAGACGCTCGAGATTACCACGCGGGCGGAGAAGGCGGGCGCCGACGCCGTACTCGTGGTTACGCCCTACTACATCAAGCCCTCGCAACGCGGTTTGGTGGAATATTTTGTTTCCGTCGGCCAGCGCACCGAATTGCCGTTGATGATTTACCACATCCCCGGGCGCGCCGCCGTTTCCGTGAAGCCCGCGACCGTTGCACGCATCGCCGAGCGGCTCCCCAACCTGGTGGGAATCAAACATGCGGTCAACGATCTTGAATTTGTGACCGAATTGCTGACGGAATTGGGACCCGAGTTTCGCGTCTTCTGCGGCCTCGAGGCTCTTAGCCTTCCGATGCTAGTAGTGGGTGCCCGAGGCTTGATGAATGCCGTGAGCAATCTGGCTCCGGCCCGCGTTGCCGCCCTTTATGATGCGGTGGAGCAAGGCGACCTGGCAACGGCGCGCAAGCTGCACGCCGAGCTTTTCGAGTTGAATCAGTCCATCTTTCTCGACACGAATCCGGGGCCGCTCAAATACATGATGAGCCGGCTCGGACTTCTTGATTCTCCCGAATTGCGGCTGCCACTCGTTCCGATGGATGGGGAGCAGGCCAAAATACTCGACAAGGTATTGATCCGCTCGGGGCTGTTACAGGCTGCCATTTCGCGAGGTAACTAGAGTCTTTTTTGCTGTGGGAGACATGGCGCAATCCGGCCACGTGCTTCCTCACATCTCGCTCGTCTCCGGGGAGATTAGTGGGAGACTTGGCTGGAAGGCAAGGAGTGATCCAGAGTGAACAGGATCGGACGTCTTTTCTGGGCATCGGTTGTCCTCATCTCGTTCGCAGCCGCATTCTTTCCCTCCACATTCTCCACGGAAAAGGCGCCACGCCATCCCGATCCCGAAATACCCGCAGCCATGCTGGCTACTTTTTTCCCGGGCGAGTTGTGCTTAGCTCCGAAATTTGGCGAGCCAAGCCTTCCCGAAGAAACCTCAATATCTCTTGGAGGAGAACTTCCTCCCCTTCGACTGGTATCCGATCCTTACCCCACGTTCAACGGTATCGCCCTCGACACCGAAAATAATCGGATCCTGATGAGCGACGAAAACCGCAAGAGCGTGCTGGTCTATGACCGCGCGGGCGGGAGCAAGTCTTCCTCCGTCGTCACCTCGCCACTTCGTCAAGTCATCGGCCCCGATTCGCAAATTGGGTATATTGCAGGTGTTACGTTCGACCCCAGCCACAAGGAAATCTATGCCGTCAATAACGACCTCGACGACCGCATCGTCGTGTTCGACGATGAAGCGAACGGCGACGTCAAACCCAAGCGGCGGCTATACGTCCCTCATCAAGCCTGGGGCATTTCCGTGAACCCCCTCGCGGATCAGTTCGCTATTTCCGTCCAACAGCTAAGCATGGTGGCGATTTACCGCCGCGAAGCAGCAGGGCTTGAGGCACCGCTGCGCATCATCGAGGGGCCCGACACGGGCTTGGCCGACCCGCACGGGGTTCACTGGGACGCAGCTCATCACGAAATCGTTGTCGCGAACCACGGAAATTACTCGGTCATTGCTTCTTACTCCGCTTATGACGCCGGGGTCTCGAGCCGCGCAATGTCCGCAGGCGGCCATTTTTTGCCGCCATCACTCACCGTGTTTCCGGATTCCGCGAAGGCGGATACGAAGCCGCTGCGCACAATCCAAGGCGCACACACGCAGCTGAATTGGCCGATGGGGATCGATGTTGACAACGAGCACGAAGAGATTGCGGTCGCCAATAATGGCGATAACTCTGTGCTCATCTTTCGCCGCTCGGCCCAGGGCGACGCCGCGCCCGTGAGAATCATTCGTGGCGCACGCACCGGAATCGTAAGCCCCATGGGTGTCGCCATCGACGCCAAGAACGATGAGATCTGGGTCGCCAATTATGGTGACCACACCGCTGCGGTTTTTTCGCGGACGGCCACTGGCAACGCTGCCCCAAAACGCATCGTCCGCAACGCGCCCGCGGGCACGCCGACGGGCGGGTTTGGCAACCCCTACGCCGTTGCCTACGATTCCAAACGCGATCAACTTCTTGTCCCGAATTGAGTAAGCCAACCGCGTATCGCGGCGTTTGCCAGGTTGGCAAACGGAAATTCGAACCCAGTGCGGATCATTGAGGGGCAGGCCACACACTTGAGCAGGACGATGCACGGTCTTGCCTACGATGCCACACACGACGAGGTCGTCGTGCCGGTGGCTCTGGGGGCAGCCGTATTGACGTTCCGGGGCGGGGCGACCGGCGCGGAGGCTCCCATCCGGTCGATCCAGGGGCCCAGAACGCAACTGGTTCGCCCCCACAGCCTCGCCGTGGACGAGCAAAATGGTGAGATTATCGTGGCTGACACAAGCAGCCGCAGCCTGCTGGTATTTTCCAGAGATGCCGATGGAGACGTCCCGCCGAAACGCATCATTACCGGGCCAAAGACCGGCCTGCTCTTTATTGTCGGCGTTGCGGTCGATCCAGTGCACGATCGCATCGTTGCGGCCAGCGCTTCGAGCGTCCGCGGAGGGACGACCGGCTTGTTCATTTTCGGCCGCACCGACAATGGCGATGTTCCTCCGCGCGCCGTGATTGCGGGACCGCACACTGGAATCGTGAGACCTTGGCAGTTAGCGATCGAGCCATCGCTTGGAAGAGTCTTCGTCGCGGCAATCAATAACGAGAATCACCCTCCTTACGCGCTTGAAATGCCCAGGAAAGATTTGGCTCCAGACGTTGACTTGCGGTCTCCCTGGAACACCGGCGCGCCAGGTTTTGTGGGCGTCTGGGACATTAATGACAATGGAGACGTTCCTCCAAGAGGAATTATCCAGGGCCCTGGCAGCTACCTGGTTCATCCTGCAGGTGTGGCCATCGACCCCAAGACTGGCGAAGTGTTCGTCACCGATGGCGTGCGAAATGGCCTGTTTACTTTTCTGGCCCCCCGCTTTTTCTCCAAAGAAACAAAAAACGGCACAGGCGTCGTGCCCGATCGGGACAAAGGCGGGCGCTAATGGGGATAGTCAGTCCATTTTAGATTGACGCGAGTGTCGGTCCGGATCCACGGACCATTTCATTCGGGAGAACAGGAAAAATGAAAGAAGAACAGAGGTCGATGCTTGATAGCAACAGCGGTCTCAACGAAAGTCCGGAAAAAAGGTCCTGGCGACGAGCCTCTGGTATTCTCGCGGGCCTCGGCTTCAGTTTTCTTCTGATCGCATTTTCGCAGGCGGGAGTGACGCGTTCGGCGTCCTCGGGCACGGCGAGTCAATCGCAAGCCCAGGGCCAATCATCCCCGGCTTCCAAAACCCACGGTGGAGACGACACGTCGGGTAAGACTCCCGATGAGTTGGCGGCGTATGTGTTCGAACGGCATCGCTGCAACACTTGCCACACCCTGGGCCAGGGCGGAAAGCTAGGATTCACCGATCGTGGCAAAGAGGTCGGTAAGAATTTTGAGGGCTGCATCTCCTTGCTCACTTCGATGAACGTCATCGCGCAGGTGAAGCCAGCAAATCGTACCGCGGAAGAAAAAGAGAAAGCAGCGCGATTCCAGGAGTTCGGCTGCACAACGTGCCATCAAATCACGCCTGGAAAACTCGGCCTCACCGAATATGGCAAGAAACTGAAATCCCTCCACATGGCTTGCACGGATGTGGAGAAAATTCTGGCAAAGTAACGCGCTGCGGGCGCAGCCCGCTCAATGGGAGAAATTTCATGAGCTACAAACAATTCCTGGCCAGGACGGTAAATCCGCTGGTGCCGCTGCTCGCGTTCTCTGCGATGGCGTGCGCGCAACAGTCCAGCATGCCGCCCAAGACCGAGGACCGCCCGCTCCAAGATCGCATCGTTTCCATGGAACGCGCAGAGCGCGACGCGTGGCAAAAGCCGGACGGAGTTATCAAAGCTCTGGATTTGAAAAACCACGAGGCCGTGGCCGACATCGGCGCAGGAACCGGTTATTTCAGCCGCCGCCTGGCTCAAGCTGTGGCGCCCGACGGAAAGGTTTATGCCGTCGACGTCGCCGCCGACATCCTGTCGTATCTGAAAGAGCGGGCCGACCACGAGAACATTCAAAATATTGTTACGATCGTTTCCCGCCCGGAAGATCCCATGTTACCCGCAAATTCCGTCGACTTGGCCTTCTTCTGCGATACCACGCACCACATTGAGGACCGCGTTGAGTTTTATCGCAAACTTTTCCCAGCGGTCAAAGCGCACGGCCGGATGGCCATCATCGACTATCCTCCAGACAGCCCGCATGCCCCGCATAAACCGGAGCAACTGGTGCCGCGTTCTCAGGTCATCAGCGAGGCAGAGCAGGCAGGGTTCAAGTTCATCAAGGATCTTCAGTTCCTTCCCTACCACTACTTCCTGATCTTTGAGAAGCAGTAAGACTCCGAATGGGGATGGAATGCGTCCTACATTAGAAATGTGAGCCTATGATTGCCAGCATTTCCATAAAGGTGAACGGCAAAGTCCACCTCTTTGATGTTGATCCCCAATGCCCTCTTCTCTATGTACTTCGAGACACTCTTGTTCTGAACAATCCCCGGTTCGGGTGCGGGCTGGGGCAATGCGGTGCTTGCACTGTGCTCATCGATAATCACATCGTCCGCTCGTGTGTCTATCCGGTTGGCAGCGCGGTTGGCAAGCAAATCGTGACTCTCGATGGTTTGGGCGCGCCCGAGAGTCCTCATCGAATTCAACAGGCCTTCATCGATGAGCAAGCGACGCAGTGTGGATATTGCTTGAACGGCTGGATCATGTCCACCAAGGCGCTGCTGGACAAGAATCCCAATCCGACGGACGACGAGATCAGGGGCGCGCTGGCGGGTTTAGTTTGCCGGTGCGGCAGCCATGTGCGGATGCTTCGCGCGGTACGCCGGGCAGCGGGAAGGAGCGACTGATACGGATGGCTCCGCAAAATCCTTTTTCCAGAAGACAGTTCGTAAAGGATGCCGGCGGCCTGCTGATCGGGTTCAGCCTCGGCAATCCTGCAACTTTTCCGCGCATGATTGGAATACCTTCCCCGCTGAAAACCATCCACACACCACCCGCCGCCAGCCTGGATTCGTGGCTGAGAATCGAACGGGATGGAACCATTCGCGTATTCACCGGCAAGACGGACATCGGAATGGGCGTCCAAACGGCGCTGATTCAAATTGTGGCCGAAGAGCTTGATGTCTCTCCACAGAGTGTCTTCTTCGTTATGGGTGACACCGGAACGACAGTGGATCAGGGCGGCGTTGGTGGAAGTACCTCCGTCATGCTGGGATCAAAGCCGCTGCGCAATGCCGCGGCCACCGCACGTTTCTTGCTGCTGCGTCTCGCATCCAGCCGCTTTGACGTTCCGGTAGAGCAACTCCAGATAAAAAATGGCATTGTCGGCGTCCGGGGTGACGCCAGCAAAAGTGTTGCTTACGGCATTCTCACTGCGGAGAGCGAACTGAAAGACGAACTCACCGTTTCCGGCCAAGGATTTGGCCTCAATGTCGAAGGGTTCGGCAGACCAAAGGCTCCCGCCACCTATACGGTCGTGGGGCAGTCGATTCCGCGCGTGGATATTCCGCCCAAGGTGCAAGGCCAATTCCGTTACGTAACGGACGTCCGTGTAGCGGAAATGCTTCATGGCCGGGTAGTCCGGCCGCCCGGGGCCGGGGCAACGCTGGTCCGCGTGGATGAAACTTCGATCAAAAGTATTCCGGGCCTGATTCGGGTTGTGGTGCGCGGCAACTTTGTCGGCGTTGTCGCTGAAAGCGAGTGGTCCGCCGTCCGGGCGGTGGAGGCCCTGAAGATTACTTGGACGAAACCTGCGCCGGCCTTCCCCGAACAGAATGAACTATATCAATACATGCGAAACACTCCGGCCAAGGGAAGTAAGGCAGGCACAATTTCCGGCGACGCGGTCACTGCCCTCGCCGGCGCAACGCAGCTTGTCAAAGCGACTTATGAATGGCCGTTCCAATCGCACGCCACGATGGGACCCGGCTGCGCGGTCGCGGACGTTCGCTTGGACGGAGCGACCACAATTTGGTCCGGGTGCCAGAAGCCGCACGCCTTGCGCAAGGGAATAGCGGACTTACTCAAACTCCCGGTGGATGCTGTGCAAGTGACCTGGGTAGAAGACGCCGGTTCCTATGGGCGTCCCGGGTTCGAGGACGCGGCCGCGGATGCTGCCGTGCTCTCGCAAGCCGTCGGCAAGCCTGTGCGAGTGCAGTGGATGCGGTCGGATATGAGCGGCTGGGGGACGAAAGGCCCCGCCGTAACTTGTGACCTTCGTGCGGGCCTCGACGCCCACGGGCGAGTCACTGGTTTCGAGTTCACCTCGCGCGCTTTTTCCGGCGGGGAGACTTTTTACCATCCGGATACCGCGGGTAACTTCCTCGCCGCGCAACTGATGGGTGTTCCCAACACCACCGGCAAGGACGAGTTTGCGGAATTCGGCGAACACTCCCCCTCGTATAATTTCCCAAACATCCATGCGATCGCCCACGTAGTTCCCGCCCTCTATCCATCGGCTTCCCCGCTTCGCACGACTCATCTGCGAGATCCGGAAGGTCCCGCCGTGACTTTTGCGGTGGAATCGTTCCTCGACGAAGTCGCCGCAGCGGCCCGAGTCGATCCCATCGACTTCCGTCTTGCCTATCTGAATGATCCGAGAGCCAAGCAGGCTCTTGCCTCCGTCGCCGAACGCGCCGGTTGGGATCGCCGCGCGTCGCCAAAGGCAAATGGTGAAACTGGAGATATTGTCACCGGACGCGGCATCGCGTTTGGCACGCGCCGGGGAACTTATGTAGCCACTGTTGCGGAAGTGGAAGTCAATCGACGAACGGGGGCGATTCGGGTGCGGCGCCTCGTTTGCGCTCACGATTGCGGCCTCATAATCAATCCCGACGGGCTACGCGGAACTATCGAAGCAAATCTGATACAGTCCATGAGTCGCAGCTTAAAAGAAGAAGTGATGTTTGACCGGGATAGCGTCACAAGCGTGGATTGGCAGACCTATCCCGTCGCGAGGTCTTCGGACATTCCGGAACAGGTTGAAATTGTGCTTCTCAATCATTCCGAGCTTCCCTCGGCCGGAGCGGGCGAACCGGCAAGCCGCCCGACTGCCGCTTCGATTGCCAACGCCATTTTCGACGCTACCGGCGCTCGCGTGCGTCAGGCCCCTCTCACACCATCGACGGTAAAAGCCGCCCTCGTTAGGATTTCGCCCGAATAGCCGTCTTCATGCGAGTCTGACTCCGTACGAATGGGGTCAGTGGACGTGGACCGTGAAATATTGTCACGCGTCTACGACGAGAGAGCATTGGCCGAGGCTCACTATTGAGGCATCCTCTGTGGCCCTTCTGTGGAATCTTCAAACCTTTCGGGTAAAAACCGAAGGGTCTGCTGGAGTCATTCCAGGTTCCAGACGACGGTTTACAAGACCACAGCAGGGGCCATACGGCTTCCGATGGATCCGCAACGGTTCCCTAGACCGTTGTTTTTTATACTATCTCTGTATTATTACTATATGGGACTTATTGCGAAAGTAGATTCTGCAAGTCTGGGTGTAGGTTGCAGTTAGGAATGGCGGAGAGGGGGGATTGAAGCCTCCGTTGTTGAGAGGGAGGTGACGGGTCGGTGAGCGTTGGTATGTCTCTTGTTTTCAACACCCGTTTCCGATTTGCATTATTCGCCAGTCTCCGCGCGGCCTTCAAATTGACGCCAAATAACCTCAAAGTGGTAGCAAAGTAGAGGCAATAGACTGCGGCCGCTTTGGCGTCGAATGGGCCCCAATTGCGAAGACCTGAGGGAGCGGGAATCCTTGAGACTCATAACGGTGTGAGGACCTTAGAACGGGAACAAGATTCCTTTATCCTTCAGTTTTTCGAAGCGTGCGGCAGCAAACCGAAACAGTTGTGCTGGCTTCCGCCCGGTCCGCTGCCACTCTTGTAGCGGTTTTAAGATGCCCAATAGCGCGAGCTTCCGGCGAAAGTTGCGCTTATCTAACGGTCTACCAAGGATCGTTTCGTAGACCGCCTGCAGTTCACCCAGGGTGAACTTTTCCGGAAGAAGCTGAAACCCAACGGTCGTGTATTCCAATTTGTTGCGAAGGCGTTCGAGAGCGTAGTCCAGAATGGATTTGTGGTCGAAGGCAAGCGGCGGAACACCGCTGGCCGGAAACCATTGCGCTTCAGCCGCGTCAGCGCCAGCAACCAGCGACAATTTGTCCGAGGTGATCAATGCGTAATAAGCGACCGTGATGACTCGACCCCTTGGGTCTCGCTTGGGGTCGCCGAACGTATACAGTTGTTCGAGAAACACGTTTCTCACACCCGTTTCCTCGTGCAGTTCGCGAAGCGCTGCTTCTTCGAGCGATTCATCTTCCCGAATGAAGCCTCCTGGGATGGCATATTGACCCTCAAACGGAGGAACGCCTCGTTTGACCAAGAGCACCTGGAGCGAACCCTCTCTCAGAGTGAAAATCACAATGTCTACGGTCACACGCAAACTTTCCACGTTTCACCCCACGACAAGTTGAGCGGTTTCCGCTGCCGCTCTCACGATTACGCTCGAGCCCGAATTGAATTGCAGGAAGTCCGCCTCAACGCCATCACTGAAGATAACCCCGCCCGATGGCATCAGCGATTCCAACTCCAAGGCTTGTTGATGCTCGACAATCCCGGCAACGATATTTGCTTTGGAATGACGGCTGATGAAGGGCTCGCGAACTACAAACAGCAGTCGCCGGTCCTCCCAATCCAGTCGCATCGGCTTCACCGCATGGCCACCGGCCAGGGCTGCGACCGCCGAGGCCATATTGAATACGGACGAGACCCAGCCTGTGCTGCCCGCACCGGTTGAGACGAGAACACCGCTGGATGATTGAGGTTCCTCGGCTTTGGCCCACCGAATTCGGTATCGAGCCGAGACGTGAGTTTGAGCCCCAAGGAACAGATCGTTGAACGCCAACAGCCGCTGGCCGTCATTTAGCCGAGCTTCCGCCAGGGTAACGGAACGAATGCGGCACTTTCCCGAGATCACTTCCTCGAGCGCGCGACCTGTTTGACTGGGAAGGAAGGGAAGGAGGATACCATCGAATCTTTCCGGGTCCGGATTTACAGCGATGATGGGTTGCTTGTCGACATATTTCGCAGTGTTGGCGACCAGCCCATCCTGTCCTAGCGTGACTACGAGATCTTCCGGCAGGAATGTAAACGTGGGCACCAGTCCTCGATCGATTTCCTGCACTTTCAAGCCAAGCTCAATGGAGCGGCGGACAACGTCAGAGGAATGTCTATAGGCTTCATCCTCCAGTTGGTATTCCTGGAAATTCCCTCCTGCATGTTCGATGTAGAACTTAGCTTGTCCCAAAGTGTTAAATCGTTCGATCAACTCGGCTAGCCGGGTCTTGCGGGTCACCAGGACGATCTTCTCAAACCCGGCCCGCCGCTTTGCGTCGTGAACGAATTCACGCATGACTACTTCCCTTTTTGCTGCGCCGGAATTGTTGTGCCCGTGGTAGCGGATGAAACCAGGCTCCGCAGCAGGTCCGGCGAAATATTCAGTTCACCGATCTTTTGCGCGTTCGCCGCCATTTCCTGGAAAGCCAGGGCGATCATCATCTTGGGATCACCGCCGTGCGGGGAGAGTGTCATCAAAGTTCTCCAGTCGATGTCGCGCACAGGCTTGAGTGTCGCCTCCAGCGCGTATGCACGGCTATCCGCCTCTTTACGATCATTTTCGATGCGTTTTTCCGTGAGAGCGGCGCGTTGCTGTTCAATCGCTATGTCCGCAGCCATCTGCGTTTCGCGGATCTGACGGCGCTTCTCCTCGACAGCAATTTCGGTGTTGAGTTCACTCTCCTTGATTCGGCGCTCTTGCTCAACAGCGTTGTTTCGCCGAGCATAAATGGCTTCGTCAGATCGACGCTGCAGCGCCTCGCGGGCTTCCGCCTCTAAGGCTTTTGCCATTTCCGGCGTCGGACGGATCGAAAGCAAGGAAAGATTCAATATTTCTACGCCAAGCTGAACCACGCCTTCGGACGATTTCAGGCCGGCTAGAACCGAAGCACTCAACGCACCGCTTTTCGTCAATGCCTCCCCCAGCGAGAGTTTTTGCGTCTCTGCCCGCATCAGCGTTTGCGTTGTGTGAACCAATCGCTCTGGCAGCTTGCGATAATCCTCGGAGCGAAATACGCCCAACGGGCTGACGCTCAAATCCAGAAGTGAGGAGAGTTTCTTGGGGTCTGAGACTCGGAAGGTGAGTTGCCCTTGTATGGAGACGGACTGAAAATCCGCCGTGCTCTCTTGGAAAGCAAATGGGACATCGGCGCTTTCCAAAGGTACAGTGACAATTGTCGACGTGGGAGCGTAATAAAAGAACGAGAGTCCCGGTCCTTCCCGGCGCACCTTGCCGTTCTTGAATTGCAAAACGTAGGTTGTGGGAGCGGCTTTCATGAATCGGATGGCTAACATGAGATGCCTCCATTAGTGTCTTGTGGACACTATGATAGTGTCTCATAGACACTTTGTCAAGCGGTTTTTTCTTGCGCTGGTAAAACCGCTGAAAAGTGGTGTTCCATATTTATGGCATTCGTGGGAGAATCAGTGTATGAAAGAGGAAGCCATCCGGACGACCGTCGATATCCCCGCGTCCCTTTACCGCAAGCTTAAGGAGCAAGCTGCCGCGCAAGGACGTTCGATCCGCGAATTGATCCTTTTGGGCGTGCGGGTCACTCTCATCGAGGGCAAGCGTCCTCGTTCGAAGAGGGTCAAGTTTCCCCTCATCGCGTCAGATGGGCCGAAAGTCGATTTGACCAACGAACAGATCTATGAACACATTGAATTTCCTTGATGCCAATGTTTGGCTGGCACTGCTGTGGGGTCGACATATTCATTCCGAAAGGGCGCGGGAGTGGCTTGAGAAGTCCCCAGAAGAAAAATTCTTTTTCTGCCGATTCACGCAGTTGACAGTACTTCGGCTTCTCACATCGGCAGTCGTGATGGGAAACGACGTGAGAAAAATGCCTGAGGCCTGGGAACTATGGGACAAGGTTTGCGCGGACGATAGGGTCGCTTACCTCTCCGAACCCGAGGCAATAGAGCCTGAATTCCGCCGGCAGTCTAGGCTCAGTAGTTCTTCGCCGAAAGTGTGGGCGGATTCCTATCTTCTGGCATTCGCAACCGTGGCGGGTTTGAAGCTTGTCACCTTTGACCGAGCGGTTCGCTCACGAGGCTCCGAAGTGCTCGTTCTTTAGGTCATGAAGTTCGACAGTCTCTTCCATGATCAAAGCGCAAGGCATACGAACCGGAACGGTTTCGATGTTGGATTCCGTTTCCGGCCTCACGATCAGCCATCCCAAGGTCGGACCTTTTATTGTCCTGAATGACAGACATTCTCGCGAAAGACGGCGCTTCTCCTGGTGCCATGAGTATGCTCACGTCCTACTGGACAAGGACGCAATTGGCATGGTGAGTCGCGAGAGTGAACGAAATGACCTGAGAGAAGTGCGGGCAAATTCGTTCGCCGCGAATTTCCTTCTTCCGGAAGAAGGCGTTCGTCAATTCGTGGCATCCCTCGGCAAGAGCGCAGCCAGTCGCATTCACGCGGACATTTTTGACGAGGCAGGAGTCGTCGCCATTGATTCCCGAACCGACCCGGCGACACAGGAAATCCAGTTGTACGACGTGGTGCAGCTCGCGCATTCCTACGGAGTAAGCGTCCCCTCGACTCTCTACCGACTGCGCAATCTCAAGCTCGTCTCCGAACCGGAATTTGAACGTCTGCGGACCATGGATGGGGAAGGGCGCAGCAAGAGAATTGCCGCGGCGCTCGGAGTAGAGACCGACGAATCCCTCGAACAGCGTGGCGAATTTCAGGGACGGTTTCTTGCTCTTGGGCTGGAAGCGTTGCGACGCGAGAAAATCAGTCAGGCAAAGTTTCTGCAGTTGGCGGAACGCGTCGGCGTTCGCGAGTGGATTGCGCAAGATCTTCTGGTCAATGCGGGAATTGACGACGCTGAGGCACAGCCTGTCCTCCTGCCGGAGTAAGGATGTCCCCTCCAGGATCGCCCATTATCCGTGTCGTTCTGACCGACACGAATATCCTCATTAATCTCATTTCACGTTGGCCGGTTGGACCTGCTTGGAAAACTGCTTCCATATTCCTTTGTCGTCCCGGAAGAGGTCGAAAGGGGGGTGACGGATTCTGCCCAGACGCAAGCTCTCCAGACAGCCATGTCCTCGGGGCTGCTACAGGTTGTTCGACTTGCTGCCCCTGCGGAATTGAAGGTGTATGCAGATCTCGTGCAGATCCTGGGATCTGGAGAAGCCGCATGTTTGAGCCTGGCAGAGTGCCGGCAATGGCTCGTCGCTTCCGACGAAAAAAGGAAATTCCACCGCGAAACGCTGGCCCGATTGGGAACGGGCCGCCTGCTGAATACTCCGGGTATTCTGAAACTTGCAATCACAGGCGGTATCCTCACCGTAGAAGACGCCGATCAAGCCAAAGCAGTCCTCGAACAGCACCGCTTTGTCATGAGTTTCCGTTCTTTCCGTGACGTTCTTCCCTGATGCATTGCCTGCACTGAAGCTAATGCGGTTTTTCCTTGCCGCCACGGGTAATCAACTTTGAGGGCAACCCAAAGTCAACCATGCCTCGTTGCCGTCCGCCGACCGGCTCCTCGCCGCCATCACTTCTTTTGAGACCGCGCTGACTTGGCCTGAAACGCAGCAGCGAATCCAGAATTTGTTGCAACGCGGACTCCAACGAGACAGCGACTTCGAAGCTCTCTGGCCCGAGGTACTCGGCACGCTGCTTGAGACCTAGCCACCGTGTGGCGATGCGCAGCCTCGCCGAGCTAATATAGCCGTTCCGGGTCGAGATATCGCAAGCCGCACTCGATGCCGAGAGGAGACAAGCCATGTCCTACAGCGTCTCGACCTTGCTGATCCGCAATCTTCGTGATGTCTTCGGTGAAAACGATCCCGCTCGCCGGCGCGCCGCCATCGACGAGATTTACACTGAAGATTGCGTTTTCTACGACCCCAGCAAGGGAGTCTATCGTGGCCGTGACGAAATCGACCGCATCGCGGGCGCGATCAAAGCTACTCACCCTGAATTCCGATATCAGCCAATTACCGAGCCCGCGGAATCGGGCGATGGCGGGCTGGTCCGCTGGGTATCAGGCCGCCCGGGTGAGGCGCCAACTTACGCCGGGACCGATTTCATCATTGCCCAGGACGGCCGGATTGCCGCCGTTTATCTCTTTTTCGACAAGCTACCGTGAGCTGGACTCTGCCGTGCGACGTCCTATTCGTAGGATTGGCAAACGGCGGGAGGAATATTTCGCGGTCGCTCAAGCTGCTTTGCTTGAAGCGAAACATCGGAAATCTACCGGCAATCCAGGAGAAAAGCGGCTATCTCCTTAGGTAACGGGGAAACGAGCGGCCGAGTAGGCCCCGGGGAATTTCACCCCGAGCCCCTCACAGAACCGTGCTTGACTGTCTCCAGTCACACGGCTCGTGCCACTCAGTGAAGGTTTGACCTTCCGTTCTAACCACTCGGTTCCTCCTGTTTCCAGTTGACCGTAATTGGTTAG
>Ga0210399_10000248_pt1 | contig 44062 bp, 35 predicted proteins | sample IncBWC14MmetaG_FD_150865 | JGI IMG/M metagenome (GOLD analysis project Ga0210399, IMG submission 150865) | Forest soil microbial communities from Barre Woods Harvard Forest LTER site, Petersham, Massachusetts, United States - Inc-BW-C-14-M | ecosystem: Environmental > Terrestrial > Soil >... | reverse complement strand
GATCGCTGGGTAGACCGTAAGGCCGCTCTCGAGCAATACAAACGGTCCGGAGCCATTCTTGACCTGGGCTGTAGCTCGGGTTCGTTTCTGGAGTTTATCCGGAGCGATGCCTGGAAACTATTTGGCGTCGAGATGTCTGCGGACGGCGCGAAAACGGCGGAAGGGAGAAGTGGGGCCAAGGTTTTTGTCGGGGATATCCTGGACGCTCCTTTCCCGCCGGAGTCCTTTGACGTAATTACTTGCTTCGACGTGCTCGAACATCTCCATGAGCCGCGAAAAGTCCTGGCCAAAGTGAAGGAATGGTTGAAACCAGGTGGCATTTTTTATGTTTTGGTTCCCAATATCGATTCGGCGGAAGCACGGTTTTTTAAATCCTACTGGTGCGGTTTGGAATTGCCTCGCCATTTATTCCACTACTCGCCGACGTCGCTCAAATCCCTCGCGAAGTCGGTAGGACTCGCGGAGGTTTTACTGGAAACGAGGCGGAACGCGGCCGTCGGCAATAGCGTGCGCTATTTCTTTGACGACGTCTTCCGGTCTGTGGGAATCTCGCGAACACCGCTGGCTAATCTCCGTCCCGCGAGCCTCCCCTGGAAGGTGGCCCGAAAGCTGGTTCGTGTTACCGTTCTGCGTTCTCTTTTGGCTATGGCTCCCCTTGCGGGCGGCGGAGAATCCATTCATGCGGTTTTCAGGAAGGACGCCGCCGGTCAGTAGTCACTTCCTCGAGCGAACCCCATGTCAGTCGTGAAACAACAGACTTCAACGGGTCATAATTTAGCCGCGACCATCGGGAAAAATGCGGCTTTTGGCGTGGTCTCCACCGGCGTCCAGGTTGCAACCCGTCTCGTTACCGTCCCGATCGTAATCCACCATCTGGGTCTGGACGGTTATGGAATCTGGAACGTCGTTATGGCAACCGCAACTTATATGCGGTTTGGAAGCGCTGGCATCAAGGCGGCCTTCCAGCAGTATGTTGCCGAGGCGACCGGTAATGGAGATTACGAAAGAGCGAACAAGCTGCTGAGCACGGGCTGCGCCGCGATGCTCGTGCTGTCTGTCGCTGGGCTGGTCCCGATCGCCATCTTCTCTCGCCAGCTTGCAAGTCTCGCGGGTGTCCCGCCCGAATTTCTGAGATCCGCAGCGGGATCCATAACCATCCTCGCGCTGATCATGGTGATGGCAAATGTTGGAGCCGCATTTGAATCCATCGTCGCAGGCGGTCATCGAATCGACCTCGTTCGGATGTTCACGACGATCCTGACAGTTTTGGAAGCCGTAGCGATCGTTGTTGTCTTGCAATTTGGTTATGGACTGTTCGCCATGGCGTGTGTCATGGGAGCGTCTGAACTTGTGTTTATCATTTGTTGCAAGATTGCATCGCATCGTGTCGTGCCGCAGATTCAGCTGAAAATCCAGTCCTTGACGAAAAGCGTTTTGCCCGAGTTGTGGCGTTTCGGCGGAAGCTATCAATTGGTGAATGTTCTGGAGGTTCTGTATAGCTCGATCGTTCCGTTTGCGATATTGCGGACGTTCGGCGCGCACTCCGCGGGCGTATACGCGGTGGTAACGCGAGTGGTCAGCGCAGCCTCGATGCTTCAGGACTCGTTTCTCTCCCCAATTCTGTCGGGAGGGACAATGTTGTACGCATCTGGCGCACAGGAGCAGATGCGGCGGCTGATCGTCAAGGCATTCAAGGTTGCGTGGGCTTTGTCACTGTTTCCGTTCGGCTTCATCGCCTTGTTCGGTACAGTGATGATTTATGCCTGGACCGGACAAACCGATCCTTCCTTCCGAATTGCGTTGTGGCTGGTATGCGTCACGTTCCTCTTCAGGTCGTTTTCGCTGCTATCGATGGTTCTTTACCGAGTTTCCGGCAAGGCTGTCTTGGACAATGTGCGGCAGGTGCTACGAATCGTAATTATCCTGGCGGTCGCTTTTCTTGCGCCAAGACTCGGTTTTTTTGGTGTCCTGGCCGGTTTAGCGTTCGCTGAATTGGCGGGCATGATCTTCATGCTATTCGCTCTTACGGAGACGTTTCGTGTGTTCCGCGCGAAAATGTTGCTTCCCGACACGGTCAAATTGGCGGTCGCTGCAATTGCGATGCTGGGCGCGGGGTTCATCGCCTCGTATGTGCCCTTACCGGGAAGCTTCGGGGGGCGCCTTTCCGCATTACTCTGTCTGGCGAAAGTATCGTTGGCGTGCCTCATCGTGGCTTGGCCTTCTCTTCGCCTGACCGGTTCCATAACCGCTGCCGAAGGAACGGCGTTGTTTGGCGTCTTTTTTCGGCGCGCGCGTGATTCGGCAGTCCCGGTTTCACAAGAGGCCAACGAGTAGATCCCGTTCAGCTTGATCGACAGTGTAACGCGAAAAAACTCCGGGAAACGTTGGTGGATTAGCTACAATAGGCCGGCCGCTGGAGTTGCGTCGGAACCGAATTTTGATGAAAATGGATGAGAGATCACAAGGCGGCCTTTACGACCAAAGCGGTTCCTTGTGCTTGGAAGCGAACTCACTCAACCAGCCAGTGAGTTTGGGAAGCCGCTGACGACACTAACTCGTTGGAATCCAGCGGTGTTCGATTTCGTAAATGACCTGAGCGGTTCCGCCCGGACCGACTGATTAATGCGGGAACGCTCGGCCAGCCATCCAGTCTGCTGGCGGTCTACAACCAAAGTGGAAACTTATCCAATGTCTGGGACGTTAGAGTGCTTGCATACATATCAATCCGCCTCTTGTTCCGCTCCTAGCCAACCTCTGCGACTGTGCCGGTCTCCCCGTCACCGAGCCTAAAGAAAGGCAGAACCATGCCTGACTCTGATTCACATCGTCGTGCCCGTTTTGAGGACCCCTTGACGTTTTTCTCTCGGGCAATCACAAAGCTTTACAGTATATGGTTAAGCGCCACCTACCCTTTTGCCTCTCTGGGTCGCAAACTCTCTGTCCAATACCCGTGCCAATTGAACAAACGGATAGCGCATAGAATTAAGATTGGCAATTCGGTAATCATCAGAAAAGACGCGTGGCTCAATATCCTGCCCGAGGCGAGCGGCACTGTTAATATCGTTGTTGAAGACGACTGCCTTATCGGTGCACGTTCCGTAGTATCTGCCAAAAACTCTATCCATCTGGAGAAAGACGTCATAATCGCAACGTCAGTTCTCATAATGGATCACAATCACGCGTATGAAGACATTCACCGGCCAATTCGAGAACAGGGTGCCACGTCTGGGGGCACAATCCGGATCGAGCAGGGATGCTGGATTGGCCACGGCGCGTCCATCGTGTGCAATCAGGGCGAACTTGTGATTGGCCGCAATAGCATAATCGCGGCGAATACCCTCGTCACCAAGAGTTTCCGTCCCTATTCCGTTATTGTTGGTAATCCGGGCAGACTTGGTCGACACTTCGACCCCGTAAAGGGGGCCTGGGTCGGAGGAGTTAGTCGGGCCGTTGTCCCTGTTCCGACGCGGTAGCCACTGTGACTCTATGGGATCGCCGACCCGAGGCACATGCCAATCCAAGGTATGCCGATGAGTGACCGCAGCGAGGCCGGCGGCCGCTCTGGAGCGCCGCTCGGTCTCATTTCTCGGGGGTTGAGGAATCTCTACAGCGTGTGGGTGCGGGTGACCTACCCCTTTGCTTCGATGGGTTCGAAGGTGTCAATTCACTTCAGCGGTCCTATCAAGAGGACAGTGGCCCATCGGATCAAGCTGGGTAGTTTCGTGACTATTGAAAAGGATGCCTGCTTAGCGGTGAGCGTGTCCCCGGAGGAGTTTGGAGAGCCGGTCATCGTTATCGAGGATCATTGCGTTCTTCACTGGCGATCGCAGATTGATGCCAAGAATCACATCCACCTGGAGCGTGATGTTATCGTTTCGCAAGACGTGCTGATCCAGGACCACGGTTACACCTATGAATCCGTCGCAAACCCAGTCGGGGAACAACAGGGGTGCAGCAAGGCTGGAAGAATCCAGATAGGGCAAGGTTCCTGGATCGCGCAGGGGGCGGCCATAGTATGTACTCAAGGCGAGTTGATTCTGGGCCGCAACTGTGTTGTGACGTCTAACGCTTTGGTCACAAAAAGCGCTCCCGCATATTCCGTCCTTTCCGGGAATCCGGCTCGAGTGATCAAACGGTTCGATCCCGTGAAGAAGGTGTGGGTGACCGGAGCTCCTGTTTCGTCAGATTCTGGACCGATGGAGTGATAGTATCCGGCACGAAACTTCGATCGCCTCTTCCGCTGTGGGTTCCCGTTCGTAGCCCTTATAATTGAGGATAGCTCCGCGCCATGGGTTCGAGATTCATTTTGGGCCAGAAAGATGCCAACAGTGTGGCCGCGATATGACGGCGCGTCGCCGGACAATTGCGCGGTTTTTGGACGGGCACTTGGCAAGTGATCTTTGCGAGGCTCAGGAGATGACGAATGGATGAGCAGGAAAAGCGTCTTGCGGCATGCTTTTTAGCGGTTTTTCCGGAGATCGCCCCGGAAGAAATTCAACAGGCCACCTCGGCCTCCGTCGAGAGTTGGGATTCCGTCGCTGTCGTCACGCTCCTGGCGGTTGTCGAGGAAGAATTCGGGATCAGTATCGACGTCGAAGATCCGTCGCGATTTGACTCCTTCAAGAATATTCTAGGTTACTTGCAAGAGGCCAGCAGAAGGACGAGTTCGAGCGTTAATGGCCGTGAGTGAAAGAAGTTTGCCGGCACGTATCTGACGGATTGTTCGGAGTGCAGCGACGTAGCCCGTACGTTCGGTACCAATTTGGGTTAAATATCCCCCCGTCTCAGAAAACCGCAAATGACGAATGGAGCGACAAGGTAGCAGATGAGAGCTAGCTGCGGTGGGTGTGTCTCGCTGACTAGTTGCGAATACGCGGCGAATGTAATTCCTCTTGCGATGGATGCGTGCTTTCTGCGTCAGCATTGCCCCAGAGTCTGTCATGCATGCTTTGGAGAGCCAGCGGCGTTAGAATGACACGCAAAGCAGCCACTTTCGTAAATTGCCGAAGAAGCCTTCGATATCCGTGATGTCGGTACGATAACGAACAAAGCCAAAATCACATTCACAGTCATAAAGGTGGAGCTAAGACATGAAAGTGCTTGCAGCTATCGCAAGTTTTGGAACAAAGAACGACCAATATCTTGCCCGCATTGTCCAAGAATATGGTTCCATGTCGTTCGATGTCCATGTCGTGGTCTTGTCCAACCTTCCTAAAACCGTGGGTCCGGGGGTTGAGGTCACTGTTGTGGATCTAAAAGGCAAGAACCCTGGCACGCTTCCATTTGGACACAAGAAACTTTTCGCCGACCATCTGAACGACTATGACCTCTTCATTTACTCCGAAGATGACATGTTAATCACGGAAGCGAACCTCCGAGCCTACTTGAAAGCTTGTGAGGTTTTGGAAGGGAATGAGATTCCTGGTTTTTTTCGTTTCGAGCGCGGAACAGATGGTTTGATTAACTATCCCGAAGTGCATGGCCCGCATCACTGGGATTGCCAATCAGTTCGCCGCAGGAAGGACCAAGTTTTCGCATCCTTCACGAATGAACACGCTGCTTGTTATGCGCTCACGCGGGATCAACTTCAGCGAGCGATTTCCTCCGGCGGGTTTCTGGTCGACCCACACTGTGGAAAGTTCGATCTCATCTGTTCAGCGGGAAATGATCCGTACACGCAATGCGGTTTCGAAAAGGTCATTGGTATTTCATCGTTGGATGATTTTCTCATTCATCATCTTCCCAATGCGTACGTTGGCAGCACATTCGGTGTAGGCGAGCCTGAACTGCGCAACCAAGTCCAGCGTCTTATGCGAATCTCGCAAAACGGTAGCTGCCCGACACCTCTTTTTCCAGTTGAATCGAAATTGATGTTCAACAGGTTTTCAAAAGATTGTTACGAGCAAGTTCAGCAGCCGATTATCGACGTAGTTCCGCGCGGGACAAAAACTCTGCTCTCGGTAGGATGTGGCTCTGGGGCCACGGAAGCCGCTCTGGTAGAAAAGGGTATTCACGTGCTTGCCGTACCAGCCGATCCGGTATTCTCCGGCAGCCCTAGGGCTAAGGGTGTCGAGTTCGTGGATGGAAATGTCCCGACAGTTCTAAAGAAATTGGAAGGCCAACAATTTGATTGCATTATCGCGGTAGACGCTTTGCACTTAAGCGCGGATCCGGCCGGGATGGTGAGTGAGTTTGCGCCGTTGCTACGAGCCGGCGGCACGATGATTGTGCGAGTTCCGACGGTGCGAAGACTCGCAACCGTCTACCGGGCACTCACTGGCCACCAATCCTTTGCCGAGTTGGGCGGTTATGCAAAGACCGGCACGCAATTTACCTCGCGCGGTATCTTGCGGAGATGGCTTGAGAAAGCAGGGCTGCGAGTGGAGAGAATAACTCAAATGTCTTCCACAAAGCCGAGCGGGCCTCAATCATTGGTATTGGCTCCCATCCGAGCCATGAAATTAGGCGGAAATCTGATTGCTACCGCCAGGAAATTGTAGACTCGAGCCTTCGGTTCAACTGGCTTCGAAAAAATCAGTGCCGCCGATCATGGGCGTGTTGTCTTTATCTTAATGAACTCAAGAATCCGGTATGGGATTCGGCGTTTCTTTGTGTCGGTCCCAACCTCAATCGAAAGGCGATGAGGAATGAAGGTTTCCGTCATCATTAGAACCTATAACCGTGCGTATATTATTGCGGAAGCGATCGAGAGCGCGCTGAAACAAACCTATGACGACTATGAAGTGTTGGTGGTGGATGACGGTTCCACTGACGACACTCCGGGAATCGTGAAAGGTTTTCACGATTCCAGACTGCGTTACGTCCGGCACGAGAAAAACCTCGGTGTCGGAGCAGCGTGCAATACCGGCGTCGCCCAAGCCAAGGGGGAGTTGATCGCTTTTTTGGACTCTGACGATCTCTGGAAGCCTGAAAAATTGGAACGACAAGTCGCCTGCATGGTCCGGCATCCGGAAGTGGATGCGGTGTTCAGCGACGTCGAGGTCCTGGACGATGCAGCTACGATCCCATCCCTAATTGCCCTGATGAACAGCTTTCCAAAGCTGCTAGCCAAGGACCGGAAACAACAAGAATATGTATTCAGTTCGCGCCAATTGTATCTGTGCCTGTTGGAAGAAGTGCCGATTAAACCGACTGTATTGCTCATTAAGCGCGAGATGTTCGAGAAAGTAGGGTTGTTCGACCTGACCGCGCTGGGTTGCGAGGATTGGGAATTTCTGTTGAGGCTGGCGCGTGTGGCGTGTTTCGGTTACGTCGACGCTCCATTGGCGATCCAGAGACGCACACCAGACGCCATTCACCGCAAATACTGGCAGCAAGATCGAGCCTTCCTTATCTCACGCTTCCGCCAGGAGAAAGTTGCTTTGAAGGATGACCACGAAGCCATCGCGGCGGTGAACCGCGGACTCTCTACGCACTGTACAAATCTGGCCGGGGCTTATTTGGAATCGGGATTGAAGGCGAAGTCGATTTCGGCCTATTTTACGGGATTCAAAGAAACGGGCGAGCCGATGATGTTAGTGCGTGCCGCTTCGACGATGTTGCCTACGCGTCTCAATTCGCTTCTCAAACGGGTTGTGCACAAGGCGTGACGGAAGCCGTTACGGAGGCGGAAGACCGCCAAGGGACGGGCAGCTTCGCAGCGAAGTTTGCGCAATGAGCGCAGACAGATTTGGGTTGGGGAAGCGCCGTTCGTAAAGACGTACCCAGCCGAGTTCCCAAGACGCACCCACCTGTGTGGTGACCTGCGCAACACCGGTCTTCTGCTGGAAATAGCTGGCATCCTGCAATCCTGTGGTGCTACGCGCTACCAAACGCTTGATGGCGTAGCCACGCTCGGCGTAAAGGTCAAATCCGTTCGTTTCACCAAACTCAGCTAGCATCAGTAACGGAACGAGCGCATAAAGATGATAGTGCAAGGCCATTTGTCCACGGCTCATCTCCTTCGGTAAGGTGCCGTCCTTCTGGATTTGATGTATACCTTGCCGATAAGCGGCTAGGCCCCAGCGAAACAACTCCTGGTCGTTGTTAGCGATTGCAGCCGCAGATACAGTAAACCCAGCCCAGTAGAGATGATTGTTTGCGGCGTCTCCTGCGCCGGACTGACGCTGCTGTTCGAAGTAGCCGCGAGTGTCCTCGGCTAGCTTTTTCAGCCACTTCAAAATCTCGTGTGATTGTTCGTCAGAGACGAGGCCACTTTTCCGGATCTTGAGATAGCTCACCGCCCAGGAGCCGAGGTTCCAGTTTCGTACGTAAAACGCCTGCGGGCCGTCCATTTTTCCAGCCAGAGCCTCCTGCTTTGCCGCATTTTCGAGCAAGGTGGAGACGCAGCGGGCAGCGTCGAGACTGCCTTTGGCTTGATATGCGTCCGCGGCCGCTACCACAACCCGAGAAACAGTTTCGATAGGCGACACCGAATCTTCGTAGCGCTTCTTCAGGACCGGATCGATGACCGAATAATGGCTGTCAGTGTAATAGCTACTCGCCGCGAAGTCGCGTGGGAGAGCCGGTACCTCACGACAGGTATAGGCTGCATCGGTCGGGCTGACCGTGCGCAGGTCCCATGGTGAGCGCAGTGTGCTGTCGTTGGCTTTTGCACTAACGCAGAGCAGCACAAACGCGGTCGAAACGAGGAGCGAAAGGAATCGCCTCGAGGACGCGTGCCGTTCTTTAATTTCAAGACCTCTACCGCACGGCATGGGTTGGTCCGGGTTTCGTTTGAGTCCGTACCCGGCAACCCGATCAGCACCGGTACGGATCGAAATTGTCCCATATTTCAGCGCACTCTTGCGATCACCCGTCTCGTTTCTTACCATCCCGAGGCGAAGGGACTTGCTTTGCGATGGTGGGCTACTGCACCACGGCCTTTAGGTTGGATGGTGGGTTCGGAGCGGCATTGGTGGTGCCATTTCCTGCGACACCGGCAAAGGTCGTGATGCTATCGGCTGGAAGCGTGAACGTGAATGAGCTTTCGCTCACCGAAACGCTCGCCTGTTGGGAGAGATTCAAGCTAGCTGAGGTAATCCACGGCGTAACGGAACTACTCGTAAATCCAGCGAGAGAAAACTCCTGCGAAACGCTGGAAGCATTACGGTTGATTACCACGATCGCAAAATTGCCGCTTGATGTCTGTTTGTAGGCCGACACGAGAATTCCCGACTGCGGAGTCGCGGTCGCGTCGATGCGCACGAATCCCGGCCGGACGAATCGGCTAAAATTGCCGATGGCCCAGAGTCGCTTGGCGGGCGTAGTCGAGTTAGAGCTGGGATATAGCGGCTCATTGTCGCCGCCGCCACCAAGTATCGTCCACCAATGCCAGGCGTTGGCGTTTGCTACGGTCATCCAGTTATGAATTTGCTGCGCCCACGCGAGTGCATCCGTGATCGATGGGTCGTAATCTCCGCTGTTCCCGGCGACCTGCCCGAAGACTTCAGTTTCCCAGTATTTTTTTCCGTTGCTCGACGCGGTGGCGTAGGCGTTCGGCGAAACGTCAATCTGCTTGCCTCCGGTGGATGCGTCATAGTCGTAATCGTGGCAGGCAGCGATATCCAGGAAAGCGAGTGCCGCAGAATCTGTGAATGCGGTATTGGCGCGGCTGGCGAGGTTGGCGCAGTCGGACGTTTCCGGCATCATGATTAGCGTCGAATTTTGACCCGCAGCTGCCAAGGTAGGTCCAAGATTATCTTTTACGTAGGTATCAAAGTTTGCCGCAGTCCACGAAGCGCCCTCATATGATGTGGGGCAGTAGTCCGGCTCGTTCTGGACTGAGATCGCGTACAGGCTTATTCCAACACTGCTCAGCGACGCTATGTAGTTGGATTGCCAGGTGGCGAATGCTCCGTAAGAACCCGGATTGAGCGAACCAGGACCGCTCCCCGTGTTGCAAATGACCGAGGCGTTTGACTTCATGGAGGCTGGCGGGGACCAACTTGCTGCCCACACGCGTGCTCCCCTTGCAATGGCCATTTGGAGATTGGTGACCGTTCTTGAGCAGTTCGTCCCGACGCTTGTGCAATCGCCCGGATGGTTGCCACCGTTCGGTATTTGTGTTCGCAAAAGGGAAAGGCCGGCCCCGATTGTTGTTGAAAAGATTTGGTCCGCCTGGGCGGATGTGAAGATTCCGTCCTGGGAATCCGAGTACGCCCCAAACCCATCGATTGTCTGGTGAGTGTTTCCCCACGTCACCGTGGCGGTCTGAGCTTGCAGGTTCCAGGAGAATGCCAACAGAAAAAGAAGCGATACTAGTACGCGGAATGAATTCATGATTTCACTTTTTCGGCCTCAGTATGTGTGCTTAACCCCAGAAATAGTCTAGGTCCGAGCATTTAGGGGGTACTACTGGTCAGAGGTACAGTTTTTGGTATCCATCTGAGTACAGGTGGTAAGTACAGGGGAAATCAGGGGCTACAATGGTCTCGTGACCAAAATCGATACGCAGAACTCGCCGATCGCGCCGGAGGTCCGGAACAGCCCCAGCGGTAGTTCGTCTCCTGACGAACGGGAAGCGATGTCCGATTCCAAACGGGGAACATCCGCGCCAAAGATTTACGAATTAGACCCGCTGGGAGATTCGCGCTGGCAGCCCTTTGTTCAGCAGCATCCGAATGCATCGGTGTTTCACACAACCGGCTGGCTCAGATCCCTTAGCCTGACATACGGATACAGTCCTGTTGTGTTTACAAACACCTCGCCCATAGGAGAATTGAAGAACGGTCTCTTATTTTGCCGAATCCAGAGTTGGATCACCGGCTCACGACTGGTTTCCTTGCCGTTTTCCGACCATTGCGAACCGTTGGTTAGTTCAACCGATGAATTAGGTTCTCTTGTCGATCGCCTGCAGACGTCAATCGAGCAAGAGAATTGGAGATATTTGGAATTTCGGCCGGTTCAAGGAGGGTTTCAACCAAAGAGAGCAAAAGGTGATTTCCAGGCCGCCAAGCTCTACTATTGGCACCGCTTGGATCTTCGGCCCAATATTGAGAATATCTTTCTGGGTTTTCATAAGGCTTCGGTGCAGCGCCGCATCCGCCATGCCGAGAAGGCTGGCCTCGTCTGCGAACGCGGCAGATCCGACAAACTGTTGAAGGATTTCTACAGCCTGCTAACGCTAACTCGAAGGCGTCATCGCCTGCCTCCCCAACCATTTGCCTGGTTTCAAAATCTGGTCGATTGTATGGGCGACTCACTAGAGATTCGCGTGACCTACCAGCAGCAAGTACCGACCGACGCCATTCTGACCTTACGCTTTCGGAACACGGTCTACTACAAATATGGTTGCTCAGATCGCAAGTTCAAAAAACTAGGGGCAACGACTCTTCTCTTGTGGCAAGCGATTCAGGATGCGAAAGCGGGGGGCGCAAAAGAATTCGACTTGGGTCGATCCGAAGTCGACAACGAGGGGCTCCTTGCTTTCAAGGATCATTGGGCGAACGGGCGCACCCAAATAGTGTATTGGAGATACCCTGCAAGCCACTCCCTTGAGATGACGGAAGAACAGAGGCTGAACGTGGCCAAACGCCTCATTGGCTGGGTACCGTACAGACTGCTGGCGATGGCAGGGCGATTAATCTATCGCCACATAGGGTAAGGCACGGATGCAGCACATGCCCCTGTCCGAGACTAAAGACCGACTGGCGGATTCTCGAGGATGGGGTTCCGGGTTTAGGCCAGGCTGTCTGCGGGGGAGCAGGGATTCGCTGCATCGGAAACTGCCGCAAAGTGGAAATCAGTTTCCCAAGGGGGCTTGCGGTCTATTTTGTCCCGAACACCGACCACTCCCCATAATTGTATAAACTGTAGCATTTACATGTGCTTACGTTGATTACGAGGGCCCCAGTCGTTGCACCGCCCCGCTTCTCTTTGGCAGACTGATTGCCACTTGTTTGTCTACAGAACAAGGGTGATTTGTGACTGTAATGGCGGTAGCTTGCACGGTTAGGGGCAAGTCTGAGTAAGCAGTTTACGGCTGCAGGCTGGCAATTACACCCCGATTTCTCACCCGGATCGAATCCGCAGCACTAAATCGACTATGAAAACGCTGGTGTTACGCGGCAATACCCCGATTTCGATGGCGCGGAGCTAAGGTCCGGTAGCGCATGATACAGATGAACTTAAACGGCGGGGACCGGGCCTTAAATATTCTGTGTCTTGGTGCTCATTCCGACGATATCGAGATCGGGTGTGGCGGCACGATTCTTAGATTAGCGGAGCAGCATCCCGGGTCATTATTTCACTGGGTGATTTTCAGTTCGAACCAGGCTAGGCAATCTGAGGCAGAACGTGCAGCCGCGCTGTTCGTTAACCCTGCCTCTCTAAAGGGCCCCCTAGTGAAATCCTTTCCGGATGGATTTCTGCCCTTCGTGGGAGCTGAAGTAAAAGCGGTGTTTGAAGATCTGAAACAGAGCGTCTCTCCAGACATCGTTTTCACTCACAACCGCAAGGACGCACATCAGGATCACCGTCTTCTTGCAGAATTGACCTGGAACACGTTTCGGGACCATATGATTCTTGAGTACGAAGTTCCAAAATACGACGGAGATTTAGGGCAACCAAGCGTATTCGTGCCGCTGTCGGCAGAGATGTACCAGAAGAAGGTTCAATACATTATGGATGCCTTCCCGTCTCAGCTCAGCAAGCGCTGGTTTCAGCAGGAGACATTTCTTTCTCTTATGCGTTTACGGGGAATGGAATGCAACGCCCCAAGCGGCTACGCTGAGGCATTCTATTGCCGCAAGTTAGTGCTGTGAGTTCTTCGGTGGGTACCCGCACGGTTATAAGGATTTCGAAGCGCCCGAGATAAGTGATCCGATCGATGAATGTAACCGCTATTTTGTGTACCTATAACCGTTGCCAAGTGTTGGCAGACGCTTTGGAGGGCGTTGCAGCGTCCGTTCTTCCTCCATCAGTCGAGTGGGAAGTCCTGGTGGTAGACAATAACTCTCGTGATCAAACGCGCGCGGTAATAGAAGATTTTTGCAATCGCTACCCTGGGCGTTTCCGGTACCTATTCGAATCGCAACCCGGCAAGTCGTACGCGCTCAATACTGGCGTTCGAGAGGCTCGAGGCGAGATCTTAGCTTTTTTGGATGATGACGCTTGCGCGGAGCCAACGTGGTTGGGGAATCTTACAGCCGGGTTGAAAAATCCTGAATGGGCTGGAGCAGGAGGGCGCATCGTTCTAGGCTGGCCTTCTTCGCTTCCGAACTGGGTATCGGTTGCCGGGCCGTACGCCCGCCATCCTTTTCCCGGCTTTAACCAGGGCGACGAGGTCAAGGAACTAATAGGATCGCCGTTCGGCGCCAACATGGCATTTCGAAAGGAAATGTTCGAAAAGTACGGGCCTTTTCGTTCCGATTTGGGCCCAAGTCCGAACACTGACATCCCTCCTCTCGGCGAGGATATCGAATTCGGTCACAGGCTGAAACTGGCCGGAGAGCGATTGCGTTACGAACCGTCAGCCATCGTCCATCATCCAGTCGCGGAAGATCGGATCAGCAAAAAATACTTTCTGGACTGGTGGTACGACTACGGTCGAGCTGACGCCCGGGTATCGCGAATTCGGCCTGTCAGGGAATTTTGTAGCCTTGCAGCATGGACAGTGCGGTGGATGTTGGCATTCGAGCCACCCGTGCGGTTCCACGCCAAGGTTGTGGTATGGGAGAAAGTGGGAAAACTCGTGGAATTTTGTCGTCGATCGCTCAGTGTGAACAAACGAAAGGACGACGCCATAAAACTGCCTAAGAGTGAATGCCATGTTTGAATCTAGTCGGCCATCCGCAAGCGTTAGCGCAGACCGCGAACTGCGCATGGAACTCGAGACACCGATCGCCACGACGATGGCGACGGCAGTCCCCCCTGCCATCGACCCGCAAGATACCGAACAAAGGCACCTGATTCGCGATTCCTTCAGCGAACTCTGGCGCTATCGGGAGTTGCTCTATTTTTTCGCCTGGCGCGACGTCAAGGTGCGCTACAGACAGGCAGTTATGGGAGCGGCGTGGGCAGTGATGCAGCCCCTCTTCACGATGATCATCTTCACCCTGATCTTCGGCAAGATGGCGCATATGCCGAGCAATGGGATTCCATATCCGATTTTCAGTTACTGCGCGCTCGTGCCTTGGACCTATTTCGCTACTGTCGTGTCACAGGCCAGCAGCTCTATCTCCGGCAATGCTTCGCTAGTCACAAAAATTTACTTTCCCCGATTGCTCTTGCCCGGTGGCACGGCTTTAGCGGGTTTGCTCGACTTCGCTATCGCGTCGGTCCTGCTGGTGGGAATGATGTTTTACTATCACGTAAAACTAAGCTGGCTTGTGCTTCTGAGCCCGCTGGCGGTTTTGCTCATGGTTTTGATCACGACGGGTGTTAGCCTGTTCGTCGCGGCTTTGACCGTGCGCTACCGTGATATCCGGCACCTCTTGCCTTTCTTGATTCAGCTTGGGATGTTTGGAACTCCCATCATCTATCCCGCGACCATGGTTCCGGCGCGCTTCCGGACACTGATGGCTCTTAACCCCTGCTGGGGAATGGTCGACAGTTTCCGCTCCTGTTTGCTCCCGAATCAGCCCATCGATTTCAAAGTCATAGGGACTTCCGCCGCGGTAGCGGTTCTATTGTTTGCCGGTGGCGTTTATTACTTTCGAAAGATGGAGAAAAGCTTCGCGGATATAATTTGAGTTGTTGAGAGAGAAAGGCGATTCCTCCGATTTATGAATGCGATCTGGGTAAAAGATCTCTCCAAGAAATATCAGATTGGCCGGGCCGATCTGAAGCTGCGCGAACACCTCAATAGCCTGATGAGGTTCGATTTCCTGCGCAAAAAATCCAAGCAGGATACGACCCTTTGGGCCTTGCGGGATGTCTCGTTGTCCATTCGGCACGGCGAGACCGTGGGCATTATCGGGAGAAACGGCGCTGGTAAAAGCACGTTATTAAAGGTTCTTTCGAAGATCACCTATCCCACCTCCGGAGCGGTGAAGGTTGATGGGACGGTCGCTTCACTACTCGAAGTTGGCACCGGGTTTCACGAGGAACTGACAGGGCGCGAGAATATCTATCTGAACGGCTCCATTCTAGGCATGTCCAAAAAGCAAGTGGAGCGGCACTTCGATACGATCGTGGATTACTCCGGCGTTGCGAAGTTCATCGATACGCCCATCAAGCGATATTCTTCGGGCATGCGTTTGCGGTTGGGTTTTGCGGTGGCAGCGCACCTGGATCCGTCCATCTTGATTGTCGACGAGGTCCTCTCCGTGGGAGACGCTGCGTTCCAGAGAAAGTGTCTGGACACGATTGAAGGTTTGCGTGCAAAAAACCGCACCATCTTGTTTGTCTCGCACAATCTGACATCCGTTGAGAATCTTTGCGAACGGACCATTTGGATGGATAAAGGTCAAGTTCGCATGGACGGCAAAAGTCCCGCGGTGATCCGGGAATACATGGGAAGCGTGCGCGCGTCTCAACTGGTGCTCTCTACAGCCCTGAAGGGGATCGATAACCGCGCAGGGAATGGTCACATTCAGTTTACCGGGGTCGAATTTCTCTCGCGCGACGGCGATCCGCTGAAGATCATACGTTCCGGCGATTCACTTGTTGTGCGCTTGAGTTATTGCGCAAATCAGCCAATCACTTTTCCCTGCTTTGGCTTCCGCATGTACACCGAATTCGACACCATGGTCACCGAAGTCGCCACATCGCACCACGGCATTTACATCTCTTCTGTCACGCCCGGAGAGGGATACGTGGATCTCGAGATCGATTTCCTCAACTTGATGGCTGCCAAATATAAGCTTTCTTTGTGGCTGACGGACATGCCAGGACAACTGGTGTACGACAATATTGAGCACGCGGTGACCTTCGAAGTCGAGGGTGCGAACATCTTTCAATCCGGCAAGCCGTTGGATGGCCGCCAGGGAATTGTTTACTTTCCTCAAAGATGGAACCTCGGTGGAATGTCAGGCTCCGTGCAGTACACTCCGAGCACGGTGATGAATTCAAAGGAAAGTGTGACGCGAGACTAGCTCGCTTTGCGAGCGTATCCGCGCGGTGACCTGCCGCGCTGTAAGGAGGGCTACATGGAGCCGTTGGTTACTATCATTATTCCCTGTTACAAACTCGGGCATCTGCTGGCGCAGTGCGTGAATTCGATCCTCAGCCAGGACTATAAGAATTTCGAAATCCTTATCATGGATAATTGCTCGCCGGACAACACACCCGAAGTCGCGCAGTCGTTCAGCGATCCGAGAGTGAGGCACATCCGCAACGAAACGAACATTGGGCACATTCGTAACTTCAACAAAGGCATTTCGCTCGCTCGCGGCAAATACGTGTGGATGGTATTGGTGGACGACAAGCTGCGAAGCACGCAGGTCCTCGGCCGCTATGTGGATCTGATGGAACGGAACCCCAACGTCGGGTTCGTGTTTTGCCGCGCGATCGAATTCGAGGAAGAAGGGGAAGAGCAAGGTATCTGCCGATGGGGAGATTGCGGCAATGAAGATCAGATCTGGAAGGATAGAACTTTCTTCCATCGCCTGATCGAGGCCAACTGTATCGTCGCGTGCTCGGAGTTCTTTCGAAAAGAATGCTACCCAAAACCTGGGCCATACCAACTGGAGATCCCGTGGGCGTCTGATTGGTACATCTCCTGCATGATTGCCATGCACTATGACGTTGCCTATCTCGCGGAGCCCATGGTCGCTGTTCGGATTCATGGAGAGAGCCTGACCAGTCAGTACGCCAAAGACCATGCGCGGCTTTGCATTGGTGATGAAATGGGACTTCTGCGGCGGGTGGGACAGGAAGCGCAGGTTGCCGGCCTTCCTTTACTTCGTGACGCCTGCGAGGCGGCGCTGATCCGGCGCGCCGTTCGACTGTTGGCGGCGGGAGCCAAGGATCAGACTCCTGGCATGAGCCAGGCTGACTTCGAAACAATCCTCGAAGAGCGGATAGCAAGTCCCGAGGAAAGAAAGCAGCTGCGGGCGTCGGTCTACACCGGCCTCGGAGACGAACATTATTGGAAAGATGAACGCGAGCAGGCGAAAAGCTCATACCAGCTCGCGTTAGCAGCTCGTCGTGGGCGTGCGGAGACGTGGGCGAAATATGTTCTTCTGCGGATGGGCATCCTCGGGATTCCGTTCAGGCAAATCTTATACTCCGGATATGAAAGCGTCGTCACCAGGTACAGAACTGACTGCGAATTACTACGCAGTGGCCAGCTCGGCCGATACGCGAGACCGTAAGTCACGCCGCTTAAGGTATTCCGAAGATGTCTGGTGAAACGCGAACGCGCATGCGGTCTAACGGGAAACTCATTTTATCGATTGCTGTTTTTGCTCTCTGCATAGCGCCCACCATTATCAGCTATAAGTCCTATAAATTTACCTGGGATGATTCAGATTATCTGTGGAGGTCCATTGCGGTTAGCAAAGCGTTTTGGTCGGGAAATATCCATGAAGTGCGCTCAACGATGGTCCATTTTCGGCCGCCTGTCATGACGCTATTGGGTTTGCCTTGGGGACCGTTGCGGTCCTGGGATGCAGCAGGAAAATGCTTTGTGACGCTAACCGGATTCACGGCCTTCTTTGCCGCTTGTTCTTTGTTCCTGCTGCTGCGTGTGGGACTGAAGCCTCTATACCTTGTCATCGCCAGCGTGTGCGCATTCGTGGCTCTTGGTCCGTATCCTGAAAGTGCGGAAGCGCACCACTGGTCAACCGGTTTCATGGCGGACTCTCTCTTTGCCTGGATTGCTTTCGCAGCGACGCTTTTGATTCCGTACGAGGTAACCTACATAACTTCCTCCACGACCGACAGCTTGGTACGGGGCGTTTTGTGGGCGGTGGTCTTTTCGGTTGGTGCGATTACGAAAGTAAGTTTCTTCTATTTCATCGTGGCAGTTATTCCGGTTCTCTTTGTTGTTCGCATGCGGCACAGCGGTTTCTGGAGTGCTCTCCCGTCGTTGCTTTCGCTCTCCGTATGCGCGTTGCCAGTTGTTGTCTATTGGCTTCGATACGGACGACCCATTCTGAACTACGGCCGAGCGGCGTCGTTCGGGTCCACAGCGCAATTATATCTTGTTCCATTGTCACAGTTCATCAGCGATACATTGCGAGAGTCGCCGGGCGTGTTGCTGTCTGGAATATTTGCGATAGTCGGTGCCACGTATTTGATCGTCAAGCGACGTGATCTTACATGGGGCACGAACCTTTTACCTCTTCTGATAATGCTCGGTTATTGCACAATCTCGCTCGCCAGTGCCAATCGGGAGATTCGCTTCTTAATTCCCGGAATCATTGCCCTGCCGTTCTTCATTGGTCTTCTGATTTCTGACAAAACAGGTATGCCTTCTCTTCGCCAAGCACTTGTTGCTGCGATATTCGTCTTCGTTTGCTTTGTGGTCGCGGGCATGCCGATGATGCATCGTGCGGATAGGGGGAGCATTCACTTCTCCGAAGTGGTCTTGGCTCAAGCTGTCGAGTCGAAAGCAAACCACATTGTGCTGGCCACGGACAGTTCCTCGCTAAACTCGGATTTGATGCGGCTTGCGGCGGAAGTTTCGTCGAAACCTCTGGTCGAGTCGAATTCCTTAGCGTGGCGGGCCGCCCTCGGAATTCCCATCGAAGATGATTTTCGCACCGTAGGTCAGTCGGATTTGGTCGTCTTTCAGAATGACGAGATGTTGAATTCGCCAATCACAAATGTCCGAGTCTCAGAATACGAGCAATACACTCGGCAACATTTCGGGGATGTGCCTGTCAAAATAGTGGATGGCATGCGCATCTACCGAAAGCTGTAGTTCGGCCAAAGCAATAGGTACATCCCTCGGAACAAAAGGTGACTGCGGCATGCGTTTCGTGGAGACCGGCATCGCCGGCGCAAAAGTAATCGATCCCAGTCCGCACGAAGATGGTCGCGGACGGTTCATGCGCGCATGGTGCATTCGCGAGTTCACCGAAAACGGTCTCGATTTTTTGCCGGTCCAGGCGAACATGGGATTCAGCGTACGAAAAGGAACCGTTCGTGGCATGCACTTCCAGGTGCTACCCGCGCTTGAAGCCAAGCTGGTGCGCTGTACTAAAGGAACGATCTTTGACGTGGTGCTCGATCTCCGACCGGAATCTTCAACGCACGGCAAATGGTATGGTGCAGAACTGAGCGCGGCCAACGGCAGAATGCTGTACGTACCTGAGCACTGTGCGCATGGATACCAGACTCTTGAGGAAAACACAGAGATGTACTACATGACCTCTGCGTTTTACACCCCAAGCGCAGTGCGTGGCGTTCGATTTGACGATCCGGCATTCAACATTCAGTGGCCGTTGGCGGCTACGGTGGTTTCCGAGCAGGATCGTAACTGGCCGCTCACTCAGTCAGCCGGGAGCGACCCTATCGCGCAAAGGACATTCGAATGAAAGTCGTACTGTTTTGCGGAGGCTTGGGTATGCGACTCCGGGAGTATTCGGAGACCATCCCCAAGCCCATGGTGCATATTGGCTATCGGCCGATTCTCTGGCATGTGATGAAGTACTACGCCCACTTCGGCCACAAGGACTTTATCTTGTGTTTGGGGCACGGAGCCGACGCGGTCAAAAATTATTTCCTGAACTATAACGAATGCGCTTCCAACGACTTTGTGTTATCCGGTGGCGGCAAGAAACTCGAGCTTTTCAATAGCGACATCCAGGACTGGCGAATCACCTTTACAGACACCGGGATCAATTCCAACATCGGCCAACGACTGAAAGCGGTCGAGAAGCTTCTGGGACCGGAAGAAGAATTTCTGGCCAACTATAGCGACGGCTTGACCGACTTGCCGCTTCCGCAACAACTGGATCATTTCCATCAGCATGGAAAAATCGCTAGCTTTCTCTGTGTTCGTCCTAACCTCAGTTATCATCTGGTTTCGCTGCAAGAGGGAAGCGATAATCTAGTCTCCGGGATACATGGCTTCAACGATGGCAGCATACGGATCAACGGCGGGTACTTCATTTTCAAAAAGAAAATCTTCGATTACCTTGATGAGAAAGAAGAACTTGTAAACGGTCCCTTTCACAAGCTCATCAAAGAAAAACAATTGATTGGTTACACCTACGACGGTTTCTGGGCAAGCATGGACACCTTCAAGGATAAGCAGCAATTGGAGAGTCTTTGCACCGGGGGCACTGCTCCCTGGGAAGTCTGGAAGACAAATGGCAGTTACTGACGCCGCGGCACCGAAAGAACGTAATGAATTGCAACCGCTACTTATCAGGTACGGGAGATGCGCATGTTTGTAGATAACGCCCTTCGGGAGCGTGAAGCCACCGGCCGTCCAGTCCGGGTGGGAATGATTGGAGCCGGCGCAACGGGTCGCGCGATTGCGCTGCAGCTTGGAACCCCAGCGCCGGGGATTCGGCTGGTAGCCATCTCCAATCGCACCCCGGAACATGGCGAGCGTGCGTTTCGAGAAGCTGGCACGAGCACCTGGACTCGCGTGGAATCCGCGAGGGATGCGGAATCGGCGATCGCGCGTGGTATCCCAGTGCTGACGGACGACCCATCGGTGTTGACCGCCTGTGATGCCATTGACCTCCTTGTTGAAGTGACCGGCTCGGTTGATCCCGCAGCCCGTGTGATTCTCGAGGCATTCGATCATGGCAAGCATGTCGTCCTGGTAAACGCTGAACTCGATTCGATTGTTGGTCCGATCCTGAAAGCCAAAGCAGACCGCGCAGGAGTTGTAGTTACGCACACGGACGGAGATGAGCCGGGAGTTGCGATGACCCTGCTCCGCTATCTGTGCTCATTGGGACTGCGTCCCGTAGCGGCAGGAAATATCAAGGGCATGGTCGATTACTATCGAACGCCCGAAACCCAAAAGGCTTTTGCCGAGGAGAATGACCAGGATGCTCGCAAAGTTACATCCTTCGCTGATGCCACCAAGCTCTCGATGGAAGCGACCGTCCTGGCCAATGCCACAGGATTCCATGTGGGTCGCCGCGGCATGTACGGTCCTGCTTGCAGGGAAATTCGGGAGGTAGCGGACTTGCTGCCTGCCGATCAGATGTTGGACACGGGACTAGTGGACTATGCCCTCGGCGCCGCGCCACACACTGGAGCATTCGTTGTTGTTCACGAAGATTCACAACTGAAGAAAGCGCAACTGGCGTACTACAAACTCGGCAAAGGCCCGTTCTTTGTCTTCTATACACCATTTCATCTTCCTCACATTCAGATCGCCTCAACCATCGGCCGAGCAGTCATTCACCACGATGCCACCGTAGCTCCAATTGCAGGGCCAGTTTGCGAAGTGGTCGCAGTTGCCAAGCGTGATCTGAAAGTTGGCGAGCGCTTGGACGGGATCGGCGGTTTCTGCACCTACGGGCTGATCGACAACACGAACACAGCTCGCGCCACGTCAGCTCTGCCCATCGCTCTTTCGGCAGACTGCGTAATGCGTCGAGATGTTTCGAAGGACAAAGTACTCTCGTTCGAGGATGTACAGGCTCCCGCCAGTGGGTTGGTCAACGAACTCTGGCGGGAACAGAACGAACTCTGGCCTCGTCACGTGACTGCGGGAGGGCTGCGGTGAAGCCTTCATCGCTGTCGAGTAGCACCGGAACGCGGCTGAGCTTCGCGCTGGCGGGTTGCCACGGTACCTCCGTGATCGGGTGGGCCTGAACAGATCATGCTGAATCGTTCGTTCTGGAAGGGTCGCCGCGTTTTTCTCACCGGGCATACTGGCTTCAAGGGAAGCTGGCTTTCGCTGTGGCTGAACTCGCTTGGTGCCGACGTGGTGGGATATTCGCTCGACCCGCCGACGCAGCCGAACCTTTTCGAGCAAGCACAGGTCGCAAACTGCGTCCGCTCAATCCGCGGGGACATTCGCGATTTCCCCCGCCTTATGGCGGCCATCGCGGAGTTTCGGCCCACGATAGTCATTCACATGGCGGCGCAGTCTATCGTGCGTCGTGGCTACGATGACCCGATCGAAACTTACTCCTCCAACGTCATGGGTACCGTTCATCTTTTTGAAGCGGTCAGGCAGCTTGGCGGCCCGTGCGCGCTCGTTAACGTAACGAGTGACAAATGTTACGTGAACCGCGAGTGGGTGTGGGGATATCGTGAGGACGAGCCCATGGGAGGCCGCGATCCATACTCGAACTCAAAAGGTTGCGCCGAACTCGTCACCACTGCTTATCGTGAATCGTATTTCCCGGCCGCATCCCTCAAAGATCACGGCGTCGCCGTCGCCAGCGCGCGCGCGGGGAATGCCATTGGAGGAGGAGATTGGACAACGGACCAGCTAATCCCTGACCTGATGCGCGCTTTCCTTGCCCGGCAATCTTGCCTGATTCGGAATCCATCTGCAATCAGGCCGTGGCAGTTCGTCCTGGAGCCGTTGCGCGGATATCTAATGCTTGCGGAGCGGCTTGCCGAAGACGGCCAACAATTTGCCTCCGGTTGGAACTTCGGGCCTGTTGAAGCGGACGCCAAACCGGTGTCCTGGATCGCGGATGAGTTGGTGCGCTCATGGGGAAGCGGCGCCTCCTGGCGTCAAGATGCCGCAGCGCATCCGCGGGAGGCCCACCTCCTGAAGCTGGATGCCTCGAAAGCGAGTGTCTACCTGAATTGGCGCCCCGTGCTGTGTTTAAACCAGGCGCTTGGATGGATCGTTGATTGGTACCGGGCTCTGCAAACCGGCGGCGATCTTCGCCGCATGACCCAATCACAAATCGAACGATATGAAGGTCTCGGACAGAACTGAAGCCAATCTGCGCGGCAGCGGGCGAGAGACCAACCAAAGATCAGGAGAAATTCTTTCATGCCAAACATTGTTGTCTTAGGTTCTGGAATGGCGGGGTTCGGTGCCGCACACCGGCTGCACGCCGAAGGCATCACCCCCGTCATGTTCGACAAGAACGATTACCTGGGTGGCCATACCGCGTCATTTCGTTCTGAAAGTGGTTTCATGTTCGACGTGGGCCCGCATATCTCCTTCACTCAGGATCCACGAATTCAAAACCTGTTTGCCGAGAGCGTTGATCAGGAGTATCAGACCGTACAGATCAAGCTGAACAATTATTGGCGGGGTCATTGGGTCGAGCATCCGGTGCAAGTCCATCTGAATGGGCTACCGGAAGACGTAGTCGTTAAGGTGATTTCCGATTTTGTGGAAGAACGCCAGCAAGCGGATCGCCCGATCAAGAATTACGGGGATTGGTTATTGTCGAGCTTTGGTCGGACCTTCGCTGAACTTTTCCCAATGCAGTACACGCGCAAGTACCACACGACCACCGCCGAGAACATGAGCACGGATTGGCTTGGGCCCCGCATCTATCGCCCCAGCTTGGAAGAAGTGCTGCGGGGCGCGCTTTCGCCTTCCGCTCCACACGTTCACTACATCACGCATTTCCGGTATCCCAGCGTGGGCGGGTTCGTAAACTATCTGAAGAAGTTTCTCCCACTAGGAAACCTGAAACTCAATCACCGTCTCGTGTCCATCGATCCCCGCGCAAAGCTGCTCAAATTCTCGAACGGTTTGGAGACAAACTACGATGGACTCGTTTCCTCGGTGCCGCTGCCTGACCTCGTCGGCATGATACAAGGTGCGCCTCAGGATGTTGTGGATGCCGCTCGCCGCCTGTCCTGCTCGACGTGTGTTCTCGTGAATATCGGCGTGAACCGCGCGGACCTTTCCAACGCCCACATGACCTACTTCTACGATCAGGATATTTGTTTTACGCGCCTCGGATTTCCGCACATGCTTACGACCAATAATGCGCCTTCCGGTACGGGAAGCATCCAGGCGGAAGTGTACTTCTCCGAAAAATACAAACCGTTCACTGGCTCGGCCAACGATTGGATTGAGCACGTCATCACGGATCTGCGTCGCTGCGGTCTCTTGCGCGAGGACGACCAGATTTTGTCTCACGGGGCGATGCTGCTTCGCTACGCCAACATCATATTCGATCTCGAGCGCGCGGCTGCGCTCAAGACCGTTCACGGCTATCTCGATGATCTCGGCATCGCTTATTGTGGGCGATATGGAGACTGGGGATACATGTGGACGGACGAGAGCTTCAAAAGCGGTGAGCAAGCTGCCGATCGAACAATATCCGCAATGGCCTGTCGGCCCTAGATCTGCTCCGCCGGAACTCGAGGAATGACAAAGCATCTTAACCTGCGCACAGGCGCTACCAAAATCCGTATTCGGCGATTCTGTATCGGTCGTGCTGGTGCTGGAGTATCGGGCTAAGGCATGCCAAAGGAAGGCATTCAGCACGCGAAGACTCGAACGGTACTGTTCGTCACCAACACGGTAGGCTACGGAGGAAGCGAGAAGCATCTCCTCGAGATCATACCCAGGCTCGGTGATAGCAACGTCCGCTCCATTATCCTTTGTGCAAAGACGGATCCTTTTTCGGCTCGCCTTAACACCAACTACCCAGACGTTGCTATCCGGTGTGAGCCAACTCTGAAGTCCGTGTGGGACTGGTCGCGAGTTTTTCGCGAGATCAAGCCTGATGTAGTTGTGCTCATCTACGGCACGCTCTTGGATATCCCGTGGTATGTATCGGTTGCTGCACGACTCGCCCGTGTTCCAAGGCTTTACGCGATCCAGCATCTGATTCCGCCGCCCCCGCCGGCGAAGGTGGAAGTCAGATCGATTCGCGATGTTGTGAGCCGTCTGATAGGCAAGCGGGTGCGCTACATGCTTGGGTCAAGAGTGCCGCCACACCTGTGTGACAACACCATCTGCGTGAGCAATGCAGTTCGAGACGCGCTCATCCGTGATTGTCGGTTTCCCTCTCGGAAAATGCAGACGATTCATAACGGCGTATCGCTATCGGCATTTGAGCCATCCGGGAGCGAGGGAATTGCCGTTCGCGCCGAGTTGGGAATTCATTCCGATGAATTTGTTTTGGTATGTGCCGCCAGGCTAAGCGGAGAAAAAGGAATCGATATCCTGATCCTCGCAATCAGTGAACTGTTGCGCAGGAACATCTCCTGCAAGTGCATCATCGTCGGCGAAGGTAACCGGAAAGAAAAACTGTCGGCGCAGATTCTTCAACTGGGATTGACCAACCACGTCTTCCTGGTGGGCTTCCGAAGTGATGTGCGGCCCTATCTGCACGCAGCGAACGCTTTTGTACTCACTTCCCACAAGGAAGGTTTGCCTTTTGCGGTTCTGGAAGCGATGGCTTGCGGATTGCCGTGCGTTGTCACCAATGTAGGTGGAAACGCCGAGGCGGTTGCTCATAACGAGACCGGGCTTGTCGTCCAACCCGGCTCCCCAACTGAAGTGGCCGACGCCGTTTCTTACCTCGTCACCCATCCTGAAGAGCGCGCGCGAATGTCACGGACGGCCCGTCTGCGGGTATGCGAAGAATTCGATATTGAAGCGCGGATGGCAGAAATAAAGCGGGCGATTCTTAACTAGCCCACAAGAAATCATGTCCGCCTACGAAAGCCAAGTGGTGAGGACCGAGGTGCCGCCAGAGGAGAAACTCCGGGTCCTGTCCCGCGGCGCCCGCAAGAGTGTTCTGTTTGTTTCGAACAGCACGGAATATGGCGGGGCTGAAAAACACCTGCTCGAACTGATACGAAGAATGCGTGAGCTAGGAGTTCAGCTTCGCATCCTCTGTCTCGACAAAGATTTTTTCACCGAGCGTTTGGCCCCCGATCAGGACGTTGAGGTCATCGTTTGCAAGAAGGCTCCACGGTCTATATCGGGTTGGCTTTCGCTTTTTCGCACTGTTCAGACGGATGTCGTTGTTTTCATTTATGGCGTGTTCTGGGCCATTCCTAGCGGAGCACTCGTGGGTGCGTGGTTAGCAGGTGTACCGAGCCGCTTTTCGATTCAACACTTGATGACCGAGCGAATCGCGGTTCCTCCACAGGTATTGGCGGTGATGAAAAAGCGGAGGTCGCTCCGCGGCAAATTGGGCAAGTTGTTGGGCCGGAAGGAACCGCAGTGGATGGCGGACGTGCCGCTCTCTATCATGGCGTCCACGAGTACTCCGGCGGAACTTAGAAGGTCTGCATACCTCTCCAAAACGACAATCTGCGTCAGCAATGCGCTCCGGGATTCTCTCGTGAAGGACTTCGGATTTCCGGCGAGGAAATTGAAGACGATTCACAATGGAGTCTCGCTATCGGAGTTCGTTCCTCGTGAGAATGGCGGATCTGAGGTACGACAGAAGCTGGGACTCGACAGCGAAGAATTCGTCCTTGTGTGCGTTGCGAGGTTGAGCGCACAGAAGGGAATAGACATTCTCCTTCAAGCCATGGCTCGCGTCGTGCGTGAGGGAGTTCACTGCAAATGCATCATCGTGGGCGATGGTCCCCTCAAAAAACAGCTATACGAACAAGCGCTGGAACTTGGCCTCTCTGGTCGCGTCTTCTTCGAAGGATTCCATGAAGATGTGCGGCCTTACTTACAAGCCGGCTCTGCCTTTATCCTCACTTCGCACCGGGAGGGGTTGCCGCTTTCCATCCTGGAAGCCATGGCTTGCGGCCTGCCATGTGTGGTGACCAACGTCGGAGGGAACGCAGAAGCCGTTACTCATCAGGTTCACGGCTTAGTTATTTCCCCCGGGTCGGTCGACGCCGCAGCGGACGCTATTTCGTACTTGGTGACTCACTCGCAGGAGCGGGCTCAGATGGCACGAATGGCACGGGCTAGAGTATGCGAGACATTTGACATCGAGAACGCGATGGCAGAGATTCAACGCGTAATACTCGGCTGATTGCACGTTCGGAGAGAAAGCAAAACGTATTGAACAAACTGGAGACAGGTGAACAGGGACCTAAATCCCAGCGCCTTTGGCTCGGTTTAGTCATTTCCCTGATCGGCTTGCTCATCGTCTTGGCGATTCGTTGGATGCTTGCGCATCCTTTCGCCGTCGATGCAGACGAGGCCTGGTATGTCAACGAAGCCCAGATCGATCTCCAGGTTTTGCATGCGGATGGTCCGCTCCGGCTAGCTCGCTGGATCATTCACGGAGATAGCAGCCGTCCACCAGGGTACCGCCTTGTAGCTTTACCGTTCCTCGCGGCGTTTGGGTATCACATCTTGTTGGCGAGGCTGGTGAGTTTGGCGTGCTTCGCGATCAGCTCGTGGGTCATATACCTGACCACCAAGCGAGTCGCGGGACCGATAGCCGGTGGAATTGCTGCTCTCGTCTTTGCTTTGTCTCCCGATATTCTCTCGGCCAGCATATCTTTCAGCACGGAGGGCCCGTTGTATTTGGCGGTTGCCGTCACTCTTTATTGCCTTTCCGAGTATTGGGGCGGCGAGGGACCTGCACATCGCTTTAGCTGGATCTTGCTGGGACTCGCGATGGGTCTTGGGTCTCTGTCCAAGACAACCTTCGGTTTCATCGCGATTCCGGCGTTCGTGTTCTCGGTCTTTGCGGCTCGGCGCAATCGTTCCGCAGTGTGGTCTTTGGGTAAGGCTGGTGCGCTTGGGCTGCTCGTTGCGATCCCCTGGTGGCGCCGCAATGTTCTACCTGCCCTGGCCTACGCAAAGTACGCGAGCAGAGGCTTTCCGCGGCATTCCTTAGGCCCGCATTCCTCTTTGCTGACATGGGGACGTTGGCTCGTTGCCGTTTTTGGAGGCTTGCTTGGCCCTGCGATAGCGATATTGATTGCCTTGATCGCAATTGTATATTTGCGAGGAACCGCCGCTCAAAAGGAACTTCTTTTGCAGCCCGTTCAACGTGCGACCCTCTTCGCGTGTATGTGCGCAGGTCTGCCTCTCTTGGCTGTATATCTGTCGGGGACAAACTCGCAGCTTACGCACATCTCGCCCACGCTAATACCCTTGGCCATCGGCGTCGGTGTGCTCTCGCAGGCTACCGGGTGGGTTCGCTCTCCGAAGGCGATGGCGGTCTCGGGAGTTCTGGTTGCTGCTCAGTTCTTGATGCTCGCATTTCCCGTGTTGTTTCCGAACGAACACACCGTGGATCCTGGGGCGATTAACCCATTTCCATGGGGAATCATGATTCGCTCCGAGCAGTGGGACTGGGAACCTCTTCGGGAGATCACCGACTCTCGCGGCTTTAACGGACAAGTAGTTCCCGCTGCCGGAAATGGGCAGGCCTTTCATGGCCAGCTCCACTATGGGTGGAGGAGCCCGATGGGCCGGCCAAGAATTGCGTACATGGGAAATGGAAACGCATTCAACGGCAGCCAGATCCAATACCCATGGATTGCGAAGGGGATTGCTCCTCCTGACCTCACCTGCTTATGGCACTACGAGGATGATCCCATCGATTGGCAGAAGGTACTGATCTCAGTCGCACAGAGCGATGTTGTGATAACTGCACCGAACTACATCGGGCAAGCCTCTGATCGGCAGGATGTGGACAATCAACACAACTCGGAATTTGCGCAACGCCTGAGCCAGGACCCCCTCTTCGAGCAGCCCATTCGCCTGGAGATGGGCCAACTCGATCCTGTGGAAGTTCTGGTGTTCATCAAGAAAAGCACACCTCAACAAAAATGAAGATAAATCGGTCTGGGAATTTCGAAGCAATGAACAAACCTCTAGTATCGGTCGCCATGGTCGTTCGCAATGTGGAGACGTATCTCACCGAGGCGATCGAAAGCGTCCTCGGTCAAACCTTCCGGGATTTTGAGTTCATCATTTTGGACTTTGGCTCGACCGATCAATCGAAAGCCATCGTTGCAAGCTACGCGGGGAATGACGGTCGAATCAAGCTTCACGAGATACCCAATTGTGGTTTACCCGAGGCCCGCAATGCTGCTTGCTTTCTAGCGGAAGGGAAATATATCGCTGTTCAGGACGCCGATGATGTCTCTCTCCCAAATCGTCTGGAATGGGAAGTCGAATTCATGGAGAGCCGGCCGGAGGTTGGCTTCCTGGGCGGCGCTGCGGAATGGGTTGATGCGGACACCAAGCCTATGTGGGTCGGTGGCGTATTGACGGAGGATCACGAACTTCAGTCCGAGTTGCTCACGCGCTGTCCGTTTATTCACACCTCGGTACTCATGCGCAAAGAGGCCTTTACGCGAGTGGGTGGGTACCGCGCCCCGTTTGCACAGTCTCAAGACTACGACCTGTGGCTTCGAATGTCCGAGCACTACCAATGCGCCAACCTCAATCAGGTGATCGTCCAGTATCGTGTTCATCCGGAGCAGTTGTCATTGCGCAAGGCGCGGTCTCAGACTCTCGCTCTGCTCGCTGCCAGGGCTTCTGCTTCGGCGCGGAGAGCTAAAAAGACCGACCCCATGGATTCTGTTCAACAGATTAGTCCCGCCGTGCTTCTTGAAATGGGCGTGACCCATGCGCGGCAGCAGACCGAGGTTTTCATCGCGTATCGAGCCTGGATCCGTAACATGTTCGTCGCCGGTGAGTATTCGGCCGCCCTCAAGGTGGCGATTGAGGTTCTGGAATTCGATTGGGAAGGTATTGATCCAGGAGAGATCGCGGACCTCCGGATGAACGTTGCTCGGCTTTACTGGAAACAAAAGAAGTTTCTTAGGTGCTTTGCTGCTGCGGGCCATGCTGTGATTACAGAGCCTGTTCTCGCCAGAGATTTGTTCGGGTCCTTATTGCGGTACATCGGGCTCGCATGAGCACAATCTTGGCATTCTTCTTCGCTCCCATAACGCGCCGCAGGCCGTCGGTTGCTAGTTTGCAGGGTGTGAAGTCTTCGTAATGCTCAACGATTCCTGGGACGAAGAGACACTGTCTTGAACGAAAGGACCAGCGCCCTTTCGAACGATGAAGGGCCCATGCCGACAAGTTTTGACAGTGCATCGCAGAATCACTCGGCGCAATCTCCGGCAGTCATCATCGTTGGTCCTCCTTGGCCGCGGGGCGGCGCTGCCCGCGTGATTCAGAATCAGATCGAATTCTATCGATACCGTGGATTCTTTACTGTCTTCATCGCTGTTCCCTTTTATTGGAGCTTCATATCTCTTGGCCGGAATCTCAAAGAGCTAATGGAAGGTATGAATGAACTGGGCTCGGACCGGCTATTCACAGCGATTCTTGACCAGAAGGGCTACAACGCGGCCAAGTACGCAGCCTCGATTCGTCATGCCTTCCGCGGCACTATACTCGATTGGCAAGTAGCCGTCGGAAAGGCAGCTCAATTGTTGGATGAGGACATCGATTTCTTGTCTAAACTGCGGCCGGCCCTTTTTCACGTCAACCACGTTTACACGCTTGGTTTTGCGCTGAATTTGCGCCGGCGGCTGTTAGGCCGTGGTTCCCGGCTACCGGTCATTCTTGAGACGCACGATGTCCAGGCGCACCTTGTGCACGAAAGGAGCCGTGCTAACCCTTGGACTCGTCGGCCCGACGCTTTGAAGCGGCTAATCAAATCGGAAGCCGAGCATCTGAAAAGGGTGGACGCTCTGATTCACTTATCTGTTGACGATTTCAAATTCTTTCAGACCGTGATGCCTTCCAAGCCGCAGTTTCTCGCTCTCCCGACGATAGACGAGAAATTCGCCTCGGTTGTGAGTGTTGCGGCCCCCCGGTCTGAGACCATTGATCTGTTGTTTGTGGGGCAGGGGCATCCGCCGAACCTTGCGGCCATTAAATGGTTCCTGGAAACGGTATGGCCGTTGATTTCTGATCGTCACTACAACCTCAAAATTGTCGGTCTCATTGGGCAGATGGTGCAGCGGGAGTTGCCGCAACTGTACGACACCTTCCGCTCATTTTTCGTCGGGGAAGTCGTGGAGTTGGCGCCTTTCTACCGCACTACTCGTTGCGTGATCGCCCCCATGGTCTCCGGCTCGGGCACTTCGATCAAAACGATTGAGGCTCTAGCGCTAGGTAAACCCTTTGTAGGCACCTCCAAGGCCTTTCGAGGTATGCCGATGGAGCGCTTGAAAGAGGCAGGCATTCAAGCTCACGATGATCCGCAAAGTTTTGCCGACGCCATTTTCAGGGCACTTTCTGCGGAACGCGAGGCCGGGGTAGCCAGCCGAGCCGCCTACGATAATGTTTTTTCCACTCGCGCATCTTTTGCCGCGCGCGACGAGGCGCTAAGAGTTGTAACTAGTTAGATGAAAATTACCGTCATACTCTGCACCTATAATCGCGCCGAAAGCCTGAAGAAAGCTTTGGATAGCGTCGCAAACTCACTTCTCTCCAATTCCGTGGATTGGGAAGTTCTGGTGGTGGACAACAATTCGAACGACCACACGAAGCTTACCGTGGAAGAATACCGCCGCCGCTACCCTGGGCGATTTCGTTATCTATTCGAGATGCGACCGGGTAAATCGTACGCACTGAATGCGGGTATTCTCGAATCCCAAAGCGAGATCCTGGCGTTCATGGATGACGATGTAACCGTCGAACCAACCTGGCTGCAAAATCTAACCGCGCCCCTTCAGGACAGCCGATGGGCAGGTACCGGAGGGCGTATTCGCCCAGAGCGAAACTTTTCGCCTCCGCGCTGGATGCTGCTCGAAGGGGACCAGAGCTTGGGGCCGACCTTTGCGGCTGTTTTCGACCTCGGTGACATTCCGCTTGAGCTAACCAGGTCTCCCTATGGCACCAACATGGCGTTTCGCAAGAGCGCGTTTGAGAAACATGGGGGATTTCGCACCGACATGGGTCCCACCCCAGGCACCGAGATTCGCGGCGAAGACGTCGAGTTCGGTCGCAGACTTCTGGCTGCGGGAGAACGTTTGTATTACGTGCCCTCCGCGATGGTGTACCACGCTGTACTCGAGAAGCGGCTTCACAAGGAATTTTTCCTGAATTATTGGTTTGCCTATGGACGAACGCAAATTCGGGAGCGCGGCTATCGCCCAGGCAAATGGGGAATTCCACGATACTTTTTTAGTATTGCGCAGCTGGGCGCAAACGCGCTGCGGTGGATGCGGACCTTGCATCCCGGCAAAAGATTCTTTAATAAGTGCCAGGTATGGATGGCCGCCGGGAAGCTCGTTGAAAACTACTGCCAGTCGCGGGAGACCAAACACGACAACTCTCACGAGCTTGCGAGCCTGTGAACCAAGGCACGTAGACAAATGGTGGGCAAAGCGTTTTGAAGATAACCGTCGTTTTGTGTACATATAACCGGTGCCACAGCCTGCCCAAGGCACTCGACAGCGTTGCCGCCTCTCAGTTGCCCGATACCGTTGAATGGGAAGTAGTGGTGGTGGACAACAATTCAACCGATCAGACGCGCGAGGTCGTCGAGTCTTTTTGCCGCCGGTACACCGGCCGTTTCCATTACTTGTATGAGCGACAGCAAGGATTGTCCTTCGCTCGAAATGCGGGGGTCCGAGGGGCTCGCGGCGAAATTATCGCCTTCACGGATGACGACCTCACCGTGGATCCAAAGTGGTTGTTTAACTTAACCGGCGCCTTGGATAACGGTGAATGGGCTGGAGCCGGAGGGCGTATTCTTCCAGCGGAAGTTTTTTCACTTCCTCGTTGGCTTGCACTGGATGGTCCCTACGGTCTGGCAGGTCCTCTTTACGCCGGCTTCGACATGGGCGACCGAGCGCATGAACTTAAGCGGCCTCCGCATGGGGCCTGCATGGCCTTTCGAAAGTCAATGTTTGCTAAATATGGCGACTTCCGTACGGATCTCGGCGCATCTCCTGGAAGCGCTTTGGGTAATGAGGATACGGAATTTGGTCACCGGCTGATGGTTGGCGGAGAGCGCTTGCGATATGAACCTTTGGCGGTGGTCTATCACGAGATCTCCAAAAAAAGGGTCAGTAAAGGGTTTTTTCTGAATTGGTGGTTCGATTTCGGACGAGCACAGGTGCGGGAGGCTGGGAAGCGTCCAGCCATTTGGGGCATCCCTCGCCACTACATCACCATTCCAAACGTCATCCTGACCCATTTGCCAAAAAGAACGTTGCAATGGCTGGTGGCGCTGAGTCCGCAAAAGAGATTCTACCGCAAGTGCATGGTATGGATTGTCGCAGGATGGCTTGCGGAAACGCGCCGGCTGGCGAAATCGTGGAAATCTCACGCAATTCCGTCGACGACGCGGAATAACAAGCAAGAAGCATCATCATAAGCCGTGCACTGGAGATCAAAGAAGGCTTAAAACCCAAGTCTGTTTGGCGGCAATCGGAGTGCAATCGCATGGCACTTCCGGCGTCCCACACGCTCACGGCTCTTTTCATTACCTGCTGCCTCTCATAAGCCGGATACTCGAAATGAATGACTCTCTGATCGAATATTTTCGCTGCCCAGAACGTTTCGTCCGATTCCAGGCGAAGGGCCCGTTGTCCGTCGAATGTGGTTTCTTCCGATTCGGCGGCGACACGATCTGTTACGGGGGTTACTCCGGAGGGCGTCCCGCGCAGTCCTTGGCGAATGGCGTGCCGGACTCCCTCTCCGAAGTTGTCATTGAGAATGGCACTGTCTATCTGCCCTTTGACCCGTTGCAGGTAGCGGACAGCCTTCGCTATGAACTCTATGTGGGCGATTGGCGCGCGAAATTTCCGCTCTCCCTCATTTCGAAAATGTACTATCTGGTGCGGCCGCTTCTCCCGGTCGGCTTGCGGCGGCATTTGCAGAAATTTCACCTGAGCGCGCGCAGTAAGTCGCAGTTTCCTCAGTGGCCCGTGGATTTTTCGGTGGACAACCTTTTTCGAAGGTTGATGCTATTGTCTTTGAAAGCGAGTGGGGCAGATCGCATACCGTTCATCTGGTTCTGGCCGCAGGCAGCCTCTGCGGCCGCCATCATGACCCATGACGTGGAAACAGAAATGGGTCGCGCGTTCTGTACGGAGTTAATGAATATAAATGATTCCTTCGGCATCAAGTCATCGTTCCAGGTCATTCCCGAAGAGCGCTATACAGTCACGAAAGAATATCTCGCATCCATTCGTGATCGCGGCTTTGAAGTGGCCGTTCATGACCTGAACCACGACGGCCATCTTTACGCCGATCGTGAACGGTTTTTCGACCGCGTTCCAAAAATAAATTCTTACGGCAAACAATACGGCGCGGATGGATTTCGTGCCGGAGTTCTCTACCGCAGACAAGTCTGGTTTGATGCCCTGGATTTCTCGTATGACATGTCCGTGCCGAACGTAGCTAACTATGATCCACAACGCGGCGGCTGCTGCACCGTCATGCCGTATTTTCTGGGAAAGATTCTGGAACTGCCCGTTACGACCACGCAAGATTACACGCTATTTAATATCCTGAATGAGCATTCTATCGACCTCTGGAAATTGCAGATCGATCAGATCATGAAGCGAAACGGTCTCATCAGCACTATCGTCCATCCGGACTACATACAGGAGTCTCGGGAACAGAACACTTACAAGGCACTTCTCGCCCACTTGGTCCAGTTGCGCAATGAGAAGTGTTTGTGGATCACCACTCCGGGCGAAGTCGATCGTTGGTGGCGCCAGCGTGCGCAGCTGAAATTGGTTGAGAGTGGAGGCGATTGGAAGATTGAGGGCGACGGTAAAGAACGCGCGCGCATCGCCTACGCAGCGGAACAGGATGGCGAATTGCGCTTTACGTTTTGAGCCTCCTCGGGGAAGCCTTGAATACGAACCCTCCGGCCACCTTAGAGCTGCGCGAGCTCGGCAAGACCGGTGTCCGCATTCCAGCGATCGGCATCGGTACCTGGCGTTATTCCGGCGGCGCCGCACCTATTCAAGCCGGGCTCGCACTGGGTGCCCGTCTTATTGACACTGCGGAAGCGTATAGCACGGAAGAAATTGTCGCGCAGGCTATTCGTGGAATAAGGAAGGACATCTTTCTTGCTACCAAGGTCTCCCCGCGCCATTTCCGATACGCGGAAGTCATCAAATCCGCCGACGAAAGCCTGCGGCGTCTCCGGACTGACTACATCGATCTCTATCAACTCCATTGGCCAAACTACACCGTGCCGCTGGAGGAGACGATGGGCGCCATGGAGGAGCTTGTAGATCGTGGCAAAGCGCGGTTCATCGGCGTAAGCAATTTTATGCTGCGGGACCTGATCAAGGCACGGAAAGCCTTGAAACGGCATGAACTCGTATCCAACCAGGTGCGATACAACTTGGTCGACCGAACCATCGAAGGCGGTTTGTTGGGGTATTGCCAGGAAATGCAAATTACCGTGATCGCTCACAGCCCTCTTGCGGCAAACTTCGCAACTATTCAGGCAATGGACCCGGAAGGCATTTTGCCGTCGTTAGCGGAAATCCATTCGCGAACTCCAGCACAGATCGCGGTCAATTGGTGTTTGTCGAAGCAAGGCATTGTGACCATCCCCAGATCCAATTCGGCCGAGCACGTGAAAGAGAACAGTTCTGCTTCTGACTTTAAACTTTCTGCGCACGAGTTAAGCCTTCTGGAAAGCAAAATCAAATTTCGGAAGCGCGGCTCTTTTGAAATTGAAATCCGCCGCGTTGCGCGTCACGCCCTGCAGGTCGCGGGACGAGATCTGTAACCGCCTGGTCGTAACCGAGAGTTACTGTGCACAAGAAACGAAAAAACAAAATGGAAAAGACCGCACCTACCGCGCTCTGCGACAATCGTTGGAGGGCATTGAATGGCTAGTGTTCAGACTGTATCGCCGCCCGCCAAACCCGACTCGGTGCAAGCTACCATCGGTGCTGTCGTCGTAGGCGGCGACTATCAGGGGCTCGAAATAGTCCGCAGCTTGGGGCGTCGCGGGATACCCGTCTGCGTGCTGGACAATGAGTATTCAATTTCTCGATTTTCGCGTTACTGCACCCACTTCGTGCAGGTACCCGACCTCCGCGAAGAGCGCACCACCGTACAAGCTCTTCTTGAACTCGCCGGTCGTCTGGACCTTCAGGGTTGGGTTCTTTACCCTACGCGTGAAGAACATGTTGCTGCCTTTTCGCGCCATAAAGACGAGCTGTCAAAGGTCTTTCGTGTGCCCACTCCCCCTTGGGATGTCATCAAGTGGGCTTGGGACAAACGAAACACCTATCAGTTGGCGGAGGAACTATCGATACCCACTCCGGTCACAAAGTACCTCACGCACATTGACCAGTTGAGCGAACTGGACGGGCTAACTCCTCCATTTGCTATCAAGCCTGCCATCAAAGAACATTTTTTTTATGCCACCAAAGCAAAAGCCTGGTGTGCGAATAGCCACGAAGAATTGCGGACACTGTTCAAGAAAGCGGCTGATCTTGTCGGTGCGGGCGAAGTTATGGTTCAAGAGTTGATTCCAGGCGGAGGGAGTCAGCAGTTTTCGTACTGCGCTTTCTTTCGCGGCGGAGAACCCATCGGCAAGATGGTGGCGCGCCGGCGTCGCCAGCACCCCCTTCAGTTCGGAAGGGCCAGCACTTATGTGGAGACCGTCGATATACCGTTGTTGGAAGAACTGTCAGAACGATTCCTTCGCAAGATCGACTACTACGGTCTGGTCGAACTCGAGTACAAGCTCGATCCCAGAAATTCTCAATACAAGCTTCTCGACGTAAACGCGCGAACCTGGGGTTATCACAGCCTCGGCTCGGGCGCGGGAGTTGATTTCAGTTCCATGCTCTACTCGGACCAGGTTGGCCTTCCGGTCGAACGCTGCAGGAGCCATTCCGGGATAGGATGGGTGCGTATGACCACTGACATCCCAGCGGCGTTTATGGCGTACTTCGGCGGGGACCTCGACTTAAAGAGTTACGTGAAGTCTTTGCGAAATTGCAGCGTGGAGGCGGTCTTCAGCCGGGAAGATCCACTCCCTGGCATAGCAGAGATCCTGCTCGTTCCTTACCTCGCGCTGAAGCGAGGGTTCTGAGGAGCTTCGTCCCACCCGGGAGCTAGGTATGCGCAACAGGCCGTGTGAGCCAAATTGAAACTAAGTTACTTCGACTGTTTCCCTAGCTTAGGTTTTGACCCTTGTTGCGCGATCTCGCCAGTCCGCGGACTCGGGTCATGAGGGCTGCAAGCCGCGCCCGGTCTTCTTCGGCAACGGCCGTAAATTTCAAGCCTAGTCCATTACCGGCCTTGACGTGTCGAACTGTGGCGTCTGCCCTCAATTGCCCTTCTTGGATGAGGAAATGAAGATTTACGGATGCGCCGACCGCGCGCGGCTTCCGCGTTTCCAGGAATATTCCGCCCATGCTCAAGTCTCGTATGGGAGACACGTCATCGCGTCCATCGCAGCGCCAGTACACCCATACACCTTCGGGCGTTTCAACGCGCGAGGTGAGCCTGCGGGAGGGAAGAGGTCCGGGTTGCCAAGTGTTCGCCATTTTTGCTCGATCTCGATCTAGGCGGGTGCCCTTAGCCGGGATTAACCTCAACGAGGTTCCAAGACGATACTGCAAATCTCAGAACATCACAACTGTTGGATAATGAGAAATCCGCAATGTCCTGCAGGCGCGTCAGCGCGACCAGAATGGGGTTCCACGCCGCTTGTATACTGGGTTCCCTGAGTGTTTCCTAAGTATCTTATTTACTTTGTTATACGGCAATCTAATCAGGATTTCACCAGAGGAAAATGGATACGGAATTGCCACAATGTGGAACTTTGCGATGACCTCGCCGTGGCTTTGATCCGAAGATATCTTTTGCCGGATTCTGTCTAACTAACACAAAACAAGAATGTTACCTGGCAATACAACTAGGTGAGATTCCATCCGCGACTGGAGCCGTGCTTGCACTTCTTCTCACCGAGGGAGCAAAGAACTTGTGCCCGTGTGTCTTATACTCGGAGGCCGTTTGTGTCCTGTTTTTCATAGTCTATGAGCGCTTTTATCAACTCGGCATATATCGACACTGCAACGGATGGGTTCGTTTACGGTTTGGGTCGGGCCATGCAGTCCCTAAATGGGATTGTGTCGGAAATTGCGCGAACCCGAATTCCCGTTTTGATCGTTGGGGAAATCGGTGTGGGCAAGGACGCATACGCCCACCTTATCCATCGCCTCTCGCTTAGGAGCGAGGCTCCTCTTCAGAAGATCAATTGTGCTGCGCCCGGCCATGCCCTTCGCTTCGGCAACACATATCAAGCGGCCCGCTCCATATCTGGTTCCACGCCCGGCGGAACACTGTACCTGGACAATATTCACGATCTCGATCTAGCTTCCCAGGAAGTGTTGCGTTCTCACTTGATGGAATTGGACGCTGAAAACGGCGTACTTCCCTCCCGTCGCCTTATTTCCTCAAGCTTGCAGGCCTTGGAGAATGAGGTGGCCTCGAACCGCTTCTCCAGGGAACTCTACTTTCACGTCAATGGGGCCTGTCTTCGCTTGCCTCCGTTGCGCGAAAGAAGGGATGATATCCCCATACTCATGGAGTACTTCCTGACCAAGCACGTCAGCGCTGGGAAAAAAAGAATCCCGTCCCTCGATCGGCGGGCGCTCGATTTTCTCCAGTCCTACTACTGGCCGGGCAATATTCGAGAACTCGAGAACTTGGCGATGAAAACAGTCGCGTTTGGAGACATCCGCACGGCATTGCAGGCCCTCCAATCAGCGAAACCCGCGAACGGCATCTCGCGGCAAAGAAGGCCCGTGCAACCGTTGAAGGTGGTTGCTCGAGATGTTTCGCAGCAAGGCGAGCGGCAGCTTATCATGCAGGCCCTGGAACGCACGCGATGGAACAAGAAACGTGCAGCCGAGCAGCTGCAAATCAGCTACAAGGCGTTACTCTATAAAATCAAACAGATAGGTTCGTTAAATGGCGATCATGAGGGATGAGGGGAGGCTGAGGAATGCATTTTAAACAAAGCCTGGTATGGGCAAGTTTGCTGGTGACTGTTTTGATGGGGGCTCACAACACAGCAGCGCAGACATCGGGATCGAACACGAAACCTGACCCCGCGGGAGGCGGAATGTCTTCGACATCTCCTGCTGAGCTCGAATATCACATCGGTCCGCAGGACATGGTCAAAATCGACGTTTGGAAGGAATCCGAAATCACTCGAACCATCCCCGTCCGTCCCGACGGCAAAATTTCCTTACCGCTCTTGAATGACGTTCAGGCTGCTGGACTTACCGCCATGCAACTGGCTGGCAACATTCGCGAGGGGCTAACAAAGTTCCTCACCAATCCGCAGGTGACGGTGACGGTAACCGAGATCAACAGCAGGCGTGTGTATCTCACCGGTGAAATCACGCACAGCGGTTCGGTTCCGCTGTTGCCGAACATGACCGTTCTTCAGGCTATTTCCAGCGGTGGCGGCTTTACTCAATTCGCCCGACAAAAGGACATCTACGTACTTCGGGTGGAAGATGGCAAACAAGTTAAACACCCCTTTAACTACAAAGAAGTCATTAAGGGCAAGCGCCCCGAAGAAAACATCCTGCTTCAACCCGGCGACATCATCGTAGTTCCTTAAGGAATCTCTATGAACCTGTTCAAACGGATGTTCGGCATAATCCTCCTTGCTTCGGTGTTTTTTCCTGGGGCGTCGCTACTTCGCGCGCAGCAGGACGAACCGCCGCCCGTTCCTCAAGATGAACCGAAACCCGCTGCACGTACAAATCCACTCTCCGGTTCACAGGACGAGAATCCGGAAAATCCGAACGTGGATCCCGACGCGCTTCAGGCCGACTATACGCCTTTGACTGGCATGCAGAATGCGACGCTGGGCATTCCACAAATCCGGCACAGTTATTGGGTTCCCGGCTTCCAATATGGCGGCAACGTCCAGTCGAGCAATTACAATCAACCAGGTTCTACGGGATGGTACGTAGACAACTATATTATCGGCAACGTGTCGCTTCTTGAGGCCTGGAGCCGCGACACACTGAGCCTGAACTACTCCGGTGGAGAAAATATATCAACTGGTAGCGGCGGTGGAGGGAACAGTCAGTATCATGAACTAGCTGCCTCCAACGTATATCAGAAAGACCGTTGGCTGATCCAGCTCTTTGAAAACTTTTCATACCTTCCGCAAACCTCCTTCGGATTTGGCGGCGGAACAAATCTCGGTGTCCCGGGCGTCGGTGGAGTCGGTATTAACGTTCCAGGCGCCGGAAACGGCTACATACCGAATCAAAGTATTTACGCTGGTTTGGGTCCCCGATACAGCAACTTTGGTGGATTGCAGATTACATACAATTTTACCCGGCGCAGTTCTATAACCGTTTCGGGAGCCGATGGCATATTGCATTTTATTGATCCGGGAAACATCGATACGAACTCTATCGTTGCCACCATCGGTTACAACTACGCCCTGACTCGTGAAGACTCTATAGGTCTTGTGTACGGCTTCAGTGCTTATCACTATCCCGGGATTCCGGAGGCCTACGGAAATCACACGGCCAGCGTCGGTTATGCCCGCAAGATCACTGGCCGCCTCGCGCTGCGTCTTCTCGCTGGTCCGCAGATTACGACCTTCCGCGTGCCGGTGGGAAATCAAACCCAGCAAATCAATGCCTATTTCAACGTTGGTTTGGTCTATGGCCTCGAGAATGGAAGTATTGCCCTGAATTACGTTCACTCGCTAAACGGCGGCAGCGGCGTCGTCATCGGGTCTTCTCTCGACCAGGTCAACGCGACCGCGACCCGCAGGCTGACTCGCGTTTGGACCGGAAATCTTAATTTTGGTTTTGCACACAACGGAACCGTTAACTCCGGCGTCACCAGTGTTGCTACCTACGACAGTTATTATTTTGGCGGTGGGTTGAATAGACCCATTGGACGATATATGAACGTTTCGCTTGCCTACACCGGAAGTCTTGGCACCACCAACAACCCCGGTTGCACTGGCGCAGGCTGCAATCCGTCTAATTATTACAACACCGTCACCGTAAACTTTCAGGCCCACACCAGGCCGTTTATTTTGCCGTAAACCCGGCACGCAGCAGGATTTTCTGAACTACGCGGCCTGGGAATTTACAAGGAAGACTATCGCCTCATGTATAAAAGCTATTTCGGCCTCAAAGAAAATCCGTTCAACGTTAACCCCGATCCTCGGTTCCTTTTCTTGACCAAAGAAATCGAGGAGGCATTGACCGGCCTGATGTACGGTATCCAGACTCGCAAAGGATTTATTACGCTTACCGGCGAAGTTGGCACCGGCAAGACAACCCTTATCAATCGCCTCCTGGACTGGTTGCATCATCGCCGCGCGCGCACCGCGTTCCTTTTCAATTCGCGCATGAACACCAGCCAGTTGATCGATTTTATTCTCGCTGAATTCGACATTCACTGCGAATCCAAATCTAAGAGCCAGCAATTAATGAAACTCAATCACTGGCTGCTGGATCGCTATCGCAACGGCGAGACCGTAGTTCTTATCATTGACGAAGCCCAGAATCTCACCTATCCCGTCATGGAGGAGGTCCGTCTTCTCACCAACCTGGAGACTTCCACGGAAAAACTTCTACAGATTGTTCTTTCGGGACAGCCGGAACTCGAAGAGAAGCTGAGGCTTCCGCAGCTCCGGCAGTTGCGCCAACGCATCATGCTGCGCTGCAAAACCTGCCCCCTGAGCAAAGAGCAAACTCACGAGTACATCACCGATCGTCTGAGAACCGCGGGTGCTTCCGGCGAGCCGATCTTTTCTTCCAGGGCCATGGACACCGTGCACCTCTATTCCATGGGAATTCCTCGCGTTGTAAATCTCCTCTGCGAACATTCCCTGGTGAATTCTTTCGTGGATCAGCAGCGCCCGATTCAGCCAAAGGTCGTGGAAGAGATAGCACGGGAGTTCCAGTTGGATGAAATCGAACCGGTGGCCCCGGCCGGTAGCGCATCGAGATCCGACAACGATGTCTACAATTCGGAAGCTTTCCTGCAAAATCTCGGTGAAGCGCTTTCACGCTTTCGCATCAACCCGCCAACACCTTCCGGCCGCGAACGGAAGTAACGTACTAGCAAGGAACAACTTCCTGCCTAACACCCCTACTCCCATCGCGCTCCGCCCAGGAAACTGCTAATCCATGCTGCTTTTTTCGATCCTGTGAGGTTAGCGCTCATGGTGTCTCCACTCCCTCACCGACGCTGAAGTACGTACAATCCGGGTGCTGGAACACCAACGCGCTCACGCTTGCCTCCGGGTCCATCATGTAGCCGTCGGTCAGTTGAACGCCAATCTCCTCCGGACGCAGCAACTTCCATATTCCAGCCTGGTCTTCCAGATTCGGACACGCCGGATAGCCGAAGCTGTAACGCTTTCCCCGATATCTCGAGGTAAACCGCTGCGCCATCGTCATTTCGGGAGGATCAGGGAATCCCCAGTCCTCGCGGATACGCCGGTGCAGCCATTCCGCGCAAGCCTCCGCAGTTTCAATTGCCAGAGCTTGCAAGCCATGCGACTTGAAATAATATCCGTCGTGCTTTGCCTTCTCCGCGCGTTCCCGAATTCCTTCTCCAGCAGAAACCACAAATACCGCCAAGTGATCGCGCTTCCCATCTTTTGACGGCAGAACGTAGTCGCTCAGGCAAAGCTGGTCACCGGCCTTTTGCCGTGCGAAACTCCACGTCAGCAGTGGCTTCTGTTCGCCCGGCGCAAACAGATGTAGGGCTTCCCCTTCGGCCTCCGCCTCGAAAAACTGCCACAGCGCGCGTACTTTCATGAACGCGGCCGCCTCGTTCTTTACCTCTTCCATCTCATTGAACAATTCCACGGCCTTCGGTTCACGCGCCGCCAGATGCTTCTCAAAATCCCCTCGATACCCCATGTGCCGTCCAAACAGCATGAACGGATTGATATAGCTCCACACCTCGCGCAGATCCGGCACCAGGCGCACCTTGCGGTCCAGATAACCCACATCTGAAATCGGCAAATCAATGCGAACCTTTGGCGAGCGCTTCACCTGTGGCTTTTCCACGATTTTCACCGTGGTCGTTACGCTCACTCCGTTGCCGGACACCGATTGCTCGCTAAGCACGCGCGCGCGCGTCGCCGGATCCATCAGCTCATTCATCAGCCGCAAGCCAGTCATCGCATCTTTCGCGTAACACACCGTCCCGCCGTAACTCGGCGCAATTTTTTGCTGCGTGAATTTCGCGCTCAACGCCGCCCCACCCACAAGCAACGGAACATCGATTCCCGCATCTTTCAAGTCGTTCGCGGTGATCACCATTTGCTGCGCGCTCTTTACCAGCAGTCCGGAAAGACCGATAGCGTCCGGATGGTGCGCTGCAAAAGCCTTGATCAGCTCCTCGGGAGGAACTTTTATCCCCAGATTCACGACGTCGAATCCGTTGTTTTTCAGAATAATCTCCACGAGATTCTTGCCGATGTCGTGCACGTCCCCCTTCACTGTCGCTAGAACAACTTTTCCTCGTTTGGCGGTGTCCGCCTTTTCCATGAACTGTTCCAGGTGACTCACCGCTGCTTTCATCGCTTCCGCGGACTGCAACACCTCAGCGACAATCAGTTCATTCGCGTTGAACAGTCGGCCTACCTCCGCCATTCCCTTCATCAGCGGCCCGTTGATAATATCCAGGGGTGCCGTCCCCTCCCTTCGCTTTCGCTCCAGATCCGCCACCAGGCCATCCCGTGTCCCCTCGATGATGTAGTTGCCCAGGCGTTCGTCGAGCGGCAAATCCTCTGCCTTGGTTTTTTCCTTTTTGGTCGCCGTGCGGAAATGTTCGGCAATGGCTGCAATGTGGTACTGGTTGATCGCCGCTTTTTGCTCCCTGCTCTGCTCGCGCCAGTCCGACGACGCGCTCCGGAATAGTTCCGCCTGCGGATGATCTGTCGGGAAATTCTTCGGCGGATGCTGAAACAGCAGGTCCTCTGTCAGCCGCCGTTCATGCTCGGGGATCGACGCAAACCGCTCCAGTTTCTCTGCATTCACAATGGCAAGGTCCAGCCCCGCCTTCGTGCAGTAATACAGGAACACGGAGTTCACCACCTCGCGAGCCCCCGCCGGCAATCCAAATGAAACGTTCGAAATCCCCAGAATCGTTCGCGTATCCTGCAGAGCTGCCTTGATCAGCCGGATGCCTTCGATTGTTTCCACCGCCCCGCCGATATAGTTTTCGTCGCCAGTGGCACACGGAAACACCAGCGGATCGAAAACGATGTCCTCCGGCGCCATTCCATACTTCTTCGTCAGCAGATCGTAAGATCGTTTGGCAATTTCCACCTTGCGTTCTCGCGTGAACGCCTGCGCCTGCACCGGATCTTCGTCGATGCACCCCACAACGATAGCAGCGCCGTAATCG
>Ga0210399_10000247_pt1 | contig 44130 bp, 31 predicted proteins | sample IncBWC14MmetaG_FD_150865 | JGI IMG/M metagenome (GOLD analysis project Ga0210399, IMG submission 150865) | Forest soil microbial communities from Barre Woods Harvard Forest LTER site, Petersham, Massachusetts, United States - Inc-BW-C-14-M | ecosystem: Environmental > Terrestrial > Soil >... | reverse complement strand
AGGTGCTGAATTCGCGCAACGAAAAGTGCTATCCGGAATGTCCTCGCGCGCGCGTGGAATCTCTCTGGTGCGCCGACTATGTACCTCTGGAAGAATGTCCCGAGCGGAAACAGAGCATTGCAGAAATAACGCGATCTTGGCGTTCGGAATACCGGACAAAATGGCAGCTCGAAGCGCAGCACACTCGCCATCTCGCGCCGTTGCCAGTCTCTCAGATCGCTTCGAATGTAGGCTGCACGTCTGCCGAGCCTCGTGGAGAGCACTCGTAACGCGACCCGACTCAAGGTGGAAGTGCACTTTCGTAGTCACCCAAGCCCAGTGTTTGCGCTGAGATTGGGACAATTCCCGCGACGGCACTCCGCCCCTGCATGGTTCGACTGGTGAAACTACTGGCTTCCTGGGAACCCCACTTCTCTTGTACACAGCAACTTCTCGCGGAAAGGATGATCACCATCGTGGCCCATTTCTGCACGCAGGTGGTGAAATTTATTTTCGGTGGTCGGAATTCTGGACAAGAACGCAGGAGGAAAGACGAAAGAGAGACGATGCATACCTCTGAAAGTCACGGATGAACAGGTCAACTTGCGGCTTGCCCGTTATCCACCCATGATCGCCGATCTACCTCGCCGAAGCTCCGGCAACCCATACGCAACAAGGCAGGATCTAGCAAAACTCAGTTAGAGGGTTACTCTTCAGGTTGAGAGAGCTGAAGGTTCCAACAGTGGCCCGCGTTTCATCTGCTCGGAGTGCTGGGCCAGCGATCAGCTGCTAGCGTTTACGCGGCAGGTCAGCACGCCATATCCGTGACGCCGTTAAAGGTTACCCCTGGCCCCTCGGCTGCGGGCTCACTGTGATTCATGGGATGGGGATCCGGTACAGATTGCGCTGGACGGTGCGGCGCTCGAACGCGTAGACATCACGAGACGGAGCAGGAGCGCCTATGGCGTCGATCATATGCGCTCCGGGCAGACGGGCGATTTCCTGTTCGGAGTCAAATCCTCCCGGCGGTATCTTTGGCAATATCTTGCCCGGCGGCAGGGGAACGATATAAGTCCGGCCATCGGCAACTGCTCCAGCGGAAATCCACAGAGAGTCTCCGCCGCTCGACCACTGCAAGCCGGTGTTGCTGCCGATGACAACCGGAGACCCGCCCCTGAGCGGAAACATCTGAACGGTTGCCGATGTATTGCCCGAAAGCGGAGCCCATGCCTCGATCCACTGGCCGTCGGGCGAGACACCATTCAGATGAAAGACCGGTTGTTCCAGCGCCTTGCGCAGTCCGGTCCCGTCCGGCTGAACACGGTAGACAAACCCGGAGGACCCCTCCGTGTGTCGGAAGAAGATTTCGCCACCTGGGCCAAAGTGCGCACTCCGGCCCTCCACGTTCGGGATCTGCCAGGGCGGCGATCGCCGGTCAAACGGCACCAGCCAGAGGCGCGGCTTCCCTTCGCCGTCCAGGGCTTCCATCACCACCTGCTTACCGTCCGTAGAAATGTCATAGTCAAGCGACTGAAAGCCCGGCGCCAGTGGCTCGGAATGCCCAGAGTCCAAGTCCGCCAGCCACACTTCGCCGGGATCTCTGTTCGTTCCGACTAACCTCGGAACTGCCTTTACAATCATGTAGCAAAGCCTTTTGCCAGTCGGCGCGAACTTCGGGTAGGCGGCGTTGCCTTCGAGCAGTGAAATCTGGCGCTCGCCCCTCGCGTCATGAAGCCAAATGGAAGCGCTTTGCAACCCAACGGCTGTGACAAACGATCGGCCGTCCGGCGCCATCGCGATCCCTTCCTCCTCGGTTAGCCCGGAGGTAATCTGCTGAGGTTGGCCGTCGGGAAACTGCTGCCGCCAGATGTGGAAAAGTCCTCCGGCCTTAGACGTGAGGTACACCCATTTGCCATCGGGAGACCATGCTCCAAACGTGCAGTCAGCCCCAGGCGGCCCCACCTGGCGGCCCCGAGAACTGCCGTCCATCGGTACCACGCGGCACGGCCCCCAGTTGCCGTAGTTGGTGAGTTCCGCCACTAGCACCCATTTCCCATCGGGCGACGCGTAGGACCGCTGGGTCATACCGCGGTCATTCAGGGGAATGTAGACGTCACGCTCATCGATCCGGCCCTCCTGGGCTGTCACGAGGCCCACGCCGCGGCTGTTCCGAACCTCAGAGAACAGCACCTGCCGCGGGCTGGACCATGTCAAACCGGTGGCGTTCTGCAGCCATCGCTGCGGCTCGCTGCCCTGCGTGGGAACTATCCAGGTGTCCCAGTTGAACTGCGGATCCACGGCCGTATATGCAATGCGCGTCCCATCCGGCGAGAACACAGGACTCATCTTCTTGAGGCTGTCATGCGTCAGTTGCACGGGCTCGCCATCCGGCAATACTTTGACGTAAATCTGGCCCAGCGCATAGTAGGTGGAAGAACTGCGAACAAAGGCGAGCTTCCTGCCATCCGGCGAGAGCGCCGGCTGGCTTACCGGATCGGGAAGCTTCGTGAGCGGAACCCACTGCGAGTGGTCGGCCTGGCGTGTGTCGGCCTGGCGTGTGGGGCTACGCAACCACAGGGCAGTGCCAATAACAAGCGTCGCTAACGCCGCTGCCGCAATCGCGGCGAGAGTGCGCCATCGCCGCCGAGCATTCGCAGGAATCGCTGCGACAGCGGGGGCCGGCAGCGGCCAGTCCATGGACACTTCGTTCGCCAACTCGCGGTGACCCTCGAACGGTTTTTCTGAAGGCCGCGGCGCGGCATGCGGCAACTGCCGTACGGCGCCGACGAAGCGATAACCTCGCCGGGGAACCGTTTCAATGTATGCGGGGTCCTCGCCCAAGGCCTTTCGCAAGAGGAAGATGTTGTTGGACAGGCTGCCCTCCTCGACGAAAGAGTCGGGCCAAAGCATGGTGATGAGTTCGTCCTTCTGCAGCAGGTGTCCGTTATTTCGGACCAAAAGTACCAGCGTGTCGAACGCTTTCGGAGTGAGCACCACTATCTTATTGCCACGCAATAGCTTGCGCTCGGAGGGTTCCAGACGAAAGGGACCAAATTCGTAGAGCTGCGGCGTATCCCGGTTCACCGTCTCTCTGGCCGTTGATTGAGAATCGCGGATATTTCTTGAGTCATGTCGCTGGCCCATTTCGTCGCTCATGGCCCTCTCCCAATCCCCTGTGAGAACTTTTAGAGAATTTTGTGAACGCCCCGAGAGGACTTCCAGGACTGCCCACAGACTACATTGGGCAGAAAACAGCCGGAAGGCCGGGTACGGGGCTGAGTCTAGCACCGGCTTCCGTTGTCTTCAAAATCTCTTCACGGAGGGTATAACCGCTTTATGATCGCGAACCGAGTCTTGACAAACCAAAGCAAGTCCGGAAACGGACAAGAGCCGACCAACATACAAAGAAGAACTTTGATCGGCGGGGCGCTGGCCGCTCTGCTTTCATCCTCTGTGCGGGTGATGGCCGAAGAAAACGATGGAGCACCCAACAATCCTTTCATTGTTCTGCTGAAGGGATTCTATCGGCCCGTGCCAGTGGGTCAGGGGCCAGCCGACAACCTCGGCCTTTCCACGGTAAATCTGAGTGATGGTTCGTACTCAAGAACGCTGATCTACCCTGTTTTCGGAATTTCGGGAAGCAGGGACCCGGACAGGCGTATCGGCAAGTTCTACGCTCAGTTCAGCGGGAATTTGTGTGCCTACGACCTCCCCGGAGGCGCGATTGCGATGAGCTTCAACAGCGTTCCAGCGGGTGCACCCCCCGGTTTCAACGGTTTCGTGCCTTTCCCGGACGGGACGGGTGGGTATTACTTGGAAGCAACCTTCGAACTAATGATCCCGGAGGCAACCGGGATTTATCGAGGCTTTCAAGGCGGTCATAACCACATGGTTGATAGACTGCACCAACTAGCTAACGGCAGCTTCAATGAATTTTGCTTCTGCAACATCAGCCAGTACCAGTTCCCATAAAAGGAACTGAATCGGAAACAGTCCCTCTGCCATGAGGAGCATCGGTAGGTGCGGGCGGAACAACAACCGCCCCAAGTCATGGCGTTTTATTCAGTCGAAGGAACTGTATCCCTACAACACGGCGATCAGTAATCGCCATTTTGGGAGTCTACCCAATACTGTGGGGCGGGTTGTCAACCTGTGGGGTGAAATAGGAGCTTCTGGGCGGATTGTCGGCGATCCGGAACTTGGGGCGGTTTCGGAGCTTTACGCTGTGCTCAACGGGCGAAGACTCTCGGCGCTTGCGCCTAGACTGCCCTCAGAACTTCTGAAATTCATGCGATGTGGGAGGAAGTCGGCGCCGGCCTTGGAGGTAAAGTCGTTAGTTGCCAGCCTTGGGTTCATGGGTAACCACATCTTCGGAGACGGCAAGGATGCAGGTCTGTCCATCGAATTGGATCCGGTCGGCGGAGTAGGCTGTAAGTTTGACGACGCCGGCTTTGGTACGAAGCCGGGTGATGACATTCCGAATCGGACCCCCTCGGCGAAGTTGGGTCAACAGCAGTCTTCTATCGGCAGGGTCGTCCCATATCCTGAGCTCGTGCACAGTACGCCCCAGCACTTCTTCCCTGCGATATCCGTAACGGAGTTCAAACGCAGCATTCACTTCCAGAAAACGTCCTTCTTCAACGGTCGTAATCGAGAACGCGATGGGGCTCGAGTGGAATATGTTCTGAAATTTCTCTTCGGACACGCGGCGGTCGGCCTCTGATTGATCGAGGGCCTGCTCGGCTTTTGTGAGGTCCTCCAGGCGCTTTTCCAGCTCCGAACCGTAGATCTCAGCAGTTGAATAGAGACGGGCGTTCTGAATAGCTGCTGCTGCAGGTATGGCTAGCAGCTCCGCACGCCGAAGGTGGTCCTGGGTGAAGTGGTTCGGCTCAACGTTGCCAACCGAGAGAAATCCCAGCAATTCTCCGGAGGCGACAAGAGGGACGCAGAGCCAGGAACGGAATTGTTCGTGTCCCTGAAAGGTCTCCCAACCCTTCTCGTTTTTTGTGTCCGGGATCAAGACGCGCTTTTTTTCCGACCAAATGCGCTGAAAAAACGGAGATTCGTCCGCAACAAAGGTCAAAGCGCTGCGCGGAGACTTCTTTGCCGGCTCTGGAGACGATTTTTCGCGCAGAGCAAGCCAATGCGGTCCTGCTTCGGGCACGAGCACGCGTGCGCAGGTGTAAGGAACCAACTCCGCCAGGGAGTGGAGCAGTGCATCCAGAACACAATCCATGTGGAGGTCTTGGGTTAAGGCGAGAGTGGCCTTGCGGAGGGCTTCCGCTTCCTCCCGGGCCGAGTTTGCCTTGGAGAGATTGGCAGCCACCTGATCTTCGGCTTTCTTAAGCGCGGTGATATCCAGAGCGGTTCCGCCCAGGCGCGTGATTTTACCGTCGGAATCCCTACGCGGAAGGCCGCGAACCCAGACCCAACGAATCTCACCATCCGGCTTCACAATGCGAAACCTTTCATCGAAGCTCCCACTGCGCGCTGCTTCATGGAGCTTGGTGAGCACCGCATCCCGGTCGTCGGGATGGATGACCTCTTCGTAGGAAGAAGGGTTTTCGAGCAACGACCGGCAGGTGCGGCCGGTGATGATTTCGTACGCAGGATTCACGTAGGTGGCTTTCTTAGTTTGCGCGTCGATCACCCAAAAGATTTCCTGGATGTTATCGGCCATCTGCTGGAATTCCCGCTCTCTATCTTCAAAGACCGTCTTTGCCGATCGTTCGGTGCCGCGCAGTTTGCGGATAGCGCCCACCGACAACAGCGCGAAGACAACAACCACACTGATTACTGCAATCCAAAGCGCCAACTCCACTCGCGGAGACTGAAAATTGGCGAGACGGATTGCGACTATCAGAATGGCCAAGCCAATAACAAGGCCGAGCGAGGCGAAATTAGGGCCTCGCTTCGAGGTTTCCGCAGGAAGCGATTTTGGGCGGGGCTGATCGGCTGGTTCCACGGTGAGCGACCCACATATTTGCCAGGCCTTAAACTCATCATAGCCTGCTGAGATCGGCTGGCTTGCGAACAGCAAATTCAGCGAGAACCCAGGAGGTCGATTCCCAGCGGCAGCCCGGCGTTTTGCCGTATTTTATGCCTTGCCTCTTCGATCACAACGATTTTTCCAAGGAATTGGCGGGAGCTAAAGAGGTTTTTGCCGAGGCTGGCGGTTAAATGCAGCGAACCGCCGTTCGGTCGGGGAAAGCTGGTTCGCTATACTGCTCTGGATGGACGTTGAACGCATTATTGACGAAATCGAGCAACTTGAGGAAATGTTCGAGACCCCGGACATCAGGCCCCTCAGCGCAAGCGATGTCTCTGCTGCGAATCGAAGGCATGATGAGACCCTCGCCAACAGTCCGTGGTTCCGGCTCTGGCAGGATTTTGGTATCTGCTGCCGGCCGGGGAACCCGATGCTCTCAGAGACTGAGCGGCAGTAGGGTTAAGTTCCCTAGGTTTCGCCAGCAACCTGAACTCCGACGGTGCGGTTTGGCATTCATCGGAGTGGGCGATTCCGCAGCCAATACAGTTGCAGGACTTTTTCCCGGTTGTCGCGAAGCCATCTGTCTACCTCCGCTTCGGAAAATGGGTTATCGCCGGGGCTGAGCTCTTGATTGAGCAGTTCAGTAATCCCTTCCGCCGTGCTCGGTCTCTTGATCTTGTTCAAGGCTCGTCGCACCTGTTCGTCGAGCCGGGGGTTCGTCTTCAGAGGTTGTGGCATTTATCGTTCTCACGACCGAAAGCCAATCTGATCAGACCTGACCAAGTTGTTGGCTTTCCGGCGCCATAATAATAAGGAGGCTATAGGGCTCAAGAGGAACTTCTGGGAACCAGCTGGATGATTAATCTGCGGATCGCCTCTGGTTCATGTTCTCCAGTGCCAGCCAGCTAATGTATATGTCCGTTCAAATCCATTGGGGCCCTCGACTCGCATTTCCCAATTCTTACTGGCCCGCGATCCAGCAATGGTCACTCGCCAGTCTCCTCGTCTTTCGCTCAATGCATGTTCGATGCTGGCCACGATTTCCTTCGTCAGCCGGGCATCTCCGAGGTTCTCGAGTTCTGCAGTGACTCCCATTGCAGTGTAATTTTATCGACCAACATCTGCTCATCTCCTTGTGCAAACTGGTGCACGCCAAGCGGGACGCCCTTACGAGCGAATCGTGAACAGCGTTATGCACACTCCCTGTTGAAAATCGCGGTGGGAATTGAACGAAGCAGATGGGAGGACAGACTACGGACACTCGCGTCGTCTGAAAAACTAACCCGACTACGCGCGATCGTGCACGCTGGCAAATGGGAAAGGCTGCGACATTGGTTATGTTCCAGCCATCTGCTCCTGCGAGGGAGCCTACAGCGTGGATACATGCACCGTCGCAGCCCTTGATGCGATCGCCGCTTTCGCGGTCCCAAACCCCGGCTCCTCCTCGCAGAGTCAGCCAGTTTTTTCGGGTCTGGTTGCTCTTCAGGTCACCCTGCCGAGCAGATCACTCAGCCTACTTCGGACTGGCAAATTTGATTTCACCAATCCTTTCAGCCGTCGACGCGAGACAAACTAAACAGTTGCTCGACTGAAGTCAACGCAATTATCAGGCTCTAAGCAAAATATCTGTGAATTGAGTTGTGGAGAAGTGTGCAAAAGGTGTCTGATTTCGCTTACTTGATTCGCTGAGCTCGTTTCCACTTCGCCCACCGGGCGCGCTGTGCCGAAGCGATCCGCTTGCGTGCCTCAGCAGACATCGTTCGACGCTTTTGGGCAGACGCTTGGGCAACGCCGCGTCCGCCGGTGGTTCTCCGGACTCCGTCGAGTCCGGCCAGCGCTTTCAGAGCTTCGTCCAACTGTTCAATTGTGCTCTGAGCTTGATCCCGCTCCTGCCTCAACTGCTGGACTACTTTCGCGAGGTTCGACATTAGTTCTCCTCGGTCAGGAATTGTAGCAGGACAGCCTGCTCAACTCCTTTCCCTCCGCTAGCCCCTCCCAGTTGTTTCGATTTCACCCGCAAATCAGAGGAATGCCATGAGACTTCGTGCTAACGAATTATGTCCAATCCATCGATCGCTTTCTTGCTGTGGCCGCGAATTCCTACCCAAGTCAAAGGTGATCCGACTTGGTGTTCAGAGAATCGAAGATCCGCATCATCCGCGCGGATACCGGGAGTTGCGATCCCCGGCCGAGATGCGGAAATTGCTCAACCGAAAGATCCGCCAACAAGGCGGCATATGCGCAATTTGCCACGAGGACTTCACCGATTATTCCGACATCGTCCCCGACCATAAAAGTCCGAAAGGAATGGGCGGAGGCTGGAGGGACGATCATCCGGATAACATCCAAGCCACACATTGGTGGTGTAACGAAGAGAAGGGATCAGTCAGAATGGATTAGCGAGGGCAGCGTGGCGGGAGGCTTCGAATATTGCTTCAAAGCCGACTGCTGACCGTCAGTGACTTTCTTTCCGGAAGTATTTCGCGAAAAGGGGGCGAGATTGCTTCACGCCTTCCTCGGTGACTACGACCGATTTGGCCTTGCTTCTCGGGTCTGAAATGTAGCCTTTTCGATGGAGTCGATCGAGCACGTTCCAGTCGTCCCCTTTCCAGGCCCGCACTCCACGCGGACTGTCCTCAAACGTGGTTAGGAAAAGCAACGCCAGCACCATCTCATCCACTTTTTCTTCGTCGTATTCCATGTCTGGAAAGCGTACCAAACCTGTCGGGCCTGCCGCATCGCTTGGTGCACAATATATCTCCCCGAGGCAGATGCAAAGGATCTGCCGAAAGAGAGTGCGTTCCGCCCCGCGCAACTTCGGTCTGAAACACAAGCACTCAGAACTGACCGCCTGACGGCCGATTATCCGTTGTAAGGAGCATTCGGCCTGCGATGAGGCTGAAAATCAACGACTTGCCCATACCCACGCCAGCTCGGAGGCACTCCCCTCCGCTGTTGCAAATACGTTAGTTGGCAACTGGGAATTTTTCGGACAAGGCACAGCCTTGGCACACCTCATCAGAGTCGGTTCTCCGGTAGTTAGAATCTCATCGAGGATCCCCACCGATCCTTGTAGGTCTCATAAACTCCTACCTGCTACCGCCGTTGCAAGGCGATCACCCCGGACCACGACCATTATTCGATCAGATGCTAAGGTTACTCATACTCAACCCTGGTGCTGCGCCAGAGGCCCAAGGAGACGGAGCATAAGCGCCAGGCGTGGGAGACAGAAGATTCTCGTTTACAATCCCGCCCGGTCGTTTCCCGTGCTCGTCGGTGGTGCTCACATTGGCAATGAGCGTAAGTCAGGCGGCTGAAGGCGAGGAGGCTTTTACCTTGGTCGGCAGCGTGAAATGAAATGTCGCACCACGTTCGGCGTTGTGAGTCGCCCACAAATGCCCACCACACGACTCAATGATCGTCCGACTAATGGACAGTCCCATGCCGGTGCCGTGCGGCTTAGTGGTAAAGAACGCGTCGAAAATGCGCTCGACTTGCTTCACCGGAAGGCCGATGCCGCAATCACTCACGGAAACCACTAATTGACCATCCTCCGTTGTCACGGATCTCACGCTCAGTTCACCGCTGGTATCATTCATCGCCTCGATACCGTTGAGCATGAGATTCATCAAAGCCTGCTGCAACTGCACCCGATCTGCCATGACTGTGGGGAGCCCTTCTGCGAGATCAGTATGAATCGTAACGGAATGCCGATTCGCCTCGTTGCGCAACATAACAACCATGTCTCCGATGACTTGGTTTACGTCAACTATGTCCAGTTGCGAAGAACCTTTTCGGTACAGCGACCGGACATGGTCGATGACTTCGGCTGCACGCCTGGCGTCTCGGACCATTTCCATGGCAGCTTCTCGCGCCTCGGGTAGATCCGGCTCGTCGCGATCAAGTAATCGCACGCACGCTTCCGCGTTGGTTACCACCGCCCCAATGGGCTGCTTGATTTCGTGTGCTAGCGAGGCGGTCAGTTCCCCCATCGTGTTCACCCGGTTGATATGCGCGAGATCTGCCTCTAGCTGGTGCAGCCTATCGCGTTCCTCTTCAGCGCGCTTGCGTTGGGTGAGATCGAGCACGAATGCCAGACCTTGGTTCCCGGTTTCGTCAAGAGTCGCAAGACCGATGAGTACGGGCACGCGGCTGCCGTCTCTCCGGAAGTACTCCTTCTCGAAGGGTTGCAAGCTCCCCGTCATCTTGAGCTTTGGCATCCACTGTTGTGTGTCGCGTTCCAACCATTCAGGCGGTGTTAGCTCCGTCCAGCGCAGGCGGCCCCCGACGACATCGTCACGGTCATATCCCACATCAATTCACCTGCGGCGGCGTTGCCATCAAGGTAGTTCATAGATGTATTCATTTCCGTTCTCCTGTAGCGCCGAAGCGCTCCGTCTTTATTCTTTCGCGATCGTGGCCGGCAGCGATCAACAGGTCAGTGACATGCTCAACAAATGAGGTCGGGCCGCAGACATAGCTGGTTGGCCGGAGGGTGGAAGGCCATGCACCTGTCGCTACGAGGGGAGCGTCGATGCGTCCGGCGGGCCGCGGCCAATTCTTCGGAGTCACTCGCGTGTACGCGTAGGTGATAACTACCGAGTCGTCTTGATTTGATAAATGCCAGCAGTTCGTCGCGGTAAAAAACCGCCGCTGGTTCGCTGACGGAATACAACAACCGAAATGGTGCACTATTGCCGGTTGAAAGACGCGAGCGAATCATAGCCATAAGAGGAACGATGCCGGAGCCACCGGCCACCAGTTGAATCGGCTCCATCTGGTCGCTTTGCCACACGAACCATCCGCCGATCGGACCCCGCAACTCTAGTTCGTCGCCGACCATGACTTCCTGCGTGAGATACGGTGAGACTTCGCCGTTCGGCAGCCGCTCGACAGTGATTTCAATGCGCCCATCGGAACTCGGCGCAGAGGCAATCGAGTAGGATCGTACCGCAGAGTATCCGTCGGGAGCGGTCAGGCGCACGTCAACGTGCTGACCGGCGACGTGACCCGGCCACTCACGCACCGTAAGGGAGAGCGTTCGCGCGGTCGCTGTTCGTCGCGCAGTCCCATAACCGTTGCGGTACGCCAGGTCACTCGTCCGAGTACCGCCGTTCCTGCCATGGATCCTCCATTAGCTGCGTGGATCTATGGGGGAGGGCGGGGTTCCTCGAGCCTCGATTGCGTCACCGGCGCGCAGACACAGATCCTCGCGATATCGGCCAGCTACAACTTGCACGCCCACCGGAGTCTGACCCACAAGCCCGGTGGAGACCGCCAAGATCGGCAGACCCAGCGCAGGGGTAGCTCGCACCGGAAATTGAGCCTCCCACACGCGTTCAAAGGCTGCGGGGCCCTGGAGATCGAGCTGGTCCGGAAAGGGCAACTCGGCTGAAACCGGAATCAACACGACCGCATACTTATTCAGAAATAATTGCCACTGGCGAACTACAGTGGCGCGTTGAATCAGCGCCCGGGATACCGCGTCGCTGGGGTACGTTTTGACCCGCGACTTCCCAAATGCCGCCACCGCCTTAGCGCCGGGATCGCCGTCGCGCTCTATGGCGTCGGCGAGTTGAGGAAAACCATCTGCGAGCCACAGCCATTCGTTAATTTCAGCCGACTCACTTAACGGCGGCGTATCGTCAATTTCTTCCACGGCCCATCCTGCATCGGCAAGGCGCCGCCCTGCATCCAGAACGGAAGCCTCGACCTCGGGCGCAACCTGCCTCCGTGCCGGTCGCGGGCATAGTGCGGCACGAAGTGGTACGGACGGCCCTTCCAGAGGCGCGGGGACAGACCACGGGTCTCGTGGATCGGCACCCGACATGGCAGACAGACTGAGGCGAAGGTCCGCGATGCTACGCGCCAGGGGACCCTCCACGTGCATGATTTGACCTCCGATCGTGGCCTCGGGCAAAGCTGCGTTATAGAAAGGGACTCGCCCCAGGCTGGGACGTAGGCCATGGACTCCGCACGCATACGCAGGGTAGCGAACTGAGCCGCCAATGTCCGTTCCTAGAGCAATATGTCCGATGCCGGTTGCGACTGCAGCGCCTCCTCCCCCCGTGGATCCGCCGGGAGTCAGTCGCGGGTCACGTGGGTTGCGTGTGTGGGTGCCGCCATAGAGCAGATTGCTCGTAAACCAACGCAGAGCAAAGGTCGGGGCGTTGCTGCGCCCAAGCAGTACTGCTCCCGCCTTTACTACATTGTCGACAACAGGGCTATTGGATTTTGCGATGAAGTTCTCCTGCAGCCGGCTCCCATCAGTTGTGGCGAAACCGGCCTGGTCGATGTTTATCTTGACGGTCACCGTCACGCCGGCCAAAGGACCCGGGTCGTTTCCTTGCGCCAAAATACTGTCCACCCTGTCCGCCTGCGCGCGCACCATATCCGGCCGGCAGTCAACAATCGCATTGATGCGCGGGTTGACTGAGTCCAGGCGTTGCAGCGCCGCGTCAGCGACCTCACGGGCCGACACTTTGCGCGCTCTTACGAGCCCAGCGACTTCGGTTGCCGATAGCCGCCACAGGTCACTCGTTTGGGGTTGCTCCTTTACAACGAAATCCACAGCTTCGGTTGCTGATAGCCGCTGTTGGTTACTCATTTGGGGTTGCTCCTTTACAACGAAATCCGCAGTGTGCTAACTGCCTTCGAGGGCGGTGAATTGTCATCTGTTTCGCTTGGAAAGCGGTTCGCCAGCCATTTGTGCTGATCGCGAGAGCTCGAACCGGCTGAGCACAGTCGACGCTTCGTCGTACACCACAACAACCTTCGCGGCACGCCACGTCACTCGTCCGAGTACCGCTGTTCCTGCCATGGGTCACCATAAATGTGGTAGCCGAGGTTTTCCCAGAAACCCGGTTTGTCATGCGGCATCAGCGTCATGCCCTTCACCCATTTAGCGCTCTTCCATAAATAAAGATGAGGGACCAGAAGCCGCGCGGGGCCGCCGTGTTCGGGCTCAAGATCGGTGCCGTCGTATTTGAACGCGATCCAGGCCTGCTTGTTCATGACATCTTTCAGAGGGAGGTTTGTCGTATAGTCGCCATACGAACGGAACATTGCATAGGGCAAATCAGTTTTTACATCTGCAAACAGGACATCAAGCGAAACCCCTTCCCAGGTTGTGCCGAGTTTCGACCATCGCGTTACGCAATGTATATCAACCGTGACGGTCTCGGTGGGCAACTCCCGAAAAGACTTCCAATCCCACCGCTTCAAAACGTTGCTGCCGTCATCGATGGTAAATTCCCAGCGCTCGAGGGGTATGTGTGGCGTAGGGCCTGCCGACAAGACGGGAAAATCATTAGTGAGGTATTGACCAGGCGGGAGTTTGGCTTCCGCTGCGCTGCGTCGACCGGCAAAACCTCGCGAGATGATAGCCATTAGGACCTCCTGCTCAGCGACTGACGTAGTTTGATGCTGCGTTCCGAACCGTCAAAACAAACAGCAATCGAGCTTCCAATCAATGTCGTCACCAGAATGTAAGCACTGCCCACTTCCAGCATGCTCCCGAGACGAACGCCGTCGAAATAGCGTCACGGCGTCTCTATCTCAACGAGTACAGCAGAAGCTCAACGAGAGCGCCATTGTAATTCCTGAACGGCTGTTCTCACGACGTTGAATCCACTCACCCAACGACGCAAGGCTGAACGCCTCCCGAAGCTTCAAGTGTTGGAACGGCAGTTGCACATCATTGCGGAGGTGATCGAGGCAAGCTTACAAAACTGATGACTGACGATCGCGTAAGTCGTCAAGCAAAGGAGTGCATGTGAACTTCATCGGAAGAGCTTTGATTAAGCTCGGTATTCTCAAGAATGATCTTGATTACCACTTGCTTCGTGCATCCATGGTTATCATTTTCCTGTTCTTTGGGTATCAGAAATGGTTCGAGTATGAGGCGCAGGCTCTGCTCCCCTACATCGGTCACGGTCCTCTCATCTTTTGGATGTACGCGGTCTTTGGCGTTCGAGGGGCAACCTATTTCCTCGGAGTTGCAGACTGGCTGTTTGCGGCCCTTTTGTTCGCCGGATATTGGAACAAAAGATTGGGGATTCTCGGAGCTCTTGGCTCATGTTTTGCATTCATCGCGACCACGACGATCATTCCGTTTATGCCGGACGGCTGGGCCGCTTCCGCCGGCGGATTCCCGGCCATGACCGAGAGGGTTGCTTTCCTGATGAAAGATCTCGTGCTTTTCTCTGTGTCTGTCTATTTACTGCGGCAGGACGTGATAAGGACTTCGCTGTTCAAGACGGCGGCATCCGACTCAAGTACCACAGTTCGGCAGGACGCAAGTCCGACGCGAGTAGTCGCGCGCTGCTAGCCGGTGCATCCGGTGAGGTGAACGTCTCACCGAGACCTGTCTTGAATTCTCATGGCACAGATGACGTCTGGTTCCAGACAGTCCGTTGTTAGGAGGGCTCCAATCGTAATCGAGCAACTCATTCCGCTTGATCAAGCTCGGCGTTGTGAAGCAAGCGACCACAATATGTCTTCCACTTCTTTCAATGAGCCCCGCGGCAACAAAGTTGTGCGAACAAACGGTTCAGAAGCGCGGATGGCGACTGAGCGTGCGAGTTCACGAGCGGCTCGCCCGGCGCCAAAAGTTAGCGTTAAGAGGCTCGAACGGATCGGCCACAATCTGCTCTTGGCAATCGGGGAGGACCCGAACCGGGAAGGGCTGAAGATGACACCGAACCGCTTCGCGCGATGGTGGAAAGAGTTCATCGACTACGACCCTGGCACGATCGAAACCACATTTGCATTCGAGTCGTTTCGGACCGATCAGATGGTCGTCTGTACCGGAGTCCCGGTTTTTAGTTTGTGCGAGCACCATCTGCTTCCCTTCAAGTGCGAAATTTCCATGGCTTACATCGCAACCGAGCACGTTCTCGGGCTCTCGAAGTTTGCTCGCGTCGCACACAAATATTCACACCGCCTACAAGTACAAGAACGGCTGGTTCATCAGATCGCTGACGAGATTACGGCCATCACAGACGCGCGTGACGTGGCAGTCCTTGCACGCGGCGAGCATCTTTGCATGCAGATGCGCGGAATCAAGAGCGATGGACTGATGTCGACGAGCGTAATGCGAAACCTTTTCGGAAGCACTGATGCCCGGGAAGAGTTCTTGACATTGGCACTTGGGAAGAGGAACGGAAGGTGATGACAGCGTGGCCGAACATTCCGATGATTCTCTCTGGTCGCGGTATGAGGCTGGCCCGAACAACTCAATTTAAGAAGGAGTCAAAACATGGCTGCAATCAGCAATGTTTCAGTTCAGGGTGTTCGCAATGAGACAGATAGCCTGGGTGAAGTCGGCGTACCAAGCGACAAGCTGTGGGGAGCGCAAACCCAGCGCTCACTCGAACACTTCAGTATCGGTCATGATCTGATCCCGCGGGAGATGATCGCCGCCTATGCAACTTTGAAGAAAGCCGCCGCCCGTGCAAACCATGGAGGCGGAAGACTAGACGACAAACGATACGGACTCATCGTTCAGGCCTGCGACGAAATCCTCGCGGGCCAGCACCAGGACATGTTTCCTCTACACGTGTGGATGACCGGCAGCGGCACTCAGTTCAACATGAACGTAAATGAAGTGATTTCCAACCGTTGCTGTCAACTTGCTGGCACGCAGCTGGGCAGCAAGATGCCTGTTCATCCTAATGACCACGTCAACATGTCGCAATCGTCTAACGATTCGTTTCCTACTGCCATGAACATAGCGGCAGCGGTGAACGTCAAGGAAAGACTTCTGCCTGCAGTAAAAGCACTGCAGGACGCCGTTGCAGCAAAGTCGAAGGAGTGGCAGGACGTCGTCAAGATAGGCCGCACACACATGCAGGACGCGACTCCCATCACTCTTGGTGAAGAATGGTCAGGTTATGTCGGCATGCTCAGCGACAATCTTGAGCGCATCGAGGATGCCCTGAAGGGTGTCTACCAACTCGCTCTAGGTGGTACCGCCGTAGGGACTGGGATCAACGCAGCCCCTGGGTTCGGCGAAGCTGCGGCGGCTGAAATCGCGAAGCTAACGAATCTTCCATTCGTCACCGCCTCAAATAAGTTCGCGGTGCAGGGCGCTCATGATGCTCAGGTTCAGCTCTCTGGAACACTCCGAACTCTTGCCGTTTCTCTCTACAAGATCGCGAATGACATCCGACTGATGTCGTGCGGTCCGCGCGCGGGTTTTGCCGAATTGATAATTCCGGTAAACGAACCGGGTTCTTCGATCATGCCCGGAAAGGTGAACCCAACACAGGCCGAGGCGTTGACCATGATCGCCGTGCAGGTCATGGCGAACGATGTGGCCGTCGGCTTCGGTGGTGCCGGAGGATATCTAGAGATGAATGTCTACAAACCTCTCATCATTTTCAACATTACTCACGCCGTGACCATCTTGACTGGTGGCTGCACGAACTTCCGCAAATTCCTGGTTGAAGGCACCAAGCCGAATTTGAAAAAGATTAAGGAATACGTAGACCGCTCTCTGATGCTGGTCACCGCGCTTTCTCCTGTTATTGGATACGACAAGGCTTCCAAAATTGCGCACTACGCGCTGGATAACGATCTCACCCTAAAGGAGGCCGCACTAAAGCTGGGAGTTGTAACTGACGACGAATTCGAGCGGGTGGTCGATCCGGCGAAGATGGTGCGCCCCTATGTGGCAAAGGCCAGCTAAACAAAACAGCACCTTGATTGGACTTCCACGAGCACAGGTTAAGCAAAATGAAGGAGAACCATCATGACGACCAATAAACGGGGAATCGAACTACTTCGGGACCCAGCCCTCAACAAATCCACAGCCTTCAGCGAGGCCGAGAAGCAAGCACTCGAGCTGGTAGGCCTCGTGCCTGACGTGACCGAGACCGAAGATCTGCAGTTAAGCAGAGTGATGATGCAACTCGGCCATAAGAACACAGATCTCGAACGCTACATCTACCTTATTAATCTGCTCGACCATAACGAGACACTCTTTTATCGCACTGTCATGTCAGACCCGGCGCGTTTTCTTCCGATCGTTTACGATCCGACCATCGCGGAAGCGTGTCTCAAGTTCGGCCACATCTACCGGCAAGCTCGGGGTATGTATCTCTCGATCACGCGCCGCAGCAAGGTGAAGGAAGTTTTGCAGAACTGGCCGCAGAAGGATGTGCGATTCATCTGTGTGACCGATGGCGGACGCATCCTAGGTCTGGGAGACATTGGCGCAAACGGCATGGGCATTCCGATCGGAAAGCTGCAACTATACACCGCCTGTGCCGGAGTACCACCGCAGTACCTGCTTCCCATATATCTGGATGCCGGCACCAACAACGAGCAGTACCTTCACGATCCGCTGTACCTGGGCTTACGAAAGACCCGTCCCTCAACCGAGGAACTCTATTCCTTCGTCGACGAATTTGTGGAAGCGGTACAAGAACTTTACCCGAGGTGCTGCATTCATTTTGAGGACTGGACGGGTGTGGATGCCGTTCATCTGCTGCAGCGCTACCGCGAGAAATATTGCATTTACAACGACGATGTCCAGGGCACTGCAGGAATTGTTCTGGCGGGCATGATCAATGCCACGAAGATCAAGGCAACCAAACTGAGCGACGAAAAATATCTGTTTCTGGGCGCGGGCTCGGCTGGAATCGGCCTTGCCGATCTCTTGTGCTCGGCGCTGGTTCAGGAAGGCTTGACATTGAAACAGGCTCAGGACCACGTTTACATGTTCGACATTAATGGACTGCTGGAAGCGACTCGGACTGACCTCGTCGACTTCCAGAAGCCTTATGCCCACAAACACGCGCCGACCCGGGATTTCGCCGCCGCTATCGACAGCATTAAACCAACAACCATCATCGGTGTCAGCACTATCGGTGGTGCCTTCACGCAAAAGGTCGTCGAGAGCGTATCGCGAATAAATCAGCGGCCGGTGATCTTGGCACTTTCAAACCCTACCGAACACGCAGAATGCACACCAGAGCAAGCCTATACCTGGTCCAACGGCAAAGCGATCTATGCTGCTGGCGTCCAATTTGCTCCTGTCCACTTAAATGGGCAGACATTTCTGCCCGGGCAGGCCAACAATTTTTATATCTTCCCGGGGGTTGGGATGGCAATCTTCGCGACGCAAGCTTCGCGCGTCACGGATGAGATGTTTATCGAAGCAGCGCATGCAGTTGCCGATCAGGTGCCTTCGGATCTGCTGAAGCAGGGTCTGATCTATCCGTTGCAGTCAAACATTCTCGAGACAGAGATCCAGACTGCTGCGCGTGTCGCGAAGCTCGTCTTCGATTCGGGGCTTGCTCGCGTCCCGCGCCCCGCTGATATGGTTTCGTTCATTCGTGAACATGTCTACAAGCCGGAGTACGCGACGCAGACTGCCGAGAAATCCAAGCCTGCAACTAGGGTGGCATGAAGGATGCCGTATGAACATCCCCGCGGGGCCTGCTGTTGGGGTAGGGTGCCTAGTTTTGGCGTTGCTTCTTTCGCAGAGAGCTGATCACGTGATGTCGCAAAACTAGCAAGCTATCCAGCCGCCTGTTGATCGAAGTGATTTGTAGATTCGAGGCAAGCCTAAGCAGTTGTGCCGAAGTAGTGTTTGATAAAGATTCACCTGGTGAAGCCCTGAGGTATATCGTTACGTCTTGAGCCTACCACGACAAAAAACCGGAGTTGAGGGAATTCTGCAACACGAGTTTTCGACGGCTGCGGGCTACCATCAGCTCACAATCGATGAGTATCTGCGCAAACGGTTGATGCCCGTTGAAGGGGCTGTTCCGCATCTGGCTGGCATCGAGATGTATGGGAATTCCATTCCTGCGGGAACCGTCGGCGGCGACGTTTTCGAGTACATAAATTTTCAGCAGCGCTATGACATCGATGCTCGGATCCAGCGGGCCCTACAATTGTCGACGGAGTTTCTTGAACCGTTACGAGCAGATGCCCCTCCACGCAATTCGGTTGACGATCATGTCGAATGGTTAAAGTCCAGACCGGGGTTCAGATCCGAGACGGAAACCGAATACAGGACGGCGCGGAGTTCGGAGCAGGTGCGGGCGGCAGCGGACTTGGAAGAGCTTTACACGACCGCGGGTGTACTACTCGTGGATGCCCATGGGCACGGCATCATCTCAGCCAAGATTGCGTTAACGGTTCACGACACATTTCATGCATTGATGCTCGCTGAACTTGACCGCCGCGGAAAAACCACACCCGACCTGTTTGAGAAACTCAATCTGAGATTGGCGCAATCGGTCACCGCACGCATTCTGGTCTGGCTTATCGGGCTTTCTCTTGGGGGAACTACTGGCTATGCGATAAATCCCGCTCGGGACTTCGGGCCTCGACTGGCGCACGCTGTGTTGCCCGTCGCGGGCAAGGGGACTTCCGACTGGAGCCACGCGGTGGTGCCGATCCTGGGCCCGCTCATTGCAGGAGGACTGGGTGGACTCCTTCTACGAACGATAGTTCGATAGCCACCTTATACGTAAAAGGAGGAAGCGCACTCGGGGATCCGCCGGAATCTCACTGGCTAAGACGCACCCGCAAAGCGCGTCAAATCTGTGCGATCGGCCCGTCTTGATTCTATTCGGACGATCGAGAGCGATGGCGGCATACAATAGTGTCTCTCGGGAATCTCCGAGTCGCTATTTCGACACTCGCGTTAAGGGCAAAAGCATTTGCTGCCGACAACGCGTACTGGTGAAAATAACGGCTTTTCAGCGCATCGGCAGTGCTCGCATTTTGGCGACGGACCTGCTTTCAAGGTTTGGCGATCATTTAAGGGGGTGGCAATTTATGATCGCACCCGTTCCTCCCTCCACGAAATCCGCCTCCCATACGACTCGTCTACTCTTCGCCCTATCATTGGTGTGGGTCTCAACGTGTGGCTGGTCGCAAACGCAGCTTGGGACAGTTTTCGGGACCATTACGGACCCAACCGGCGCGGTTATTACTGGAGCCCAAGTTACGGTCTCTAGTGTGAGCACCGGATTGAAACGCAGTGCTCTTACGGATATGAGAGGCCAGTATTATGTGGCGGGCCTGCCGACCGGAAAATATTCCGTTCGTATAGACAAAGAAGGGTTCCAGACAGAGATTCGTGAAGGCATAGTGATCAGTGCGGCTGGTGCAGTTGCCATAAATTTGACATTGCAGGTGGGCAAGGTGCCACAGCACGTGACGGCTACAGCGGACGTTCCGACAATAGACAGTACCACTTCCACTGTCAGCGCAGCCATTTCGGAACGGACCTTAACCGACCTTCCCCTGGACGGCCGCGATCTCTTCAAGGCGGTGATCCTGGAACCTGGAACTGCCCCAACGCCCAGCAGTGCTCCTTCATTGCTTTCGAATGGCAAAGCCGGCCAAGTGTCAATTAACGGCATGCGTTCGAGTTGGACGAACGTTCTATTCGACGGCATGGACGCGAATGACCCCGTCTTTGGTTTTTCCCCGGCTGGTGCATCCGGGCTCTTTCTCGGCCTGGATGAATTAGCGGAAGTACGCGTCCTCACTCAGACCTTCAATGTGGATTATGGCAAGAATGGTGGTGGAGTCATCGAGGGCATAACCAAGTCGGGAAGCAATCAGCTTCATGGATCGCTATTCGAATTGCATCGCGATGCTACGCTTGATGCCAAGAACTACTTCGATCTGCCTGATCGTCCGATCCCACAATTTGTGCGGAACCAATTCGGCGCCAGCATCGGCGGGCCTTTCGTCCATGACCGAACATTCTTTTTTTTGAGCTATGAAGGCTTCCGAGAAGTGCAGGCATCCACAGCGATTGCGACCGTCCCTGACACGCTTGCCCATCAAGGCCTGCTGCCCTCTGCGAGCCATCCGAGCGCTTGCAGCAGTACCACTCCCAACGGTTGCGTTTCCATTGGTGTTGACCCGCGCACGCAGCCTTTCCTTGCCCTTCTTCCGTCTTCGAATGGGGCAGACAATGGGGACGGAACCGGAGACCTGATCTCCGCGGATAAACGCACCACGAATGAGCAACATGGCATGGCCCGCGTGGATCACAATTTTTCCAATACACATTCCTTTTTCGGGCGCTACATAATCGACGACAGTTCGTCCCTGGTTCCATATTTCGGTTCTCCGCCTGGGACGTATGTCCCTGGCTTTCCCGTGAGTCACCAGGCTCGGAATCAGTACTTCACTCTGCAGGATCGTGAAAGTCTAGGTGCCGAACTTTTCAATGAACTACGCTTTGGCATTAACCGTACAACCGCGTCAACTTCCATCGTTGATACACACCCTGGTCTCTCTATTTCTCGGGTACCTAATCGGCCCTTTGGGATGATCGACGTTGCCGGGATGAGCTTGATCGGCAATAACCCAGAAATTCCTCTGGGTGATTTTTCGACGGTATATCAAATTCAGGAGCAAGTGTCCCGCACGACCGGCCGTCAGACCCTGAAATTCGGTGGTGAGTTCCGAAGAATTCAGTCTAATGGTCCGCTGGATTTTACGGTGAACGGCTTGTACTCCTTTCAAGACCTGACTCCCCTCGGGTTTTCAGCACACAGCAACAACCCAGCCCTGGAATTCTTTCTTCAAGCTCTGCCTTTGTCATACGTGGGCGCTGTTCCAACCATGTCCGATTCCCACCGTGACTATCGCCAGAGTGTTGTGTCCGGGTTTGTGCAGGATTTCCTGCGAGTAACCAGCCGTCTGACGGTGAACGCAGGGCTACGGTACGATTTTTATTCCAATCCAACGGAGGCCCACGGGCGCCTCTCGATTATTCGTAACCCAGCGACGGATTCTGGCCCGACAGTCGGTCAAGTGTTCGCTGGAACACCTCTGGATCTGTTCTCACCACAGCTTGGCTTTGCATGGGCCATCTCTGGGGACGGCAAGACCGTGCTTCGCGGCGGGAGTGGCATCTTCCGCGATCAGTTCCCGGTAATTCTGTTTGGTGCCGATCGATTCCTACCTCCTTTCTTCGACATAAATACCTTGATCTTCCCCAGTTTTCCAAGCCCACAAAATGCGGCGCTCACGCAACCGCTATTCATCATCCAGACGACTTACCATCCGAAGTTCCCGTACGCCCTGGAATATAACCTCAACTTGGAACGGGAAATCACACGAGGTATGATTCTCAGCGCCGGATACTTCGGTGCGCGCGGCAATCACCTCACTCGCGTAGCAGAGCAGAATCCGTTTGAACCAGCGTTGGGACATCGCTTCAATCCCAACTTGCCTTCCCCTTTACAGGCAGTTCTGACCGATGCGCAATCTTTCTACAATTCCTTTCAACTGTCCGTGGCGAGACAGCACGCCGATAGGTTTTCGTGGCACGTTTTTTACACGTTCTCTCATTCAATAGATGACGCCTCAAGCACTTTTCTCATAGAGGCTGTTAATGAACCGCCCGCGTCGCAGGACATTTTCAATCGCAAGGGAAGTCGAGGGCGTTCGGGATTTGACATTCGGCACAATTTCGTCGGGAACTTTGTGTATGAGCTGCCGTTTGGACGCGGAAGTTGGTTCGGGGGATGGCAGCTCTCCAGCGTTGCCAGCGTTCACAGCAACGTGCCTTTTACTCCGATGCTGTCCTTTGACAATGCGGATTTGCAGGCTGTGACGATCCCGGAAAGACCAAACCTCGTTGGTAATCCTTACTCGGGTTTTTGTCCAAATGCCACCAGGGTGGGCACTCCCGCATGCTGGTTTAATCCAAGTGCATTTGTGTTACCCCCTCCTGGCCAGTTTGGCACTGCTGGACGAAATTCGCTGAGGGGACCTGGTTTTGCGGAGTTCGATCTTGCAGTCCGTAAGGTCTTTCATTTAGCCAGAGAGACGCAAATCGTATTTGGAGCAGAAGCGTTCAATCTCTTGAACCATCCAAATTTCAGCGTCCCAACTAATACACAAAGTCCTCTCACTCAAGGCGGGAACGGCGACGCCGTTTTTAAGAATGCGGCGGGCGATTTTGCCGACAACTCCGGCAGGATATTTACGACCGTCGGCACTGCCCGCCAGATTCAACTTGACGCACGGTTCACCTTTTAGGGGTCAAACCACTGCACAGCGCTTCACAGCAGCCGTCGTTGAAGGGGATTTCCTCAGGACCGCTTTGGGAGCTCATCTGTTTGAATGCGGCTCTGGCACTGACGCGTTGCATGACGCAAGCGAAGCCGATGCGGAGTTACAATTCGGGGCTGGGGTTTGATGTTCGCTGAAGCTGGCGCGACGAATTGAGAGGCTGCTCACTGGACGAGTTCCGCCCTGTGGAGCTTCAGCTCCAGCATCCGAGTCTGGAGCACACGCGTGACCGAGAGCTCTCCGTCGCTTCGCGCAAGCCTCCAGTGACGCCCACGCGGACGGCGCTCCAACACCAATCAATGGTGTTCTGGTGAAGGGAGGACAAGAAACTGTGGAACTCTCAGGATACGAGCTAGAACCCTTACGCAAGGATCAGGACTTTGTTCTGTACCGAGGCCATTCAAACGAGAGCAACACCTCCTCTATCCTCCTACTGACAACTCTTTCCAGACTCCCAAAACCCGAAACCTTCAAGAAGATCGAGCATGAGTATTCGCTGAAAAACGAGCTTGAGAGAACATGGGCGGCGCGGCCGATGGCTTTGTCCCAGTACGACGAGCGTAGCGCGCTGATACTCGAAGACCCTGGAGGTATGCCTCTCAGTCGTCTTATTCAGGGACCGATGGAAATGAAGCAGTTTTTGCACGTCGCCGTTGGTCTCGCCAATGCGCTTCGCGAGTTACACAAGCGACATCTGGTCCACAAAGACCTGAAACCCTCGAATATCCTCGTTGAATCCGAGAGCGGTCACGTCCGGCTTACGGGTTTTGGAATCGCTTCGCGCCTTGGGCGTGAACGCCAGTTGCCTGGCGCTCCCGAGTTCATCGCCGGAACGCTAGCCTATATGTCGCCCGAACAAACTGGGCGAATAAATCGGTCCATCGATTCCCGCAGTGATCTTTACTCGCTAGGCATCGTGCTGTACGAGGTGCTGACCGGCTCTCTTCCCTTTGCTGCTTCGGATCCGATGGAGTGGGTGCATTGCCATATCGCAAGGCAGCCCGTACCACCCTGCGAGAGAGTGAAAAATGTGCCGAGCTCTGTCTCGGCGATTGTCATGAAGCTCCTCGCCAAGACTCCCGAAGAACGCTACCAAACGGCGGCCAGTGCAGAGAGCGATCTTCGGCGTTGCCTCACTGAATGGGAAACATGCGGCTCTATCGAAGAATTTCGTATTGGCGAGCGGGACGTACCCGACCGGTTGCTGATTCCCGAGAAACTGTACGGGAGAGCGCCGGAGATCCAGACGCTGCTTGGCGCCTTCGACCGCGTTGTGGATGACGGCAGGCCGGAGTTGGTACTGGTTTCTGGGTATTCCGGTATCGGCAAGTCCTCTGTCGTGAACGAACTGCATAAGCGGCTCGTTCCTCCCCGCGGATTATTTGCCTCGGGCAAGTTCGATATTTACAAGCGCGACATCCCCTATGCCACCTTGGCGCAAGCTTTTCAGAGCCTCATCCATCCAGTTCTCGGCAAGACCGAAGCAGAGCTGACCCAATGGCGCGATGCCCTGTATAAGGCTTTAGATCAAAACGGACAGCTTATTGTGGATCTCGTTCCGGAATTGAAGGTGATCATAGGAGAACAGCCGCCCGTTCCTGAACTTTCGATGCAGGACGCACAACGTCGGCTCCACAAGGTGTTTCGTCGATTCATAAGCGTTTTTGCCCGGCCGGAACATCCGCTGGCACTTTTTCTCGACGACTTGCAGTGGCTTGATGCGGGAACGCTTGATTTAGTAGAAGACCTTCTCACCCAATCGGACGTCAGGCACTTGATGTTGATCGGTGCGTATCGCGATAACGAAGTCGATTCTTCCCATCCGCTGATGAGAAAGCTTGAAGCGATTCGCAAAACAGGCACGACCGTGCAAGAGATTGTCCTCGCACCCCTGACTCATGAAGATCTCGAGGAACTGATTGCAGATGCACTTCATTGCGAGCCGGATCGTGCTAGCCCATTGGCGCAACTTATCCATGATAAGACCGGCGGTAATCCGTTTTTCGCGATTCAGTTCATCGCTTCGCTTGCTGAAGAAGGATTACTCGCCTTCGATCACGGCCAACGGCGATGGTGTTGGGAGCTGAATCGCATTCACGCCAAGGGTTATACGGAAAACGTGGTGGACCTGATGGTGGGAAAGTTGAGTCGTCTGCCCGCCGAAACCCAGAACGCACTAAAACTGCTTGCCTGCCTAGGCAACACCACAGAGTTCGCCACGTTGCGCATGGTTTATCAAGATTCGGAGGAGGACATCCACGGCCAGCTTTGGGAAGCCGTCCGAGCGGACCTTATCTTTCGCTCGGAAGATTCCTACACGTTCCTCCATGATCGCGTTCAGGAAGCTGCCTACTCCTTGATCACAGATCAATTGCGTGCCGAGACTCACCTCCGAATCGGACGGCTTCTCGTAGAGCGCACTCCTCCAGAAGAGCTCGAAGAGGGCATCTTCGAAATCGTTAATCAACTGAATCGCGGTTCTAACCTGATCTCGTCAACGGCGGAGCGTGAACGGCTCGCGGAGTTGAATCTGGTTGCGGGTAGGCGCGCGAAACTGTCGACAGCTTATGCTTCGGCGCTCAAGTACCTCACTGTCGGCGGTGAATTGTTGACCGATGAGACATGGCAGCGCAATTACGATCTCGTCTTCTCGATTGAACGTCTTCTAGCGGAATGCGAATTGCTGACGGGAAATCTTTTACGCGCAGAAGATCGACTCTCGAAACTTGCACAGCGTGCCAAAAGCAGCCATGAAATGGCGGTCGTCACACGTCTGCGGCTCACTGTCTATACCGCTTTGGATCGAAGCGACCGCGGCGTGGAGGTGTGCCTCAAATACCTTCGGCGCGACGGCGGCACATGGCCCCTGCATCCGACCATCGATCAAGTACGGCACGAATACGATCGAGTCTGGGCACTGGTTGGAAGCCGTCAAATCGAGGAATTTATAGACCTGCCCATGATGACCAATCCAGAGGTCCTCGATGTTCTCGACGTTCTAACCGAGGTTGTCACGCCCGCCGTGTTTTTCGACGAAAAGTTGTCATCGTTTCTTCTTTGCCGGATGGTAAGTCTTAGCCTCGAGTACGGGAATACTTCCGCCGCCTGTTTCGCTTATGTGTGGTTTGCCGTTATAGCTAGATCTCACTTTGGCAATTACAAAGACGCATTCCGATTCGGTCGTCTTGGGTATGACTTGGTTGAAAAACGTGGGCTAACGACTTATCAGGCCCGAACCTATATGTCTTTCGGTAATCTGGTCATTCCATCGGCGAAGCATGCCCTGGAAGGGCGTGAACTGGTGCGTCGCGCTTTCGATGCCGCGTATCAAAACGGCGACCTGACGTTTGGGGCCTACAGTCTCGAACAGTTGATCGCAAATTTCTTAGCGGCAGGAGACCCGCTTACGGAAGTTCAGCGTGAGGCCGAAAGCGGTCTTGCGTTCGCTCAAAAAGCAGGATTCGGTCTTGTTGTTGACCTTTTCTCAGCACAGCTCCAACTTGTTCGGATGCTACGCGGGCTTACCACGAAATTTGGCTGCTTCGATGACGAACAGTTTCATGAGCTTGAATTCGAGCAACACTTGGCGAGTAATCCGGTTTTGGCGGATCCAGAATTCGGGTATTGGGCCTTAAAGGTACAGGCCCGCTTTCTAGCGGGCGACTTTGATTCTGCTATTCATGCCTCGGTAAAGGCCCACCAGCTTCTTTGGTCAGCACCATCGCTATTAGAACCTTCGGCATTTCGATTCTACAGTGCCCTTTCGTACACAGCAGCATGGGATTCTTCATTTCCCGACCAGAAGCAGCAGTACTTCGATGCAGCGCTAGATCACTACCGACAGCTTGAAATCTGGTCGGAGAACTGCCCTGAGAATTTCGAAAACCGTAGTGCTTTGGTGGGGGCAGAGATCGCCCGTCTCGAAGGCCGCTTGCTCGAAGCCGAAGAGCTTTATGAAAAGGCCATCCGCTCAGCGCACGCGAACGGCTTTGTTCACAACGAAGCCGTTGCAAATGAAGTCACTGCACGGTTCTACGCGGTGCGTGGGTTCGAGAAGATTGCACGTGCATACTTGCGCGATGCCCGTTACTGTTACCAGCGGTGGGGAGCCGACGGTAAGATTCGGCAGTTCGATAACGTCTATCCTCACTTGAGCAAGAACGAGTTAGCAGTCGTAGCGGTCGGTCCTAGCAGCATCATCGGTGCCCCTGTTGAACAGCTGGATCTAGGGACGGTGATCAAAGTCTCGCAAGCCGTATCGGCCGAGATGGATCTCGATAAGCTAATCGATACAGTCATGCTCGCTGCGATTGAGCACGCGGGAGCTGCTCGAGGGTTGCTAATGCTGGTGCGAGGTGACGAGCCCCGAATCGAAGCCGACGCCACGACCAGTGGCGACAAAGTTCTGGTACGACGGAAGGAAGCGGCCCGTTGTGCCGTGCCCCAATCGATCGTCAATTATGTTACACGGACACACGACTTTGTGATCCTGGATGATGCCTCTAGCCAGAACCGATTTATAGCAGATACATATTTTTCTCAGCATCGTACCCGTTCGGTTCTCTGCTTGCCATTGATTACACAGGGTAAGCTCGTCGGCGTTCTTTACCTCGAAAATAATCTTGCGCCGAATGTGTTCACGTCCAACCGGGTCGCAGTACTTAAACTATTAGTATCACAGGCCGCCATTTCGTTGGAGAACACCCAGCTCTACACTGATCTCAGACAGCGTGAAGCTAAGATTCGGCGCCTGGTCGACGCCAACATTCTGGGAATCACGACCTGGAATGTCGAGGGTGCCATCCTCGCGTCCAATGAAGCCTTCCTCCGCATGGTGCAATACGATCATGAAGATGTCGCCGCGGGTCGCGTGCGCTGGAGGGACATGACACCTGCGGACTGGCGCGAGCGCGTTGAACGCGCCTTGGCAGAAGTAATGCAGACGGGGACCGTGCAGCCCTTTGAGTCAGAGTTGTTCCGGAAAGATGGCCGCCGCGTGCCCGTGCTGCTCGCCGGGGCCCTGTTCGAAGACGGTGGCCACGAGGGCGTTGCTTTCGCACTTGATTTAAGCGAACAAAAGCGCGTCGAGGCGGCATTGCGCCGGAGCGAGAGCTACCTTGCACAGGCGCAGCAACTCACTCATATAGGAAGTTGGGCATGGGAGATTCCTAGTAGGAACGCACTCTACATATCAGAGGAATGGTATCGCATATACGGCTTGGATCCGGAAGAAGGTATTCCCACTTGGGAACGACGGCTGCAACATATCCATCCCGAAGACCGGCCCCTGTGGCAGGCGACGATTGACCGAGCAATCGCCGAAAAGTCGGATTATGACGTGGAGTTCCGGATTCTGCCTCCGCACTCTACTATCAAATACATTCATTCTGTCGGGCACCCTGTTCTGGATTCGTCAGGGGAATTGCTCCAATTCGTCGGCGTTGCGATGGACGTAACGGAGCGGAAGCGTTCCGAGGAAGCCCTTCGGTCCAGTGAATCCTATTTGGTGGAGGCGCAGAGCCTGACCCACACAGGGAGTTGTGCCATTGATGGCACAAGTCGCGAGACCGTGTACTGGTCCAACGAAATGTTCCGACTTTTCGGCTTTGATCCACAACAGGGATTACCGATGTTCGACCAATGGCTGCAGCGAATACACGCAGAAGACCGCGATAAGGTGAAGGTGGCGAGTGAAAAGACGTTCCTCAATAAAGTAAATTGCGACGTAGAGTTCAGAATCGTGAAGCCCGATGGAACAGTCAAACACATTCATGGCGTCGGCCATCCAGTTTTGAGTCCCAATGGAGAGCTTGTTCAAGTGGTCGGCACGATGGTCGATATCACGGAGCACAAGCGTGCCGAAGAGGCACGGGACAGGCTGCGCCAGCTAGAAGCGGATCTCGCGCATATCAGGCGCGTGAGCACGATGGGCGAGTTGACCGCCTCGCTAGCGCACGAAATCAAGCAGCCCATTGGGGCGGCCGTAACCAACGCGGAAGCGTGCGTTCGACTACTTGACCGTGATCAGCCCGACCTGCCGGAGGCGCAAGAAGCTGCCTTAGAAATGGTCCGAGACGCAAAGCGTGCAGCCGATATCATCGACCGCGTCCGCTTGCTGTACCAGAAGGGCTCTCCACAACTGGACATTGTTGACGTAAATGAACTCGTAAAAGAGATGGTCACAGTGCTGCACAATGAGGCGAAGCGGCGTTCAGTTGCCATCCGCACCGATCTTCCCGAAGGTCTCCCGGCCGTGATGGCAGATCGAGTGCAATTGCAGCAGGCATTGATGAATCTCATGCTCAATGGCATTGAGGCGATGCGGGACATAGCCGGTGAACTCAGCATTAAGGTGCAGTTGGCGGAGGGGGGTCAGCTGCTTATCTTGGTCTCCGACACTGGCGTGGGACTGCCCGCCGACAATGCAGACAAGATTTTCGACGCATTTTTCACCACGAAGGTTCAAGGTACAGGTCTGGGGCTGGCAATCACGCGGTCCATTGTCGCGTCGCATGGTGGTCGCATTTGGGCCACGCCGAACTCCGGGCCAGGAGCCACGTTTCACTTTACGCTTCGAAATACAGTTGCAGTGGCCGCATGACCTCACCTGGAGATACGACACCTCGACCGGTCAGTGTTCGTTATCAAATCTGTGCCATGCCGTGTCGGACGAGCGCTTGGAACTATCGAAAAGTTTCGGAATCGCCGTCCGCGAACTACTCGACGCAAAGCGGCGATGTCCTATCACCGAGTTGAGACGTTCAAGAGTTTATCAGTCGAAAATCATGGTCCAATTAAGGTCCACGAATTCTTACCAACCGTTACTTTTTACGCTTTTGGGAGCCACCCGCGTCGCGTATTTTCAGTCAGTTACTCGTTGACCGGGTTCTTTCACTACGATATCACGGTTTCTATTACACGGTAGGTGAGCAGTTCCTCCGCTTGCCGGCTCACACTTAAACGGAGCCCTAGCAGAAATGGTTGCGGCTCATTCTGCGGCACACCCCAAAATCACAGGGCCCGTAAGTTATTGACGAGCCGGTTCAACTTGTCGGTAGTTGATTCCGCGGTCGGCTGACGGCCGATCAGTCGGACGCTTTTTCGTCCGCCCGTAAAACCTGATTAATTCGAGTTGGCTGTGTGCTAGTTGTGCGCTCGATTTAAGGTTTAGACATTCGCAAGGCGTGCTCAGGTCCGTCTGGATCATGAATGATAAAGGACGTTATCAATTCTCGAAGTCACCTCCTGGGCCGTGGATCGCGAGCCTCGATATATTGCCCACAGTATGGCAGAAGGATCGAAGACGGCCTCAATTTGCCATTGAAGCCGCTATCCAATGGCATCGGCATTTTCCGAGCTCCAGCCACACTCTCTAGGCCTTTGTGTTCTCATTCTGTCGGTGCTCACTTTTGTGAATTTACCCGACATCAATGGGAAAACAGTTCGCGGTCGCGTGCGAGTTGACTGTTTTTCTCATAGTACCGAGCAAACCACGTCGTTTTAACCTTTGATATGGCGACCGGTTTCTGCAGCACGAGTTGGGTCGGTTTCTTGGCGGCGTTCATGTTGGCCGCAAAGTGCAGGTGGTCGAAAATGAGCACGGCCTGGATGGCGTAGGAGGTGGCGACGCGGGGGTCTTCAATCATGATGAGGTGATCGCCATTTCCTTTTTCTCCGCTTCCGGAGAGGTTGGACGAGCCGGTGAAAACCTTGGCGGTGGGGAGGTTGAAATCGGTGACGACGAACTTGTTGTGCTCGTGGATGCCGGAACCAGAGCTGAACTCCGCCGCAAACGTAGGAGCAACGCTCTTTTTGAGATAGTTCCAACCAATTAGGCCGACAGTGCCGTCTGGTTTCTTGACGCTGAGGCCGTTAGATTTATCGGATATGCCGTAGCTGAAAACGGGCTTGTCGGTAAGGCGGTCCACGGCTGCGCGGACTGTGTCAGTGGTTTTTATCTGAGCTAGGAAGGCGATAGCAAAGAAGACTGAGGACGAGGCCTGATCAATCGCCGCTGCGACTGGGTTGAGCGAAAGGTCGGGATTGGTGTGGGGTGCGAGACAAAATTGGACCGCAGGTGCGCCTTTGGATTGGATGAGATGCCACTTGGTGGCGAGATCGCTCGTGGGGAAGGTTTTGGGTTTGGTCCACGCGGCGGTGAAGTACTGATCGAACAGCCTGGCGGTATCCTCGCCCTCGAAGACCAGGGTGTTGTTGGACTGGAGATAGAGACCATTGAAGCTGAAGTTGGTGGAACCGCAAAGGACTTTGACTGCGGTGCCGTTGCGCTTCACGATCAAGACCTTGTTGTGCTGAAGGGACTTGAAGTGCATGCGCTGGACGGTAGCCTTGGCCTTGATCAGAGTCTTCGCCGCCTGGGAAGGGCCGCTGGCAGCTGGGGCGTGATTTCCGCTGTTATCGATGATGATGCGAAGACGCTTACCAATTTCAGCGAAGTCAGCGATGATGTCAGGTTCGTCGAGGTCGTAGGCGAACGCGTCGAGCGTGAGAGTGGGATCGGTCGCGACGTCTTTGAGGACGCCGAAGATAAGATCGTATGCTTCAAACCCGAGCCACTGATAGGCGCCCGTTGGGGCGGTACTCTTGTCGAAAGTAGGGCCTGCGCCTCCGCCCGAGGGTTTTAAGGGAGGAAAAAATTCGGGTGTGTTGCCGAACTTCTCGGTGAAGGCCTGCGAGGAAGCGTACCCGCGCGTGAATCCGATATCGAGGAAGCCATCGTAGGCGTGGGGGTCGAGGGAGATATCAGCGGTGGCGCTGTCGCCGGGTTTGAGGGTGCCGTCCTTGGGCATATGCTGTTTGGTAACGCGGTAACTGTACGTCCCGGGCTGAGGATTCTGGGGGAAGTGGACCCAGCGGAACTTCTGGAATGGGGCTTCGAGCGAAGGAAACTGCTTGGAGTCGATGGTCGACGGGGCGGTGGCGGCTGGATAGGAGAAGGCGAGGCGGTTGCGCAGAGGGATGAAGCCGGGTGAGCCGGGGCTCTTCACTTCGATGGAGAAGCCGACGAAGTCGGGCTCGGGGTTGGTGACGTCCATACCCAGCAGGCACATGCGCTCGCCGCGCCATAGCTTAAGGGTAAGTGACTTGCTGGTAATCGTATTAGTGTAGTTGTTCATAACATCCTCTCCGAGGTTGCTCTGCTGTACTTCGGGACTTTTCGAGGTTTAGTCAGGAAGAACTCCCGCGCAGGACGAAGTTCCTCCCGCGCCAGCATTCCAAACACACTTTGACCTTTGGGCAAATCGGCGGACGGAAGACCCCCTCGGATGAGAAGCGGGAAACCGCTTCATCCTTCGCTCCGCCGAATGGGACAAAGATAGGCACCGGGTCTGGAAATGTCAACGATTAGTTGCGGTTGTTAAGTCGCGAAGGAGGAGGATTGCATGTTCATCGAACTCATGCGTTGATCGAGAGGCGTGCCATAAACATCACGGTGGCCGCTCTCAGTGAACCGACGATGAGATGAGATCTCGAGTACTGATCGACTCCTAGACAGGGACGACCATGGCGAGTCTCTGGCGCACGCGAAAAAAGCAATTTCGCTTTTCCTGCTCTCTCTGTGCACCCCATAGCACGCTTCCTAGGGCGAGTCGACATCGGGTATCAAGAGCGAGCTTGGTGAACCGTGATCGTGACTTCCTTATCGTGGTCTTCGAAGTGACCGACCTGGTCGTTCATCGTGAAAAACAACGCGCCTTCCGCCTTGTCGTCCAGTGCGATGACAACGTAGCTTCCGGCCACAAATGATGAGCTGGCTTTATCAGCGGGACTTCCGCCAACCTTGCCAATCAGAGTTCCCAACGGTGCCGACGGGTTTAGCGCATCGGCGAGAAAGCCAGCCTGACGAGAACCGTCCGGACCGCAACCCTTTGTCGGCGAGTACTCCCACGTTCCGGACGCTTCAATTTTCAATTTCATCGGCCCTTTGATGTACTCGCAAACCAGCGTCCACAGAGCAACAGGTTTTGCGGCGATCTTGTCGGTCTTGAGTTTCAGTGGCAACCAAGCGGGTTCGGTCATATCAGCCTCGTTTAAGGTTTGGCTTGTCGGAATACGATTCGAAGTGACTCTACCTTCGAACTCTGTAGTCGAGAGAATTCATCAGCGGCGGCGTCGACAATTGCTGAGCAATCGCTCGGAGGACTGTCGGATTTGCAGACTACAGCCAGAACCGACGTGTTCTGGGTGACGAGATGAGTCTGATCCCAGATGTCGATTCTTGAACCTGCATCGATGGTTTGCAACGTACGCGGATCCCGAATATCGAGCGGATACGCCACGCGACCGGCCGTGGGCTCGACCTGCGGGAGCAGACGAGTTTCGGAGGCAAGCACCAGTTCTCCAGCATGGATCGGGCATGCCGAATAGCGGTTTAGGAAGGCGCTTTTCTGGAGATTGCCGGCGGCAGCTGTTGTCCAATCCAGATCCTCTTCCCTGATCCAGTGATTCGGAGCCAGATTGCGCTTGGCGCGAAAACCATCCTGTTGCGATTTTTGAATAGCGGCCGTGCAGGCGGGGGTTACCGCAACCGGCTTGGCGGGTGCTGCCATTCTTGGGTGCGACAGAATCCAGGCGCGTCCGGCGCTGAGAGCCGCGGCCCAGACAACAAGGATCGCCGTCACGACGAAGGCGTATTTGAGGCGAAAGCCCATCTGCTCAGTGTTTATACGTCACGGAGATCAGCTTATCCGGTGCACTCTGCGTATTCTCGTAGCCCATCAAGTTGGCTAGATCCTGCCAGGCAGCCTTCTCCTCTTCGAGACCTGGGGGAAGTGGAAGATGCAAGTCGGTCAAAACCTTGAAGCGGAACAGGTCAACACAGCTGCGCATCAGATCCGCAAATACACTGTAGGCCCGGCAACTCAGCTGATATGCGACCACTGAAACCACGGGGCCAATCGTGCCGATGTACAGAAACTCGGCAGGTCGACGAAAGACCAATAGCTGGAGCAGTAGCCAAGCGATGGTCGTCACTACTGCAAACCAAGTGGTCGCGACGAAGAAATCGAGCTGCACTTTCGCGTCCTGAAGAACCGTGTAGAACTTGTCGGAGCTTTGACTTGCATTCTGGAGGCGGGTCCAAAGCACTTCTAAGTCAAACCCATAGTGCTTCTGGGCGTAGCTCCGCATGGTGCCGCCGATGTTGCCCATCTTCGTCGGCGCGAGAATGATCGCCGACCGTTCCGCGACGGATTTGAGATCAACGGGAAATTGGAATCTGCGCAGGTTAAACAAACGGATTCTCTCCGCCTGATACCGGTCACGGGAAAAATAGATGGACTCAATCAGGAGGTCGCAATCGGCGTCAAGGAAACTCCATGATTTTACGGTTTTGTCGGCGGAATTCGCGGCCAACACGGGTTCCAGCTTTTCCACGGCTCGTTCGAGGAGCTTCGCCGAGATTGCGATGCCGGCGGCCCGCTTCCGTCTTATCCGACCCATTTCGCTCAGACCAACGTCGGGATGGTGAGAGAATCGCCAGGTCCGCCAGGTCCAACGTTCGAGCCAGGTTCCCGGATAGGGGAAACGGGGGCCGGGTCTGGGTACGGCACGCGCGTTATTCAACCGATCGATCCAACCTGAAACGGGAGGCACGGAGGTCGGTTCTCCTTTAATGCCCTCTTCGACGTCCCCAAGTTCATAAACGCACAACCAATACCCCTTTTCGAGATACCCCAACTTTGCCCGCTGGATTCTGTGCATGAACCTGTTGAACCAAGACACGGGCCGGTGCTTACCTTCGAGCGTTTCCAGCAACACCGACGTCGCCGCCGACAGGATGTAGGCGAGAATCGTGATCGCAAGGAGCAGCGCGGTCACGAGGACCGTTTGTTGCGACAAGCCTTGCACCGTTTCCAACCGACTGCGAAACCAGGGCGAGTCACGATACAGCAAGGCGCCGTTGCCCACCACGAAGACCAACACGGGGAATAGACTCCCGATGACGAACCCTCGCGACCCCAGGCTGCTTTGAATCGAATTGAGAAGAGCACTGAGCATAGCGAATGGACCAAGTCAGACGCAGCGAACCGTTCCACGATGCGATGAGTCATGGGGACAATTTCCGCCGTCGACCCCGGGCGATACTGCTTTGCGGTCGGTCTTGCAATAGCAATCGAGGGGGCTCGCTTGGAGAGGGGCCATGTCGCCTTCGTGACGGCTCATCAACAAAGCCCTCGAATATGACAGGGCCAGAATTGCGAAGCGGACGTTCTGCTCGTCCAGATATTCCTCCAGTTCGCGCGCCAGTTGCGGGTTGCGGAAATCCAAGAATCTGTCGGGCGTCTTCCATGGAGAAAAGCTGGCCAGCTTGACCGACGGGGAAAAGGTTGCCACCCTCACACGTTCTTTGATTCCACTCAAATCACTGAATGATTTTTCCGCTAACGCAATGACAATATCAGCGGCTGTAACGAGTGAATAGGAAGGGCCATCTGCGATTACGATCGCTGACCGACAGGCTTGTCGAAGGTTCGCGAGGGCATAGTCGAGACGAAGGTCAGCGGACGCAAGGGGAACAGAATCGATTTCCATAAGGTTTTCCTCTTCGAGCTAAGCTGCGATTGAGAAACCCCAGCTGTGGCCAACTCAGATGCACCGAACGGAGCCGCGATGCCCGTAAGGACAATCGGAACCAGTTTTCCCTCCCGGTACTGGCTTCCCATCCACTTTGCAGTAGCAGTCCTGCGGGCTGGCCTGAAGTACGTCTAACAGATCGTCCTCGAGAGAAAACACAATTTTGGGCGAGCCATCTTGATCTCCAAGAAAGCGGGCGGCGCCAAGTAAAGCTGTCGAGGACCCGCTCGCCCTGTTCTGTCGATAGGGATAGAGTTCAGTCGTCGGTTTGATGTCTGCCAACGTTGCCCCAGAATTGTCGGCGAGAGCGAGCACAACGTGTCCCGCGCCGTACAACCAAAATCTCTCCCCTCTCTGCACAATGACACCGGACCGCCCATGCTCTTTCATTGCTGCGAGGGCCTCCTCGCCGGAGGCAGTCCGATCTAAAATTGGTAGTGAGAGATCGGCCATCGTTTGTCTCCTCTCGACGCCATTAGCAGCGCCAGCTCAGTTGCACTCGAAATCATACGGCGAATTAGCAGCTGCGTCCGAGAAACCTTCGGAGTTCGATCGGTCCAGTATCTGAATAGTCGGTGGCACGCGACAAACTCGCAAAAGGTCGCACTCGCTCTTTCATTTTGGTTTATAGACCAGACCGGTCTTGAGTACCAGTCCGATCGTGTACTTGTTCTTGACCTTCGTGAAAACGGGAGGCAACTCACCGTAATCGTGTTGAACCGTGATGCCGAAATAGTCCACAAAATCGTATTCCACCTTGGTCGTCACATAGTCACGGGGATTTGTACCCACCGAGTTCAAGATCAGAGTCCCAGACGAATTCGGTGAGAAAGTAGGCTCGCTGAGAAGAGGCCAGCGTCGAATATATTCACTCTCAATGAATGCCTGACGGCCGGGTGCGGACGATTTGAAGAAATTCAGGTAAACATGCAGGCCGGCGTTCGGCCGGGCTATTCCGCCTGGATAGGCGCCGGAAACAGGGCTTCGCACATTTCCGCCGGTTTCGAGTCCAAGAAATGGTTGGGGCAACAGTTGCAGCCGGCCGCTACCGAAAACGCGCATCAGAAAGTAGGAGCGAAAACGAAAGATCGTGTTGATATCACTAAACTGCTTGTCACTCTCGCCTTGAACTGCAGGTTCAAGATCCACCCAGGTAAAAGTTCTCGTGTTTAGCGGACGGCCAAAAGGAAACGCCAGCCCCATGGTTACGGAATTCCCATCCGCCTTCGGATCCGTGCTGGCCTTCAAATCAAAGTTGGGTACGAACCAAAGGCTCGATCTGAACTTGTTGTTTTCCTCTCCTCCCGATGACCCATGGGTAAGCAAGTAGCGGAATTGGGCCTTGATATCTGCGGTGTAGGATGCCTTTGTTCCCTCGGCGCCGCTGATCAAGCCTGCGAGATACAGATCTGCATCGTCTCGGCCTTTGGCGGCCGACACAGCAAAGCCCTTCACCGTGGACGCAGAGGCCTTCGGAGGGGTAGCATCCGCTGTCTTAATGCCGATTTTGGAAAAAACACTTACCGAAGCGGATTTGGCGCACTGTTTGAACTGGAGATTCACGACGCTCACAAGATACTTATGCGTCTTATCTAGGGTGATGGGAAAGGTAGCGCTGGTGGAGTCTGTCGGAGGACTAGAGGACGTCCGACCATATTCGACGGTGCCGGAGCCGATCGGAACAGCTGTTCCGTCGCTCTGGTCGAAAACTGACCAGTGCACATTGTTGCCATCCGGTGGAGTCGTGATCGGAACTTTGAAGGCCACGCTCAACACGCCGCTCTTCTGATCCCAGGTGGAATTGTCGATGCCCGCCTTGTCGCACTGGTCCTTGGCCGCTGCGGAGGGCGCCAGAGCCAGGGCTCCGAAGAGTAAGAGGCTGAAACGTTGCATGTGCTTGCCCAGCATTTCTGAACTCCTGAACGAGCGATCGCCTATATCGGAATTGCACTCGATTGAATCGTGTTTGCGAGCTGTCCCATCGTCCAGCTTGGGGCTAGCCCGCTGATTTTCGATGTGTCTACGATCTTGAATTGATAGCGCCCGACGCCGATGTCGTTGTCGCCGATGATCAGGGAGACAATGGCACGACATTGTTGGTCTGTGTTGACTCCATACTGTTGAAGTTGGTCGCTGCGGCTGTATTCTCTTCCGCTCCCAGTGATTTTGCGGACGCAATCGGAGGCGATGTTGTCACACTGCCCATCCGTCAGAGTGTCTTGAGAGCCGGCAACAAACGCGAGAGCACGGGCGGCGGGAGCGGCGCCGAGGACCTTCTTTTTCCCAACCGCTTTCTTGCTCTTGCCAGCCTTCTGTCCGGGAACGACGGAGCGGGGGTTTTTCCTTTTCTTGGGGGTCTTACTCTTTCCCTTTTTGTTGGCCACAATGTTCTCCCTTCAAGGCTTGATGAGGTTCAGAGCCTGGTTCTTCTAATGTGCTCTCGAGTAAAAGTACAGGTTCGAAGTTGCACGACCTGCGTCTGACCGAACGACACGACCGTGCGAGCTTTTACGCGGGCCCAGGTTCGCGTCTAGGCACACTATTCCTGTATTTGGGAAAGTCGGCGGGCAGAAGCCCCCTCGGATGAGAAGCTAGATAAGCGCTTCATCCTTCGCTCCGCCGAACGGGGCTAAAGATACTCAATGGAGACACTAATGTCAACAATGACTTATAGTCCTCGCAATCCGGCACCGTTAATTCGCAAGTCTCGTCCTTCGCCGTTTACTCCGGTTCTGCCAAAGCACTCTAACTTCATGCGGATTTGCCGGAGTACATGCTTAGCAGGGGAGAGTTTACTCGGGAAATTCGTCAGTGATCGCTGGAAGTCGCTATTGTCAAGAAATGCTCGAGAGAGCCTTTACGGTCTCGGACCAGAATCAGATACGCAGCGAACAGTGATTTCGTGAAACAGATAGTCCGAATCTGTGACTGGCAACATTCGAAATGTCGTTGCATCTTCTGGGTTGTAACGATAAGTCGCACCCATGTAAACGCGTTCATAGGAGCTGGATTCATTTGTCACCCAGTCTCCAGCGTTGCCTACTGTATCGACCAAGCCAAAAGGGCTTACCTCTCCGGGATAAGCGTCAACAGGCTTCAATGTTGGAGGCGGCTCGCCCTTCTGAGGCAGACCGGGTACGTTAGCTCGCTTATCATCGAATTGGTTTCCCCAGGGATAGACTCGGCCATCTACTCCTCTCGATGCGAGTTCCCATTCCAGATCCGTCGGGAGCCGCTTCTTCTGAGAAGAACAATACAGTCCGGCCTCAAATCGAGTCATCGGCGCCGGACAAGTCGGACATGGGGTTTTGCCGGCACCCACGACTATGTCGCCTGGAGCCGACACTTCTTGTGAAGTGCCAGAAGCAATCGCACCAAATATGGCTCCGAGGTTTTGGCTCAATGTGTGCACCTGCCCCAATCCCACGGCGTCCAGTCCTGCACTACGCTCGCCAGACGTCAGGAGAAAGGAGTTCTCCACCTTCAACTCACCGCTCTGCATCAGCAAATGAGCGATTGGGAGATATTGCTGAACTGTAGGCGGGCGCAGATCAATCCAAAACGATGTCTTCTGAACTGTCTGTTCAAGCTCCCTTCCATGTATCCAGCGCGTAGGTGGCACGTGCGCCATGTTTGGATGAGCTTCAATCTCCGCGACGGACGGCAGCTCAAGGTGAAGCAATTTCGTCGAGTACGAAAATCCAGGCCTGAGAACCAATGGATAAGAAAGACCCCGTTCGGCATGATCTCGATAAGAGGTATTTACTCGCAGAATGATGTCTCGTGCTGGTATCCATACTCGGACGCGTTGACCTTCCAGGGTTTTCGTTGCAACCAGCTCGCTGCGATTCGAATCTGGCTCTTCGCGCATGACGACGAGCGTCGCGTTCGAAGTGCTGATACTCTTCAAGTCTCCGACTCCTAGATCGACCAGTGTGTGGTCCCAGTAGAACCACCCGAGAAGCCCCAGGACGATGGCAACGAGAGCCCCGGTTGCAAGCAGGGCATTTCTCACCATTGAAACAGTGCGTTCCCGACGTCGAATGGCGGGGGTTTCGCCGCTCGAAAGAACGAGGCCAGGACCGTTCATTCGGTAGCTGACTTCTTGACCGGGGATGACGCCATCCTTCGAGAGCTCCCGGGCAATCTCAATGATTACGCCAGTAAGATCGACGGTCTCGATTCCCGCCCGCAGCCTTCGATGGAGGGCCAGGCTAAGCCGGCTGGCGTGATCTCCGCGGAGAGAAATGGCGTTTTCATCCGCGCCGCAAGGATAGACTGCCAACCTCGGAACCGGTTGCGGAGTTTGAATGACCGAGTCAAAGGCGGCAGCGTGACAACAGTCAAGAATCAGAATAGTTCGATCCGGCGCGGTTCCATCTAGAGCTTTAGAGATGAACTCCGATCCGTCGATGACGGCGGATGGGCCGCCTGATCCGATCGTCACCTTGGGCACACCGCCCTCAAGCCAAGCATGTCCGTAGGCATAGACCAGATGGAGTCCATCAGCCGGAGGGATTAACTTTCGGAACGTCTCAAGCGTTTCTACTTCGACGCCTTCGTCGCAAAATGGTTCAAATGCCGAGCGCACACGTGAAAAAACGTCTTTCGAATCCGGCAATCGATCGACTTCGATCTCCAGATGCGAGGGTGGGCTGCCGCACAACGGCAGAAAACTAAGTCTGGAAATCTCGGCCATACACTCACCAGCGGAAGAAATTCCGTAGCGAAGTTCCGTCCGTTCCTTGCCGGCCAACCAGCGATGGCGCATACGCGACTAGCTTTTGGAGAGGGTTGAGTTTGCCTTCTCGGGACGCCGCTCGCATCTGGACAGATAGAGCAATTGCGGCTGCATTCTCACGCAGATGCGCACCTCTGAAGAACCCAAACAAGTGAGCTGCCGCTATGTCCACCGCTGCTTCTGAGGAAAGGCCCGCTTCCACCGTCACCGTGCGGTTCCAAGCGCGCATCTGCAAGCGACGCGCCCACGCTCTTTTCGCGTTGGGGTTTACGCGGGTGGCGATGACAAGATGTCTGGGTATTTCCATCTCAGTGCCATTCACCTTGACGACAACATTGCGTACTTGATTCGACCATTCTGTAGAGCAACTCGATGTGTTCTTGAGAGACATACTCGTACCTTTAGCTTCCGCCACCGCCCAGTCGTATGAACCCCCTGATGACGTGGGACGCAATGCGAGATAGTCAGGGAAGAGCCGTGACGTGCTGCCGGACTTCCGTGTTGCAACTATCGAGCTCTGCGGGAATGAAGTGTTCCACGCTGAAAGATCAACCGACTGAATGGCACCTGGATAAAAGGCGCTCAATGGCGCGATCCAACGGCAGCCTTCTGACGTTAACACGTGCCGCGCACCAGCAACACCTAACATCCACGAGAGAAAGCCCTTCCACTGTCGCTCGCTGCGGCCAGCTTCAGTCCGAAGAACAAGAACATCGTTGCCGTCGAGTTGGCCTATTTGTATTAGGAACGGCGGCCACCCAATGAACGATGGGCTGACGGATGCAGGTAGCGAGGGAACCCAATCAGCGAGCAGATGACTGGAGATATTTCCGACAGTCAGTGGTAAGAAAGTACGAGCTGTGGCTCCGACCGCCCAATATTCAATGGACGAGATTTTGACCTCCGCGCCCCATTCGGTTTTATACCTCTCGTCCTAAATGGCGATCACAATTATAGCGGAGTTAGAGATGAAGTCCTTTGAGACGAGTCCCTCAGCTGCTCCGATTAAGTGTGAAAAACTAAGGTGCGCCGTACGCTTCGAGCCCATGTGTGCTAAATCGGGCTTTTCAATATCTCGTCAACAGTGCTTCCGTGCGGGCGTTTTGTGAACATGATTGAAAATATCGTGAGCGCGGAAGCAATCGAAACTTCAACCTACTGATCATGAGATAAACGACATTGCTGCTGACGCTAGTTGGTTGCCCGGGATTCGACGACTGACTGTCGGTAGGTGCCAAATCGATTCATTGCTTCAGTATCTGGCGCACTAGTGTGCTAGCTCTGTGCGTGAATCGTCTCGCCGACATCGCGTGGCAAGCTGCAGAATGCGGTAGCGGACGTGCGACTCGCTATTTATGGTTCAACAACCACTTTAATGATCCGATGCGCGAGTTCAAGTTGCTGCGGGGTGCAAGCAGCTAGGAGTGCATCGATACGTTTCCGGATATCTCGTGGATCCTCTTCGCGTTCCAAAAGAAGAAGAATATTCGGTTGGATTCCTAATCCGTTTGCCATTGCCACGATGGTGTCGAGACTCGGCACTTTTTTCCCGCGCTCGACGTCGCCCCAAAAATTGCCGGTGATGTTGCCTCGTTCGGCAGCTTCCTCAAGGCTGAGTTTTGCTGCTTTCCTCAGCTTTCTGATCCGCTTTGCGAATAAAAGTCGATGTTTCGCGCTAGCCACGAGCACAACGATAGCGGGTGAAGCGGCTATCTAAAACAATCTATTGAGTTTACTGGCGAGCGGAAAAGCCATCTATAGTGTTTGCTGAGCGCTAGATGTAATCCGAAAGCGTGGTGCCTAGCGACTACAGATCACCTTGGTTCGGCCGATGTCAGTCTCTCCGCCTTGTAGTTGTAGATCAACTTCGAAATCTTCAGGATAAGGACCACCTCCTCAGGACGGAGCAGGTCCAGGATTGAATTCAGCTCTTTGCGCTCTGGGTCGTAGGTGTCGTCTCCCTCAAGTGTCATTAGCGTCCGGACTGAGATTCCCAAGCCCCTAGCAAACCCAGAAATGGTGTCGAGACACGGCTCTTTTTCCATTCGTTCGACACTGCCCCAGAAGTTCGTGGAAAGGCCGCCTTGTTCGCTTGCCTTGTCGATGCTCAGTCCGGCAGCCTCTCTCAGCGAGCGCAGTCGGTTTGCGAATCGTTCTCGGTAGTCTGTGGGAAGCGCCACATCCCCAACAATAGGCAGCAATTAGAGCATTTACCACCATCCATGGAGTTCATTTGTCTTGAAGAAGCAACTCGATAGAGTTATATATGCACATCAATAAACTCTAAAGAGGTTGTGCATCGGATTGAGCATTCATGCCCGGGGGCAAGTAGCAGCGGCGAAGTCAAATATGAGTTTGCCAGCGACAATGCGGGTCGCCGATCTTCGGTTTCCGGAGGAAGGGGCGGAGACCGAAGTCCGTTCTGGACAGAGCTGCGTCCACGATGCTGTCGCTGATGAAGCTTTGCTCTCTCTCATCTCCGAAGGTCAGCAAGAGGCGCTCGCATCGTTATTCCGACGCTATGCTCGAACTGTTCGTGTCGTAGCCCTGCGTGTCCTTAAGGATCCAGCCGAAGCCGAAGATCTCCTCCAGGACATCTTCGTTTTGATTCACCGGCTCTCCGGGACATTCGACAGCTCCAAGACCTCCGCTCAATTCTGGATTCTCCAAATGACTTACCGGCGCGCCATTTCACGCCGCCGCTACTTGAATTCCCGCCACTTCTACACGCAGGTGGAACTCGATGAAGGGGCTATACCCGCCCCGGATTCGAGATCAGCTCACTCCGAGGGCTCCATTGAGCAGCGACTGGCTGAATTGGACCTGCAGAAGATGTTTGGGGCTCTGTCGGAAGACCAGCAGAAGACGCTCCGGCTCCACTTCATCGAAGGCTATACGCTGGATGAGATCGCCACAACGCTGGGTCAGACCAAGCGCAACATCCGGAACCACTCGTTCCGCGCGTTGGAGCGACTGCGAAAACTGATTTTCGCTGGCAAATCGTCGGGCACGAGAGCAGTATGATACGGGGGTCGTCCAATCTAGGAGCAGGGGCATTGTCTCAAAGCGCACCCCATGACGAGTTCCTAGAACTCTGTGCTGCTTCGACCACCGGCGAACTGTCGGATGACGAGCGGAGGCGGCTAGAGCAGCATCTTGCCGTCTGTGCGTCCTGCCGCGAAGCACTTCGACAATACGAGTCGATAGTCAGTAATGTGATTCCGGCTATCGCTGCCGGCGACGCTCCTGAAAACGTACCGGCGACTGACGATTGGTCCCAGGACAAGGCGGAAAAAGAACTACTCGACCGCTTGGCCCGTGAGGAGAAAGACCTAAATGGTCGTACGGATCGCGGAAGCAGTTCTTCGTATTTCCCCGGTCGCATCCTCCCATTCTCAAGCGAGTCCACATGGCGGAATGTCTGGATGCTCGATGCCGCCGGAATTCTGCTTTTTGTGGCCATCGGTTTCTTCGCTTACCGTGTCGGCGTGCGGCGGGCGACTGAAACCGTCCAGGCCCCCTCAGCACAACCCGTCCAGAACGAGCACGGCCCTGCTCAAGCCTCTCTTGAAGAACAATTGAGCGATGCCGGCCATGACAGCGTGATCGCCAAGGCAGAGCTCGCCCAACGCGACAAGATGATCACGGATCTTCGGCGGCAGCTTGCCCGACAGTCCGGGGAGATCGGCGAACTGAAAGTGGCGCAGACCCAGCTTGAGAGCAATCTGCGTTCCGGTGATGCAACGAAACAGGATCTCAG
>Ga0210399_10000246_pt1 | contig 44191 bp, 59 predicted proteins | sample IncBWC14MmetaG_FD_150865 | JGI IMG/M metagenome (GOLD analysis project Ga0210399, IMG submission 150865) | Forest soil microbial communities from Barre Woods Harvard Forest LTER site, Petersham, Massachusetts, United States - Inc-BW-C-14-M | ecosystem: Environmental > Terrestrial > Soil >... | reverse complement strand
GCATCGAGCGCGACCGGATACAGCGGCGCATCGAGCGCGACCGGATACAGCGGCGCATCGAGCGCGACCGGATACAGCGGCGCATCGAGCGCGACCGGAGACAGAGGCGCATCGAGCGCGACCGGATACAGCGGCGCATCGAGCGCGACCGGATACAGCGGCGCATCGAGCGCGACCGGATACAGCGGCGCATCGAGCGCGACCGGATACAGCGGCGCATCGAGCGCGACCGGAGACAGCGGCGCATCGAGCGCGACCGGATACAGAGGCGCATCGAGCGCGACCGGGTTGGCCTCGGTAGCCGTAGCGACTGGCCTTTACAGCAGAGCGCGTGGTGGTGAATATGGCTGTATCGCCCTTGCGTGGTGGAACGAAAAAGAACAGCGTTCAGAAATGCGTTGCGCGTTGACTGGGCAAGGAGAAGGAAGTCTAAAGCCTAACGTGTGGTATGAATTGGATGCGAAAGGAAATTTCGTAGAAGTTTCGTGATCTTCGCGGCCCCTCTGCTATCCCGTCCTGGGGTGGCTCTCCGGGTTGCAAGCGTTGGCTAATCACCTCGGAGGCAGTACGTCAAGCTGCCTCACCGCAACACTTCATTCATAAACGTTGCAGCTTTGTCCTGTGGATGCTCTTTGATAAAAGCCCTCCACTGCTTTTCGTTGTCGTCTTTGAAACTGCTCACATTGAGAATGTAATCGCGCATCTCTGCGGAGATCTCAAGCGCTCTCTCAAGCGGTAATGCGAAACTCAGCCTCAGCGCCGCAAGAGCATTTCACTTTACCTGAAACTTCAGCGCCCCAGTAGTGACGACGGTAGCGTGATGGAGTGTTAGGCTTCCCATCGTAGCGGTCCGTATTGCTGGCGTCCTCATCTACAACTTCGACTTCGTGATCCTTCGCGTCCGTGTGCTCAAGTGGTACATCAACGTCGAAGTCTGGATTCGCTTCCGCCATCTCCGTACCGCACTCGCCACAGGTGAGGATTAGGCGGACATTGCCGCTGACTACCGCGCCGACTGGCTTCTCCTCTTCCATCACCAATTCTGCGTTCACGTCCAATTCAACATCGCCTTGCTCATATGGTACGAACTTGTTGCAATCAGGACACCGCGCCACTGGACACCTCTTCTTTCTGCTTGGCTTGCACCTCTTCTGGCTCATCGCCAAACTGGAGATTGAAAACGATTGTGTAGAATTGTTTGCGACTGCCCGTCATCGCCTTGTAGATTGCTTTTCCGCTCTCATCGGAACCACAGCCCGGTACGCGCCATGTCCGCGTTTCTTTCAGCACTATTGCTTTCCTGATCGGGTCGTCAACGACTTCGACGCCTTCCGTGTCCTCCAGCGTCCAGTCAACGAGCACTTCTGTGGTAGTAAAATTCTTGCTTACGTGTGTTACTGGCTCTTTCGCCACTTGGCCGGTCAAGATTAGTTTGTGCCTTTTCAGTAGTGGATTCACTACTGCCAACACGTCCTCTATCTTGACGTAGCTATACAGCGGTTTGTTTGGGTCAGTCGATTCGCCTACGCCGTTTCGCTCGATTGCGGAGCAACGCTGTGTAATAGCAAATATCTTTTCGCTCAGAGTTAACTTTTTGGCTGGCATGTACACCTTTCGGTTTCCAGATTGCAGGTGAGGCAAAACCGTACACCGTTCTCCACGCCCACGGTGAAAGGTTCGGGCTTGCGCTGGTAGTGCTCTTTCAGTCGCCAAGTGCGGATCATGCGCGAGTGACTTTCCGCTCTTTTGCTACGAACGAATCCCATCAACTCCCACTTGCGCGTGAGGAACAATCGGCCTAGAGCGTTGCCCACTTTTAGCGGTCGCTGGTAGTGCTTCTCGAACTCTGCGCGGACATCATCGGCGGTCACTAAGTTTCCGCCCATTCCCAACATTTCCGCTACGAGTTGCGCTCGCATCATCTCCGGGCCGTGCTTCGCTACCGCCTTCTCGATCCCGACCAGTTTCAACTGTTCGCCAGTTTGAGCCATTCTTTTACCCTCTCTTCGTTTCCACAGCAGCGCATTGGTACGTCATTGTAGATATATGAAACGATGTCGAATAGGGCGTAACGATTCTGCATGTCGGCCCGTGCGAAAGATTTCTCTAGATTATTCTCTAACACAGCGCGAAGGAATCCTCCTGGTTCAATGTGGTGTTGAACATATCGGTCCAACGATTCCAAAACGAGTGGCGGAACGCGGTCGCGTAAGGTTGATTTAGTCGGCATCGCACTTTCTCCCGAGGCTATGCATTACTTTCCCAGTTCTCGCTATCTCGCGTGCGTACAGCGCAAGTGCTACTTGCAGCGGGTCGTCGTTCGGCGTGCAGGCTGCTCGCATCGCTCTATCGCTTCTCGCGTCCAACGCTTTTTGAAGTCCTTCTGAGACGGCCAAATTGGAGCACGGTGGATAAGTGAGTGGATAAGTGAATCCCTTTCTCGCTTCGGCTACAGTGCCGAGGTCATTTGTAAGGCGTGATCCTTCTTTGATCGCTTCGTAGGCTTGGCAGCCGCATGGCCCCGAAGCTACCAATCCACCGCAATTCGTTCCTTCAATCCACACGTCTCCGCGCTCGATCTCGCAGCCGTGTTTGCCGTGTGCGGAAATTGCATGACCGCAATCCTCGCAATTCTTCTTGGTCAGTGATTCGATGCGCTCCTGCGGGTCTTGGCCGAAGTACGTTGCTAGGTCTACTTCTTTGTCGAAGTCTTCCATCATTCCCTCCCGTTATATGAAACCTCCCACTAGGAAGCTAGCGAGTCTGCATCCAGTCTGGTCGCGGAGCGGATAAATCTTCGCGGCACGCCCTTTAGCGTTCTGGCTAGCTCCCGAGTGGGAAGTTTCGGACATGGGCCAACAATACGCGCAGCAAAATGCTCTGTCAAGTACCAAAATAAAAACAGTACTTGACTTTCCAGAAACAACCTGCGAAAGTGACGCGTATGGACAGAAGGAGAGCGTGGCAGTTAAAGAAACAAGCAGCGGGAAAGTGTATCCGCTGTGGAAAGCGCAAGAGTAATGGCAAGACGATGTGTCGCCCATGCCGAAAGCGCCATAACGAACTCAGGAAGGTAGCATGAAGAAGAAGGACCATCGCAGCCAAGCTCAAATACTTCTCGGAATCCACATCCGAGAATTGAGTAAGTTTCTGCGTATCGAGTACGAGTTCCGCTTCCACGGCGGACGCCAGTGGAAAGCTGATGTTTACCTCCCCGATCTGAAATTGTTAATCGAGTGCGACGGTGGCCTGTATCCCGGAGGAAAAGGGCACAAGCGGGGGGATGCGTTGGCCGATGATTACATGAAGCAGAATGTCGCCCAAATGCTAGGTTACAGGCTGTTACGCTTCTCTAATCAGCAGGTAGCACAGGGAGAGGCTAAAGAGTTCCTGAGAACGTGGGGGATAGGAGACAAGCCATGAACAACCACTGGGAAGCCGCACAGAGGCAGCGAAACTACGTGGAAGGCTTGCGGGCCGTAGCCGAGCGAGAAAGGCGTGCAGCGGTCGCTGCTATGCGGCTGGACGCGGCATTGCGCTACGGCCTACGCCTCGCTGGGGCGATTATCGGAATTGGGGTAGTACTCTGGGTACTGTCTACGGTCCACTTTTAGCCGACGCCGGGGCGCTGAGTCCGCGCCAGAAGGGGGCAGGGGGATGGACAACCGGGAGTTCTTGCAAGCGTTGCTTGATTGGCGGGGCGATGGCTCAAAGGTCTGCTCTCGCTGTGGATGCTGTGAAGTTGTCGCGCAAGAATGCGAGCAATGCGATGAGGGGCTAGATGGGCACGATTGCGGGGAAGATTGCTGCTGCTGTGAAGATCCCGAGTCGAATATGCCCTGCGAATTTTGCAGAGGGCGAGGATATTTTGAAGTTTGCCTAGGTCGATGCGACAACGATGGAAAACACAGCGCCGCCGTCCAGCGGCCCAGCGGGGGCGAGGGGTGAGGGGAGTTTTTGGGGGTGAACCTGAGTCGCCTAGGCGCTCGGCTTTCGGCTACTGCCCATTTGGATTTTGTAGCAAGTTCAGTCGAAAAGGAGAAAAACGATGAGACTGAGTACAGCAATTGCTTTGGGCAGGACGGTGATTGAGCAGACAGACCCGCATTCCTTTTGCGGATGCGCTTTGGCGATGGGCCTGCTAGGAGTCGGCAAAGAACCATGTGTTGCTGACCTAAAGCAGCCATTCAGTATCAAAGCCGCCCAAGCGAGTCTGGTTTGGCGGCAAACGCAATGTATTGTATGGCCTTGGCTCAATGAAAATCGCCCTTTCCCAGAAGGCTTGCTGTCCACAAACGGCGTTGCGGCATCCTGCGAACTGCCAGCCCTTAACCTTGTCAGCGATTTGTTTTTCGCCGTCGAGCGCAAGAAAATTACCCTCGACCAGCTCATCGACTGGGTTCGCTCGGTTGAGCCACCTGAACTTGAGGAAGCTGCAAATGGCGATAGCGCCCAAACGATCGCGGCCACAAACCCGGTTTGCCCCCAAAAGATTTTTCGCTAAAAGGAGCCTTTTCCATGCCCAATCCGACTTCCCCCAGCAAACGAGAGGTGACGCGACATGAACTAGACGCCCACTATAGCGAGTGTCGAGGTGTGAGGTCAATTTGGCATTTAGTCTGCAATCATTGCGATTTCATGGCCTCGCCAGTCTTCAGCATGGGCAATTTTGGGCGAGTGGCAAACATGCGAAAGAGAATGCGGGAACACGTTCGAGATAAACACATCGCAGCACTGGAGGCCAAGTGAGCACCCCCAGCAAACGAGCAGCGGGCGGGTTGGAAGCGCTGCAGGCTGAGTGGCGCGAAAAGGAAGGCGCTGGCTGCGACCATGATGATTTTTGCTGTCACGGAGTATGCGCCGACGCACTGGCCCCGCACATAGCAGCGGTGCGGGAAGCTCACGACTTCCTGCGCGACCTGGGCGCATCCAACACCGCCGAGGCCGAGAAGCGCGATGCTATATACCGCGCAGAAGATAACAGGGGCCCGGAATCGTGGGGATTCACGGCGAGAGCGTGCGAAGAAGGCAGGAAGCTGCTGGCCGCGATTCTAGGCGAGCCGGGAGGTAGCCGATGACAAAGCACGGGAGTAAGCGGCGATGCGGGAGTTGTGGTCGGGAGATTCGCGCAAGCGAGCATCCCAACGTCAGATTTTGCAGCGAGAAATGCTCGTTGCTGGCGAGGACGCGGAAAGGGTGACGGATGGCAATGACGAAAGTAGATTTTCCGCATGATGAACCAGAGTTTCGCGGAGCGTGGTCTCAGTGTGCTGGACGGCGTGCGGCATTGGGTGAAGTTGTTGGAACGATTAATCAGCGTGCAGCGCAAGCGTTCCTGAACGATAACCCAGTTGCCCACGAATTACGTTCGCTGGCAAAAGAGTTCGAGAAACGTGAACGCGAGGCGAGTGAGGATTTGCAGGCATATATTGCTGAATCCCAGCGGAGACGGTGAGCGGTGCGGAAAGACGTTCGAGAAAGTTAAAGGAGATACAAAAATGGTGACTATACCGATGATTCTGTTTTTGGCCGCATTGCAGGTGCAAGCCCAGGACTGCCCCATAACGCAACCTTGCTGGGAGCCGCCCGTGGAGTATCGCTGCCACAAGGTGGCGGACCCCGGACCCGATGGAGACTACATTGTTTGTCCAGTGATTCCGCGTGATCCGAGATACGACCACGGCGCGAATGTAGTCAATTACTGGTGAGGGACTCCATGACTCCTCTTGAGCGTGCAGCGAAGTTGGTAGGCTGGGTCCGTAACGACCCGCCGTGGCTCTACAACTTACGCTGGCGGTGGATTGTGTGGAAGGCGTGGCTTCTGGAGTTGCTGCGAAAGGAAACGGAACGATGACAAAGGAACTGCGGGAAGTGAAAGAGGTAAAAGTGCCGAGCCTATGGAAGTTCGACCCTTGCAAAAAGCACGAAGATTACGTTGTGGGTTGCGGTGGGTGCGAGGAAGAGGTGCTAACGGCGAGATTGGAAAAGGCTTACCTTGCTGGCCATGCCGCCGCCCTCGCAGAGAAGCCAGCCGAGCGGCCAGCGGAACAGTTGCGAGAGGAGATACGAAATGCGCTTATCTGCGACAAAACGACGGGAGCAGGAGATTATGACGAAGCGGTCGAATACGCCGATAGAATTGTCGGCAAAGCAGCGAAAAATCCTTCGCAAAATACTCAAAACAAGCCCGGCGCTGGATTACTTTTGGATGCGGTAGCCGCCGAGCGGCCAGGTTTGCGCGGAATTATGAATGGCCTGATTGATTCAGCAAACGAGGCCATAGAAAAGGCAGAGCGCGCCGAGCGGCCACAGCTATCGGCGGAGCAGGTCACGCCCGAGCATTTGGAAACGCTCTTGGCTGGGCGTTTTGGAATTTCCAGCGTAACTGGAGCCGACGATTTGCAGTGGCTAGCGGATCAACTCAATAAATTGCTGGCCCTGCTCACCGGAGTAGCGGAGAAGGTGCCGCCAGAGAGTTCGGTTGAGTTAGCCACTCACAACGCAGAGGGGGATACCGTTGGCACCGGAGATTTGTCTAATCCTCCTCTGACCGAGCGTTCGGTCAGTGTGCGCTATTGCGGACATGAAGCTCGCCATGACCGACCTACCAGCAGGAGACGACCCTGACGATATAGATGATCCTGACTGGTTCGATGACCTGATGAACTTGTGGTGGGCATTGCTGGGTAACACGGGGCAATAAGAGTTCTTGTAGAAGTTGGGCCAAAAGACTAAAGTGACGAAAAGGGAGAAAACTATGAATCGCAGACAATTTGCAGGGCATTTGGTAGGTGGTGTAGCAGGACTGGCTTTGGCTGGAACTTCGCTCACGCTCGAAGGTTGCAGCGCGTTAAACGAGCTTGAAACTTGGGTTCCAGTAGGGCTGACGGCCTTTGATGGCATTGCTTCGATTGTGGATGGGCCGTTCACCGCCATTGCTACCACGGTAGACAACCTGTGGGCGGCAGTGCAGAACGCCATCAACCTCTACCAGCACTCGACTGATCCGCAGAACACCCGCTTGGACAAGATCATCGCCACGCTCGACGCGCTCTCAGGCGGCCTGACTCAGGCTCTTGCTGCTCTGCCAGTTAGTATCCCTGCCGCCGTTCTGTCCGCTGCCAAGCTGGGCCTTTCCCTGCTGATTGCCACGCTGGTTAGCATTCGCAACAAGTTGCAGCCAGTTACACCACCACCGCCTGCGGCCATGAAAGCGGCTATTGGAGTTGCTCCAGCGAAGTCAACGAAGGATTTCGTAAACAAGTTTAACGCAATCATGGCCGCGAACGGCCAGACGTTGCGGGTGAAGTAATGAAGTTCGGAAAGCTACCAGCCGTCCGTAGTCTCAAGATGGCTTCAATGTCAAACCACATGAACATGAAACTGGTCAAATCCCGCCCTGTACGGGCATGGGAACGGGACATAGTTCTTGGGATGTTGGGCAACGATAGAATCGGGCTTTGCACTGTGGCCGCAATGTACCACCTGCGAATGACCCAACGGTCTGTAGCCAGAGCGGGAAGCCCACTTCTCGTAACAGACGAGGAAGCGATAGCCGATTACTCCGCTATCACGGGATACGATGGGACGGAAGCAACGGACAATGGGGCAGTTTGCCTCGACGTAATCAACTGGTACAAAGCCAAAGGAATTATTCTTGGCGCAGCCAGCGTTGACGTTCAGAACATCGAAATGGTGAAAGCCGTCATCGACATCTTCGGAGGAATCTACACGGGATTCACCGTACCACAGTCGATGGTGGATGAGATGAATCAGGGCATAGAGCCGACCTTTAGTTTTCTGCGAAACGACAAACCGACAAACGAAGGCCACTGCGTAAATTGGGAAGGGTATGGCTCCATCGGCTCGGCCCTAGATTCCTGGGGAAAAGTCTACAGGACAGTGTGGGAGTTCTGGCAGCAATGGGTGACGGAAGCCTACGCTATCGTAACTCCCGATTGGATTAAGGCCAGCGGGACCTCGCCAAGCGGCCTCGATAGTACAGGACTCTTGCAAGAATTGGGAGCGGTGTAGTGTGTTCAGCCACGACGACAAGGACATTTTACGCCTGCTTCACAAGATTCTGACTATACTGGAGCGGGTGTTCGCAGTCACAGACTTTCAGCTATTTCAAAGAATAGGAGACTTTGTAACCATGATTACCGGAGTACAAGCAGGAGCAACAGGAACTTTTCAGATCGGTTTTGTTCCACCTAACGGTGTGCCGCTTCCTTCGCCGCCCACTGTGACGGTGGATGACACGCTTGTAACGCTAGGACCTGTGTCTACAGATGGTTTGTTTACGTTCACCGCTGCTGTGGCGGCGACGGATGTAGCAAAATCATTTAATGTCACAGTTTCAGGAACCAACGCAGCGGGAACGGCACTCAGTCACACTTTCAACGTGCCTATAATTGCAGCCGCTCCGCCGCAAATCACAGACTTTACCCTCAATCAACTTTCGTAGCCGCAGGTTGGACTACAGAAAGGAGTAAGTGGTATGCAGGGAGCCGGTGGTCATTCCTAGGGGACTCACCTCCTACTGGCTCCCTCTTTTTTGTTATGCGCCTTACTCTTCAACGCGGAATCCCCGCCAAAGTCTCGGTCCCCGGAGAACTGTTTTTTGGCGGTGAGCACGAAGCATTCACGCTGGAACGTATTGCAGTCGTAATCCCATCGGGTGTTTACAAACTCGGATTGTATCCTTCGCCGCACTTCAATCGGCTGATGCCGATTCTTTTGGACGTACCGGGACGCAGCGACATCTTGCTTCATTGGGGAAATTATCCGCAGAACAGCGACGGGTGTATTTTGGTAGGTGAACAGCGCGATTTGGCCAGTGAAGAGATATTCTCAACGCGAGAAGCGTTCAACGAACTGTTTCCGCTCATCCAAGCAGGCGTGAATACCGAAGGTTGCGAGATTGAAATTCTTGATGCTCCACGGACGAACGAGTATGAGGATGACTTATGAGTGACGACCGGCTAAAGATCGTGCCTGGCTATTCCTTCGGATTTACTGTGCTCGTTGTCTACTTTGCGCTCGCTCTCGCTATGGCACTCGGCAAGGTTCAGCAAGATACCAGTTATGGACTAGACATGGTGCTGACCGCTATGGGTCCACTGGGCGGTCTGTTCTGCGGCTGGGCGTTTGGGAAGTCGAAAATAGGCGGTATATCGTCAGGAGCAAGCTCAGTGACATTCCATACGTAGCGGCGATCTTTGACAAAGTATCCATCAGCGTTCTCCGCTGTAGCTGTCAGGCCATCACCTTCGCAGGTCGCTACCGAGGGATTCGCAACTGTGCAGGTTGTCTTGTAGACTTCTCCATCTTTGGGCGGGTGGCTCATCAATCGTCTCCATTCAGAGGGATGTCGTGCTTCTCAGCGTATTCCTTCCACATGGCCTTGAACTTCCAGTCCTGATTCCCTTGGGCCTTGGCTTCTTTACGGTCCTTGCGCCAAACCATGATGAGATAAGTTAACACGTTGAATGCCGCACTTACAAAAAGGATTTGGTCTGAGTTCAGTTGCGGCATTAGGTCCCCCTATTTTTTCAGCAATGCCCACGCTGCCATCAGCATCCCAGCAATCGAAATATACAATGGAACCTTTGACGCGATCAGTTCAATGGCTTTATCGCGCTGCCGGAACATCTCATCTGTCAGCCGCCTTTCCGCTGCTACGGCTCGATCAACAAACTCTTTAGTGGCGGGTTCATCGGCCATACGCGTTGATTATCCAATTAACTGCCAAATGGCGCAACGGGATTCTTTGGCTCCTGTCCCTTGAAACGCAATGTCATTCCTCCCGATAGAATGAGACTCTCTCCGATGTGTGAGTAGTCCGTGTTGCCGTGAGCAAAATAAATTACACCGAGTCCCAGATAAATGAGATGGAGCGCGATTAAGTCGCCCCAATGGGCCTCGATGAAGTTCTTCACGGCTTTGGCGCAGTGGGTGTAATCGGTGACTTGACGTAGAACGTCACGACGACCGCTGCCAATCCATACCAGAACGATGCTCCGGGATGGTTGGCAACGTAGGCGTGTACGGTTGGAGCGGAATAGTTCCAAACCGCCATGCCCAAAGCAAGAACAGTGACCCAATGCAACTTCACGTAATCGACTATCTGTTGTATGTTCATGGTTGGTTCCTCCTAGCAGAAAGACCTATTGTTGGTGCTGGTGGCCCTGCGGCATTCATCGTTAGTAGTAAAGAATCAAAAGTAGCAGGCGTGTTATCGCCAAACGTGGCGGTATCGGACCATGCCTGCGGGTTGCCTGCGGGAGCTTGTGCCTGCACTTGGAACGTGCAGCTTGAGTCGGGTGTCAGCGTAAAGCCTACGCCGGGAGTGCTGGAATTTATCGTAGCTGGCGTTCCGCAGGTATTGTTGACGAGCGAGAAGACGGGGATGTGTAAAAGCACGGAACTCACGACTAGGTTAGCTGTGCCGGTGTTTGTGAGCGTAATTGTCGCTGTTGGGTTGCTGGTAAAGCCGACAGGAACTTGTCCTATGTTCACGGGGTTTACTGAGAATGTGGCAACAGGTGCGGAAGTGGCAGTTACGAGTGGATGCGGATAGGTGTAAGGCGTATAGAACGATGTCCAGGTATTGGTTGCGGTGCATTTATACCAAGTGCCTTGAGAGCCTTGGTCGGTAGCATAGTAGCCGACCCCGCTGGTTCCTGCTCCGAAGGCGTTTTCAGTTGTATTGCTGGTGCAAGTAGTTGGCCGGTTGGCGAGCGTGCCCCATCCCGTTCCTGTGGTTCCATTAAAAGGCGTAGTGGCATTTGATTGCGCCGTGTTTCCAACTTCATCGAACCACTCGCGCTGGGATTGCATGTGGGCTGAGAAGTAATCGAGCACACCTCCGACGCTTCCAAACTTCATGGGCAGGATTGCGCCGTTATCTTGGAAGAGATTGTTTGCTGCATAGATGGGCTGGATATTTCCAGCGAGGTCGCGCCCTGGTTGGTTGCCGCAAGGATACCCGCGATAGGTAGCGATTGGAGAACGGTTGCCATCCGGGGCCGTTGTTGCCCATACAACCGTAGCAGGAGAAGCCACGGTGCCGTCACACTGCGGAGCAGAGCCATCCTGTGAGGAGAAGTTGGCGGTGGCTGTAGCACCAGACTCATTCACTTGCGTCAAAAGGCTTTTAGTGGTGATCCCGACTAGTGTTGTAGCTGTAGATGACGTGATTTGCGTGAAGGTATTGTTCCCGGCGTTCACGAAACCGCTGAAGTTGTACCAACCATGAGGAGCGGAAGCTAATCCAGTTCCGGTATACGTGATTGCACTTCCTGGGCCTACCGCAACCGCCGTAACAGAGAAAGTGTTGCCCGCCGTACCTGCCCCCCCACGATATTCCTGAAACTGAAAGCCATTGTTTGTGTGCCCGGAAGCAGGCATGCAGGTATTGTTGAATAGCATCACCGTCCCTGCGCCTTGCAGGTGAACCTGCTCATTGCAATCGCCTACTCCGGTAGTTGTATCCGTGATGGTGCTTGCATTGTTGTAGAACTCGAAGTTTATTGGACCGCCTAAATGAGTTTCCCCGTGATTGAGCCAGAGACAATTCAGCGCCACGTTATGCCGTATGACGTAAGGCCCGATCCAGTTATCGACGCAACCCTCGGCGCTAGTATTTCCCGTAGCGGCGAAGTTGAGGACATTGTTCTCCATGAAGGTGTTGTAAATTGTCCCCATTTGCGGTTGAGCGGGCTTGGGATTCGGGAAGTTGCCGACAGAAATCGCCATTGATAGCGTTGTCGGATTGACGTAGAGATTATGGTCAATCACTCCGTAGCAATTCATAATGATGGGAGGACCGGGAACACTGCCACAGAGGAACATCTGGGAGCCTGTTTTGGAATTGCGGAAGGTGTTATGGTCAAGGCGAAAACCGCCGTTCCCTGCTGGACCAGACATGGTGGCATTCTGACTGCCGTTGTAGCTGTCGAAGTAGATGGTTCCAAACGTGGGCTGAACGGTGGAACCGCCGCCATCGAAAGTGAATCCTGAGATGCGATAGAACTTAGTGTTATTCCCGCTGAGAGCATCTGTACCGAAAATCGTAGAAGAAGTCTGATTTGGAAAAGTTCCGCTTACATGAGCGTTGATAATACAAGCATTGGTTATAGCTCCGCCAGCTTCGAGATTCCCTGTACCTGATTCCGTTGCCGATCCGTTGGCATGAGTGAAATTAGCCTCGAACTGAGTGCTGCTTAGTCCAGTGGCAATAACTGTCATCGGATAATTGTTGAAGAACGTCGAAGTCCCAAAGGCAGAAAGAGTCACGGTCTGCCCAGCAACTAATGAATTAGCCGCTGTAAACGTGGCAACATTCGACGTGATCGACCACGCGGTAATTGAAATCGTTCCTATTGGATAGGGAGTAGCGCATTGGACTGTTACACCTTTTGCGCTAGAGAACTTGGGGAAGATGATGTTCCCATACGTACCCGGCGAGAAGGTGATGACCGCCCCATCGGTGGCAGCGCTAATTGCCGCTGCTACATCGGCCGTAGTCGCTCCAGCCGCGCAAAGAAAAGCAACTGTACCGCTAGTGCTTGGACATAGAGTCTGAGCCTGCGAAACCGAGGCAAGAAGCAGTGGCAAAATAAGGAATAGTTTTCTCATCCTGGTATCAGTGCCACCCCAATCGCAGCCCAGAATCTAGTACCTGAATACGTCCAGCTCATCGTTGTACTGCCGCTGGCACCTTCGCTCGAGTTGCCAAACCCCCAGTTGTTTCCGCCCACGTTGTTACGCAAGAAGCGGGTAGTCTGGCCCGAGCCAACAGCAATTGGATTGACAAAGACTTGCGTAGTGTCCAGCACAACGTCATTAGCTACGGCATTCGATACGACAACCGCGGTTGGGGATAAGGCTGCGCTGCCCCCATTGTTGGCGGTAAATGGAGTGCGATTAGGCGTGACTTGATTGACGCCGAACCAACTGGAGGATTGCCCAATTAATGTGGAAATAGTTGCGCCCCAAGTACAGGAAACCGTGTTTGTGCCCGTAGTTGGATTTACGAGCTTGAAAGCCGCAACCGCATCTCCATTGCCTCCATCAATCTTTGAGGCCAGAAATGTCATGGAGACACTGTTATAAGTACAAGTCGCACTGGCCGCACCTGTGGTGGCAGCTCCCGCGAGAGAAACGTACAGGAAGGAATGCGAGCCTGCACCGACTGTGTGCGACCACGAAATGGTTGTGCCGCTGAAAACTACAGACGAATTTGCGAAAGCGTCTGGAGTGATGTTGACGCCTCCGCTGCTTACTCTGCGTCTAGCAGAAACGACTTCCTGCAACGAGCCGAGCAGGAAAATCAAGCAGCAAGCGATGGCCTTAAGCTGAATCAAAATGTGTACTCCACAATCATTGCAATGTGCGTTCCGGTCAGAGTCCCGCCCATTACCGGATCAATGCCGGTCCCCGTCGTCCAGCTTGCGTTGCTGACCGTTCCACTCGCACTCATGGCGTTGCTGTTCCCACAGGTTAGAGCGCCGGAAAGGATCGTTGTTCCTGTGCCGGATGCGCCGAAAGTTGGGTTCACGGTCGTTGTGTTCGCCGCGTTGTCGCTAAAGCACTTCACGGCGGTAATCGTGCGTGTCACGCCGGAATCGTTGTAGCAGGAGTTGTTTGAGATGGCGTCATCGCCAGAGGTCAGCACAAAAGACGACCCCGATCCGCCCCACAGTTCCATACAGGAGCCTTTGGTGTACTGGGCGGGCAGGTCGGCGGTTACGATGGCGCTGGGAACGTAAATACTCGGCACCGCCGTAGCGTGAAGTACCTGAGTCACTATAGTGGAAGTAGTGGTGGTTGTGGCAACATCGGAATCAGCGCCATTCGTTAAGCAGTGCGTGATCTTGGCGGTTGAATCGTATCCACACATGGAAGCTGCGCCCGCCGTGAATCCCCCTAATGTGGGAATCTTCCAAGTAGCTCCCGAGAAATCCTGTAAGCCTGTCCATGTATTGCCTGCGTTAAACAGAGCCGCATGACTTACTGCCGTCAGCATCGTATCGGTGATTTGGCAGTAAGATGGGAGTCCGGTACTGCTAACACAACGTCCCCAAACCGTGTTAGCCCCAGCGTTAGCGAGTGTAGCCGTGACTGCGCCAACTGAACTGCTGTTGTTATAAAGTGCTCCATCTCCAGACCATGAAGACACCGCCCCAGCAGCGCCGCAGTTGAATACACCAGCGACTACCGTTATGGCCGTTGTGCAACTGTTCGGAAACGCTCTTAGCGTTGGCACCGCTTCCGCAAAGTCATTCACACCATTTGACCAGAGCCAGCGTATCCAACTCGGCGGAGTTACGAATGACCCTGCGCCATTGATCGAGAAACCGCTAGCTGTTTCTGTAACTACGCCAGTGTTGATGTTGTCGAGGACGTTGAAATAATTCTGACTAAAGCAAAAACTGGCCGGGTTTCCAACTGTATAGGTTTGCGCTCCAGCGTTGCTCGCAGTAATCAGAAATCCGCGGTCGCATTGATAGTTGGCTGAACCTTCAACGTAGGTGGTTCCCGTTTGCGGATTGATAGGGATTCCTACAAGGTCACGCGTAGGAGCAACGGAAGAACTTGTAGGCGTCGGATAATGTAAAACGTAATCTCCAGCAATTGTTGGAGCATTCACACCGTTGAATGAGCACGTCCCTCCACCATTGTACTGAAAGGCATTTGTGATGCCGCCCGGAGCGCAACCACCGCCTCCACCTCCACCATTGCCTCCAGCATGGGCGTTTGTCCCATCGGCTGTGACGAATACGCCAGAACTGTTGGGAATGACAAAACTCCCTGTGGCTCCGTTGCCATAGAGCGTTCCTGAATCTATCGCCAACGTTGTCGTACCGGACTGGCTATAGACGAACCATGTCTGTCCGGCCAAAGCGTGAGGGACGGTGATCGTAGCTGTGCCAGTGATGTTGACTACGCCTTCGGAAGCGGTAAGCGTGTGGTTAGCGGAATACGTGGAATTCGCCAGATTCAAGCTGGGCAGGACGCATCCCCTATAAGATGGATTGGGGATGTTAGCTTGGGGGCATTGCATTAAATCGTGATTCATGCCAACACTTTGAACTAGCGGAGAATCGGTAAGCAAAGACACGCCTCCGCCGAATGTATTTCCGCTGATGACCGGCTGATTTCCTCCGAGCGGTGCGCCGGGATCTCTACCAGGCTGATTCGTTCCATTGATGATTAGCGATGAAAGATTAGCCCCCCCGTTAGAAGCACTGACAAATATAGGCTCTGCCCCGGAGTCTTGAATCATGTGCTCCAGATAAACCCAGCCAACCCTGCCTCCATTGGAAGCGTTAATTGTAACCAGTGGTGTGATAGGGCCTTGCCATTCATTCCCTTGCTTGATAGAGATATAGTTTGCACATGAGTTTGGAGGATTATTTGTGCATTCAAAATACAAACCGCGAAGCGAGCCAGTGATGTTATCAAAGTTGGTTTGGATGCTATCTCGGTTGATGTAGAGAGGAGCGGCGGTAGCTCCGATAACTTGAGATGGCCCACCAGTCCACCCCGTGTTGCGCCAATATCCGCCAAATGCTGCTTCATAGGCAAGATAACCAATCCCCATGCCGTCAGGAACATTGAAATGCACGTTCTCGGTCAACGTCTGATTGGCTGCGGTTGAATCGAATACTAGCATCTCTCCAGGACCGGAAGATGTGATGTAGAGATTCCGCATTGGAGCGCCTTTGCGCCAGATACAGGGATTTGCTCCTAAGCAAGTCCATTGCAAAAGAGTCTGTGTGCCAAAGCCGGGTATGGTTGAATGGATCGTGTCTTCGCCAGTTCCATTTAGGGCGGAGCGTGCTCCAGAAAGTTCAACCGTTTCTCCGGGGCAGAATGCGCCACCTATATTGGTGATTGAGTTCAAAACCAGATAAGAGCTTGTGACGTAACAGAGAACTCCACCTGAGCCATTTTCTAGTTGTGGCGGCATGTGGCATGACCCGCCACCGCCCGAGCTGGTTGTGTTCGATGCGGCCTCGCAAGCCGTAATCGCTGGTGCGCCATCGAAGCGGACGGGAAGAGATGTGGTGCTATTTGTAGCATTGGCCGCGAGAGTGAAAGTCGTTCCTGAGATGTTGGTGATCGAAGTCACCAGCATGTCATTGACGTTCGCTGCTGGAGGGGTCGTCGGAATGAACCACGGAGTACTAAACGAATTTACCGTGCTGACAGTTCCGTAATCGTCCCAAGTGTTGTAGGCAACGTCGATGAAGCCAAGGTTCGCCGGGTAGCTGATATAGACGAGCGAATAGTTGGCCGCATTCGCAGGCAGGGCGCAAGAAGCTCCCGTACAGCGATACACGGCGAATTTGTACATATTCGTGCCGGCTGGCAATGCGGGAAGGGCGATGTGGTTCGCAACTTGGAAGTAGAGCGTTCCTCCGGTTGCTGTAGTGCTGAACATCGGATAAATGCTGCTGACGTTGCTTGTGTAGGTGAATTGAGTCCCATTTAAGACCGTGATGTTGTGATAGCCGCCGAACTCGCCATCATCCGTTGATCCTCCGATGCGGACATACATTCCAGTAGCTAGGCCAGTCGTTGAGCCAACCGTAGCCGTTACTGTACCAGCCAGATTCACAAAACTGGTAATCGGAAGGTTGGTTGCGCCGAGCGTCGCGTTTCCGGCTGAAGTTGTTCCGATGGAACTTGCCGCCGTATAGCAGCCTCCCTTGCTGATGGCAATAACAACGTAGCTGTAAGAAGTAGAGCCAGTTGCACCAGGGACCGAGTGCCCTGTCCCAGGCATAGAAGAAGCAATCGAAGGCGTAACCAAAGGTGCAGACGGAGTCGTCCCGCAGTTCGTTGCTCCTCCACCAACTTGCGAAAGGCCATAGTTTTTTTGCCATCCAGTATTGCTAGCCACTACGAGCGAATTTGTGCCCCCGGTAATTGTTCCTGTTGTAAGCGGAATCGACGATGTGCTTACAGCAGAAGCATTGAATGGCGGGGCGGTAATGTCTACGCTTGGATTAGGTCCTCGGTTGCTATTGGTATCAGTGTTAGTCAGTACTCCATTTGTTTCATTAAGACCTGAAGCTGCGAGATTCGCACCATTCTTTGTCTGCACGTCTCCGTTGTTTCCAGCCGGATTAGCTCCACCGCCGCCGTTGTTGCAGGCGAATACTGAACCGCTCCAAATCTCCATGCAACCCAATGTCACGTTATAAAACTGGCCACCAGGATTGGGGATTTGCGTTACTTCTACCGTCGAATACCCGAATGATCCTGCGGTGGCTGAAAATCTAGGTGCCTTCACTCCAGCGGAAAAAAGCGTTGTAAAATCTTTTGTTCCTCCTGTGCAACTTCCGGGACTCCCTGTAACTATCGTGGTGATGTTTGTCGCTGGGGCAGAGGTGTACGATTGCAATGTAAATTGCCACTGGCTCCCTGCTGGGGAGATGCAATTATTATCTGGGATATTTCCTGAACCATGTCCGCTCCCGTCCAACACTCCAGAGAAAGTCTGTGGAACAAAATTCGCTCCTAGATATTTGTATGGACCTGAGAAAGAAGGATTGGGAATGAAAGTAGCGGTCCAGTTGCCATTTGTCCATGCTATGCCGTCAAGATCCGTGATCGTGAATGTTACCGATGTAGTCTGTGCGGATGACCTGATGGAAAATAGAAAGCACAGTAATATAAATAAGAATTTACCCTTCATCGTATGCTCTCTTTAAGTTGTTCATGGGTTGACCACAACATTGTAAGTAGTATTTGCCGGAGTCAAACTTAGTAACGCACATTCCTTCACTGTCACGGTATTCGCACTTGATACCCATGCGTGCCAAACTACCCCCGTCCCAGGGTCGGTTACCGGGCTAGCACTCGCGTGCATGCTTGTTGTCGCCCCAGCAATTGATGCCGTGCCTGTGTCGCAGCCTCCAATTACGAGGATAGTTCCAGTAATCGTTCCAGTTGTCCCACGCAACGGCGGAACCATGACCGTAACCAGAGTGTCCGTTACCTTGCAGACAGAAAGAAGATTCGTCGTAGTGTTGAAGAACAGCGTTCCAAGCGTGCAATTCGATGGAGACGCAGAGACAACCGTTACCTGACCGCCGACAGTCTGATTATTCTGGGCCTGAATGAAGTGGACCGTCAGCAGAATAAGGGAAACGCTCGCTATACCCGCAATGTACCGTTTTCTCATGTTAGTTGCTCAAAATCGGACTGATATTGTAGCTCACTGAAAAATTCGTTGGTGGTGTCGTGCAGGTTCCCACTGTGTTCGTCACCTGAATCGTTCCATTTGGCTTGAAAATTGTCGTGCCTACACCCGTACTTGTGTCTACGGAACTGTCCCACAAGGACTTCGCGGTGGTCAGAGTCAAGGTGACAGTAGCCGTTCCGTCCGAGATCGTGACGACTGGGGCCACAGTGCAGGCCGTTACCGTAGTTGAAGCCGCCTTGATATTCGTTATATTAGTCGCGGATTGCGTTTTGAAGGCGCACATCGGAGCGCCAGTAACTGTTGCGCCGAAAGTTCCGGTTACATAACAGGTGTTGGGGATCGGATTGTTAAGCAGGGCTTTTGGCAGAGTACCCGAGTAGGTTTGCAGATTCTTGCAATAGGCTACGCCACCAGCGCCTAACGCTCCCATGTTGCTGCCCACACTCGTATAGGTCAGAGAACTTGCGCCTGTTGCCGTGATTGCGTTCTGGAAAAACCCGTTATAACCTGCGACACCTGCACCATCCACTTCGATGCTGTCACCAACGGAGCAATTTGTGCTTGCGTTGGCTCCCAAAGTTGTTAGCGTCAGAACCGCCGAGGTGCCAGTCGATGTGCCGCTGACGATCTGGAACATGGACTCGCAGGTATTTCCCCCGTTGTCGTTGAACTGGCCGTTGTTCGTCAGGCATTTCCCGGTCCCAGTGCTTATCATGCGGACATCAGAGGCTTGTATCACTCCACCGTTGGCGATTACGGGACCGCCTGTGTTTGTGTCGTTGTTGAACGTTCCGCAGATTCCACCTATCCAGTGAAGGTAGGAGTTGGCGTCAACATTTAAGCAATGTCCTGATGGCGTTCCGAATGCCGCCAATCCCTCAAACCAGACATCCCGAGAATTAATCAACTGCGTGCAACCCGTGGCGTTGTTCCCGCATTCATCTACGATACTTCCACCGCGCACGCGGACCCCATAGCCAGTGGCACTACCAATTATATTTTGGAAGATCAGATTCGCTGAGCTGGTTCCATTGTTCGATGTTCCGATGTTATTGAGATCGGCGTTGCATGCAGTGCATTGGATGCCGATACCTGTTCCAGCTACAACGAACAGACGGTCAACGAAATGCTGGCCGCCAAGAAATACCGCAGGTCCACCGCTGCCCCACCGCTGCACCGTTACATCCTGCAAATTCACCGCTCCAGCAAGCCCCAGCCCCGCTGATTGGTTCGTGTTGGCATTGTTCGCGCCGTCAAAGGTTATCCCCTTGATGGTTATGTTGGTCGTACTTCCACCCGTGTTCACGAAAGCTCCCAAGGAGCTGTTATTTGTAAGTGGACATGGTGTGGCTCCGCTTCCTGCATACCAAATGGTCTGGTCGCGTCCATCTCCTAATACGGTGAAGCCATCCACGGTTCCCGTGAGGTTCACAACGCCATTTACCAACAGAGTGCAGAACAGATATCCGCCAGCAGGCGAATATAGTGTCGGAGCACCAGTGCTCGGTAACTTCTTACCTCCAGATTGAACGGCGGATGATTGGGCTATTGCCGCCGTTGCCGCTGCCGCAACCGCAGTGTCGTTTAGCGTTCCCCAAACTGCCGTGCAGGTGAAAGTGTTGAACAAGGATGCGTTGCTTGTCACAACGTGCGTTGAATCTGTCACGGAAACTATGGTCGTCAGTGCTGTATAGAAGCTGGAAGTTCCGTTGGAACAAAAGAAAGTCTTCCCTGCATCTCTGGCTTGAACGAATCCAGCCCCTGTGCAGGTCATAGTCGTGGTAGCGGCAGAAGTGCAAGCGCCCTGCGCTGTAGACAGAGCATCGTTGACTGCTCCATAGTTCACGACGTTGAAGACTGGGCCGGGACCGGAGGATAGTGGCAATGGTGAATTGGGAGCGGCCCCGCCCCCGGCAGATCCCCATGTTATGCAGGCATTCCCGGAAACGGCACTACAAATCTCCAACCCAGTTCCTAGCAAGTAAGTCTGTGAACCGATCACCGCAGCACTGATTTCACTTGTAGCGTAGACCACGCTTCCAGGTCCAGGGCCGATTGAGATAGCAGGAGGGGTTAGATTGATTGTCTGCGTTCCTCCCGTAACAGCCTGTGTTGAGCAGAATGGAGGGGAAGTGGCTTGCGGAGTAGCGCAAATAGTCCAACTCGATCCGGCTGGCGATATAGCGGTATTCGATGGGATCGACACTGAGTAGGCCCCAGAAGAGTTAAGCGATGTGATTATCGTTTGCGTGGGATTGAATGCTCCGCCAGTCCAGACGGAAGGCTTTATGTTTTGATTGGGAGCAGGAACAAAAGAAAAACTTACCGTTCCGTTGTTCCACGATTGGCTTCCTGCATCTGTAACTTGTCCTGATACCGTTGTGCTTTGGGCAAAGCACACCATTGGAGAACATGCGAAAATGATGGTTAGAAGTATTTTTCTCATATCCAACCGTACTCCTGTAAATCTTCAAAAATCTTGACCGTGCATTCTTCTAGGTCGTCACGCACTTGCGCGTTGGCAAACTTGATGTTCTTCGTTAGGTTGCGAACTCCGTACCATGCGCCTTCTGGACTGTGCCCCGGAGCGATAGGGCAGCATACAAGGCCGGTAGTTCCCGCTGTTACAAGACCATCCTCATCTGGTTCGGGATCAATCATTGCGTCATACAAAAACCAGTGATGCGGAATCTCTAGTGGGTTGATGCCCTTTATCGGAATACCGCGTGAGTGTCGTCCCGGCATCTCCTCCGGGTATGGCGGTAAACTGTACCGTTGCGAAGCCGCATACTTCGCTCTCAATTTCACTGGATTCGTATTTGGCTCTACAGGACCAGTGGAAATCGCGTACAAGAAATCGGAGAAGTTCGTTTCATGCTCTTGAATCGTGCAGAAGATAGACGCTGAAGCGTCATAACCAAAACGAGGAGTCCACTCCAATCCGAAAGCATGGTTCCGGCATACTATGGTATTCAGATCAATCATTCCTCGGAATCCCGAATCAGCAAGAAATTCTTTCGCTCTCCCAAGTCCATGCCTAAACAGTTTGTTTTGTTGGTCAATGTTCCAAACTAGGTTTCCCGCGCATCCGGTATTGGGACCGTAATCACCGGACATCAATTTCTTTTTTTCGATTGTGTGGTTGTGAAAGAAGAATTGCTCACCATCGAAATATGCCTCTGTGCTGATTTCAATTCCGTCTACAACCTCTTGCAAAAGGAAAGGGGCGTGCATTGTTTGCTCAAAGAGTTGATCGAGGCGTTTGAGCATGTCCTCTGGTGATTCGCTTACATAGGTTGCGGACGCATCTTGGTCCTCTTCACCGGGAATCTCGAAAGGTTTGTAGACGTATCGGGAAGGATGTTTTGCAAGGAACTTGCGAGCCGCTTCGGGGTTAGCGAACGAGTCCCACCGTGAAACTTCAATGCCGCACCGTTCCATAACTTCGATACCGAATAGGCGGTCATCTTCCAGACGTGAGGCAAAAACGCTGTCGCCTATGGTGGGAGTTACTTTAGCGATTTGATCGGCAATCTCACCGTGGCCCGTGCAATCAAAAATACACAGGTCATACTCTTCAAACTTTGGATTTTCAATAGGGGCTGGTATCAGTCCGCGAAGTGTGCGCTTCTCTGCTTGGGTAGGCTCTTCGACAAAAAACCAGTCGCATTGGTTCCCCTCTTCGATTAGACGTATGAGGAACCATGCCCCGATGCCGTGGGACGATGCGAGGAGGATACGCACATTCGTTTCAATCTTCTTTTCGCCTGGAACCGCCGCCGCCAAAGGTACGGCCTGAACCGGACTCGAATCCCATCTGTCCGCCATCCGCTGTCCCGTTCATTCCCTTGTGAACTACTTCCGCGTCGATTCGCGTGTAAGCCGGATCAACCAACTGGCCGTTCGCGTCCCCGCCCATGCGTCCCATTAGGCCGAGTTTGGAAGTATCCGAACCTGAAATCCCCGCCGTATTCTCGCCCTTGCGTGTGGCGCGAATGTCTGCCATCGCATCGCTTGTTCCGCTCAAAGCTGCACGTCCCGGCATGGTGCCTCCAGTTGTCTCTATCGTGAGACTTAGTAGATACTAGAACTCCTGGTACGTAAATTCAAGGGGAAAGTTACTGGTTCGATGAGATGGAACCAGTACCGCCGCTGTTGCCCAATACGCTGCTCAGGGAAGACTGTAGAGCAGGAGATTTTTTGGCAAGCGCTCTTAGGGTAGGAAGTAGCCCTTCAATGCTCCTACGGGCCAGCAATTGCGTTTTTGGATCGGTAATCGCCTTGCCTCCCGCTGCCCCTGCTACGGCTCCTGCCGCTGCGCCTACAACGGCTCCCTTTGCTCCTCCATGCGTGTAACCCTCGTAACCACCGAGAGCCGCTCCACCGCCAGCGCCAACTACCTTCCCAGTGAGTCCTGAGCGCACTACGTTTCCTCTCGCTGCATCCCTGGCAATAATGAGTCGGCTATGGATACGGTTAAGGTTAGAGAAGTCCTTTGCAGCAGCGGGAGAGAGTGCCGATTCAATGTCCTGGTTCAGCGCCGATCTTAGTTCAGAGCGGAACATTTGCTGGATGTTGGTGGAATCTCCGAAGGATGACCACTTGATTCCATCGTCAATTTCGCGGCGAAGTTTAAGCGCATCCTCGGCAGAAATAAAAGGCGAAGGCGTTCCGTACTGCGTAAGAATCTTGTTCTTCATTACCCAGTCTACGTTTGCCTGAATTGCCTTGTCCAACTGTGCGCGGTCAATCGGCATAGACTGCTCCATTTCATCGGCTACTTTAGCGGCCACTTGGTCAACGCGCTGTTTGAGAGGTATTGCCCTTGCCGCTCCGCCCTTGACTACACGCTCAGTCTGTGCCTGGACGTTGCTTCTCGCTGTCTCGATAGCGTGCGCCTGTTCTTCCACGGAACCTTTTACGCCAACGCGTTCGATAACGGTTTTCCCGACTTCACGCACGTCACCGACGTTCAATCGCTCCCACTTTGGCATGTCCTTTTGCGATAGTCCGAGATAGCGATTCATTGCCTCTTGCGTCTTAACCGCTGCCTTTGGTGAATACTTGGAGAATAGAGAAGATGTCTGCTCGCCAAGTACTCCGGTTGCGGCTGTATATAGCCCTGCCTTGTTCGGGTTCAAATCTCCATGAGCAAGCGATTGCCCTGCTCCGAGCGTGTAGTTCTTAATTCCAACTCCTGCGTATTTCGCTAGCCAAGGGTACCTCTGAATAATTTTTACCACAGCGGGAATGTTTTTTGCTTTCAATGCGGCTGACAGTCCTTCGATGGCTTCTGCCCCTGCCGCGAACTCTACAATTCCTTCTCCTACCTTGCCAACACTTTGCATCGTGTTGGAGGATTTCATCAGGTCTTCTCCAGCTTGGATGCCAGCCTTTGGCGACAACTTCTCGCCTACTACAGGTATTTTGTTAATACCCTTTGCGATAGTCATAGAGACATCGCCGGCAGCTTTAGCGAATCCAACAGAGTAATCTTTGTATCCTTCGACTGCGGCTTTGCCCACAGCTTTTGCTGTGTCCTTGGCACCCATCTCCTTTACGGGTTCAGCGGTTTTCTTGGTTTGGGAGGCAAGGATGGCGCTTTTCAGTTTCGCTTTCTGGTCAGGAGTCATCTTCTGAATTAATGCCTTCTGACGGTCTTGTCGTAGGGACTTGAAACGCTGCGCTACATCTGGCTGTTGTGTTTCATCGGGCATTTTATTGTTTCCTGTTGTGAATCAGTTCTGCCGCTGAATCAGCGTGCTCTGCTGTGTCGAATATTCCAAGATTCTCACCTGTCTTTAGGTAATGTTCCCAAGCCCTCTTAAACATAGCCTTTTCTTCCGCGCTTCCCTCTTTAGGCTTTTTACCGTCCGGTGTAAGAAATTTACCGTTCACTACGGTTGGGACCAGAACCTCCTGCCCCTTCTCGTTTTGGAAAGACGTGGAATATTCAGAACTGTGTGTTCCATCGGGATTTTTAATTACCGGACGATTGCTGAGGTCGAGATTACCTTGCTTAATAAGTCCGGGAGCGTTTTGCGGACCAAACTTATTCCAGTCAAAGATTCCCCCTATCATCCAGCATTTTGAGAATCGCATCGTCTTCGCTTGTATCCTGCGTTGGCCTGTAGGGACTATCGGGATTACCACCCTCAACCTGAGAGTTTTTGATAGAGTTCTGACGGATTTTCAAGTTGGTTCGCACCTGTTGAATGGCATCGTGAAATGTCTTTGTATTCCACTCTGCTTTCAAGTTTCCTGCGGCCAACTTCAAAGACTCATCCGTGGAAGAGTTCCCGCCCTTGTACACGGTCCCCAATTCAGATGTTAAATCGTTCAACTGCGCGTCGAGACGATTGGCTATACTTCCCGCTTCTCCGGGTAAGCTCTTAGCTGCGGTGAGCGCGGCACGGTTGAACTCTTTGAATCCACTGGGCAACCCAGTTTTAAGCCACTTGGAGTACAGGTCGTCAATTATTTCAAGCGAATCGCTAGTGAATTGCACGGCTTGCCGCAAGCGAACTTGCTGAGGTCCATTCAGAGTGGCGAGCAGTTTATTTGTCGCCATCCAATCCGCCTCCATCTTGGCGAGTGGCACTCCACGTCTAGCTAGTTCGGCCTCCACGCTTGCTGCGTTGCGATACAAACTCTTCATGGTTGGAGGCAAGTCGCCGCGTTCAATTCCAGCGGCAATGTCTTTGGCGTCTCCATTTGTCACCAGGGAAGCATTTCTCAGTCGTGCCGAAGCCTCCGCCGCTTTTACTTTCAAGGATGGATTATTGGGATTCATGAGCGCATCGGTTTGCGCCTTCTTCAAATCAATCGTGGCCTGCAATAGATCGTTCTTAGCGGCACTCGCGGGGTTCTTGTCGCGCTCCTCTTGCGTCATCACATGAACTTTAGGAAATCCTTGCGCGTCAAACTGTGGATTACCGTCTGAACCTTTGTCGAACGAATAGCCCGCTGACTCCATCTTTGGTAACACCTCGATGAAGGAAGCCTTGCGCTTATCTATTGCTTGTTCCTTTGCTGCTTTTATAGCGTCCTCTTTCGACGCGAAATTTAGAATAGATGCGCCTGTAGGAGCTTTAGCGGTCAAACCTGCCTGAACAGCTTGCGCCTGTCCCTGCGCTTGCGGCGTGAGTTGCTGTGCCTGTGGCATGCGCGACATGAGGTTGGCTGCGTTCCCCTGCACCCCCGGCATCGTCTTCTTTATCGCTGCAATCGCCGCTTGACGCTCCGGTGTGCCTGCGTTCTTATCGTCAATGCCGTAGCCCTTTGCCAACAACTTCGCGTTCTTCTCGTTCTTTCCGCTTACGAGGTCGTTCAGATTTTGCATGTTTTGGTCGTAAGCCTGCTTCGCCTGCAAGTAGCGTTGGTACGCTTCTTTGTCCTGCGGATTCTTTTTCAGTGCCGCCATTGCCTCTTGCATCTGGCCTTGGGCATCCTGCGAGCCTTTGGCATAGTTAGCGAAGTTGTCGAATACTTTTTGCTCCTGCCGTGCTTTCCTTTTTTGAATTGTTGTAGTGACAGCGCCAACTAGATTCTGGATGCTAGTGGAAAAGTTTTGCATCCGCTGGTCGCGCATGGCTGCGCCCTGTCCCGGACCAACGGCCTGAGTTCCTTGCTGCGGCTGTGGCCGGAATGGTTGAGGTTGTGGAACTTGATGCTGAGGAACTTGCGGAGCAACTTGAGTGTTCCCTGCCGCATTTGCCTGTTGGCCAGCCGCTTGACCGAGCATCTGTGTAATCAAGTCGGCGGGTGGTGCCTGCATCGGATTGGGAGGTGTTCCCATTTTAGAATGCTGCTACTCCGCCCATGATTGAACCTGCTGCTCCAGCAATTCCTGTCAAGTCAGTAAGCCATTGGCTATTCTGATTAGCTATTGAGGTTGCAGAGACTCCAGCGACACCTTCCATCAAGGAAAGTTCTCGGTTTTGTGACTGATCCCACATCTGGTTGTAGATATTTGCGTCAATCGCATTCATCTGCGTCAGCGCGTTCGATTCATAGTTTGATGTTTCTAGCGCTGCCACCGAAGAATCCGGGCTGATTCCTTGCCCGCCGAGAGTACCTTCTAGGTTTCCAAGCCCTAGTTGGATGTTGTGTTCCATCGCCTTGTTTGTGGCTTCTACTGTTTGCTGCGCGAGAGGCGCGTTGAATCCACCACCGGATTGCAAGAACTGGAAAATCATGGAACCTGGTCCCTGCCCATAATTCTCTTGCAGGCTGCGGAGGAGCGCATCGTTGCTTTGAGTGTTCAGGCCAGAGGCATTTCCACCAGTAACAGTGCTTCCGCCCAGCCCAGTAGTAGTAACTCCTCCTGGTGCTCCTCCGGGTGCTCCGGTAGGATTCATAGATACGGGCATTGTGGGCAGCGGAACTTGAAACGGATTCTGATTTGTGCCCGTTGGCGGTGGTGTTGGGTTTTGCGAGTTACCAAAGTTGTAGCTTCCCGGTCCGCCAGTGGCCGCTCCAGGAGCGTGCGGGTCATACATGATCGGCGCTTGCGGTCCTTGATTCGCACCTGTCGGGTTAATCGCCATGCGGGTATTCTACTCCTATCGGTTAGCAAACGTATACGGAGAACCGAGACGCAAAGAGATTTGCCTAGAGTTATGTCTTTCGTCTCGTTTCATCTGAGATTTCGCCGCTCGCGCTTCCGCCACATCAATTCCCTTGCTCTTCAAAATGTTGTCGAACATGGCGATATACTCTTGCTCTCCGCTCCATGTTGCTATTCTCCAGCAGGCGGCATACTGCACGATCTCATGCCAAGAATCAGGCATGAAAACGGATTGGGATGCGATTGCCGCTGTGCCGCAAATGCTCACGTTGTTTGAGGTGTACCCAGTTCCGCCATTGGAAAGGGTTACACTCGTAATCACTCCACCTGCACTACTGGTTGCCGTTCCCGTGGCCACCGTTCCACCAACAGGAGTGTTGAATGTCATTGGAATTGTCGTGAGACTTGGCAGGTATCCGCTTCCACCGGATGCCACGGTTATTCCCGTAATCGCTCCACCGCCAACCACCGGGGTGAGTACGGCAGGAATGAATGGTTCTGTATAAGGCATCGGATGACGTAGTTTCATGCGAACGAAAAAGGTGTACGGATTGTCCGGCGCTGGTCCAACTTGTAGGATATTGCCAAACCGCGTGAAGTAAGTTGGAGGTGCCGTGCCCACCGCGCCCTGCGTGTTTGATGTGATTCCATAACTGTCTTGGTCAACCGTTGGTACGCGCCGATAGTCGAGCGTCCGGCCTGCCTGGTTTACGCCACCTGAGAACCACATCCAGAATGTATAAACGTCCGTGATGTCTACAACGTTCTGAGTCTGGAACTGTGGGAACGCTGAGTTCGCGGAGATAGTAGCCAGTAAACTCGCAATTGAAATAATCGGTTGCGAGGTCGTCATCTGTAAAGGCGTAGCGGGAGGAACCGGGGTTTGGTACTTCAACTCTTCAAATTCGTATGTTTCGGTTAGTTCTGCAATGGATTGGCGGATGGCCGTGACAGGCTTGGAGCCATCGGAAATCACAGCAAGGTCTTGCCGATTCCCGTATTTGTTTGGGAGTCCGCTTGCCAGCGCTCCAATACTGGTGAATGTGCTCATAGAAGAAAAATCCTTAGCACGGCGCTCGATGTGTCGCACTTCAAGTATACGTTATTCAGTGTCCACACGGTTCCAGTATTTGGCAACTGGTAGAGACGGCAGGCGCGATCCGAGATGAATAAATAGAAACTCGGGATTCGGCCTAAAGTGTGGGGGACAGCGAACTCCGTGTTGGCTCCCGCTGGAGCGGTTACGTTAGCCCACTGTCCAGATATATTCCCAGTATAGTTTGCGGGGGAAGTTTGCGTACTCACACCGAAATCCAATCCGCCATTGATGGCTTGCGCCAACCCGAACGTCCGGTTGAGCTGCGACTGACGAGACTCTGTGTTAACGATCTGGTTGACTGGAGTGACTTGTCCCATGCTATTGAATGGTTCCTTTCGTAGAATCTAGGACTAGCATCGCCGTGGTTAGTCGGAAAGCGCACATCGAGTTCCACGGATTGGCGGAGTCCACAATGTTTGACGTGATACTCGCCTGAATCATTTCATCGCTCAACACCATGTCAGCATAGTACGTCTGGATGGGAAGACCTAGCGGCGCGTAGTTTCCCTGCATGTAAGGTTGCGTCTTTCCACCACCCTGCGTCCAATTCAAAGCAGATGTCTTTACGCTTTCTGCGAAAGAACCTTGCATCGTCACAGTGGCTTGCTGTTGCTGGACTGGAAGAGTAGGTGTGAACGGCAACGGAGCATTGTCTGCCTGAATGAGCAGGCGACGCTCCGTGTTTCTCTTACCGATAGCGATAACTTCACCCCGGAAAACAATCGTAGTCGGCGGCATGGCTAGTGGAGGATATAGCGGCCCGCACATGGACGAGGAGTAGAGGTTAGAGTTGAAGTTGTAATCCCAGAACACCAATTGCCCAACCGTTCCCGTCTGAGAGAACGCAGCAAGGGAACCAAAATTGGAAATGTACCCACAAAGGATGAACTCTGGCGCGAAATTGGCAATCACAGTTGAACCGAGGAAGATTGAAAAGTATCCCTGCAACTCTGACGCTTGAAAGATTGGGCAACTAAAGGCTAGCGCGGTCCCTACCGTACCAGACACGGTGACATAGGAATTTAAGTTGTCGAAGTGCCATGCGTTCTCGCTTAGGTTGCAATCGTAAATCGCGGCGTTGTATTGCTGAGTTCCTGTAGACGATTCTTTGTACGAGGAGAAAGTTAGAAGATAATGAAGCTGGCCAGAAACGTTCACGATGCTTGCGTAGTACCAAAACGAACTCCCTGAACCAGAGCCAACAGTGCCAGAGCCTACTAATCCGGCGTTGTATGCTACGGCCTTTTTGTCCGCTATGATCTTCGCAATAATCCGTGGTCCTATTGGTTGCGGTCCAGAGTACAAGTTCATCGAGTACACGTTATCCGAGGACAGGAAGTAAACTGTGTATCCGAACTGGGCTACAGTTCCTTTTACTGCCCCAACGCCCTGAGCGCTGGCCCAAAGGTGGTAGAAGTTAAACGGCTGAATCCCGGAGTTAGCGCTGCCTGGATTTGGGTCGCACTGTGTCAACCCTTGTTCGCGGAAGATGATTGCAGAGCGTCCCATGCCCGCTAGTCCGGTGATCTGGTCTGGAACATCAGCGAGAAGGTTGAATCCTCCAATCGTTCCTAGGTTATTTATGTTCGCTGGGTTCCACGGATCGGTTGCTCCAGAACCTGCGTACAGTCCGACTCCAGACCATGCAACCGTTGGCAAGACTCCAGTCCCAGTTCCACCGCCACCAGGGAAGCGGCATTGCGCTACGATCAAACGTCCAGCAAGTTCCGCAATGTACGCACCGCAGACATAATTTGTTGCCTGGGCAAACACGTTTCCAGCCGGAAGGTTGATGGAGAAAATCCCATTGAGCATCAAGCCCGTGAAGTAGACGACGCCATTAACCTCTACGAACGAGATGCAATTCCCTGGATCGGTAAGATTTAACTGAATCTCGCTAACTGCCCATGTGTGTAATAGAGAGAGATTGCCAGGAGTCACGGACGTTGGGAACGAAGCAGGATTCGCTCCGACGCTAATATAGACCGCAATGTTGGTGACGATTATGAAGTAGGAAAGAGGAGGAAGAAACTGTACGCCTTGCTTATACTGGCCGACGTGGATGGAGAAAATCCCCATCGTAAACTCATTGTTAGTGAAGATAGAAGTTTGGAATGGAGCATTCGCTAACCACGGCGCAGAGGTAACGAACCCATTTATCTGAGATGTGTTGATTGTTCCGTCAGCAAGGGAGTTGGGATCGAGGCAGTTGTAGGGAACTGAGTAGTCTAGTCCAGCGCAACGCTGTCCGGGACCAAAGTAAAGTACCTCTTGTTCGCCCTTTGGGGCCACACTATTTCCCGGCTCCTATTGCGATGGTCACTTCACCGTGCGTCATCGTGATAACTTTCAATCCACGCACCCACAGGAAAGTCCCGAAAGACATCGGTCCAGTATTAAGGTTTGTCGTTACGATTGCGTTTACAATATCTTTACCGTTTAAATCTTGAATAACTAGAGCGTCTCCAGTGGTCGTAAAATTCGCCCACACGATATTTACGATCTTGACCGGAAAAGCGTACAGCACGCCCGCTCCAGCAGTGTCAATTTTCCAAGGGTTGGCTGTCAGGTCGTTGGCAATAAGTCACCCCGTTTAAGTCGGATTCACTAAATCTGTTCCTTTGCGATAGTCAGAAACGCTCATCCCGTACTTTTCTGCTTCCATTTCGTCTACTTGCTGTTCGCGCCAAGGCTTGCAGGCATGAGACATCTGCTCTACGTTGCAACGATACATATTGCAGTGGATACAGCAATCGCGTGAATCGTACTCGTGCGCGACCGATTTTTCGTGCCTTCGGGCCACAAAATCTCCTAAGCGTAGTTATATTCTACGTCAAAGAACACTCCGTACAAGACTGCGTTTCCGCCCGTGCCTGTGGTCACATCCCACTCAAGAACATATTCTGTCAGTTTCGTTGTGCGGAAAAACTGTTGCGCTGCCGGAACAACGATGGGAGTGACATACATGGTCGCGCCAAACGCCGTTCCAAGACCGTTAGCTGCGTTCGCAATGATGTTTGTGGCCGTTGGAACGGCGGCACCATTTGCGAATATAGCCTGTGTCAATCCAATCGTGTTGACCGTCGCGGCTGCCGTGCCGATGGTGTATACCGCATAGATCGCCTCGAACGAAATCCCCTTTGGACGAGGGGCGGTTACGGGAGTCAACTGTGACACTCCAGTGTAAGGTGGCCTTCCTGTTATTCCTGCCGGGGTTGTAAACAAGTTTCCAGTGATCGGTGCATTGGCAGAATGGGAGTTTTTGATCGTTCCGAAAGTGATATGGGTTCCGTCAGGAATTGCGGTAATCGTTGGAAATTCCTGAACGCCAGAAGCAACTGTGTCGTAGATGACGACTTGCCCAACAGAGAAGTTGCCGCTCGTTATCACGTTGACGTTTACGTTCGCTCCAGCGACAACGGAGCCAATCTGGTAGGTGATCTGGTCGGGAGTAGGCTGCCCTTGTGCGCCACCGGCTACAAGAGAACCGAATTGCTCCTGTAGGTCATCCTGCACGCCTGAGCGGAAAAGCAGTGATCCCAAAGGAATCATTACCGTGTACGCGGTCGCCGTTGTCGGCAAAGACGTTCCGTACAATCCAGCGGCAGGTCGCGTTGCTACCGCACCTGCTCCAGTCGTGACATAGTTTGGAAGTATGGGGATGAAAATGTGGCCATCTGCATACGGGAGATCACTGTCAAGCCTTGCTTGTGTTCGAGACATCTTTTCTCCTCCCACCGACCTCGCACTCGCGTCGGCACATGGGGTAGTTGAGGATGATTACTATTCTAAATCTGCTCTCTTTTGCTCCCTGCGCGACGGCTTGTCGGTAGCTTGAGGAAGTTCCACATTACGCTCTGCGTATTGCGAATAAAGTATTTCCTCACGGCGAATCTCAAACCACTGCCCAACTTCAGATTTGAAATTTTCGTGCCCGTCCCCGCGTGTCAAATCCTCTACGCTTTTTACGTTACACAGAGGATCGCCCATTGGTCCCTCTAGTCCCAGGCGTGCTCCCTTTGGCGGCTTGATAAGCATTAGGTGAAGTACACATCCTCATCCGGCAGATTCGGTTGACTCAACTTCGGGTGCGGCTGCAAGTCCGAAGTGTTCTGCCTCAATCTCTTTGCAATATCCGATTCGCGGGATCCAAGCAATCCGAACGTTCCCCCAGCGAGTACATCGGAGAACTCTGGCGCTACCAGTCGGCCTTGTTCCCAAATCATGTCGTCCAAGTTTGAACGAATCCCGCTGCGTTGGCAGTAATGCCACGCGCCATGATCGGTATGCTTTCCAGGCCACCCCGCCACAAATCCTTCTTTCTACGGGCCGAGCGAACCGAAGGTATTGATCCACGTATCGGCACCGGCTGAATATCTTGCGATAGCAAGGAACTTCAAAGCCTGCTGGTCGAAGTCGCGGTCGTAGTCACCGTAGATCGGCTGGCGCTCGAAGAACATCAAGCGGTGCTCGTCCTTGTTTCCAAACAAGCCCCAAGCGGAAGGCGAAGTGAAGTACGAATGCACCTCGTACTGTAGGCCAGTGGCCAAAAGTGCGTTCACTTCGTTGTCTGTGGTGTACGGCTTACCAGCAGATCCCAATAGTTCGATGGCAATAAACTCCAACTCGGGCGGAATACGGAGCCACTTCGGTCGGGTGGCTACGCTGATACCGCGTGCGTTCGGCATACGCTGGAAACTCATCGTTGCGAACTGTAAAGCGGTGAAGCTCAAATCCGCGTCCGTCTGAGGGCGGTTTGGATACGTGCCCGATGCCGTGGAGAACGAAGATGCTCCAGGTGCGATGTTTGTCGCTGGCGTCCCGCCGAGCAAAGGATGTTGGTTGTTGAACAGCGAAACGCCGTCATCCACAAGCGTTCCGGTAGAGGAGAATCCTAGGTTGAACACGTTGGCCGCAGTCATTTCTTGGCCAAAGATATGCGACTGCACAAGTCCTTTCGGTGACTGCTCCATCATGCCGGTTTGATCGTCCTGCATCAATTCGTAGGACATGCGTGCGCCCAGCCCGTAGGTCTGATGCACGTAGCGCCGCGTACCGCCCTGGATCAAGTTGTCGTACACTACCGGCTCGCCTTCGTTCTTCGGCTGCGAAGGTCCGAACCCGGCGTAGTGCACGGCATCCTCATAGGCTTTCTTCGAGGGAAGCACGTTGAACCATGCGCGGAACTGTACGGAGCGCTGTCGCAGGTCAAGGAACTCAATGAAATTGTGGGCAACGTCCAAGGACATCGCCTGGAAGAACTGATTTCGGACCATCGTCACTTCGATAACCCTCCCCGACTAGTTAATAGTCGGCAACTCCAGATTAGAAGCCCTGGACAGAAGTCTGCTGGATGTTGAACGTGATGCGAATGCGCCCATTGTTCACTTGCGTTGTTGCCGATCCAGCAACCAAATCCTGCGGGTTAAGGGACACTACGGTGGCTACGGTATTCGTTCCCTGCGTCACCTTGCCCAAGTCCGCGTACCAGAAGTTGCTTGCATCCTTCGTCAACCCAATCTGCGTACCGACCAAAGCCGCAGTTGCGTTGTACGTCGTACCGGAGCTTGCATCCAACTGAATCTCGAAAATCGTGTCAGATGTGGCCAACGCAACGAGAGACATTCCATTGGCGAAAGGAGAACCGTGCAGCAAGTTGACTGCTGACGACTGGTTGAGCACTGTTCCGAAAGTCGGCGTTCCACCGGGGAATCCGATTGAACCGTAAAGAGGGGAAGCGCCCGCGCCTGCGGATGCGTAGTTGTATCCACCGATGAGTGAAACCCCAAGAATGGTTCCCTGCGAGGTGGAGGTAGCTACCGTTCCGCTCCAGATGATCGTGTTGCCGGAACCGTTAAGAGCAACCACCGTTCCCTGCGGCCAAGTCTGTGATGCCGCTTCAAGGAAGTTGGCAATCTTTTCCTGGTTCCCGGAAATCGTGCTCACGGGAATAATGGGAAGATGTAAGGAAAGGTTTGCAGCCATCTAGGTTCTCCTCTATTCGTTTGGTGCTTTTCCCAAACCTTGAAATTCCGTAAGGGCTTGCGGGGTGTGGTAATACCGAATGTGATCTTCCTTGTGCTGGCCTAGTCCCCGCGTGGCTTCGTCTTTGTAGCCGTTGATGCTGCCTTTTTGTTTTGCCAGCTCAATCCACTCGGCGTATTTGATGTACAGCTTCGCTTTGTGAATCTTCATTAGGATCAAATCGTTGTCTTCAAGCGCCCCGTCCTGGTCGTTCAACCCGGCGAAGTAACTTTCCAAGTCCTGAATCTTGGCAGGAAGAAATCCCAAGCTCCGTCCAACACCGACGCGAACCCCGCCCTTGGCTTTCTTGTTGAACCAATGTCCGGCCCATTGCGCGTCTTTGAAAACAACAGTTAGATTTTGTGGCATTCGACCGGGCTGTTGATCGTAGATGGTGATGGGAAGTTTGTAGAAATCCTGCTCGCCCATTTCTTCGAGAGGTTTCGGGAGGACGATGGTAGATTTGTCCTCCATTTCGTACTTGTACATTGTGCGGCCATCTTGCGCCATGAAAGAGTTCGGATGTTTCAGGGTTTCTTTGTTGAGGGCTGAGTCTTTGGGAGGCATTAGTGCGGCCTTCCCTTCCAAATGTCTTGTGTAAGCAATTCTCCGTCCGTTTTGATTCGGTCACGAAGAAAGGCCATGTCCTTAAGAGGCTTCCCGCGATTCTTGAAGAACTGTGCCATCTCAGGATCGAATCCGAAGTTTGGATCGTCCGTGTCTGTTCCTTCCCCACGCGGACCGCCACCTGTTCCGAGCAAACTCGGGTAGCCTTGCCGCAGTTCACCCTTAATCATCTTGTCGCCAATGACTGTGCGGATGTGCCATTCCCAAAATCCTGGGTGAGCACGTTGCTCAAGGGAAATCTTTTCTGCCATTCCCATAATTTCTTTTCCGTATTCGCGGAAGGCAGGGGCGAGGGTGGGATTCTGGCGAGCACGCATCTCGTTCAGTTGCGCTTTTGTTTCGAGGCTAGCATTCTTCAAATCTTTGGTTTCATCGGAGACGAATTTCTTTGGGTCGGCCAGCATTCTCACGGCGGGGTCAGGATCATCGTCGTTCTTTTCGATGACAGGCTCTCTCGGAGAGGTGAGCGCGGCGAGGGAGGTTTTTATTGCTTCGAGTGTTCCCTTTACTTCGTCTACTGCCTTCTTCGTGTTTTCGACATCATCCTTCGATGCCGCAGAATCCAATTTTGTTTTCAAGTCCTCGGGCTTCATCCCAAGAATCTCTTCGGCGGTAAGTTGGCGCTGGAACATAGAGCATTGATACTAGAACTACTGGTACCAATGCAAGGAAAATAGAAACCCCCTACGAATTTAATAGTTTATATGCTATATTTGAAAAGAAAACGGAGGTTCTAATGTCGTCAAAGGAAATGGTTGAGTTTGGGAGGAGTGGAGAGTGGAGCATATTGAATTTACTCCGGTACTACAAAAGGAGGGCTATTAGAACGTCGCGTTCTTTTGATATTCTAGTGGATGAAAAAATCCGAGTAGAGGTTAAGACGGCAAGGCCCAGAAAACATAAAGCAGAACACATCCTTTGGCAATTTAACATTCATCGACACGGGAAGATTCCCAAAGATCAACCGGATGTATATGTCCTTCGGCTCGAAGGAATACCATCCTGCCAAAAGGCGGTACATCTTTTGATTCGAGGCCCTGTTTCGCAGTACGCAATACAGGTCGGGTTGAGGTCCCTCCTAAATCAGCAGTGGCATACGCAAGTTGAGGATTTTTATAGCTTGTTACGAGGCACATTATCCCTATAAGATAGCGCCATGCCGGTCCCAGTAGAAATACCGCTCTCCAAAGAACTGTCCAAGACACAGATTGCCGAAGTTGACACCTATTGGAAGGAGCGCATGAAGTCGCTCAAGCACAGCTTACGCGACATACGTGAAGAAAAAGTAACGCAGATGCGGAAGATTTACTACGGGACTCCACGCGAAAAAACTAAATCCTTCCCCTGGCAGAATGCTTCCAACGTAGTCGTGCAGCTCGTAGGGAGCTACATAGACCAGTTCACGGCCAAAGTAGTTATGGCTACGGTCGGTAGTGATCCGTTATTTGTCGCTGGATTGCAAGGCGAGTGGAAGCGCGAAGAGGAAGCCGAAGAACAGCGAGAGGCAATTCAGGAGTGGCTCTCCTTTTCTGGCCTTGAGCCTTCCCACTTAAATTTGATGATGAAGTACCCCATCTGGATTCGTACGTTTGCCAAGTACGGATTGGGAGCGGTGAAACTGTTGCCTGAACTGGTTGTCGAGAAAGTCGCTGCTAGTTATTCGGAAGATGGCGGCGTGCAGTTCCAAGAATTTATCCGCCACGATGGGCCTGTGTGCCTCAACTTGATGTTTGAAGATTTTATGATTCCTGGGACGCAGAAGGAACTGGAGCGGTATCCCATCGTTGCTCAACGCGCTCGCATGGAAAAGTTTGAAGTCGAACGATTCTTGAACGACAAGACGTTCGACAAAAAGACCGTCTTGGAAATTCTCAAATCTCCAGACCGGCAAGGGCCAGAAAAAACAATCCGTGAGATCGAGGATGGGCAGGGAGTCAAATCGGATGACGGTGGACCGAACTCCGATGAGTGGGACATCTACGAATCCTACTTCCCATACGCCATCAACCGACAACGCTTCCACGTAATCTACACGGGCCATCTGGAAAGTGGAAAACCGATCAAGAGGGTATTCAATTGGCTCCCGGAAAATTCTATCCCCTACTTAGTGGCGCGGCTTGGCTCCGATGGCGAACGCGCCTACGGCTTAGGCTTCTGCGAGATGTTGAAGGACTATCAAGAGGAAGTGACGGCTATCCACAACCGTCGTGGAGATGCTTCGACCCTGGCGAACACGAACCTATTACGCGCTGGCGACGGTACACAGCTCGACTCCAATTTTAGCATCTACCCGAACGCGCTTGTAACTGGACCAGAAGGCTCCATTGAAGTAATCCCACTCGGACGCACAGCCAATGAAACCATCAAAGACGAACAGCAGACTTTACAACTAGCTACGGATCGGGCTGGCATTGGCCCATCTTCAAGTGGCTCTGGCTCTGGAACCGTTACGAAAAAAGGTCAATATAGTGCTCTTGGCGCTTTCCCGATTATGCAGGAAGGAAACACGCGCTCAAATTTGAACATCACGGAGTTTAGGACATCCCATTACACTCTTGGCCGTCAGAAACTTTTGTACGATGCTCACTTTGGAGTTTCCGAAAGAGACATCCGCGCATTAGGAGAAAAAGGCGGAAAGCATCTAAAAAAGGCGCTGGACAATGTACGGCAAGGAAGAATGCACCTTCCTATTCGTGCGGCTACTGGCTCCGTCAACAAAGAAATTGAGAAGCAAAACTTAATGCTTCTCCTAAATAACATTCGCGCTCACGACCAGCAGGTAGCGCAACTACTCCAAGCTGCGGCTAACCCGCAGAATCCTCCTGAGATTATGCACTTCCTGTTGTCCTCTACAGTGGCCGCTACGTTCGTCATGCGGCGAATCTGTAAAGAGTTCGGGATCGAAGATCCCAGCGCCGCTATCCCCGATTTGCTTGGCACGGTCATGGACCGCATCACAGGAATTGAAAAGCAAGTTGAGATGCAGAAGGCACAGCAGATTGCACAACAGATTCAGCAACGCCAGCAGCAACCGGGAGGCGGTCAGCCGCAGTTACCCGCTCCAGGTGGTGGACCGCAGGCGGTTCCACCGGCCCAACAAGCGCAGCGTGAGGATATGCCGAATGAGCGAACCCAGTAACGAGATAAACGAAATCAAGGCGAAATCTTGGAACGAGTGTATTTCTCCTCGGCTAGAATCTATCGTGCGTTGGTTCAAGCATGAAGAGTGGACGTTAGGAACTGGTGCCTTTCTTGCTCACCAGAAAAACCAACTCCAGAAACTTTTGAATGTAGGCTGTGACACTCAGCGCAAGGAAGATCAGCTCCGAGGACGCATCCAAATGCTCGAAGAACTCCTGGAAATGCCTTCCGTAATCGCTCGCCAGATAGAACTCTCTGAAAACGAAAAGAAAAGGCCAACTCCCAGTGGCACGGCTGGATACTAGTTTTGAGGCGGTAGCTGAGAAGGTCGCGTCAACCTCACCCCGTAAGTGGGAAATTCTAACCCTACAGGAAGATTGGAAGCCTGAAATTAAGATGCAGGTGCTACGCCTTAACGCGCTAGGCTCTCTTTTCAATTTCGAGTTTGTCGTTCTTGGATACACCCGACTTACACCACACCTGCACGGAAAATTCATCTGTTCGGAACTTGAACGCGAGAAAATCCGCACGCTAATCGAGTTTCCCCGTGACCATTTCAAAACTACTTGCGCTACTATCGGCGCTCCGATGTGGTGGGGGCTGCCGTTCACCGAGGAAGACGAACGACTAATGCGTTTGCTCGGTTACGGAGACGAGTGGATACGCTGGATGAAGCGGGCACATAACACATGCACTCGCACGCTAATTGCTTCTGAGACTCGGCCAAACGCTCGCAAGTTTGGGGACAAGATTGAAAATCATTACGATGTGAACCGACTTTTCAAGAGCCTCTTCCACGAAATTATCCCTAGGGGGAATGAACGCTGGACGCAGGATTCACGCATTCATAGACGCTTGAACGATGGCACGTACCAATCCGAAGGAACCTACGACTTCATAGGAGCAGACGTTGCTCTCCAGTCAAACCACTACGACCGCATCATTGAAGACGATTTGATCGGTGAGGATGCAGTGGACTCTGAAACCGTGATGCGTGGTGTTATTGACTGGCACAAAAAACTACCTGGCTGCTTCGACTCCATCCCCGGAAATCCCGACGAACTCGGAGATCAACTAATAATCGGCAACCGTTGGAGCCACAAAGACCTGAACTCACACGTCCGCGAAAAGGAAAAGACCTACAAAATTCTGACTCACGGCGCAGAGGGAGGGTGCTGCGAGTTCCATCCTCCAGGCCTTCCAATCTTCCCGGAAGAGTTCAGCATGATTAAGTTGAATCACATCCGAGAAACAGAAGGCGCTTATAACTACTCCTGCCATTTTCTAAATAATCCGACAGCTCCAGGAGCAACCAAGTTCAAGAAACATTGGCTCCGAGATTATAGTCGTAGCGTGTGGGAAGTTGGAAAGTTAACAGCGCAAAATACGGCAAACTATTTTCAGTTGTCTCCCAAAATGCGGTCAATGACTATTGAGCAAGTGGATAAAGAATCTGGTGCGAATCCGCGAGGGTTGCGCTTGGCGATGCACCACGAAGTATCTATCGGCGAAGTGATGGACGATGTTCGTGCCGCCGACCTAGACCGAGTGATGCTAATTCGGCCAAGCTACGCTAGCGAGTGGGGAAGTGTTCGCAACGCTATTCTTGTTTTGGGAATCTATACTCTCCCAAAGGAACACCGCCGCATTTATCTGCTCGACGCATGGGCGAAGGAATGCAGCCACGAAGAATGGATCGACGCGGCAATTGGTGAGCGGTCAGCGAGTCCCGGACTTGCATGGAAGTGGAAAATCCACCGGCTGTATGGAGAGTTTGAGACTTCGGCCCAACAGGGGTGGGCAAACCTGTTCAAAGAGAAACTGAATCTTCGCTCGGCTACAAACCGATTCGCAATTTACCCAGTGAAGGCGGAGCACAGTGAGTCCGCGAAATTCAAGAGCATCGTAGGAATGGAAGCCATATATCAGAGTGGCGCGTGGTGGATGCCGAAAGAAGGCGAAGCCCGAGATTTGTTTATACGTGAGTACCAGGACTTTCCACACGGCGCAACAATGGATTTGCTTTACTTGGCAGGACTTTCACCTCATACTTTCGGACTAAGTAGCAGATCGGAGCAACTGAAATGGATAGCCAACGAGCAACAGAGACACCGGGAACGGATGCAGCATATCGGGAACGCGGGATACTGATTAATCGAACGAAACGCCTTCCTGCCTACGAGACTCTGCACCTCGACACTGGCATATCGTTGCGAGTTTTTCGCTCACAGTGGATTTCCTTCCTCGACAAACTCCTAGAACGAGAATCGTAGTGGACTACCCTGGCGGACTCTGGCCTTTCATCTGTGATTGCGAATGGTATTTCGAGGGTTCGGAATGGCTGTGGGATTAGCCGGTAGATTTTCGGCTCCGCTTTATCGCTTCCAATAGTTCGCTGTCCCCTGCGGTTCCTATAGGTCGGCCAACAGTTTCTTCAACCACCCCAATTTCGTCCTTACCCGCCAATATCGCTAGGAGCTTCGTAGCAGCGATAATGTCCTTGGGGTCGGTAGAAGTATCGGAAACCAGCAAGATAAGCCGTCTGACGCCGATTGTGAGGCCCAGCGACACCATCTCCGATGTACTGGGGAAGTCTTTCTCAAAATCTGAGGGTTCGTTGAAATGCTGAACTCCATAGAAGCGGAGAAGTGATTCACGGGTCATACTAGTTCGTCGTATCGACAGTAGGTGGAGGAGGAATTTCAGGAGTGGTGGCCTGAGTTGGGGATTCCTCCTCCTTTCCGCTGTGGGCGGAATCTGTTGCCTGAATCTGCTCTACTGCGCCTACCTCAGACTCAGGAATTTTAGTCTCAGCGGTGTCCGCGATTTCCGGCACGGACTCCGACGCAGGCCGAGAGTTTTGCCCCGCAACCAGCGAAGCGATTTCTTCCTCTGGCACGCCTTCTGCTTTTCCACTGTACCAGACGTGTGCGGCGAACTGCTTGCGTGTCGCGTGATAATCAATGCGTTCCGCTCCCGGCGTGAAGAAGGCGTTTATTTTTGCGGTGCCAACCGAAACGCACTTCTCGCCTTCTTTTGCACCACAGGTTTCGCAAGGAACGGCTTCCACGATCAAAGGCCAATCTTTCCCGCCGTTACGTCCTTCGAGTGCGGAGATGTTGTATCCCATGTTAAATCTCCTTGAGCAGTTGTAGAACTTCCGCTTCGTGCATCGTGAAATAAGTTTCCCCACCTGGAGTGTCAAGCTGGTGGCCTGAGTAGCGAGAAAAAAGAACGCGGTCCCCCCACTGGTAGTCAACGCACTGCGGACCAACCGATACGACTACGCCAGAGATTGGCGCAGTCTTGGCGGCATCGGGAATAATCAACCCTGCGGGCGTTCCAACTCCACGGCAATGCTCGCACAGAACAAACCCGGACGCGTACCATAGTGCCTTGTCGTCAGACTGGATTTTGTAGTCGATGTTCAGGCTTCGTTCGTATCCGAGAACTTGGCAGGACCGGCAGCCGACTTCCGGCGCGTCAATGCCCACGCGATTACCTTTGCACGTTGGACAGACTTCTTTTGTGTGACCAGCTCCCTTACAGTATCGGCAGGAGTACGCGGATTCCATCGTGTCTCGCAAAATCATTAGCCGGTCCCCGGCCACCGCAGCCGCCATCGTTCCGGTGAAAGCGTAGAACTGTAATCTTCCGCGCTGAGACTTCCGTTGAATATTCCCGCTTGCTCGCTTAACGATTGAGGCCATCTTTGGATCATCGAAAATCGCAGCGGCGAGTTGCTCTTTAGCGCCTTCGGAAAGGTTCCCGATACTCTGACTCAGTTCCCCGTTGCGCTTCGGGAAAACCAGAACATCTTCGCCTGATGCGTGAACGTCAACGTGGATAGCATCTATCGGGGGTGGGGCAGCGCTTCGATTCGCTACGCCGAAGTCTTTTCCCTCCAGGTGCTCGCCCAATTCGTCTGCGGCGTTTCCTATTTTTGTTGGGTCTGCCATCAACTCACCCTCGGCGGCGGAGGAACGGAATCCGCTGGCGCGATCTTAACAGACTTTTTAGCTTCTTCCATTACCTGTTCGTGCCGAAGCATGATGAACCACTGAGCACATCCAATCTCTTCAATCGGGACAAGTCCCTCAGTGTTGAATCCCATTCTTCCTGTGTTCGGGTCGTACTCAAGTATGATGCGACCGATGGGGCGGCGTAACTTAGCGAGTTCGAGGATTTGGTTCTTTTTGGTGGGGTCAAAGTCCACGTTACACTCCTCCTAGCGGACCATGAGAAGTGCAGCGGTGTCCCGCCATTTCTGCCACACGGCAAGGCGTTACGCGAGAGCGTTCATCACATCCAACGGCCCACAGCCAGAGTATCGCTCCGAATACTGCCAAGATTTTCCTCACGCGCTCTCCTCCAATTTCTCAATCGTAACATTTTCAGCCGCGCTGACGTAGAACACGGCTACGGTTTTTCCGTCTCGAACGATTTTTAGCATTCGGGGATCGTCTACTAAATCTCCACCCATAAGTTCAGGCTTGTCTAACTTTTTCCCGCACGCCCACCCCTCACCGGATACGCGGCCTACTTCGCAGCCGTCCACCTTGATCGAATAGGTATCGCTCATGGCCCCTGACTCTCTACGATGCCATGCTCGAACTGAACTCTCCAAGTGTTGTGCGGGAGGTTGTATCGCACGACGTATTCCAGAAAATCCTCGCGCTTGAACAGTTTCTCTTTCGTGTACGGCAATCCGGGCATTCCAAGCAATGCTCTCGCTGGAAACAAATTCTCAGGGCCGATGATGAGCGTGTGTGGCCTGCCAAAATTTAAGCGCGTTCCGTGATTGATGGCTTCTTGTAGAGCAGTCATGCTTAGGTCGCAACCAACGGGAAGAGTGAACGCCTGTAAGCCGAAGCGAAGGCCTACGAGCGCAGCAGGAATAATCGAAAGTGCTTTGAAAAAATCTCGCCGCGTGCTCATTTGCTCACCTTCGCCCCGCGCCCGCCGCCGCCGTTCTTCGCCGCAAGCGCGGATTCCCCAGCCACCTTCTCCATCGCCGCAGCTTTAAGATATGCGCTCAATGGAATCAGTCCTGCCGCTCGCTTTATCTTCGCGTGTTCCGCTGGCGTGACAATTACTGAAATCCGCACGTTGTGCAGCGTAGCGCAAGCGTGTTACAGTGTCAAGGGGAGATTTTATGCGCGCACTTTCGCTGTGGCAACCGTGGGCCTCGCTTATTGCTGACGGTCGCAAGAAGATTGAGACGCGACACTGGGAAATGACTTGGCGTGGACCGCTGGCAATTCATGCGGCGAAGAAAGTTGACCGCTGTGCTTGCGTTACTTTTGGATTTAATCCAGATACCATCCCGCGTGGAGCCGTTCTTTGCACTGTTCTAGTTGTAGCGTGCTCTCGGTTCCCTTGTCCATCTATGCCCTCAGATGTTTATGGAAATTTCGATGATGGACGTTTCGGTATTCTGATGGAACTTATGGAGATATTTAATCCGCCCATCTTGGCTGTGGGCCATCAAGGGCTTTGGAACTGGGAGCGTCCGTGACTCGCCCAACTGGAACCTGCCCTGAGTTTAGGAACGTAAGTAAGCCACACGAAGAATTGTGCTATCGAGCACTTTGCTGGTTAAAGGGAACTCGCAGATGTAATCCGGTATTTTCAGGAATTGCTTCCTGCTCAGAAATTCCCGATGCGATAGGTTGGTCTAGCAATGGTTCGTGGTACGGGAGCACGGTATTGGAATGTAAAACTTCGGTACAGGATTTTTGGGCTGACCAGAAAAAACATTTTCAGTGGAAGCACAAGGAGAAGGGCTGGAGAATGCCCGCGCAAAGATTTACAAAGAAGGAAGCGCGGGAGTTTGGCTACAAAGAGGTTCCGCTTACCGTGATGGGGGATTTTAGATTTTACTTTTGCCAGGACGGAGTGCTTCCAAAAGAATTAATTGCCAAGCACAGACCGGATCACGGACTGCTTTATCTTGTTCGCGGAAAGAAAGGTCATGGCGTGGTGAAAATAATAATCCCTGCTCCGCAGAGAAACAAAGTAAACAAGGAAGGGGAGATTCGTTATCTGCGCTTCGCCATCATCAACAGTAAGTATCCGCACTTGGAGGCCGAAAAGAAGGTTGGCTTGAGGCGGCTGACCCCACAATCTATAGTCAGGATGTTCCCAGACACCACAAGTAATAGTGTCAGTCAAGTTTAATAACTCTATTACTAGCGTACTAGGAATACTGAAACTATATCTTGTGTAGTACCCGTAGAAAAACTACCATGCCTTGTGTCAAGAGAATACTGTGGTCCGCGTGAATGGAAGGTTTATCAATGTTTACGCCACCTTTAACGATGCCGGCGGCGAAAAAAAAAGAATCGAGCCGCGCAAGTTTGGCAAATCCCGTGCTATCTTTCTTGGATGTTTGCATGTATGAATAACTCCAATCGATCATGCGACCAGCGGGAGCAGAGAGTCCCCTACCTGAAATTCCCCACCGATAGCAAAAAGGTAAACAGTATCTCTGTGAAGTAGTGTCTTG